>Ga0209526_10001069_pt1 | contig 18108 bp, 13 predicted proteins | sample JacPinW_OM2H0_M1_FD_188566 | JGI IMG/M metagenome (GOLD analysis project Ga0209526, IMG submission 188566) | Forest soil microbial communities from Algoma, Ontario, Canada - Jack Pine, Ontario site 1_JW_OM2H0_M1 (SPAdes) (version 2) | ecosystem: Environmental > Terrestrial > Soil > Boreal... | reverse complement strand
GGGGCCGACCATCCGGCGTGGAGCAGTTCCGCTTTGCCTGGCGTCGCCCTCGCGGGTGACTTCCGGAATGCGAGCTGCATAAACCGAGTGAATCGATTCGGCCGCGCCATCGACAGAATGGCAGCGCCACGAGAGTGCTGCCGGGAACCAACCCACCCCGCGATCCGTCGCCTAGCGCTTGAACAAGGAGCGAAAACGTTCTCTTGTCGCCGACCCACCATCGCAGGCACTTGTTCGGCTCCTGTACCCCCTAATTCTTCGGCTGATCCTGCCGTGATGTCGCTCGTATCGCCCTAAACTCGGCATTCTGATTCCATTCCGGCATCTGCTGGGCACTAGCCACCCGATAGCCGACCAAAAAGTAGAGCTGACAATCCTGTACCGCCCCGCTCAGGTCCCAATCCGGCTTAATGACGTCGCTCGGCTTGTGGTAGTCGTTCTCGGTGTATTGTTGCCGCTTCGCCATACCCCACCCTGCCGGCTTGCCGACATAGTCAATACCTGAATCTGGATCAAACGCCGGCACGCCGACTTTGGCGAAGCTGAAGTGGTCGGAGCGAAAGTAGTAGCCTTTCTCAGGCTCGGGATCTGGCTTCACGGTCCGCCCCTGCTCGCGCGCCACGGAGGCGACCACGTCATCGAGCGTCGATTTCCCGTTGCCCACAATTGTGATATCTCGCGTTCGTCCCCACTGGTTCATGCCGTCCATATTGATATCAGCAGCGGTCCGCACAATCGGGTACAGCGGATGCTCGGCGTAATAGCGAGAGCCGAGCAACCCTTGTTCCTCGGCCGTCACCGAGAGAAACAGAATCGTCCGCCGCGGTGGAATCCGCAGCTGTTTATACGCCCGCGCAATCTCAAGCAGTGCGGCGGTTCCCGAGGCATTGTCGGCGGCGCCGTGATAGATCTTGTCTCCCTTCACTTCCGGGCCAATCCCGAAGTGATCCCAGTGAGCGCTGTAAATCACATACTCCTTTTTCAGTGCCGGGTCGCCTCCGGTGCGCTTCGCGATCAGGTTGTGCGACTCGATCGTGCGCAGCGAGTTATGAATCTCGATCTGCGCCTTGATGCCGAGCGGCACGGGGTGAAAATCCGCGCTCGCTGCCTTCCTCTTGAGTGCTTCGAAATCCTGCCCGTCGGCATGAAACAGCGCCTGCGCTTCCTCGTGCGTGATCCAGCCTTCGATTGCGGCGCGATGCATGTTTCTATCCGCTGAAACCAGATCAAATTGTTCCCCGCTCCAGCTGTTTCGCACAACTTCCCAGGGATAGCCCGCGGGCGCCGTCTCATGCACGATCAAGCAACCCGCCGCGCCCAGTTCCGCCGCTTTCTCAAACTTGTACGTCCAGCGCCCGTAGTAGGTCATCGCCTTTCCGCCGAACATCCTCTCATCCGCGACGGGGGGATCGTTGATCAGCACCACGATCACTTTACCCTTCACATCGACACCTTTAAAATCATCCCACGCATACTCGGGTGCTTGCACTCCATAGCCCACAAAGATCATGTTGGCATCGATCCGCACTGTATCGACGGTCCGCTTAGTCCACGCAACAAAATCCTTCTGAAATGCCGCATGCATCGTTCGTCCATGCCCCGTGAAGGCGGCCTCCATATGTGGGTCTGGCCGGATCCCTACCAGCGGAACGGTCTGCAGATATGTCCCGTCGGGATTTCCCGGCTCGAGTCCCATGTTGCGAAATTGCCCTTGTAAGTAGGCGAGCGTCAGCACCTCACCGTTCGTCCCCGGACCACGCCCCTCAAACTCGTCGGAAGATAGCCTGCGAATGTGCCCGAGCAACCGATCAGCAGAAAACGAAGCGACACCCGCGTTCGGCGAGCTCTGCGCCCGGGCCGACGCGAAGCAAGAGAATCCAAGAGCAGTCAGAACTACGGCGGCGGTTCTGGAGATTTTCCATTCGGTAAAGGGCGACTGGCGCATCGATTCCCCCGCGAGTCGTGCTCGGGATGCCGGCAAACGCTCGGGCCGCCTGCTGTTTGCGTCTAGTTTTCGACAATCAGGCGGCGATTGCTAACTCGCATTCTTGTGCCCGCCTTTGTTTTTCTTTTCTTCGAGCACTGCTTGCGCCGCTGCCAGCCTCGCAATCGGCACGCGGTATGGCGACGCGCTCACGTAGTTCATCCCCGCGCGGTGACAGAACTTCACGCTTTCCGCATCCCCGCCGTGCTCGCCGCAAATTCCGATCTTTAGCTTCGGCCGCGAACTTCGCCCCCGCGCCACTGCCCACTCGATGAGCAGCCCCACGCCCGCGATGTCAATCGTCTGAAACGGGTCATGGTCGAAGATCGCAGCGTTTGCCTGGTCCACGTAGGCGGGCAGGAACCGTCCGGCATCGTCCCGCGACAGTCCCATCGTCGTCTGCGTCAGGTCATTGGTTCCGAACGAGAAAAACTCGGCGACCTCAGCGATCTGATCTGCGAGAAGGGCCGCTCGCGGCAACTCGATCATGGTTCCCACAAGATATTCAAGTTTAACTTTAGACTGGGCGATAATTTGGTCTGCGACACGACGGGTGGCAGTTTCGAGAATCTTGAACTCCTTCTTGTCGAGCACGAGGGGATGCATGATCTCAGGTAATACTTTAATGCGGCGTTTCTGACAGTCAATGGCTGCTTCAATGATCGCACGCACCTGCATCTCGAGAATTTCCGGATACGTGATTGCGAGCCTGCAGCCGCGATGGCCGAGCATCGGGTTGGCTTCGTGCAGTTGCTCGACGCGCCGCGCCACCGCCTCGGCCGAAAGTCCGATTTTTTTTGCTAGCTCCGCCTGCTTGTCCGGATCGTGCGGGACAAACTCATGCAGGGGAGGATCAATCAGGCGAATCGTTACCGGGAGTCCCTCCATCGCCTCGAAAATTCCGATAAAGTCGCGCCGCTGGAATGGCAGCAGCTTGTCAAGCGCCTTCCGCCGCGCCTCCGAGGTATCGGCCAAAATCATTTCCTGGATGGCGAGTTGCCGCTCCCCGCTTTTTTCCGGGTGCTCAAAATCCTTGAAGAACATGTGCTCGGTGCGACAGAGTCCGATCCCCTCCGCTCCCATTTCGCGCGCCAGCCGTGCATCCTGGGGAGTGTCTGCGTTGGTCCGCACACCGATTTTTCGGACTTTATCCGCCCATTTCATCAGGGTTGCGAATGCCTTGGGCGGCACAGGTGCTACGAGCGCAATCTGTCCGCTATAAACGGAGCCGTCTCCGCCGTCGAGGGTGATCCATTCACCCTCTCGCACGACGTGCCCGTTCACGCTCATTTTCTTTGCTTCGGCATCGATGTCGATTTTCTCTGCACCGACAATGCAGCACTTTCCCCATCCGCGGGCCACCACCGCCGCGTGGCTGGTCTTGCCGCCGGTTGCCGTCAGGATGCCCTGTGCGACGTACATGCCCCCGACGTCTTCTGGACTGGTCTCCCGACGCACGAGAATTACCTTCTCTCCGCTTGCTGCCCACTTCTCGGCGGTCTCTGCGGTGAATACAGCCTTGCCGACCGCCGCCCCGGGTACCGCGTTGATTCCCTCTCCGAGCTTGCGGCTCGTCAGACTCTGTCGCGGCAGCTTCGGATCAAGCACAGGGTAGAAAAGTCGCTCGACATCCTCGGATTTGACCCTTTCAAGTGCTTCTTCAACTTTGATCAGTCCTTCCTCGGTCATATCTACAGCTATCTGAAACGCCGCGACCGGCGAGCGCTTGCCCGTGCGCGTCTGCAGCATGTAGAGCTTGCCGCTCTCGACGGTGAATTCCATGTCCTGCATGTCGCGATAATGCTTTTCAAGCTGTTCGCGGACGCGCTCGAGCTGGCGGTAAACCTTCGGCATCCGCACCTTCAGCTCTTGCAGGGGCATCGGGGTGCGAATTCCCGCCACCACGTCTTCTCCCTGTGCGTTCAACAGAAAATCTCCAAAGAAGATCTTCTCCCCGGTCGAAGGGTCCCGTGTGAAGCAGACGCCCGTGCCCGAATCCTCTCCGCGATTTCCGAACACCATCTGTACAACATTGACCGCCGTGCCCAGCAGCCCGGTGATTCGTTCGACGCGGCGATAGGTCACGGCCTTCTCACCCATCCAGGATTCGAATACGGCTCCAATCGCTCCCCAGAGCTGTTCGACCGGATCCTCGGGGAAATCCTTCCCGGTCTTCGTTTTAAAGTAAAGCTTGTACTCGCTGACAAGCTGGCGCCAGCCCTCGGCCGTCACCTGCGTGTCATCCTTGACGCCCAACTTGGTTTTTAGGTTGCGCAGGCGGACCTCGAGGTCCTCCTTGGGAAGCCCGATAACGACGCTTGCGTACATCTGCACGAAGCGCCTGTAGGCGTCGTACGCGAAGCGTTCGTTGCTGGTGGCCTGGGCAAGACCTTCGACCGACCGTTCATTCAGTCCGAGATTCAGGATCGTCTCCATCATGCCCGGCATCGAACGCGCCGAGCCCGACCGCACGCTGACCAGCAGTGGATCGCTCGCGCCGCCCAGCTGTTTGCCGGTGCTCTTTTCCAGCCGAGCGAGGCTCTTGGACACCTCCGCGCGCAGCTCGCTCGGATACTTTCGTTCATGGGCAAGGTAGTAGTTGCAGGCCTCGGTCGTGATCGTGAAGCCGGCGGGAACCGGCAGACCGATGCGCATCATTTCGGCAAGTCCTGCACCCTTGCCTCCGAGCAAATCCTTCATCTCACCGTTTCCATCCGCTTTTCCGTTTCCGAAGAAGTAAACATATTTCATCGCTCGCCTCGATTCGTTAATTTGCGACTCAACCTCAACCGTTACCAGAGAGTTTCCCTACGCGCCCATAGTCGGCGCGCCCACAACTCGCGCATAACTTTAAGTGACCGGAGCCTGCCTGCGGCGACCCTCAACTTCGAGTGCTTGTTTCGGTTCCTCGGCGCCTAACAGTGACAGATCCGCAATTGTCGAGAACTCCTTTAGCAAGTTCCCGAGTAACGAGATGCGGTTCCGGCGAATCTCCTCGTCTTCAACCATCACTAGAACCTTGTCAAAGAACATATCGACCGCGGGGCGCAATTCCGAAATTTTCTCAAGCGCCGCCCGATATTTCTTTTCCCTCTTGCGGTGCGCTGCTTCCTCTCCGATCCGCTGCGCAATCGAATGAAGCTGAAGCTCGGCCGCTTCGTGCAAAAGCGATGGTCTCACCGCTGTCTGGCCCCGATCGGATTTCTGGGTCGATTTCTCAAGGATGTTGCGGATGCGCTTGAACGCCGCGGCAAGGGGAGGGAAATTCCTGGTCTCTCGAATTGCCTTGAGCGCTGCCATCCGTTCGACCGCATCGACTAGATCATCGGCTCCCGCGGCAAACGCAGCGTTGATCTCATCGTAGGCGAACCCCCGCCGCTCCCGCAGCACATAGCGGGCGCGCTCGAGCAGAAATTCCAGCACTTGGGCTTGCACGGCCTCGGTCGCATCGATCTTCGGCGCATGCTCGTGAAGCGACTTCGCTGCCGCCGAGATGGCCGCCGAAATCGAAAGCGAGAGTTTTCTTGCCAAGATGATCTTGATGACCCCCAGAGCCGCTCGCCGCAAAGCAAAGGGGTCGCTGGAACCTGTGGGCACCGCTCCGATGGCAAAGCAGGCGACTAATGAATCAAGCTTGTCGGCCAACGCCACGGCGCAGCCCGTCAGGTTCCGCGGGATCGGATCATCGAGACCGAGAGGCCGGTAGTGGTCATAGATAGCCCAGGCGATTTCTTCGGTTTCTCCCTGCGCTCGTGCGTAGAGGCCGCCCACGATTCCCTGCAGTTCGGTGAATTCACGTACCATCTCGGTGGAGAGATCGCATTTGGCGAGCTCCGCCGCGCGGTCCGAACCCGCGACGTCGGCCTGGGCCACGCCTCCGCTGAACCACTGCTCGGCAAACCAGCGCGCGAGATTGCGCATGCGCTCGACTTTGTCGCGATAGCTTCCCAGTCTCCGCTCGTAGGTGATGGCAGCGAGTTTTGGCAGGTAGTCGCCCAGCCGAATTTTCTGATCCGTCTCCCAGAAAAACTGTGCATCGGCGAATCGCGCGCGCAGCACGCGTTCATGCCCGGCGCGCACAAGACCTCTCGGATCCTTGGGGAGGTTAATCACGGCAAGAAAATGCGGTGCGAGGTCCCCGCTACGATCCTCCACCGCGAAATATTTTTGGTGCCCCCGCATCACGGTAATCAGGATTTCCTCTGGCAAGGCGAGAAAAGCCGGGTCGAAGCTTCCCTGAATCACCGTCGGGTATTCATTCAAGTAGGTCACAAGCTCAAGCAGCCCCGCGTCCGGGTGGACGCGCAGGCCCTTGCGGGAACTGAGTGTGCGAGACTCTGCTTCGATCTTCCGGCGACGGGCCTCAGGCCGGCAGAGCACAAAGTTCCGCTCGAGCTTCGACTCGTAGTCCTGCGGGCCGGTGAGCACGATGCCTTTGTTGCCAAGAAACCGGTGGCCGTCGGTGCGGTTGCCGGCTCGCACATCGGCGAACGACAGCGGAATCACTCGGCCATCGAACAGCGCCACGATCCACCGAATCGGACGGATAAACCGCGGACCCTTCGCGCCAGTCCAGTACATCGAGCGTGACCACGGGATCTCGCGAATTGCTTCCGGTAAGATCTTCCCCAGGATTTTCGCAGCCGGCTGACCCCGGACGACTTGCTTTGCGGCGACGTACTCGCCTTTCGGTGTGCTGACGATGGTGAGTTGCGAAACCGGAATTCCCTGTTTCTCGGCGAAGCTCATCGCTGCCCGGGTCGGCTCGCCGACATTGTCGAAGGCAACCGACTTCGGGGGTCCCGTGATTTCGCGCGTGACATCCTCCTGCTTCAAGCGAACATTGCGTGCAACCGCGACAAGCCTTCGAGGCGCGCCGAATGTTTCAATACAACTCTCAGTTGAAGTTTCATCGAGCAGCCCTGCGGTCGTACAATATTTTGAAAGTATCGATTTAAATTCCTGCGCGGACTTCAAGATCATTCCGGCCGGAATTTCCTCGCACCCGATCTCAAAGAGAAGGTCTCCCGTACTCTTTTTTGCGGCGTTCGAGATTCTCTCGGATCGCTTGACGGTCTGCTTCATGCCACCACCCCGGACGGTTCCGCCACGGCGGCTGCGCCCAGATCAAGCCAAGCCTTGGCCACCTGGGTAGCAAGTTTCCGCACCCGGCCAATCATCGCAGCACGCTCGGTAACCGAGATCGCCCCGCGGGCGTCGAGAACGTTGAACAGGTGGGAACATTTCAGGCAAAGGTCGTAAGCCGGCAACAGCGGAAACCGCTTGGCCGCGTCGCGCTTGAGATTTCCGTACGCTGCCAGCAGCCGTGCGGCCTCGGCCTCGTTCAAATCAAACTGCTTTCGCGTCGACACGACATCTGCGTAGTCAAAGCTGTAGGCCGAGAACTGCTGCTCCTCGGCCAACCGAACCTGTCGATAGGTCACCGTCTCAGACCAGCGCACGTCGAAGACGTCGTCGACCCCTTGCAGATACGCGGCGATGCGGTCCAGCCCGTAGGTCAACTCGATTGAAATCGGATCCAGGTCGACCCCGCCGCACTGCTGGAAGTAGGTGAACTGGGTGATCTCGAGACCATCGAGCAGAATCTGCCAGCCGATTCCCCATGCTCCGAGCGTCGGTGACTCCCAATTGTCCTCTTCAAACCGAATGTCGTGCTCCTTCAAGTTGACTCCGACGGCCGCCAGGCTTGCCAGATAGAGGTCTTGGATGTCGGGCGGAGATGGTTTGAGAATCACTTGAAGTTGCGTGTGCTTGTACAACCGATTGGGGTTTTCCCCGTAGCGTCCGTCGGCAGGACGGCGGCTCGGCTGCGCGAAGACGACGCGGTACGGCTCTGAACCAAGAACCCGCAGAAATGTCTCCGGGTGCATCGTGGCTGCGCCGACTTCGACGTCGTAAGGCTGCTGCAATATGCAACCGCGACGAACCCAATATTGTTCCAGTGCGAGGACAAGATCCTGGAATGTAAGCCCCACGCGCTTAGCAGGGGCGCTGGTCGCAGATCGCAAGTGTAACTTCAAATGCTTCGGATTGCGGACAAGCTCGGTCACGCTGGCGACTCCAACAGCTCCCGTGATGTAAGCCTGCGGCTGATTTGATGCTCGATCACGTCAAGCATGATATCTGTTAGTTCGCTTGCTGCGCGCGGCTGAATCAACTCCTCGTTCAGCCGATCGAGGGGCTCGGCGAGCATTTTGCGTGCGGCAGCGATCGCTGCGGGCGAGACAACTCCCATCCCCGGCCTGCGGCACTTGCTGCAGGCTGCAGCCGAAGCGCTGGGCGAAAAATAGACGGGCGTCGCACGCCCTTGCACATGGAGTGCGCGGCCGCAGCGCGCACAGACGTCGAGCGAGGGAAGCCAGCCGCCCAGCCTTACGGTCCAGAGCGCGAAATAAGCGAGCGGCAGCACGGGCCTTCGGGTGCGCTTCACGGCCTGCGAAGAAAGCAACAGCAACCGGAAGCTCGCGTCGGAAGCCTCGCGGTCAGGAAGCACCGTTCCCGAAATCTCGCTAAAGAGCGCGAGCGCGACGCTCGAGGCGTAGTCGCCAAACGCGTCCAGGAACGATTCGATAATCTCGCACTGATGGATGCGCACGAGTTCCTTAGTCTCACGCTCGAAGAACCAGATCCGGATGTGTGATAACCGCTCGAGCGTCGAACCGAACCTGCTCTTGGGCCGCCGCGCTCCGGCGGCGACTCCGCGCACGCGCCCCATCGTGCGGGACAGGAAACTGACGAGCCGGTCGGCTTCGCCGAGCGGATAACATTGCAGAACGATCGCTTCAGATTCGTGGAGTGGCATCAGCGTGTCGGCGCGCCGACCGGTGAACGGACCGCCCTTCTCCGATTTTTGGGAATGCTCGAATAGACGCGCAAGTCCGCACACATCGAATCGAGTTTTTCTATCATAGCAAAGCCCACCGCGCAATTAATAAACGCCGGCAGGGCCATGAGCGAGCAAACTCGGGTAACGGCGTCCAATCCCGCATTGGAAAATCACTCGAGCTCGGATACAGTGCCCTAGACTCGATGCGAGAGCAGAGGCGCAGGAGCGATGCCGCAGCCGAGACCATGCGCAACAACGGTCGATGTCGTGGGCGTGGGAATTAACGCCACCGACACAATCATCCGCCTGCCCCACTTCCCTGCCCTCGACTCAAAAGTCGAACTGCTTTCAGCCGACATCAGACTAGGCGGACAGGTCGCCAGCGCGATCGTCGCCTGCGCGCGGTGGGGCCTACGGGCGCGTTACGTAGGAAAGATCGGCGACGACGCGGCCGGCAAGCTCCAGATCGAGGACATGGAGCGCGAAGGTGTCGACACGTATTGGATCACCTCTGCGGCGGGCAACAGCCAGACCGCCTTTATCCTGGTTGACGAGCGATCGGGCGAGCGTACGGTGCTCTGGAAACGGGACGACAAGATTGCCCTGCGTCCTGAAGATTTGCGACACGAATGGATTTCCGGCGCACGCGCACTGCTCATCGACGGGCACGATACGGAGGCAGCAGCACAGGCAGCGCGCTGGGCGCGCGCGGGAAAAATCCCGGTAGTCGGAGACTTCGACAATCGCTACCCGGGAGTTGAAGAACTACTTCCGTATGTCGATTTCCCCATCACCTCGAAGGAATTCCCTGAGAGATTGACGGGCGAAAAGGATTTGTTAAAGTCGCTTCCGAGGATCCTTCGACATTTCAAGTGTCGCTTGATAGTGGCGACTCTCGGCTGCCTCGGGGCCATCTTGTGGGACGGCTCCCGGTTCATTCTCTCTCCAGGATTCCGGGTTACGGCATTGGACACGACCGGTGCGGGCGACATCTTTCACGGCGCCTTTCTATACGGGCTTCTGCGCGGATGGCAGCATGAAGTAATACTTGAGTTCAGTTGTGCCGCCGCAGCGCTCAATTGCCAAGCGCCAGGAGCACGCGGCGGTATCAGAAAGCTTGCAGCGATTGATTCGTTGCGGCGATCTGGCGAGCGGTCCGACATGGCTTTCGCACAGGAAGCGTTGCTTGAGCCCTCCCGAATTCATGCCCAACGACCATGGAAAATAAATAAATGATCCCGCTGAAGGATATGACCCCGCGGCGGTCCGTACCGATTGTGACGCTGTTGCTGATCGCCATCAATGTCGCCACTTTCATACACCAGATCTCACTCCCGCCAGCGATTGGTGAGTTATTCATCAACACCTACGGGCTGGTACCTGCTAAAATCCAACTCGCGCTCGCCGGTCAGCATTACACGCTCGAGCAAGCCCTTCTCCCGTTATTTACGTGCATGTTCTTGCACGCGGGCGTCCTTCACATTCTGGGTAACATGTGGTTCCTTTGGATCTTTGGCGGCAACGTCGAGGACCGCCTGGGTTCGTTGCTCTACCTGTTCTTCTACCTGGTTTGTGGCGTCGGGTCAGGTCTGGCCCAGGCGTTATTCTCGTGGGGTTCCCAGGTGCCGTCGATTGGAGCCAGCGGCGCGATTTCGGGTGTTTTGGGCGGCTACGTCGTGTTTTGCCCCCGCTCGCAAATCTTGACGCTCGTGCCGCTCTTCATTTTCTGGTTCACGGCTCGAATACCCGCGATCATTTTCATAGGGCTCTGGTTCGTTGGGCAATTTCTGAGTGGGCTCAGCTCGCTTGGCGCGACAACCCCGGAGGCCGCCGGGGGCGTGGCATGGTGGGCTCATGTTGGAGGCTTCCTGCTAGGAATTCTATTGGCGTCGCTGTTGCGTCCTTCGGGTCGGCGAGCAGCCGCTTGGTAAAACAGCAGTACCGCGCCCAGCCGCAAAGGAAACAATGCTCCAGAAGACCCCAACAGATCGCGATGAAACCCCGATCGTTAGCCGAAGGCTAATGGCCCGCTGAAGTTTAACCGGCTAGAATGAATAGTTTCCTTGGGCCGCTCATTTGCTCGGTTGCGGGACATACGGAGCAAACCGGAGGGGCGCACTCAAAAAATGCGGTACCTCGTTCCTCCTGTCGGCCTTATTGCTTCTGTTCGAATCGTTCGCGCAGAATCATCAAGCCTTGGGAGCGGCGCGCGTTGTCGGGGTCCAGCAGGGCCGAAAAAAGCTCAGGTGCAATCTGTCGGCTGCGTCTCGCAGGTAAGGAGGTACAACGCTCCCCCGGCCACACGACATGGTTTTACGCCAGGCGGGCTACATCGAATGCGAATTTGTGCTACCGGGCTACCAGGATTCCTCGAAGCAGTTCTAACTGCTGTCGACGCAGAAATTCTCGAGCGCAACCAAGTTGATTCCAGGAACAGGCGGCACCGGCCAGGAGCGTCGCCTAAGTAGGAACTAGAATCGCAGCTTCGTGAGAACTAGTCGGCTTGCCGACAGTTGCAGTAGGAGTTGAGGACGTGCTGAACGAACGGCGTATCAGTGGTCGCCGACTTCCGCTCCACCCCACCTGATAGCTAAGGTAAAACTTAAGCACGGAATCGAGTCGATAAAAAGTCCATGACAGGTCTGTGGCGAGGATGTGAATTGCCCTTTCCGGGCAAGACTCGCCTGCTTGAAGGACGCAACGGTCGCTTCCCGACGGGAACGGACCGAACCTCAGCAAGAAAACTCGCGCTAATGCAGAATCTAGACCCCTTTAGCCTTCGCCATGCGGGCAGGGAGTTTTGATCGCGCGACGAGCTCGCGCTCCGCTTCAAGCCAGTCATCTAGAGCGCGTCCGTCGACGGCGCCGCGCGCGAGATAAATGTTGTATGCGAGCAGTTCGATCTGTTCTTGCGAAGCGTCCCGCTCGGATGTTTCTTGCTCTGGACTAACCGGAGAAAATTCTTCTCTGAACTTGGCCATCTTCCCTCCCTCCTGACTGGCTAAATGCTAATCCGAAGAAAAATCCTGTCAATCCGCATAAGTCCGGAGGCGGCCCCGGCCTACCGACAGTTCGACCAAAAAACCTTGAGGGCCTGGGGCGTCAAGAGAGCCGAACCTGCCCAAGGCTACACTCGCGCGCCGTCTCCTGAGTTGTTTTACGGCAATCGAAGCTGCCGGTGAAGCCGAGTTGCTGCTAGAGATATAACCTAACTTAACTTCCAAGTTTAGAACGGGGATTCGTGTCGAAGACGAAATCGGGATGCCGCGACCGACGGTCTGGACCAAAACCCTCAGGAAGTGGATGAATTATTTCACCGAGGGAAGAATATTACTAAAGTTAAAGTAAAACATTCGACCCGGCGATTTGGCCTCAGCATGACTTTCCGCGGATTAGCGTGGCGGAGGCCAGCCAGTCGCCGAGTTCGCGGGTGCCGAGATCGCCGCCGAGGTCCGGTGTGGTCTCTTGTTCGTGGACGGCGGCGCGAACGGCGGCCTCGATAGCGTGGGCTTCGGCGGTCCAACCGAAGTATTCAAACATCATCGCCGCCGAAAGAACAGCACCCATGGGATTCGCAATATTCCGCCCGGCGAGGACCGGTGCAGAACCATGGACCGGTTCAAACAGCGAAACCTGCCCGGGATGGATGTTGCCCGAGGGCGCAAGTCCGAGGCCGCCGGCAAGTTGCGCGCCGAGGTCGCTCGCAATGTCACCGAACAGGTTGCAAGTGACGATGACCTGGAACTGCGAGGGATCACGGACCATCTGCAAGAGCAGATTGTCGATGTACTGATGGCTCGTTTCGATCTCTGGATATTCGCGGCGGATTTCGGCGTAGACGCGCTGCCAGAGGTCGTGGCCAAATGTGAGGGCATTCGATTTATCGCTCATGCACAAGCGCTTGAGACCTCGACTGCGGGCGAAATCGAAGGCGTACCGAACGATGCGCTCGACGCCCTTGCGGGTGTTCAGGTCCTCCTGCGTGGCGATTTCGTCGCTGGTTCCCTTCTTGAAGAAGCCGCCCATGCCGGCGTAAAGGCCTTCTGTGTTTTCGCGCAGGACGACGAACTGCACGTCCTTTTCGGTGCGGTCCTTGAGGGGCGTAAGGCGCCGCTCAAAGAGCATACAGGGGCGAACGTTGACGTAGAGATCGAGCTTCTGGCGCAAGCCAAGAAGGATATCGGCGGCGTGTCGATTGGTCGGGACGCGGGGGTCACCCATCGCGCCGAGAAGAATTGCATCGAATTCCTTGCGGAACATCTCGGGAGCATCGGGCGGCAGCGTCGTGCCGTCGTCAAGATAGCGGTCGGCGCCCCAATCGAATTCGGTAAGCACGACCTCGCGCCGGCCGGCGGCAGCAGCAGTTTTCAGTACTTTTACGGCTTCGGGGATGACCTCTTTGCCGATGCCGTCGCCTGGGATAATGGCGATGCGTTTAGCGGAGGCGGAGTGCTCAGTGGTCACCGTCGCGGACCGTAACACGCGATTTTGGCCCTGTCAACGTGGGTTCTGTTGACGCACCGTGCTTGCTGTCAGGGTTTTCGCGTGCCCGTCGAATGCCAGAACGCGATGACGAGTACCCCCCGGCTGGGAGGATCAACGTCGACCCGATCGAGTGGATCCGAGATAGCGACAGAGTACTATTGCGCGCGCCGGAGTAAGGGGCTAGATTCCTCAGTACAGAATTCCCGAGTCCCGAGGACCGAGAGGAGGTCGACGTGGTCGAACGACGACGCTGCAAGCGCCTGCCGTTGAACATTCCTGTGCGGGTTTACGGACGCACGCCGAATAACCGTCCGTTCCGCGACATCACTGTGACAAAGGCTATCAGCGTTCATGGTGGGTTAATCCCTCTCGCGGGCAGCGTGAAGCGCGGGCAACGAATTCTCGTCGTGAACAGCTTCACCGAGGAAGCGCGACAATGTCGGGTAGTTTACGTGGGAGCGAAACAGAGAGGCAGAAAGAAGGTAGCTGTCGAGTTCGCCGATGACCCGGGCGATTTTTGGCATGTTTACGCCCCCTTGGTCAATTTGAAGCCATCCGTGCAGGGTACACGGGTGGACGCTTAGACGTCGTTTGGCTATCACTGCTTCGGCGTCGAGCTTGGTCCAACTGCAGACGACACTTGGGACTAGCGAGCAGCCCCGAAAAGTAAATGTCGCCTGCTCGAGTCCCGCGGCTGGCTCGGAATCGCACGGACTCCGCCTGAGGCTTCGGTCAAGGTCTCGTGTGTCTCCCTACGTCGTCTATGGTTTATTTTTCCTGGGCCTTTCTGGAAAACACTCCCCGCAATTTCGGCGGACAACTCAAACGCGGATTTTGTCATCCTCTACAAGGATGCCGCTTTTCCTCAACGAACGAGGCGTCGGGAGCCAAAATGGAGATCAACAATAACGTGGCATGCAGGAAGAAAACCGCTTTCTTGAATGATGTGGTGATTTGTGTTTTCGCATTGGGGACGTGTCTGGGGACACCGCCAGTCGGAGCACAGAACCGGCCGGCAGACGCCACGGCAACGATGCAGCAAGCTCCTGCGCAGTCGCCCGACCAGTCGGGTACTTTGCCCGGCTATCCAGCAGCACCTCCACAAACAGGATCTCAAGGTGCGCCCCCGGCAGCCGAAGGTCAGATGGTGCCTTTGCAGCTGACCCTGCCGGCGGGAACGATCGTTTCGGTTCGCACGGCGGAGTGGCTATCAAGCGATCGAAACAGGCAGGGTGACAGCTTTTCGGCAACGCTTGACCAACCGGTGGTAGTGAACGGATGGGTCGTGGCGCGGCGAGGGCAAGCGGTGATGGGCCGCGTGAATGTCGCGCAGAAGGCTGGCCGCGTGAAGGGCGTCTCGCAACTGGGACTGGAGTTGAACCTGCTGAGCTTGGTGGATGGACAGCAATTGACCATTCAGACCGGGCTGCTGCGAAGCTCGGGCGGTACATCGAACGGACGCGACGCGGCTGCGGTTGGAGCCATTACGGGAGTCGGTGCCGTGACTGGAGCCGCTGCGGATGGTGGAACAGGTGCCGCGATCGGTGCCGGGGCCGGCGCTGTTGCGGGGCTAGTAGGCGTTTTGACCACGCGCGGTAAGCCAACTGTTGTTTCCCCCGAGACAGTTCTGAGTTTCCAGCTCGAAACCCCGATCACCATCGCAACCGAGCACGGCCGAGTCGCATTTCGACCGGTCACCCAAGCGGACTATCAGCGGGACCAGGATGCCTATGCGCCGGCGAATCGCCGCCCGCACCTAGCGGCTTATCCGCCGCCACCCCCGCCCTACCTGTACGGTTGCCCTTACTGCTACGACCCCTTCTACTACTCCTATCCTGGCTGGGGCTTCTATCCTGGTCCCGTGATCGGGTTCTACGGCGGGTTCAGGGGCGGCTCTGGCCGAGGCTTTCGGCGCTAACGCAATCGCGCTGGCAGTGAATTGGGCGTGGCCGTATGGAGGGTCCGTCTTCTTCGTTCGGCCCGCTAATTAACTCATGAATAATAGTGATAAGAAGTAATAGTATTTTCCGCACTCTGGGCTGTAGGCGAGAATCTGCCTGCAGCCATTTCCAAAATCCGAGGACAGCAAACTAACCGCTTCGTCGACCTGAAGTCGTTCGTCGACTGCATCGAACCGGAAACTCCTGACACCAACAACTTGCTTCCCATGGTCGCCCTTCGTGGTAGCTTGTTCGATCAGTCAAAATCACGAAAGGTAGATTGGTACGAGTAGTTGTGACGACTCGGCTTGGCTCCGAGGTTCAGGGCCGCAGGCACAAACAGAGCAAGCGGTGCACGAGCCCTATTCTAGAATAGTGGGCGCAAACGGAGGGGGCATGAAACTCGATTTGCTGGCGATTGCGCCGCATCCGGATGATGTCGAGTTGACGTGCGGCGGAACGATGATCAAGATGGCGCAGGCGGGCTATCAAACCGGAGTCCTCGACCTAACCAAGGGGGAAACAGGAACGCGAGGAACCCCGGAAACCCGTCTGCGGGAAGCAGGGCGAGCGGGGAAAATATTGGGAGTAAAGGTGCGACGCAACCTCGGACTTCCGGATGCACGTCTGCGCGTTTGCGACGAACAGAAAATGGCAATTGCGGAAGTAATCCGGGAGTTTCAACCGCACGTCGTGATCCTGCCCTACTGGGAAGGGCGCCATCCGGACCACTACACGTCGGCGACCCTAGGGTTCGAAGCGTGCTTCATCGCCGGACTGAAGAACTACTACGGACTCTCGGGCGAGCCGTTTCGGCCATTCAAGATTCTGTACGCAGCCGCCTACGCAACCGTGACGCCGACGGTCGCAGTCGACATCACCAAACAGTACGAGCAGCGGCGGCGGGCTATTCGGGCATACGCGTCGCAGTTCCGCCCTCCGAAAAACCAACCTCGATCCAAAGTAGTGCTGCCGCTCGACGAGCTCGAAGAACGAATGAGCACTACGGCACAGTATAGCGGGCGGCTAATTGGGGTGAAGTATGCGGAGGGGTTCATAGTGAAGGAAGTGATGCGGGTAGACGATGTCGTCAAGATGCCGGTGCGGTCGGTGTGAAATTCGACGGGCGAACTTCCCAGGCGGGCCGAGGAATTGCGGCCGGATTGTTCGCGCACGGCTGCAACAGGGCTAGAAGTCGTCAGATTCCTGGGTAAAAGTAAATCCGGGAAGCGTCTGAGCCGAACCAGAGTTCGAAACCCTGACCCGCAAGGGAGGCTCTGTCTCGGCGCCGGTCTTGCGGAGGACGACATAGGTGGTGAGAGCCTCCCTGTAGAGCTTGGTAATCAGGAAAGACTCGCCGCTGCCGTCCTTTGTCCAAACTTGGCCGACTTGAATCTTGCTCACAGGCACCATACGAATGTAGACAGATTCGCGGAAAGCGTCAACACGCGATACTCGGGGTCGTTCTCGAAGGAAACTCCCGAAACGCAGCTCGGCCGGGGCGATCGGCGTGCGCGAGATGGGACATTGCGGCCCGCAAACCCTTGGCTCCGACCCAGGCGGTAATTTCGTTGCCAGCCTTCGGGGGCGCCCCCGGAGTGCCTGGCAGGGTAAAGAAAACTATTTTCAGGGTCGTGCCATCCTACCCAGTAGCACGCTGTAACAATATGCGGGTGGATCTGCCGCGTGGGTGTATACTGAAGGCAGTTTCCTCCGGAGGTATCTAATGAGGGAATCGTTTGCGGCACAATGGACAGCAGTGCTCCTGACTTTTGCGCTTGCGACAATGCCGGTCGTCGCTGCCCCCCAGAACCAGCAGTCGAGCCCTCCGCAGCAGCCGGCCGCCCAGACGAACCAAAATCCAGAGCGGCAGCCAGCAGACCAGACGTCCCCGCAGCAAGCAAACCCGAATGTCAAGCCGGGCAGTAGAGCCGACGTCGACGCCATTGGGAACCGGAATGTTGGGAAGGGTCTGGATTTTTACTCGCTCGAACGAGAGATTGCGCTTGGGAAACAACTGGCGCAGGAAGTGGACAAGAGCGCGAAGTTTATCGATGACCCCGTGGTTCTCGAGTATGTGAATCGTGTCGCGCAGAATCTTGTGCGGAATTCGGACGCGAAGGTGCCGTTCACGATCAAGGTGATCGATTCGGGCGTGGTGAACGCGTTCGCGCTGCCGGGCGGATTTTTCTACGTGAACAGCGGGCTGATCCTGCACGCGGACGAAGAATCGGAACTAGCTGGCGTGATGGCGCACGAGATTGCCCACGTTTGCGCGCGGCACGGAACGAAGCAGGCAACCAAGGGCGATATCATGCAGCTCGCTTCGATTCCGGCGATGATTTTTATTCCGTATACATGGGCCGGCTACGCCCTGTATCAGGGGATGAACTTCATGATCCCGGTCACGTTCCTGAAGTTCTCGCGTGATGCGGAGCGGGAAGCGGATTACCTGGGCTTGCAGTATATGTACAAGGCCGGCTATGACCCGAATTCGTTCGTGTCCTTCTTCGAGAAGGTCGAATCGGACGAAAAGAAGCAACCGGGAACGATTCCAAAGGTGTTCGCCACGCACCCGCCCACGCCGGATCGAATCGAGGCCACGCAGAAGGAGATCGCGACGATTCTTCCGGCGCGCGAAGAGTACATCGTGACGACGTCGGAATTTGATAGCGTAAAGCATCGCTTGCAGATGATCGAGTCGAACCAAAAAGTGAAGAATTCGAGTCCGAACAAGCCAACGTTGCGCAAGCGGACCGATCAGAACAAGGGCGGCAGCACCGGCGGCACGACCTCTGGGGGGAGCACGACGTCGTCGGGTTCTGACACAGGCTCAGCGGACGACGGCGACA
>Ga0209526_10001068_pt1 | contig 18111 bp, 16 predicted proteins | sample JacPinW_OM2H0_M1_FD_188566 | JGI IMG/M metagenome (GOLD analysis project Ga0209526, IMG submission 188566) | Forest soil microbial communities from Algoma, Ontario, Canada - Jack Pine, Ontario site 1_JW_OM2H0_M1 (SPAdes) (version 2) | ecosystem: Environmental > Terrestrial > Soil > Boreal... | reverse complement strand
GGAGCCCATCTCGCGCAGCTCCGCAAGCCGCGCCAGGTCGTCCTCCACGGGCGGGTTGAGGCTCTCGAGCGGCGGCTTGCGCGGTTTCAGTCTGGGGAGAAAGAATCCGAGCCAATCCACGCCGCCCAGCCTAGGACCTGTGCTTGCCTTCGGGCCCAGGGTCTCCTGATCCGTGACGTCGCGCGTGGTTAGCTCTACGGACTCTCGCCTCTGATGCTGCCCGTCACCGTCCGGCGGTCCGCGCCGTCGTACGTGCGGAGAGGACCTGGTCGATCTCCTTCTTCACCTGCTGCAGGTCCATGAACTCCCTGTAGACCGAGGCGAACCGGATGTAGGCCACCTCGTCGAGGTCCTTCAGCCTCTCCATGACCATCTCGCCGATCTCCTGGCTGGGGATCTCCACGCGCCCGCTTCGCCGCAGCTCGGCCTCGATGGCGTCGACTATCGCGTTCAGGCGCTCTGGCGAGATGTCGCGCTTCTCAGTCGCCTTCTTGAGCCCCGTGAAGAGCTTCTGGGGATCGAAGTCCTCTCGGCGGCCGTCCTTTTTCACCACGAAGAAAGGCACCGTCTCGATCCGCTCATATGTGGTGAAGCGCTGTCCGCACTGCAGGCACTCGCGGCGGCGGCGGATTGCCTCTCCAACCTCCGAGTCGCGCGAGTCGACCACCTTCAGGTCGTGATGGCCACAGTATGGACAGCGCAACGTTGGTAACTAGTGCCGGTTCCGGAGGAAAGCCGGGATGTTCAAGTCGTCTTCGTCGGAGGTCACGACCGGCCGGCTCTCCACGCCGGGGCGGGTGTACTCGATGGTCGTGCTCTCGGAGGTGGTCGCCGCCTGCGCCATGGCGGCCCGCTTGCGGCCGAAGCCGGTCGCGATCACGGTGATCTTCACCTCGCCCTGCATGCGGTCGTCGTTGACCACGCCGAAGATGATGTTGGCGGCGTTGTCGGCGGAGGCCTTCACGATCTCGGCGGCCTTTTCGCACTCGTGGAGGGTGATGTCCTTGCCCGCGGTGATGTTGAAGAGGATGCCCTGGGCGCCGTCGATGGAGGTCTCCAGCAGCGGGCTCGCCACCGCCTGCTTCGCCGCGTCTTCGGCCCGGTTGTCGCCCGAGCCGAAGCCGATGCCCATCAGCGCCTCTCCCGTCTCGGTCATGACCGCCTTCACGTCGGCGAAGTCGAGGTTGATGACGCCGGGATTGACGATCAGGTCGGCGATGCCCTGCACACCCTGCCGAAGTACGTCATCGGCGATCCGGAACGCCTCTTCCAGGGTCGTCTTCTTGTCGACGACCTGGGCCAACCGGTCGTTGGGGATGACGATAAGCGCGTCGACCTTGTCTCGAAGGTTCTTGATCCCCTCTTCCGCGTTGTCGTTTCGGATCTTGCCCTCCCAGCGGAAGGGCCTGGTGACGACGCCGATGGTCAGTGCGCCCTCCGCCTTGGACACCTCCGCGATCACCGACGAGGAGCCGGTGCCCGTGCCACCGCCCATACCGGCGGTGATGAAGACCATGTCGGCCTCTTTCACCAGCTCGTTGAGCTCGGTGCGGCTCTCGTCGGCCGCGTCCCGGCCCTTCGTCCAGTCGCCGCCCGATCCCAGCCCGCGCGTGAGCTTGCGGCCGATGTTGACCTTGATGTCGGCATTGCAGCGCTCCAGCGCCTGCAGGTCCGTGTTGACCGCTATGAATTCGACGCCCTTCAAGGCCGCCGAGATCATGCGGTTCACGGCGTTGCCGCCACCCCCGCCCGCGCCGATCACCTTGATCCGCGCGCGCCCGTCCTGCCTGTCCGCCTTCTGCATCGTGTTCTCCTGCATCTCGTTCAACAACCCTTGGTGAGATCCCCCTGGAAGGGGCTATAAGAAGGCCTCTGACCGCCGGCCACCCCGCGAGCCAGCTTCCCCTCGGGGGATGGCCGGCACCGGGCGATGACGCGGCGGTACTCTCGCACGCTCAGAAAAAGTCCCTCAGCCACCTAACCGTCTTCTGGTACGCACCCGCGAACGCCTGGGGCTGCTGGTGGCTGCGTCCATTCTGGACGGGCTGCACCCGCGCCGCCCATTTGACCAGGCCCACCACGGCGGCGTAGGAGGGCCCGGCCACCCGGTCCGAGAGGCCGCCCACGCCGGCCGGCAGGCCGAGGCGGACGGCGGAGTCGAAGACACCCTGGGCCGCGTCCGTGGTTCCCATCAGCCGCGCACCGCCCCCGGTGACGACGACGCCTGCGGGAAGCAGCCCCTCGTAGCCGGTCCGCCTCACCTCCTCTCGGGCCAGCTGAAAGATCTCGCGCATCCGGGGCCCGATGATCTCCGCCAGGTAGCGGCGCGGCGTGGCCTGCAGGCGGTCGCCCCCGACCACCCTGACGTCGATGCGCTCCTCGGGCGCTATCACGTCGGGGAGGGTGTGACCGTAGCTCAGCTTCAGCGCCTCCGCCTCGGTCAGCGTCGTCCGCAGACCGATGGCGATGTCGTTGGTGACGTGGTTGCCGCCCACCGGGAGGACCGCCATGTGCAGCGCGGAGCCCTCGTTGTAGACCACCACGTCGGTCGTCCCCGCCCCGATGTCCACCAGGCAAACCCCGAGGTCCACCTCGTTGGCGTTCAGCACACCCTCGCCTGCGGCGAGTCCCTGGCTGACCACGTCCTCGACGTCCAGCCCGGCCTCGTGAACGCACTTGATGACGTTCTGAACCGAGGTCTGGGCACCGGTCACGATGTGGGTCTCCACCTCGAGGCGGTGGCCGGTCATACCGACGGCCTCCTTGACGCCCTCTTGCCCATCCACCGTGAAGGTTCGGGGCAGCACGTGGATCACCTGGCGGTCGTTGGGAACGCTGACCGCCCTGGCCGCCTCCACCACGCGATGCACGTCTTCGCCCGCGATCTCGCGATCGGGCCGCGAGACCGCGATCACGCCGCGGCTGTTCTGGGAGGTGATGTGGGGGCCGGCCAGCGAGACGACCACCGACTCGCCCCGGACCCCGGCCATGCGTTCGGCGCCGACCATGGCCTGCTGGATCGCCTGGACGGTCTTGTCGATGTTCACGACAACGCCCTTGCGCAGCCCTTCGGCTGGAGTCTCACCGACGCCGGTGACATTGAGCTGGCCATAATCGTCGGCCTCGGCCATGACCACGACGACCTTGCTGGTGCCGAGGTCGAGCCCGACCAGCCGCTTCCGCCTAGACAAGGGAACTGGTGGGATGCCTCCTGGAGAGATACGAGCGAGGGATGGCGGGTTGGAAGGAGTATAACGCTGATTCATCTCTAGCTACCCATATTTTGGGGCTGCCCCCAACATTTGGAGCAGATTTAGTAGTCGGCTCAGAACCCGACCGGCGCCGGCAGTGATCATCTGCACGCTTCCACCGGGGCCGGAGGAGCCGGACTGGCCGAGGCGGAAGCCTGGATCCGAACCGGACCGGTGCGAGAGTTCGGGGAGGACGACGGCGAGGGGCCGGCCCGGGCAGGCACCGGCGTGGGCTTGGACTTGACGCGGACGGCGACCGCCGCCGGGTTCATGACGTTCACCGCCTGGAGGTCCGGACTGTTGTAGTCGATGTCCGCTGCGACCGCCCGCAGCGCGGACACCTTGTCGCCGAGGGTGGCGATCTCCTCACCGGTCAGCATCCGACCGAACTGGACGCTCCAGCCGCGGACCGAGACCAGTGTGAGATTTCCGCAGCCGTCGATGGTGAAGCCTTTGACGTCCTGGCCTATGAGCCGGGGCAGCGTGCGCTGGATGTTGACGAGCGCCACCAGCAACCGCGAGTCGAGCACCCGCTGGCCGAGCTTTGGATCCGCCGTCTGGGGACCCTGGACCAGGAGCAGGCCGGCGGACGCCTCGGGGGCTCCTGCGGGCCCCAGGGCGACAGCCTCCTCGGAGAGGAAGAAGGGATGCCCGCTGCTGGACTGGTAGACGGCGACCGGCTGCCACTCCTCGACCCGGACCAGCACGCGATCCGGCAGCGACTCGGAGACGGTGGAGGAGCGGACCCAGGTGGATCGCTTCAGGCGGCCGCTGACGCCGGAGGGATTCACAGTGAAGATGGAGCCGGGGTTGCCCAGCCCGGCCCTGGCGACGACCTCGGAGGCGGCCAGCCGGTGCGTCCCGCTCACGTCGACGTGCTGTACGCGGAAGGCTGGATGGGCGAGCGCGACCACCAGCAGCGTCAGCTCGGCCAGCGCCACACCGCCGGCCAGCAGCCGGCGCCAGCCGGACCCGCGGTCCACGCCTCGGGGCGGCCGGTGGAGGGAACTGCCGCGAAACCAGGCCGCCCCCTTCACCGGACGCCGCGGGCGGCGCAGGGAGCGGAGGGCGGGCCAGGGGAGCAGCGAGGACCTGCGGCGCCGCCGCTTCACTGCGGACCCACCCTCCCCTCATGCCGCGCGATGCCCTGCCTAACCAGCCTCTCGCAGAGCTCGTCGAACCCGACCCCGGCCGCCCGGGCGGCGTCTGGAAGCAGGGAGACCTCGGTCAGCCCCGGCACCGTGTTGACCTCCAGCAGCCAGGGCGTGCCGGCCCCGTCGACGATGAAGTCGACCCGCGCCATGCCCTCACAGCCCAGCAGCCGGAAGGCGCGAGCGGCGGCCTCCGCCACCGCCTGCCGCGCCGTCTCCGGGATCCGCGCCGGGATGATGTGATGGCTGCGGCCGGCCGTGTACTTGGCGTCATAGTCGTAGGTCTCGTTCTCGTACGTGATCTCCAGCGTCGGCAGGACATTGAGCTCCGGAACCGCGAGGACCCCGACCGTCACCTCCGTCCCCTCCACGAAGCGCTGGGCGATCACGCGACGGTCGTAGCGGCGCGCCAGGACCAGGCCGGTGGCCACCTCGTCGACGTCGCCGGCGATGGTGAGGCCGATCGTCGAGCCCTCCCGCACCGGCTTCACCACCAGGGGCAGTCCGAGCCGGCCGGCCAGTGCCTCGGCGTCGTCCTCCTGCACCTCCTGTGGCATCTCTTCGAAATCGGGCACCGGCAGTCCCTCGGCTGCGAGCAGCCGGTTGGTGCGGGTCTTGTCGATGCAGAGCGCGCTGGCCAGGACGCCGGAGCCGGTGTAGGGCAAGTCCAGCAGCTCCAGCATGCCCTGGACCGTCCCGTCCTCCCCCAGCCGGCCGTGGAGGGCGATGAAGGCGCAGTCGAAGCCGCCCCGCCGCAGGAGTTCCCAGGTCTCCAGATCCATGTCCAGCCGTTCCGGTGTATGACCGCAGGCGGCGAGCGCCGCGGCCACCTGGGCTCCCGATCGAAGGGAGACCTCACGCTCTGCCGAGCGGCCTCCGCAGAGGATCGCGATCTTCAAGATGGCCACCTCCCGACTGACTCGACCTCGGTCTCGAGGTCGATTCCGAAGCGCTCCCGTACCGCGCAGCGCACTCGCCCTATCAGCCGCGACACCTGGTCCGCGCTGGCGCCACCGAGATTGAGGATGAAGTTGGCGTGCTGCTCCGAGACCTGGGCCGCGCCCTCTCGAGCGCCCTTGAGGCCGACAGCCTCGATCATGCGCCCGGCGGAGTCGCCGGGGGGGTTCTTGAACACACTGCCACAGTTCTTGGTTCGAATCGGCTGGGTCTGATTCCGCTCGGCCGTCCAGCGCGCCATCTGGCTCCGGGAGGCGGCACCGTCGCCGGGCCTCAGCTCTATCCGGGCTCCGGTGACGAGGGCGCCCCGGAGCGCACCGTGGCGCAGGGCCGAGGTCCGGTAGCCGAGGCCGAGGTCCTCTCTCGGCCAGGTCTGCCGGCCCCGCCCGGGCATCAAGCCCTCGGCGTCGGTGAGCACCTCGGCCAGCTCCGTGCCCCAGCAGCCCGCGTTCTGGTAGACCGCGCCGCCCACCGTCCCGGGGACGCCGATCGCCCATTCGAAGCCGGTCAGGTCGTGATCGGCGCAGATGCGAGCCAGCCGCATCATCTTGAGCCCGGCCTGGGCGTACACCCGCCGCCCCTCCACCTTCCACTCCCGGCTGACGCAACGCACGACGAGCCCCTCGACGCCCGCGTCCGCGACCAGCAGATTGGTGCCCGCGCCCAGCGTCAGCCAGGGGACGCCGCGCTCGATGCAAGCTTCGACGAGCTCCGCGGGGTCCCGCGTCTCAACGAAGAATTCGGCCGGCCCGCCGATGTTGAAGGAGGTGTGCCGGGCCAGCGGGTGGTCTTGCTCGACGCCCCGCAGGCCTGAGAGCCACTCGAGGTTAGCGTTCGTTCGCCAGCTCATCGCCCAACTTCCAAACGTCGCCGGCGCCCATCAGGAGCACCAGGTCCCCCTCGCCGGCCAGCTCCTCGAGCTGCTGCCGTGCGCTGCCCAGGTCCGGCGCGAACCTGGCCCGCGGCACTCGCACGGCAAGGTCGACGGCACTCAGCTCGCCCGGGTTCTCCTCGCCGGCGGCGTAGATCTCGGTCACGATCACCGCGTCGGCACCCTCGAGGCTCTCCGCGAACTCGTCGCGCAGGGCCTGGAAGCGTGAGTAGCGGTGGGGCTGGAAGACCAGGATCAGCCTTCGATGCCCCAGCTCTCGGGCGGCGGCCAGGGTCTCTCGCACCTTGGTGGGATGGTGCCCGTAGTCGTCGTAGATCGAGGCGCCCCGCCAGGTTCCCAGCCGCTCCATCCGCCGGTGGGCGCCCGGGTAGCCGGCCAGCGCCTGCGACGCCACTGCGGGGTCGACGCCGAGCTCGACGGCCATGGCGAGGGCGCCGGTGGCGTTCTGCCGGTTGTGGCGGCCCGGCACCTGCAGCTTCAACTCGGCGAGCGGCTCCCCTCTCCGTAAAACGTGGAACATGCGTTCGCCCACCGCCTCACAGCGGTAATCCGCATCGGCTGAGAGGCCGTAGGTGACGCGCCGCCCCGGCGCCGGCATGGCGACCGCTCTCTCGTAGTCGGCGCTGACGACGCTGACCCCGGGAACCTCGGCCAGGAAGGCGCGGAAGAGCGCATCCACCTCCTCCACATCGCGGAAATGATCGGGATGGTCGAACTCGACGCTGGTCAGGATGGCGTGGCTGGGCCGATGCAGCGCCAGTGACCCGTCCGATTCGTCCGCCTCGGCTACCAGCCAGGAGCCCCGACCGGCACGCGAGCTGAGCCCGTCCCCGACCAGCACCGACGGATCCCAGCCGGCTGCCGTGAGGACGTGACCGAGCATGAAGGTGACCGTCGTCTTGCCGTGCGTCCCGGCCACCGCGATCGACCTCGAACCGCTGATCAGCTCCGCCAGCATCTCGGCGCGCGTCAGGACCCGGGCGGAGGAGGCCCGCGCCGCAGCCAGCTCGCCAAAGTCCGCCTTCACCGCCCCGCTGTAGACGACGAGGTCCTGGCCCTCCACGTGCGAGGGGTCGTGGCCGATCCGGATACCGACACCCTCCGCGGCGAGTGCTCTGGTCGTGCTCGACTCTCGCAGGTCACAGCCCGAGACCCGGTCACCTCGCGCCAGGAAGACACGGGCCAGGGCCGAGACGCCGGCGCCGCCGATGCCCAGCAGGTGCACTCGCTGTGTCACCCGGCCCTCCGCCAGGGATGCCGCCGGAGCTGCGCGGTGGAACCGTCACGGGACGGCGTCATGAGGCCGCGACCTCTTCCAGCACCTGGACTATGGCTCGCGCTGCATCAGGCCGGCCAAGGGCTGCCGAGGCCCGGGCCATGGCTTGCAGCCGGTCGTCGTCCAGGCCCTCGACGGTCCGCACCAGGGTCTTCGCCGAGAGGTCGCCGTCGGCGACGCGAACGGCCGCCCCAGCGGCGACCAGCTCCCTGGCATTGCGCTCCTGATGGCCGCCGCCGAAGGTCCCTGGCACCACGATCGCGGGCAGCCCGACTGCAGTGATCTCCGCGCAGGCGCCCACCCCGGCCCGGGAGATGACCAGATCGGCTTCGGCCATCAACCCGGCAACCTCGTCCGAGAAGGGGATGGGCCGGTAGCCCGGACGGGCCAGCTTTCTGGCCTCGGCCTCGCCCTGCCTGCCCGTCAGGTGAATGACTTCTCGAAAGCGCTCCAGGAGCCGGTCCAGCGCTCCCCAGGTCGACTGGTTCAAGCGCCGCGCTCCCTGGCTGCCGCCCATCACCAGCAGGCGCTCGGGCGGTACCAGCGGCGTCCGCCGGACGAACCCCGGCCGGAGCGGATAGCCGGTCAGCACCGTACGGCGGGTGCGAAACTCGTCGGCGTCGCGAGGAAAGGTGACGCAGGCGGCGGCGGCCGAGCGCCGGAAGATCCGGTTCGCCAGGCCCCTCGCTTCGAAGACCTGGAGGACATAGGGAATGCCGCGGAGCCGCGCCGCCGCCAGGCCCGGCGCCATCGCATACCCGCCCACGCCAAGAACCAGGTCGGGCCGGAAGCGGTCCAGCACACGCAGCGCCGCCGCCATCGCGGTGGGCAGCAGCCACGGAAGCGCGAGGTTCTTCCAGGGTGCGTCCCGGTCCAGGCCCCGAACCCTGATCGTCTCCAGGTCGAACCCGGCAGCCGGCACCAGCCGCTCCTCCAGCCCGCCCGCACGGCCCAGCATCAAGAGGGAGGCCTCGGGGTGCTCAACGCGGAACGCTTGCGCCACCGCGAGCGCGGGCAGGACGTGGCCGCCCGTCCCTCCGCCCGAGATCAGCAGTCGCATCACCTCTCCTCCATCCATACCGCTGCTGGACGCCCTGGGCGGCGATGTTGAGCAGCACGCCGGTCGCCGCCATGGTTATGGCGAGCGAGGTCCCTCCATAGCTGATGAAGGGCAGGGTCACCCCGGTGATGGGAACCGTGTCCGTCACCGTCCCCATGTTGAGCAGCGCCTGGAACGCGATCCAGGTGGTGATCCCGGCCGCCAGGGCCATCCCGAAGCGGTCCGTCGCCCGCATCGCGGCCCGGTAGCCGCGCAAGGCCAGGAACACGAAAGCGGCCAGGACGGCTGTGGTGCCGATCAGTCCGGTCTCCTCGCCGAGGATGGCGAAGATGAAGTCGGTGTGCGCCTCTGGAAGCCAGAGGTACTTCTGCACCGAGTGGCCGAGACCGACGCCTGTCACTCCCCCCGAGCCGAGCGCCAGGATCGCCTGACGGGACTGGAAGCCGGCCCCCAGGGGGTCCTTGAAAGGATCGAGGAAGACCGCCAGGCGCTGCGCCCGGTAAGACTCCAGCACGGTGAAAAGGGCGAAGGCGGTGACCAGGAGGACCAGGAGCAGGACCACGTAGCGAGGCCGCCCACCCCCAGCGAAGAAGACGCTGCAGAAGATTGCGCACATGACGAGCGCCGTCCCCAGGTCTCGCTGCAGCATGAGCAGGAAGAGCGCGGCCCCGAGCAGGATCGCGAAGGGTACGAATCCGTCGGCGAAGCTGTTCAGCCGGTCCCGGCGCTTGTCCACCCAGCGGGCCATGAAGATGGCGAAGGTGAGCTTGGCCACTTCCGAGGGCTGGAAGCTGCCCAGTGGCCCCAGGTTGAACCAGCGCCGGGCCCCGTTGACACGCAGTCCGATCCCCGGGATCAAGACCAGGAGCATGAGCAGGGCGGTGATCAGGGCGGCGGCCGGGGCGTAGCGCCTGAGAACGTGGTAGTCCAGATGCCTGAGCACGGCCATCAGGAGAACGCCCAGGGCCAGGAAGGCCGCCTGGCGCACGAAGTAGTAGAGCGGGAAGCGGTAGTTCAGGTAGGCCAGCGCCTGGCTGGAGCTGAGCACCATGATGAGACCCGCTCCCACCAGCAGCAGGCTGACCAGGGCCAGCCAGCGGTCGGTCTCGGGCCTGTCCGGACCGCCGGTCAGCCGGTAGATCAGGCCCTCGGGGTTCACGCCCGGACCTCACGCTGCGCCAGCACCGCGGCCTTGAAGCGGCGGCCGCGCTCCTCGTAGCTCCTGAACATGTCGAAGCTCTTGTAACCGGGGCTGAGCAGGACCACGCCGCCGGGCGACGCCAGGGCTCCGGCTTGCTCGACGGCCTCTTCAATCGAGCCGGCCCGGCGGATTGGGTGGCCCGCCAGCCGCTCGGCCAGCTCGTCCCCGCTCGCGCCGATGAGAACCACGGCGATGGTCAGCTCACGGACCGCGGCCAGCCACTCGTCGAGCGCGAAGCCGCCCCCCCGGCCGCCGGCTATGAGGACCACGGGCATGCCCGGAAAGGAGCGGACGCCGACCAGCGCCGCATCCGGATTGGTGGCCTTGGAGTCGTTGTACCAGCGAACCCGATCCCACTCCCCGACCAGCTCCAGCCTGTGCTCCACGCCTTTGAACGAGCTCACGCCGGCTTCGATCGCCTCGTCCGGCAGCCCCACGAGCCGCCCCACCGCTGCGGCGGCCAGCGCGTTGAGCTGGTTGTGGCGCCCCGGCACCGGCATCCTGGGTGCGGGCCGGTGCCGCTCGAACCAGGTCACCCGAGCCTGCGTGGTGTTTGCCAGCTCCCGGCAGATCGGGTCCAGCCCGTTCAGCACGGCGTCGTCGGCAGGTCCCTGGAAGCGAAGCAGCCGGGCCTTGGCGGCCACGTAGGCCTCCATGGACCGGTGGCGGTCAAGGTGGTCGGGCGTCACGTTGAGGACCACTCCGATACGCGCGTGAGGCTCCTCACACGACTCCAGCTGGAAGCTGGAGAGCTCGAGGACCACCCAGTGCTCGGGCGTCACCTCACCCAGCCGGTCGAGGACGGTGTCGCCGATGTTGCCCCCGACGATGACCGGACTGTCACCCTGGGCGAGCACGCTGCCGAGCAGCGCAGTGGTGGTGGTCTTCCCGTTTGTGCCTGTCACGCCGATGATTGGCGCCGGGCAGAGCTTGAAGAAGAGGTCGATCTCACTCGAGACCGGCAGCCCCCGGTCCCGAGCGGCCTCCAGGAGCGCAGAATCCCAGGCCACGCCAGGGCTGGCGTAGACGGCGGCGCAACCCTCCAGCACCGCCTCGTCGTAGCCGCCGAGCACGACCTCGGCCTCGGGCGGAAGCCGGCTCACCAGCTGGGCTAGTTCGTCTGCCGGCCGCAGGTCGCAGACCCGGACAGCCACGCCGCGGCCGGAGAGGAAGCGGGCGACGGACAGGCTGCTGAGACCGGCTCCGACCAGGAGAGCCCGGTCTCCGGCGGCCGGCACGGCCGCCGTCACGAGAGTCCGCGCGCGATCCAGCTCGAAAGTGCCGCGGCGACCGCGCCCGCGCTCCAGAACGTGAGCGCGATGCGGTTCTCAGACCAACCCTCTAGCTGGAACGTCAGGTGTATCGGGGTCATTTTGAAGACGCGGCGACCGCCGCTGACCTTGAAGAAGGCCACTTGAATCATGACAGACAGAGTCTCGATCACAAAAACCAAACCGAGGAGCAGGAGGAGGATCACCCAGCCCTGCTGGATGCCCATCGCGGCCAGGGCCGCGCCGAGTCCGAGCGCCCCCGTGTCGCCCATGAAGATCCTGGCCGGATGCCGGTTGTAGAGGAGGAACGCGAGCAAGCCACCCACCAGGGTCATGGCCACCGCCTTCTCGCCCGCGCTTGCCCCCGGCAGGAACTGGGTGACGGCAACCAGCGCGATGACCGCCAGCCCGGCGGCGAGCCCGTCCAGCCCGTCGGTGAGGTTGACGGCGTTGGCGGCGCCGACCAACGCACCGACCGCCAGCGGCCAGTAGAGCCAGCCCAGCTGGGCTGGGATGAGGTGCTGAGGCGCCTGGGCCAGGGCCGCCACCGGGATGGCCAGAAGGACCTGGAGCGGGAACTTGAGCCGCGCGGGGATCCCGAGCGATCCGACGCGGAGCTTGCGCAGGTCGTCCAGCAGCCCCAGTCCGCCGAAGAGCAGCAGGGCGGCCAGGGCGGGCGCGGCGCCCGGGTGCATCCGCAGAGAGAGAAGGCCGCCGATCAGTCCGAGCCCGACGAAGAGGATGCCGCCCCCGGTCGGCGTGCCGGCCTTGCGCTGATGGGCCTGCGAGAGCTCCGCCTGCACGATCTGGCCCAGCCTCAACCGGCGAAAGGCCCGGATCAGGAAGGGATAGGCTGCGGCGGCGACCACGAAGGCCACCGCCACGGTGGCCAGGTCGAAGATCAATCGAGCAGCTCCGCCACCACCTCGTGGAGCGCCACGCCATGCGATGCCTTGAGCAGAACGCGGTCACCCGGCCGCGCCGTCGACCGCACCCAGCGGGCGGCCGCGGCCCGGTCGGGCAGGAGTTCGGCCCCGGCCGCTTCCGCCAGCGTCCTGCCCTCCCCGATGTCGACCACCGCGACGCGGTCGAAGACCTCGGCGGCCCGCCGGCCCACGCTCCGGTGCGCCTCGGGGGCAAGGGGCCCTAGCTCTCGCATCTCTCCCAACACCGCCAGCAGGCGGCCCTTGCCGGGCCGTTCGTGCAGGACCTCGAAGGCGGCCAGCATCGACTCGGGACTCGCGTTGTAGGCGTCGTCGACGATCACGTAGCCCTCACTGGTACTGCGCTCCTGCAGCCGGTGCTCCACGCTGACCTCGGCCAGCGCCGCCGCCGCCTCCGGCAAGGCCACGCCGGCGAACCGCCCCACCGCCATCGCGGCCAGGGCGTTGCGGGCCTGATGGCGCCCGGCCAGGCGCAGCCGGACCTCGACGCCCGCCACCTCGAAGCAGCAGCCGCCGTCCGGAAGCGCTCGATACCCCTCGCCGAGCAGTTCGCCCCGCTCCAGGCCGAAACCCACCACAGGCGCCTTCGACAATTCCGCCAGAAAGGCGAAGAAAGGATCGTCCTGGTTCAGGGCGGCCAGCCCGTCCTCCGGCAGCGCCTGGATCAACTCGCCTTTGGCCCTCGCGATCCCCTGCCGCCCGTCTGCGAAGTACTCGGCGTGGACGGTCCCGATGCCGGTGATCACGCCAACGGTGGGGCGGGCCACAGAAGCGAGCCGGGCAATCTCGCCGGGCCCCTGCATGCCCATCTCGAGAACCGCCACCCGGTGCTCCGGCCTGAGCCTGAGGATGGTCAGGGGCAGACCGGTCTCAGTGTTGAGATTCCCCTCCGACTTGAGGACCGGAAACCGGGCACCCAGGACCGCGGCTGCCATTTCCTTGGTGGAAGTCTTGCCGTTGCTGCCGGTCACGCCCACGACCAGGGGGGCGACGCGCTCCCTGACCCAGGCGGCCAGGTCGTAGAGGGCCCGCCAGGTGTCGTCCACCACGATCACGGCCGCCCCCGGCGCTTCCACCGGCCGCTCCACCACGACCCCGGCGGCCCCCCGGCGCGCGGCGTCGGCGGCGAAGGCGTTCCCGTCCATCTCAGCCCCCTTGAGGGCGAAGAAGAGGCCGCCCTCCTGGACCTCTCTGGAGTCGGTGTGGAAGGTGCCCACGCGAGCCCCCGAGGGGCCGCCGGCCAGCCGTCCGCTCAGCGCGGGCAGCACGTCGTCAAGGCTCAGGCGCATCCGCCAATTAGACCGCTTGGCACTGGTCCGGCGTTATCCGCCAAGGGCGGGAGCGGGCGTCCCGGCCGCCGCCCCTAGCCTCCCGGCGATATCCGCCAGTCGAGGACAGTCTGCTCGGCGACCGCCTTCCAGATCGGGGCCGACACGTAGTAGCCCTCGTTGTGGTCGGCCGACCCGTTGTTCGGCTTGCGCACCACGACCAGCATCGTGAACCTGGGGTTGTCGGCGGGCATGAAGCCGACGTAGGAGGCCCAGACGTGGTCCGGGGAGTACTTCCCGTTCTCGGGGATCTGCGAGGTCCCCGTCTTGCCCGCCTGGTCCAGCTCGAAGCCTTTGACGCGCGCCATGTAGCCGGAGCCGTGCTGCACCACCGAGTCCATCATCTGCGTCATCGTGGCCGCGGTCTGAGGGCTGACAACCTGCCGGGAGGCGAACGTCCCCGGGCTGGCTCCCCCGATCGACTGCACCACGTGCGGCTGGACCCAGCGACCCTGGTTGGCCACGACGTTGACGGCGGCGCACATCTGCACCATGTTCGCCGCGATCCCCTGCCCGAAGGACGCGGTGGCCACCTCGCTGTCCCGCCACTGGGTGGCCGGCCGGAGCGACATGTTTGCCTCGTTGGCGACGTCGATCCCGGACGAGGCCCCGAAGCCGAAGCCCTCGAGGTAGTGGAAGTAGCTGTCCCGGCCTTCCATCTGCATCGCCTTGATGGCGCCGACGTTGAGCGACTTCTCGAGCACGTTGGTCATCGTCACCGTGCCGTGCGACTTCAGGTCCCAGTCGTGGATCACCGAACCGCCCACAGAGACGTAGCCGGGGTCCTCGATCGTCGTCTGGGGGGTTATCTTGCCCGCGTCGAGTGCGCCGGAAAGCGTGACCACCTTCATCACCGAGCCGGGCTCATAGAGATCCGAAATGACCGGATCGCGCGTACGGGTTGGGTCCGCGGTCGCGAACTGGTTGCCGTCGTAGGCCGGATAGGTCGCCGAGGCGACTATCCCGCCGGTCTTGGTGTCCATCACCAGGACGCTCCCGCTCTCGGCCTTGGCGGCCTTCACCCCCGCGGCGACCGCCTGCTCGGCGGCGAACTGGACGTTGCTGTCCATGGTGAGGACCATGGCGGCACCGTTGACCGGGTCGCGACGCGTCTCGCCGCTGAGCATCAACTCCCGGCCGGCGAGGTCGCGGTAGGTGGAGAGGAATCCGTCCCGGCCGCTCAGCTGCTTGTTGTAGTAGGCCTCCACCCCCCGCTGACCGTTCCCCTGATAGTCAACGAAACCAAGCATGCTGGAGGCCAGCGACAGGTCCCCGGTGCCTCCCGGCAGGTAGCTTCGCTGCTCCAGCGCCTGCAGGTAGACGCCGGGCAGGCGCAGGCGGCTGAGCTGGTCCGCCTTGTCCTTGGACTGACGTTTGGCGACGTAGGCGAACTTGGTTTTCGCAGCCAACTTGCCGATCACCTCGTCTCGTGGCACGCCGAGGATCGAGCTCAACGAATCGGCCACCCGTTCGCGCTCGTCGGCTCGGACGAGGTCGGGCGCCAGCGTCACGTCGTAGACCGTGGTGTTGATGGCCAGCGGTCTCATCTCACGGTCGTAGATCAGCCCTCGACTGGCCGGGAGGGGCACCTCGGTGAGGTGCTGCTCGGTTGCGAGCTGAGTCAGGTGACCGTGCTGCGCAACCTGCCAGTAGGCCAGCCTGCCCCAGATGGCGGTCGCCAGGAGCAGGGCGGTCACCGCCAGCCAGAGCACTCGCAGCCGCGGCAGGTCGGGGCGCGGCTGCGGCCCGCGCGGCGACGCCCAGGGCCGCGAGCGGCCCAGGGGCCTGCTCCCTACCGCCAACTCAGCTGCCCGCTGCCAGCGCTTCTCTGGCGCCGCCGAAGACGGCGGCGATGGCCTGCTGCCACATCGGCTCCGGCCCCGAGGGCTCCGGCCCGAGAGGCGCCCTCAGGTTCAGCGTCACCGGTTGCTTGCTCACGTACTTGAGCTGGTTCGACCGCTGCATGCCGGCGGCGGCCGCCTCCTGCTCGACCCGCGCCGGCGTGTGCTGAGCGGCCATGGTGTATCGGAGCTGGTCACGCTCGGCGGTCAGCTGGGCGTTCTGGTCCTTGAGCTTGCTCAGCTCGTAGGACGACTGCGTGGCCTGCGCCGCGACCACCAGATAGGCGACGGAAAGCACCAGCACGACCCCGGCGGCGGCATAGACACGCGCGAAGTTCGAGAGCTGGAGCCGGCGCGCGGCCGGGCTGGCGGCGATGTCCGCCCAGAACGGCCGCGAGCTGCGGCGGCGCCTGACTGGCGCCCCGGCGCTGAGCCGGCGTCGCGTGAGTATTCGGGATGTGACCAAGTGGTGTGCCTCGATGTTCAGGAGGGTTGATGGCCTGGCTGGGCGGCGGGGGTAGGGGCCGCCCACCAGGCCTGACTGGGTAGTGTCAAATTCGTTCAGCGGCCCGCAGTCGCGCGGACCGGCTTCGAGGGTTCGCCGCCAGCTCCTCCGGGGAGGGCCGGACCGGCTTCCGGGTGACGATCCGCACCGCGGCCCGATGGCCGCAGGTGCAGACGGGTTGCCTTGGCGGGCACAGGCAGTCAGTCGACTCCTGACGGAAGAAACGCTTCACCGCACCGTCTTCCAGCGAGTGGAAGGAGATCACGGCCAAGCGGCCACCCGGTTCGAGTATCTCCAGAGCTCCTTCCAGCCCACTGGCCAGGCTGCCCAGCTCGTCATTGACGTGCATGCGCAGGGCCTGAAACGTTCTGGTGGCGGGATGGATGTCGGGGGGCCAGGCGGCTCGAGGTATGGCAGCCTCGACCGCCTGGGCCAGCTCTCGCGTCGTATTCAGTGGACGGCGCGCGGCGATGAAGCGGGCGATCCTGGCCGCCCAGCGCTCTTCCCCCAATCGCCGGATGACTGCGGCCAACTCGCGCTCGGGCAGCTCGTTGACGACGCGGGCCGCCGTTACCGGCGTCCTTGCGTCCATGCGCATGTCGAGCGGCCCTTCGAGTCGGAAACTGAAGCCCCTGCTCGGGTCCTCGAGCTGGTCGCTCGAGAGCCCGAGGTCGAAGAGGACCCCATTGACCTTCTCGAACCCCTTTTCCCTGGCGATCCGCGCTACGTCGGCGAAGTCGCCGTGCACCAGCACGGCGGCCGGTCCGAACCGGCCCAACGTGTCCTTCGCCGCGGCTACCGCCGCTTCGTCCCTGTCGATCGCGAGCAGCCGGCCGTCCGGGCCCAACCGCTCCAGCAGTAGGCGAGCATGTCCCCCACCTCCGAGCGTGCCGTCGACGAAGGCGTCGCCCGGCCGGGGCTGGAGGAGCTCTATTGATTCTTGTGAAAGTACTGAGACGTGCACCCTGGTTGGGGCTATTCCCGCCCCTGGATCACCTTGTCAGCGAGTTCGTCGAAGCGGCCCACGGCGTCGCCTGAGTAGCTGTCCCACCGCGCCTCGGCCCAGATCTCCACTCGAGCTCCGTTGCCGATCACGGCCACCGTCGAGCGGGGATCGACCCCGGCCAGGCGCCGCTGCTCCGAGCTCAGGCTGACCCGTCCCTGGGCGTCGAACTCGCAGGCCACCGCCTGAGAGAACAGCGCTCGGGAGAGCGCCCGCTGCTCCGGCCCCAGGAGCGGATCCTGCAGCCGGCTGGCCAGGCTGTCCCATTGCTCGGGTGGATAGATGGTCAACACTCCATCCTGCCCAATCGAGATAAAGCTGCCCTCGGGGAGCTGACGCCTGAACTGGGCGGGGATCGCCAGCCGACCCTTCTCGTCCACCCGGACGCGGTGGCTGCCCCAGAACATCCATGCTGCCTTTCAGAGTCCGCCCCGGGTATGAGACCCGGAGATCGCAGAGATCGCGGTGGTAGGGAGAAGCGATAGGGGGGGTCTGTGCTTCGGAGGTTGCTGCAATGTGGAGTTCGGCATGTGCTGCATTGTTGGGTAGTTCACCACTTCTCCCCACTAATCACCGCGATTCGCCACGAAGAGTACCCCCACCAGTCCCCACTGTCAACCACAAATTTTCAGAACCGACTGGAGCCCTGTCCTGGCGGACGACTGCGCCCGGCCATATAGATCTGGGCACCCTGCAACCCACAAGATCTGGTGCCTCGATCCGGCAAACTCGAACAGTAGTTTGGTGGGGCGAAGTGGGGACAAGCGCTCGGGGGAGGTGGGGAACTCCCCACGAAGAACCACCAGGCGCAGGCCCGGCTTGGCCGGGGCGAATGAGTCGTTTACCCCGACACCAATGCAAAAGGCCCAGAGGAAGGGGGCCCGTTGGGGAAACCTGGGTTTTCCCCACGCTGAAGGAGGGTGGGTCCGTGGGCGGAACCTCGATTCCGCCCACGTGATGCGGACTGTAAGCCGGGAAGAGCGCCTCGCAAACCTGGGCCGCGCAGCGCATGCGACGGGGCCCCAGGGCTGAGCAGATCGTTGCCGGCGGCACCGTCGAGGTCTCCCCCGCTCCCCGGATCGCACCGGTGGCGGCGATAGCATCGCTGGACGGACTCCCGCGTCGGCTGCTCTGGCCCGACGAACCGGCCAACCACGACTACGTGGCCAATATCAAGGACGCCATCCACGAGCTCGTCAACATCGAGATGAAGCTGGGCAGCGACGAACTCGCGCCGCTGGCGCTCCGCTATCTGCGGGCCCTAACAGCGCCATGTCGTGGCGCTCGAAAACTCCCGGCCAGCGCGGCGCGATCCATCGTGCCGCTCAGAGACGCCGGTCCGGTCCGAACTCCTGATAACAGGCTCAGCTGCTTTCGCTTTGAGAGCCAGCCCCTGATCGTCCGCTCGGGTTCGAGTCGCCGGCGCCCGGC
>Ga0209526_10001067_pt1 | contig 18124 bp, 14 predicted proteins | sample JacPinW_OM2H0_M1_FD_188566 | JGI IMG/M metagenome (GOLD analysis project Ga0209526, IMG submission 188566) | Forest soil microbial communities from Algoma, Ontario, Canada - Jack Pine, Ontario site 1_JW_OM2H0_M1 (SPAdes) (version 2) | ecosystem: Environmental > Terrestrial > Soil > Boreal... | reverse complement strand
AGTCGGGAAGCTCAAAATCTATCTGGGCCCTTGCGCCGGAGTCGGCAAGACCTATCACATGTTAGTCGAAGGTAATCGGCTACGTCGCCAGGGAATCGATGTCGTCATCGGCTACGTCGAACCGCACGATCGCCCGGAAACCGCAGCGCAGATTGGGGATCTGGAAATCATACCGCCATTGGCTGCCCAATATCATGGAATCACTCTCCGCGAGATGGATGTGGATGCGGTACTCAAACGCAAGCCGACGGTTGTGCTGGTGGACGAACTTGCGCACACCAATGCTCCGCAAAGTCGGAACCGCAAGCGTTACGAAGATGTCCAAGAGCTGTTGCAAACCGGCATCAATGTCATTACGACGGTTAACATCCAACACCTCGAATCGCTCTATAACATTGTTGAAGAATCGACCGGCGTCCGCGTCAAAGAGCGAGTTCCGGACGAAATTGTCGCTCAGGCGGACCAAATCGTGAACATCGATTTGCCAGCCGAGGATCTGCAAGAGCGTTTGCAGGCCGGCAAAATTTATCCCAAGGAACGGGTCGAAACTGCCCTGGCAAATTTCTTTACTACGAAGAACCTGACGCGACTGCGGGAAATGACTCTCAGCGAAACCGCGAACATCCTGGATCGCAAAGAGCGTGAGAGCACTGAGCAAGAAACTAGTGCTGCAAATATCGGCGGACTAGGGCAAGTGATGGTGGCGATTAGCAGCTCTGGGCCGGATCCCGGAAGAATGCTGCGCAAGACCGCCCGATTGGCCGCGCAGCTAAACGCGCAGTGGTACGCCGTCTATGTTCGGACTGCGAGTGAGTCGGCAATAAACATCGATGCCACCGTGCAACGCCGAGTCGCCGATACCTTGGAAACTGCTCAGAAAATGGGAGGCCTGGTCATCTCGCTCAAGCACGAGAATGTGGCGGAAGCGCTGGTCTCCTTTGTCCGAGAGTACGGCATCACCCACGTCGTTTTAGGTCGCCCGGGTAAGCGATTATTGAGCTGGACGAGACGACAGCTGCACGATCGGTTGATGCAGGAATTGCCGGGCGTGGATCTTGTGATTGTGTGAAAATACGGACCGGACTGAGTAGTGGAGTAACGGCTTAGCCAGCGGTATGCAAACTCGCGCGCTTGACACGTTCCAGCACCTGGCCCCAAGGGCCTCCGGAATCTAGCCCAAGCTGTGACCTGGGATTGCTTACGGCGCCTGGTCTAGCCGCAATCCCAATCAATACTGATTCGATCCGAACTGGATGATCAGTCCGCCCAGAATGATGACCGCGAGTCCTAACCAAGTGGTTGGCTGAACCTGTTCTCGAAACAAAAACTTCCCAAAGAGGACGCCGAACAGCGCAAACACACCAACGTATACCCCGAAAATCTTCGAAAAATCCCAGTCGATAGAATTCACGATCAGGCCATATCCTCCGAGCGCAGCGGCTCCCGCGAACATCAAGATGATATTGTTATTCTTAATACCCATTCGGATCACGGCGTCGCCTCCCACCTCAAAGACCGCGGCCAGTGCAAAAGCTGCCCAAAGAAAAAATTGCATATCGCCGATCAGAGTAGTCTGAATCCACCGGGTCTAAAGGCTCTTCTTGGATCATCACACGAAAGGTGATCTCGTCGCGAGGGTTTCACCCGAAGAATCCTTGCTCTTTGCGACATTGATCTGGGCCGCAGCTCGCAGGTTGCAAATATCGTCAACACTTGTTCAGACGATAAGTCGGTTCTATCTCCCTGAAAGCGAATCAATTAGAGGTGACCGAGTTGAATTTGGCACGTTAAACGCTTTTTTATTTCCGGACCGCCTATTCGTGGAAAGCTCAAACATATCCAGCGCAACGAACGAGCGAATCACTCTTTGAATGAGTCCGCTCAAATCAAGCCGCGGGAAGCGGAACCAAGAGAGATTATCAGCTTTCTCCCTGACGTAAAATTCGACGATGCGTTCAACGAGACTGGTTTTGCGGCCGGCTCAGTCAGACCTAAATGGAATCCCGGCAGTTCAGAGCGATCCGACCTTTTTACTAAATGAAAACTGCAGATACGATATTCGCCATTCCGACCTACCGCTTGCGTGACGTAGCCGCGACGATTGAGGAATACGACGCAAATTTCTGGAGCAACGGCCACTCGGTGAAGATGGTTGTCTTCGACGATTCGAGCTTGGCCAATCACGAGAAGTATTATTCCAAGCTGGAGGAGACCAGAACGGTCAACGACCTCTACTACGTTGGTCCGCAGGAAAAAGAACAATTTCTCAAGTTCTTGAACCGAAAGCTCCGCGATAAAAAGCTTGAGTCGCTTGTGCGGACCATTTTTCGTCCGAGTTACGGAGGCAATCGCAATTTTTCGCTGATCTATACGTTGGGCACATTCCTGGTCAGCGCAGACGACGACATGCGCCCGTATGCCCTGGTTGAGAGCAGTCCAGAATCGCTCAAAGCGGAGGAAGTCAGCCGCGGCCGTTTGAAAAAACCGGGCGAAAATGGGTACATTGACAAATCGTTCGATATTCTTACGTCATTCAAAGATGTGTTGGGTAAGAAGGTAAGCGAGTTGCCGGGTAATTTCGAATCCGGAAACCTCCTGGTCGACACCTCGATGGACCTCGAGACCAACGTAACTAAAGAATTTGTAACCGAGAACTCGCTTCTACTCGAGGACGGAACAGTCCCCAGAAATGCAGTGGTTAAAATCGCGCAAAGTTTTCGAACCGGTACCAATGACATCGACGCGCTCGACTATGTAGAAATGTATCTGCACGACGAAGAGCAACGGCAAAAAGATTTGCACGAGATCAACGAGGTTTACGTGCTGGAAAACTTCCGGCCAGTTGTTACTAACAAGAATTGGCGAATCGATTGCGGAGTGGCTGGTTATGATAACCGGCTCGGCCTGCCTCCTTTTTTCCCTACCCGGCTTCGTTTTGAGGATTATATCTATCGATTGTGGATACAGCAGGACGGCATAGTTGCCGCTCATACCGACGCCGCGCAGACCCACATCAAGAACAACTATATGCGAAGTCCGTTAGCGACGGATGTTTTTAACGAAGAGATCTGTACTTTGTTGAAGAAGAAAATTAGATCGTCGCTGGTTGCGGTTGATGATTTGTCGATCCGATTCGAGTACGAGGGTGAAGTGAATCTGCAGGATAGCGAAGAGATTCTTCAACGGATCACCGCAGTTCATACTCGTATCCTGAACGCAGCCGCTTCGACGAAAATCCCCGAGCGAAAAGAGGCGTTGCTGTTATTTGCCGAAAATTTAGCGCGCTCTTTCTATGGGTTCGAACCGGATTTTTTTCAACAGAATGTCTCGCGGATCGTCGATGACGTAGTCAGCCAGATTCATGCTACGTTGGAATTCTGGCCAACGCTGGTTGAGATTTGTTACTTCCATAAGGACAAACGAGAGTTCCCCCAGCACAAAGTACAAAACAAGCGGATCAAACGGCGCACCGGTGCCAGCTAGAGTTCCATGTTCTGGATTCTTGCTTCACCCTTTTATCTGGATCCAAATAGTTCCGTTTACCGTCCTGAGCTGAATTGGATTCGCGCCGCTACCGAGGGTGGCCCGCAGCTAACTCGGATTGCGAGTGAGTTTTCTTGGTTGCCTCGACTCTAACCTGGCTTTTGCGTAGTACACTGCGCCGGACCGAAAAGTTGGGAGGATTTTGTGTTTCGGCCATTCTCTGCGGCAGCCTTTTAGAGTAGATTGATTGGTTTCGAACTTCGTAAATGAAAGCGCATGATGAACAGGTAACGATTAATCTGAATGAGGAAATTCTTTGTCCCCACGGCGAAGGACATCGGTTCACCCTGCGAGAAGGGTTGGCCGAATCGACGATCCGGCGAATTCAGCAAGAGCAGGCGGAAGCGAGCGCTCAACAAAAATTGGCCTTCCGGATTCAGCTCGAAGCCGAGCGGGAAGCGATCCGCCAGTCGGCTAAGTCAGAGGAATCACAAAAGGCAAAGATTCGAGAACAGGCTTTTCAGGAACAGATGGCAGCCCAGGCTCGGTTGATCGATGAAATCCGGAGACAGTTATCGGAAAAGAGCGCTGCGGAATTCGAATTGCAGCAGTCGATCGAGGCGCTCAAAGCTGAGCAAAACCTGGCCTTGGCCAAAGCCGCTGCGGACGCTCGTGAACAGTCCCGGATTGAAGCGATGAGTTGGGCGGAGAAAACGCTGGGAGAGACGTTCGAGCAAAAGTTGGCCGGGCTGCGTCTCAAGCAAAGAGAGTTAGAGAAACAGAGAGATGACGCCAAACAAGCGGCCGATGAACTGCGCCGGCGAATGGAGCAAGGTTCTCAACAGGCACAGGGTGAAGCATTGGAATTAACTTTGGAAGCGGAACTCGCTTTCCGATTCCCGACCGATCGGGTGGAGCCGATCGCCAATGGTGCTTATGGCGCCGACATATTGCATACCGTCGTCACGGCGGATGGACGAAATTGTGGTTCGATTACTTGGGAAACGAAAAATGCCCAGAGTTGGAACAGCAAATGGCTGGAAAAACTGCGCACGGACGTAATTAGTTCGAAGTCGGAGTTTGGTGTGCTGGTTTCAACTGCGCTCCCGGAAGGAGTGAAATACTTCGATCAAATCGACGGTATGTATGTCTGTAGTCTTTCGGTTTGGTTTGCAGTTGCCGCCATGCTGCGCCAGCAGATCATCAATCTGGCATTTGCGCGTGCCTCGGCGGAAGGCCGCGATCAGAAGATGGACGTGGTGTATCGCTATCTCACTGGTCCAGAGTTTCGGGAAAGGGTGAACGCGATTATTCAAACCTTCGTTGGCATGCAGGATCAACTGAACCAAGAGAAGCGCGCGCTGATGAAACATTGGAGCCGGCGAGAAAAGCAGATTCAAACGGTTTTGGATGGGCTCTCTGGCATGTACGGTGACTTGCAAGGAATCATTGGGACTGCCTCTCTGCCCGAGATCGAAACCCTCGAAATTTCCGATCTGGGTGACGATGAAGATTAATGGGATCTGCGGAGCCGGACGGAGCTCGACAAGGAAGGTGCGGAGACGAACTCGCGTGGAGGGGTTTCAGAACCGTAGTCGAACGTCATCTTTAAATCGCGTACTCAATGCCCGAACGCTAACACGGCTCAAGAAGGAGGCTATTACCCCTTTTGGGGGATACTCGTACCCGTGATTTCCAACCGCGCCCTGGATCGGGTTCTTCCGGTTTTCCAGGACTCATCCCCAAGGAGATCTGCAGGTCTATTTGAAGCCTTTGAAAATCAGTGAAGATTAAGCTTCGCTGATAGACGACTTCAGGCGAGAGGACGAAGCAAAAGCGTCGGCCCAAACTCCCGCCCTTCCTAGCTCCGAAAGCGCCGCCGACATCGAGGAGTGCCGACATCAGTTCGCCGCGGGCGGGTTGGAGTTGGCAAACATGTAGCGGTGAATTTTCCATTGACCCTGTTCCCGGCGGAAGATGAACAACTCGTTGTTTGCCTCCCGCGATATCTTATGAGTTGCGAGGACTTCCTGTTGTCCGACCGAAGTAGTACGCCCGTAAGCCAAGTCGCCCATCTCCACGATTTCGTGGATCGTGAAAACGACGTTCACTTTGATGGTCTGGGAACCATGTTGGTACCTCGCTTGCACCGCTTCGCGGCAATGAAGGCTTCCGCATTTTGGGGAATAAAGATTGGATCGCTTCCATACAGCGCCATGACAGCCTTTGGATCGTGCGAATTGAGTGCCTTCTCGTAGGCCTTGAGGAGGTTCGTGATTTCTTGATTCACACTTTTCGTTGGTTTCGTTTCAGAGGAGTTTGGTTTCAAAGGGTCTTGAGGACTGCCCGCGGCCCGGTCCGCGACAGCGAGGCATAAAGCCAGCCCCACCAGGTTCCGAACGGCGAGCAGTCGGAAGTTGGGGTTCGGTTGCGGCGCTATGCGGAAGATTGATTTCGGTTGCATAATGACTCGCAAAAATCGCCCCACTAATCCAAATCGTGGAATTACCATTTTGGACCTGGCTTGATGCCCAAAAGGTATTAGGAATCGAAGAGATGGAATTACGTCATTTAGCGCTCTTGACTTGGGCTAATGTTGATCTCCAGCACAACCGACTATCCCTTGTTACCCGGAAAACTCGGACGCCGATTGTGCTGCCATTGACCGGCGGACTGAAAGAACACCTGCTGTCGTTGCCGACAAGTGATGATCTATCAACACCACTGCACGAGCGCGCTTACCGAATTGTCACGGGGCAACATGGACGCACCGGAAGTTTGTCTAACCAGTTCGCTCAACTGCTAACACAAGCCGGCTTGCGGGAACCGACCACTCATGAAGTCACTACTGGCAAGGGTCGAGGCGGCCCGCGCAACGGCGGGGAATTAAGCTTCCACAGTTTGCGGCATAGCGCTGTATCGCTTCTGAAAGCGGCTGGGATACCCCACTCAACAGTTCAAGCGTTAATCGGGCACGAGAGTGCGGCTATATCGCAGCACTATACGCACACCGACCAAGAAGTCATTGGCCAAGCGACCGAGAAACTGGCGTTATGAAAGAGCCCGATGACCTGGCAGCAAAGCTGCCGAAATGGCCGAGAGAAAGCGAAGAAGCGGACTTTGTCGCGATCCTGGCCTATCTCTGCGGCAATCTAGCCAATCAGCCGGATAAGGCTTTTGCCGATGCTGCTTCGCTCTGGGAAGTACTCCGGCACAACGAAGAATTACGACAGCTTTTGGATCGATTAAGACCACAGATGCCAGAGATACTCAAAGCCAAGGGAGTTAAAACGAAAGAGGAACTCTTTGCCGTAACTGACAACCTAGGCGCGTTCAGTACGCCATTTGGTTTCATCGTATACAGTAAAGGTTTTCCAGGTCTGCCCTTTACTGCCTTATCCGATGAGCAACGAGTCGAATTGGCGGAATGTTTCGCCGGCGGAGAGCGTGCAGCGGAGTTCGCCGATATCCGGCGTTTAGACCGAGTCGGATACATCGATTGGCTCAGAAGAAAAGCGAACAAACTGGCCGTGGAGCCGTTTGGGACGGTCAAGGACGCCAAAAGGAGTTGGCACCTCCGCCCGAAGCTGACCGAAAAGGAGAAAGTTTTTGATATTACTCTTACGGTCCGTGGCCATCATGGCATTGACGCGGTCAAAGACCAAGTCTGTGCACTCCTGGAAGAGGCAAAGCGACAAGACGAGAGTTTGTTTGCTCAAGTAGACGAGAGCCTCCAATTCAAAAACGCCCGTGACCCAAGGCGGATCTTGCGCGATCTGGCGATTGCAAGGATCACGTTTCTGTTGGGCTTCGCTAACGCCCTGAAGTGGACGAGTGAAAACCGCTCTGCTAAAACGATGCGGCCAGTTCAAGGCGAGTGGGAATCGTACTTTGGCGAACGCAGAGAAGCGAAAAGAGGACCACTTTTTCGTGGCCGCAAAGAATATTGGAACCGATCTATTGAACGCGGCGTAGCGGCTTCGCGCACATTCTTCAATTTTACTTAACCGGACCGCTGCCCGGTTAAACATTGCGTTTTGAGCAGAAAATCTGCCCCGAACCATAGCAGAGCCAAGTCCTACCGCATTAGACTTGTGACTAGCGAGCACGTTCGCTTGTTATGGAAAATACCATCAAACCGCAACCAGTTAGCAAACCATTAAAAATACGGGTCGACGAAGCCTCCCGCTTGAGCGGGCTATCGGTTGCATCGATCCGCAAGACGCTCACTGAAAAGTTGTTCAAGAGTCAGGTCTATTTTATCGGCAAGGGCCACAATCGGGTCAGACTGATCGACTACCAAAGTTTTGTCGCGTTCTTGGAGGCTTTACCGGAGGGCCGAGAAAAATGAATTACCCATCCTTAAATGGTGCCGCCCGCACTCCCGGCAAAGAAGACGCGGGCGCAGCTCCGAAAATCAGTCATCATCCGAGCATAACGTCGACGGTTGGATCGAGCAACCCGTCACTACATCAAGCGTACCAAAAATGGATTTTCGTGGCCAGACATCGAAGCGTGTGTGAAACGCAAAGTCAGGCGCGGAACTCATAGCCTCACCCGTTACCTGGCAGAAACAAACAGGGTAACCACGACCAGGATGGCTAACCGAAAGATTGATATTCAGCGTCTGCGGCAAGTCCTAGCCAATAACGTAGAGCATTTATGCGAGTACTTTTTCCCGGAAGGGAAACGAAGGGGTAAGTGCTGGGCCATCCCACAGCCAAGCAAGAAGGGCAAATATATAACCGTACTCTTGGTGGGCGACCGACGTGGGACGTGTTGCGATTGGGCAAGTGGTCAGCGGTGGGACTTCGTCGGCTTACTTCAAGCCAAAATGGGAGCCACTTTTGTTGATACGGTCAGCGCGATTGAATCAGTTCTAGGAACCAGTCTGCGGCTCCGAGAGCGAGCCCGGAGTCAAAAACATGAATATCGGAGACATTCCTTCTCGACCCGGCGTTTGTCCTTCAACTCTTCAAAAAGCTAACGTCCATTTTTGTCGTCGGTTCGGACCGGGAACTATAGAACTTCCTTATTGGTCGAGTGCGGGTAAACCGATTGAGTTTAGCCGATTGCGTTACCTATTCCAGATGCCAGCGGGAAAAAATATCATCAGGACGAAGGCACGAATCTGCACTGTTATTTTCCACCCGGTTCAATTGATGCCCTCGATGATCCCAACCCATTTGGTATCCCAGCTCATTCCTTGATACTTTTGGAAGGAGAATTCAAATGTTTGAGTCTTTGGGAAACCGGGTTGCCAGTGCTCGGGCTCCCTGGTTTAGTCGTCTATCAGAAGGATGAAAACGGCGAACCGCGTCTCTTGGAGGAACTAACACAGGCGCTGCACAAGGTAGCAGCTACAGATCTCTATTATTTGGGCGACATCGATCCGATGTAATCGACTTCCTTCTCGTGTTGGAGCTGGAGGATCACTGATTCGACCGGGCTAATATGATAAAGCGGTTCCAGGCGTTTATCGCTCACTCCTTGACTACGCAGGTAGCGAGCGAAACTATCTTCCGTGTGGATCTGCCAATGATTGCCGTTGAGGAGAGCGACCCTGCGCGAATGCATGTCGTAGTAGGCATTTAGCTTTCGGAAGAGTTCTAGAGCTTGAGCAAGCTCGTCCTTGATTTCGGGTTCAGTGAGAGTCGATTTCGCTTTGCGCTCCAAACGCTCTCATTGATTTTGTTTACGATATCGGCTTTCAGAACGACCTTGCTAACGCCGATAATATCAGCACAGAGTTTGCGTAAGAGTTCGCCATCTGTAGACTTGGGCTCGACCTGCTCCGCGTTTGTGCACAGCTTAATTAAGCGACGGCGTTCATGAGAGCGTCTTTCACCACTAAAGAGCTTCAACGCTTCGGCTTCGCGTTCCAAGCGTAACAGAGCGATTGCCGTCAACGATTGATTACGGTCAACCAGGATAGAGCCTTGGAGACAACGAGCGAAGATCTCAACAAATTGTAGTGGGCCTAATGCTTCGCGTAAATCGTCAACTCCCTTTGGGCCATCGATTGGTAAACAAGGTAAATGAATTCGAAGCCGTGGAAGGCCTCGGGCTAGGAACTGTGCATAACGGCTGAAATCGAAGTTAGTCGCCGTATCGTTGGCGGGACGCAACAGCGGTTACTATCAGGAAAATGGGCAACGCATCCTAGTCAGTGACCAAGCTCAATTACCGGAGCCAAAACCAGGTTCCTACCCTACCATCTCGAAATATTTTAGCGGCCTGCTCAAGGACGGAGAAGAGGATAAAAGGATCGGCCAAGACCAACTCAATACCCTCTTTGGTTGGATTAAGATTTTCGTACAGAGTCTCTATGATGATGTCTATCGGCAAGGCCAAGCCCTCGCTCTAGCCGGTCCGGAGGACTGCGGTAAAAGCGTCGCTCAGCAGATTCTGACCCTTATTTTCGGGGGCCGCTGCGGACGAGCAGCCATGTTTCTCAACGGTAAGACCACTTTTAACGATGATTTGCTTCGAGCAGAACACCTCTTCCTCGAAGACGATGATTCCGATATTACCTATCGCGGTAGAACTGCTTTCGGTAACGCAATTAAACGTTTCGCGGTTAATCGATTCCAAGACATTCATCCCAAAAACCATCCCAAACGCACCTTCGAACTGCGCCAAAGGCTCTCGATCACCCTCAATTACCCCGATGAACGACTTCAGTTGCTGCCACCCTTCACCACCGATGTCGGCAACAAAATTATCCTTTTGCGCTGTTCACCATTCACCTTTCGCTTGCCAGTCAATACTGCCGAAGAACAGAGACGTTTTTGGCACACTATCGCTTCCGAAATCCCCGCCTTCATTCACGATCTGCTTCACGAATTCGAAATCCCACTCCAACTGCGCCATCTTCGCTACGGCGTGGCTTCGTACCATCACCCGGAACTGGCCGCGATTTTGGGCGAATCTTCCCGCGAAACCATCGCGCTAGCCCTGATCGAGGATCTTGCACCATGGAACACAGAAGAAAACAGTCCTTGGACTGGTACTTCCGTCGCCCTACATAAACTCCTGCTCAATCATCCCACGACCCAGAAAGACACCGAAGCCTACTTCAAACACTATAAAACCTTGGGCGCAGCCTTGGGCCAACTGGCCAGAACCCACAAATCAAGAGTCCAAAACGCCCGCAAATCTTTCGTCCGGCTTTGGACAATCTACCCACCACAGCGAATCGAATGATAATGCCTTTTCCTAATAGGTGACCTTAATCACTGTTCCCAACCCTCTTATGACTGAATGACGGTATGACGGCCATTTCGCACACACTACAGCGGTGGCCGCTCGATGGCGTACGGAGGCCATGCGTACCTCTAGCTAAACAGTATTTTACTTCTGAGATTAAGTTGAATAAAAGGTCGTCAGACCGTCATTAGGCTCCTGGAAAGAGCTGTCAGACTTGATTTGTGATTGACGACGAATTTCTAATCGCTCGATTTTCATCGTCACCAAGCCAATAAGCGCTGCTAGTACCGGCTCGTCCGAACCATCGTAGAGCATTCCCAATCGGGGAAACCAATGAGCCCTGTATCAAACGCTCCTGGGCTTGGGCGTGATACCCGACTTTTTTCTCCCGGCCCACTTCGACGGGGGACGGTCGGCGTGTCAAAAGAGATCTCCCCATCAAAACTTAGTCGGCTCCTTTGCGTACTGCTTCGATTGGCAGTCAGAGAGCGATCTGGGGCTAAGGATGCGATGGCCGAGGAAAGAAGAACCCCAGCAGTCCATTGAGAGGACTCCGGTAACCATGGCCGGTAACCATGTGGGACGATTTTCTTAGGAGAGGGATTGGAACTGCCACTTCCAAGAGGAAGGTAAATCGGATTTCATTTAGGGAGGCATGGCCAATGTCCAGTGAGTTGCTGACGCGTTGCTACTTCTCGCGAGAGTTTCGCCCCGTCCGGCTTAAGTGATGATAAGTGAAGATGCGGGCGATCACTGACGTTTAACGATTTCTCAAGGGAGAATGGGCGAGAATCATAGAATATATTCCGTGATTGTCGCATGTTAAAAACATACGACCCCATACGATGTTTCTTCTAAAACCATATTGGTGTCAGACAATTGGACCACTATAGAAGACCTTGCAGATGGGCTTCTAGGTACTCCGGGCTACTTCCGTCGATTCTGCAGCCCGAAATCAGTTAGTCGGCAACGCAAACCAATTTGCTACGTATCGTCTGGGTTATGAGTCGAACACTTCGCGTGAAGTGTTTTTGATTTTTATTTCCTCTTCAAAACGCCAGTTGCCGCCGTTACCATCAACGGCAGAGCAATCACACTAAAGAGGCGCATATAGCTAGCATACGTTTCATAGAAAAGAGGTATCGGCTGAATTCTGCGCTGGGAGGGCACCCAATCGCTTCGTGCAAATAGTTCAACAAGCGGGACGTGCACTCGCAGGGCCACCCACATGCCGTCGGTCCAACGCCACGACTCAGGCTCGCCCATCTCTTCTGTCCAAAACACTCGCGTTTTTGCGGCCCATTTGGAAGGAGTTAGACCTTTCGCAGTGATCACCTCTTCGTACTCACTTTTCGCTGCAAAGCCAGACGGATGTTGAACACTCTCGCGACGGCTGAATAACAAAATCGAACAAACAAGCGCTAAAACCCACAGCCAGAAGAGTCGCATAACACGGACACCATCTGCCACTGTGTAGTAAAGGAGGGAGCGTCCCAGCCATAAAAAAAGATCACTGAACCATTTTCCAGGATTCCGCAGACGCTGAAGTCTCCAAACGCTCCGCCGCTCCACATCCAGTTCTCTGAAGCGCAAGGCCAAGTAGACGCCGTCAGCCTCTTTGTCCTTACCTCGATCGCGCAACCATTTCTCAACCTGCAAGTAGACGCCTTGGTTGAACTCGGCGTGGTCCATTTGATCTAGAAGGCGGACGAATTGGTTGCGAGAATCGACCGGTTGAAGATTATTGACGACGATTTCGTCAAATCGCAGCCCTGAGAACCGGAATTTTGGAGGCGTTGTCGCACGCAGTTCGCCAGAAACGATAAGCTTTCCAATCTCGGCGTGATCGAGATCTACACTAGTGGGGACGGTGACGGCTGCTTCAGCCCCTGTATTGGGCACGACGAAATGCAGACGCAACACCCTTATCTTGGCGCGGCTTAGTAATACTCTGCCCTTAACAATCGGGGAAACCTCCTCGGCAATCCCAGCCACCTCGAATCGTGAGCGGCGGAAGATTTCTCCTTTAACTTCCGCGCCACTCATGTCGAGGTCGCCGGACACGGAGGAGTGAATTAACTCAAACCCACCTCCGATCTGAGACTCAGGCAAATTCAAGTCGCCACAGAGCTTGACTCCGGCCAACTTGCATTGACCGCCGACGTAAAGTGCACGTCCATCCAAGTGACCCGCCAGGGTCCAGAAGACGCCGATGTTAAGAACGTTTGGTGTGTAGGAGAGATCGCGACCGATAATTAAATCACCTCCAACTCTAGCTCCGACTAGCTCTACCGCCGGTTTGGTGGAATGATCGGCCTCGGGTATCGCCGACTGCAAAGGCAGTTTGCCCCGGCGCTCTGTCAAGCCGCGCTCGGCCAGGTCTGCTGCATCTTCGGCGGCTATCTTGTCACCAATGCTGCCACGCCAAAGATAGAAGCCTGTGGTCACGATCAATTTGCTTGCGATCAAGCGCCCGCCTATCCAAGTTCCTAGCTCAGCTAGCTGAGAATCGCCCTCTTCTGGCTCGTTCCCAAATACCAGACTTGTTCCCAACTTGGCGTCCGCGATTTGGACGTCACCAGTAACGACGGCACCACTGAGATCAAGTGCATCGCCAATTTCTGCTCCTTCAGCTACCAGAGTACCGCGTAGCAAAAAGCCGGAGGCGGACATTTGACCGAAAACGCGGGTCCTCCACATCCGCAGACCGGGGCACATAAAACCCTCAGGCACGGCTTCTGGGGCGTATATGCGAGCGAGCCGCAGGTTGGCATGGCTAGAAATTTCGCAGCCGTCCAGAACGAGTCCACCTCGAAGGCGGGTACAACTGGCATCCTCGTGGACTTTGCCAGAGTACCCATAAAGGGGAGCAATCGAAAATGTCCCGTGAATCCTTGCGTTGTTGAACGACACAATACCTGCGCCATCCAAACCATTCAGAGAAATACCTCCACCTACCCACAAGGATTCCCCAAGCAATGAAAATCCCCTGCCATCAGTGCCGACATGCGCCGCATAGTACTCTTCTCCGTTAATAGCATCACGCGGAAGCGTCCCCGAGATCGTAAGTGCGTGAGTTATCCGCGCACCATTTAAACAGATGCCGCCTTCACAATAGATCGAATACGCGTCTAGCGAACCTCCGACTTGAAGGGCAGTAGCATTGATGCTGAAATCCTTAACTCCCAGGATCCGGCATGGCCGAAGCGTGTCGTTCAAAGGACCCTGACCAAGGACTGCAGCGTACAGTTTAATATCCTGCTCTACCTTGGTATAGTCCAGGCGCAACGATCCGTGGAGTTCTGCACCTGAGAGATCAATCGTTCCCTCTACAGTCGCGTAACTCAGATTGAGAGCACCGCGCCAAAATCCGGCTCCGTTTTTCAACGGCCTGCCCACCTGAGGAAGCAGCGATGTAACTCGCGTGCTTGATTCGTCGGACCACACCGCTTCGCGCATGATCAGCCAACCTGAGATGTGGCTAGAGGTAAAGCGCAGATGCCCCTCAATGAAAGCTCCGGAAAGAGTTACGTGTCCGCCGAGCTTCGCGGAAGAGAAAATACAGTCTCCGCCAATTCGCGTCTGTTTGAACGCAGACAGGGATCCATCTTTTGTAGATCGCGGCTGCAAGGCATTCAAATCACATTCACCTTGGATTACCGAAGAACGGGCATTTAGCCGTCCGGCAATTTCGGCTCCCCATAGACACAGCGATCCTTCGACCGTCGTGCCTTCCAGGTCGAGCGTCCCATCTATGACGGCTTCATCCATTTCAACCGGACCTCGGATGGTCATGCGGCCCAGGCCTGCGCGCTGCGATGGCGTCGCGAGCGCGATAATATTAGCCGGCCAGCGCTCGGTTCCCGTCAACGGCTCCGCGACGCCAATATGGGAGCCACTCAACTTTAGCCCGCCTTCGATATGCGCTGCCGTCCAGTCGATTCCACCTTTGAATTTGCTTTGAGAAAGGCTGATACTGCGCTCAAAATGCGCTTCGACGGCGAGCAGAGGCGAGTCAAAGGTACAGGACTCACAAACGATACGACTAGTAAACCGGCCATAACTCAGATCCACTTGACCTTTGATAATGCAGTCACGCAGGTGCACTGGCTTTCCTGAGCACAAGAGTTTAACAAACTGATCGTTCGTTAGTTCTCCGCCAACCTGACCAGCCGCACTCATCGCGACTCTCTTTCAGCCTTTCACAGTCTCACTGGAGGAGACGGTAATAAATTCAAGGACGCGAATACCTTGGACGGAACTTCGATTCGTGGCTCCCATACCGCGTGCAGTAATCGGACGTTGAATGGACATACGGGATTAGCTTTCATGAGTATACGGATTAGCAGCCTCCTGAAATACGCAGAATGACGTATTGACAGCTGCATGAACGAATGGATGCGTATGGGTTCAGTGCCCCCAAGAGCTAGTCTGGGTATAGCGAGTGGTAACCGATTGCAGCCTGGATGCCGGGTGGGTGCCACCGAAATGGGAACGATCGACTGAGAGCTGGCTGACGACGCGGGAGACAGTTGTCCAATCGTCGTGACTCAGATTGTAGGCCAATGGTTTGCCAGTGGTCTGGAGAGCCAGTCGGGCAAAGTAATTGATACTGGCCAGGAGGGATAGGCGGACGCTTTCGGGATCAAGAGAACTGGCAATGGTTTCTGGGGTCATTATAGCGCCGCTGGAGCCCGTTGCTTGGCTGGGAGGACTGTTTGGTGTGCGAGTAGCCTGCGAGCCATTCTGGGTGTCCAGAGCAGCTTGGCTGGCCAGTTGGTTATATTGCTCTTGGCTGGCCGAGGTGCGCGCCTGTGCCGCGGCTCTAGAATTGGAGTGGATACGAGCGATCATCCAACGTTCACGCCAAGCGCGATTGCACAGCGTGCCATAGGGAATGTGATATTCGTCACTTAGCTCTCTGAGAGTGCGCCCGCCGACGGTGGCCAGCCGGTGGATCTGATCCCAATCAGTACGCCGTCTGCGCCGTTTTTTGATTGGCCAGTAGGAGGACATCTCTTTTTGCTCAGTAGCAAGCTTCGCCAATTAGCGTTGCACAAGCAACAAGGGAGCTTCGGTGTTTTTTAATTTCAGAGAGATTCTTTTTCGGTGAGCCCGGGCACGGACAGCATTAGACGTAAGACCGTACTCGTGGACAAAGCCGTCAGGCTTTCGTCAACCAAAGCACGCTGACGGTTTGCGTTCCAATCGATTGGGCATTTGGAATTTATGACCGAGTGAAAGGATACCGGAGTCGGTTGAGAAAATCGATCCTGGGCATTTGATCGGTCTATGCTCAATCCAATTAGAAAAGGATTTGAAGCCGAACGAGGTCCATTAGCGCATCGGAAATCAGAAATCCTAATAAGCTGGTTTATCCTCGACCCTTCAGAGATCTCTAGGAAAAGCAACCTGATCAATTATTGGTTTCAATTCTATATTTATTAGGTTTATCATCGCCCTCCTCTTTCTAGAAGCGTATGGCACGCATGAATCTCGATCGCGACAATTCAAAGAACCTGCCAAATCAGACGCCGGCGCCCCCGAGCATGAAGATTTCGAAAGATCAGGATCACCCACAAGACGAAATCCCATTGAATAGTCGGCTCGACCGCCTCCGCAAAGCACCTAACCGGAATTATTCGACCTGAATGGCCCACACCGAATTCGGGCGAGCGAGATCAAAGTCGGGAGACGTCGATTACCTGCTTTTCACCAGCGGCACAGTCACCAGAATTGGGGAGCCGAGTCCTAAGGCCTTTGCTCTGTCCGGCGTCTGGGTGGAACACTTCATTCACCGCACCACCGCGACCATCCGAAAAAACTAAAATGGACCAAGCCACCCACAACAAAATCGTCTCTTTCATTTGGGGCATCGCCGATGATGTTCTCCGCGACCTCTTCAAGCGCGGCAAATATCCGGACGTTATCCTGCCGATGTGCGTCCTGCGCCGCCTCGACGCCGTGCTGGAGTCGACAAAGAATGCCGTCCTTGAGACCAAAGAGTTGCTCGACAAAGCCGGCATCACCGAGCAACTAGCCGCGCTCTGCAATTCCGCTGGGCAGGCCTTCTACAACACCTCCAAGTTCACCTTGCGCGACTTGAAATCCCGCGCCAGCCAGCACCAGCTCAAGGCCGATTTCGCAGCCTACCTCGATGGCTTCTCGCCAAACGTCCAGGACCATCTTGGAGAACTTCAAATTCCGCAACCAGATCCCCACGCTCTCCAGGTCCGACTCCCTCGGCACGCTAATCGCGAAGTTCCTCGATCCTGAAATCAACCTCAGCCCTAACCCGGTCTTAAACGGCGACGGCTCAGTCAAGCACCCGGGCATGGACAATCACTCGATGGGCACGGTGTTCGAGGAACTCGTCCGCAGGTTCAACGAGGAAAACAACGAGGAAGCTGGCGAACACTGGACGCCGCGCGACGTGGTCAAACTGATGGCGAACCTCATCTTTCTTCCAATCGCAGACACCATCCAGTCCGGTGCCTATCTGCTCTACGACGGCGCCCTTGGCACAGGCGGTATGCTCACCGTGGCGGAAGAAACGTTGCGAGCTCTCGCCGTCAAAAGCGGCAAGCAGGTCACCACGCACCTCTACGGCCAGGAAATCAATCCTGAGACCTACGCAATCTGCAAAGCCGACATGATTCTGAAAGGTGAGGGCGCAAACGCCGACCACATCGTCGGCGGCGCGGAGTGGTCTACGCTCTCGCACGACGCCTTTCCGGCGCAGGAGTTCGACTTCATGCTCTCCAATCCGCCCTACGGCAAAAGCTGGAAGAAAGATCTTGAAACAATGGGCGGCAAGGACGCCATGCGCGATCCGCGGTTCAAGGTGATGCACGACGGCGAGGAACTCGCCCTGGTCACACGCTCGAGCGACGGTCAGTTGCTCTTCCTCGCCAACATGGCATCGAAGATGAACCACAAGACAGCTCTTGGCAGCCGGATTGCTGAGGTCCACAACGGCTCCTCGCTCTTTACAGGCGATGCCGGCCAGGGCGAGAGCAACATACGCCGCTGGCTTATCGAGAACGATTGGGTCGAAGCCATTGTCGCCATGCCGCTGAACCTCTTTTACAACACCGCCATCGCCACCTACATCTGGGTAATTTCCAACCGGAAGGCGGCCCACCGCCGCGGCAGGATCCAGCTCATCGACGCCACGCAATGGTTTAAGCCGCTCCGCAAGAATCTCGGCAAAAAAAACTGCGAGCTTTCCAGCGATGACATCCAGCGCATCTGCGATACCTACCTCGCGTTCAACGAAACCGAGCAGTCGAAGATTTTCGCCAATGCCGCGTTCGGGTATTGGAAGGTCACCGTCGAGCGCCCACTCCGTCTCCACAGCCAACTCGCGCTGAAGGCCATCGAGTCGTTGCGCTTTGCGTCCGGCGATGAAGAACTCCGCGCCGAGCTCTAC
>Ga0209526_10001066_pt1 | contig 18133 bp, 18 predicted proteins | sample JacPinW_OM2H0_M1_FD_188566 | JGI IMG/M metagenome (GOLD analysis project Ga0209526, IMG submission 188566) | Forest soil microbial communities from Algoma, Ontario, Canada - Jack Pine, Ontario site 1_JW_OM2H0_M1 (SPAdes) (version 2) | ecosystem: Environmental > Terrestrial > Soil > Boreal... | reverse complement strand
GCGGCGGACGATGGGATCACCCTGCAGATTTTCCTCAGTGAAGTATTCGGCCAGCAGACCGGGCTCGCCGCCGGATGCCGCGGTGGAAAAGCTTGTGCGCTCGGCCAGATCGCTCAGTTCAGGAATGCCGCGATCGTAGTAAGTGGGTATGCTGGCGCCCGATCCGTTGGCGATTCCCTCGAGATAGCTGATGGCTTCGAATGGACGCACGCCGGCGCTGCCGCCGCCCACGGGTACCGCGGGGTAGGCATTCGGCCCGATCGCAGCGATTGATTTGATGGCGTGCTTATCGAGCGGCAGTACATTCCCGTCGTCTTTGAGAAGCACCATGCCTTCCCGTGCGGCCTGGAGAGCCACATCGCGGCCTCGCAGGTTGTAGCGAGGAATTGCGTAATCGGTCTGAACCCGATCAAGCCATCGCATCTTGACGGCTAGGCGGAGGATGCGGCGGACCTTGTCGTCGATTGTAGCGGCCGAAACACGTCCATCTTTTACGGCAGGCAAGAGGGAACCGGGATTCATATATGCGCCACTGGGCATTTCCAGGTCGAGACCGGCATTGGCTGCGGCGACGCCGTCGTAAGTGGAGAACCAGTCGGACATGAGAACGCCGCGAAACCCCCACTCTTTTTTGAGGACTTCGGAATCGAGGAAAGAGTTTTGAGTCATATGCTCGCCGTTTACCAGATTGTAGGAGTCCATCACGGCGCCCACATGTGCCTCCTTTACAGCTGCTTCGAACGCGGGAAGGTAAATCTCGCGCAGGGTGCGCTCATCGATGACGTCGTCGGTGGAGTGACGCGAGTATTCCGAGTTGTTGCCAAGGAAGTGTTTGATCGTGGCGCTAACGCCTTCGCTTTGCACGCCCTCGATATAACCCACTGCGATCCGGGAGGCGAGGTAGGGATCTTCGCCAAAGTATTCAAAATTACGGCCGTTCATGGGCGCGCGAGAGATGTTGACGCCGGGTCCGAGCAGGAAGTTCACGCCTTTGGCGCGCGCATCGCGGCCAATCTCTTCGCCGACCCGCCGGGCCAGGTCGACATCCCATGTAGCGGCGAGGCCTATGCCCGCGGGCATGGCGGTCGCGGGACCAAAGTTGCGCACACCCATCGGGCCGTCCGCCATTTTCAGCGGGGGCAGGCTCAACGAAGGCATGCCGCGAACGAAGAAGCCATCCACGCCGCCGATCAGGGCGATTTTCTCCTCCAGGCTCATGTGGCTCAGCATGTCCTCAACGCGACGTTCGTCAGCCGAAGGAGTTGACGAAGCCCCGGAGCGGACCGATTGGCTGCGCGCTATGGAGGCTCCAACAGCCAGCATCGCGATCGAGGAGAGCACTCGTGCGGCGACGGACGCCCGTACTTCCAGTTGGCCTTTCACGGGTCCTCCGCGTTAATTCCGGTGAAAATGGTGCCTCCGCCTCGAAAAGCCGTCGCGACAATCAAGCGGCACTCCCGTACTCCTGCTGCACCGGATCTTGTGCCTGATCCCTTTTTTTTCATCAGTTCCTTTTCGATAATTCATCCTCCATTCTGCGCATCTGAGCTAGTTGGAGTGACCCGAAAGCTCAAAAACTGCAGCTCGTCTCGTCTATCCATTAACTCTCCTTTCCGCTGAAGTCAAACAGACGAAAATTGTGCTCCTGTAGCGTGGGGCTGAACCCTCTTAAGGCAGCGCGCCATGGCTGCGAGCCTCCCGCCAGTCATCGCCACGCAAAATGCGCGATCGTCGATGACTGGTTCCTTGACACCCAACTTTGCCGCATTGCTTTGGCGCGTTCGATCGATGCCCGGGAAGATACGAAGCGCCTGCCCGAATGGTCGGACTTGCGACTTGACTCTGCCGTGCATGCAACTCTTCGCGACATTGTTTTGCAACTTATTCGAAAATATAATCGGCATCCTGGCTGAATCCTGTCAAGAGAGAAGAAGGTAATTCTGCGTCAGTGGATATGCAGGATCGCTCGTAGCGGGAGATGGTGAAAATGGCGACAAGTCTGACGGGCAGTGCAGTGGTGAAAAAAATTCGGAGTCAAGTGAGTAGAACCTGGATGGGCGGCACAAACGAAGGCTTCGAATGCGGTGAAATGGACGCAACGGTCACGGGAATTGCAACCGCCTGGACTCCCACAATCGAAGCGCTTCAGAAGGCGATTTCGCTGGAGCGCAATTTGATTATCTCGATGGAGCCGCCACTACGAAGCTACAGTGAGGCGCCAAAAATTGCGGGTCAGCTGCGTGGGATGATAGGAACGTGAAGGTTTTTGGCGGCATCGAGGGTGGCGGGACGAAATTCATCTGCGGCGTGGGGACCGGACCACGCGACCTGACATTCATCGAAATTCCTACTTCAACACCCGATGCTACTTTGCGGGAAGTGATCGCCTACTTTCGCGGGCAGCCTGCACTGGAGGCGATCGGGATTGGATCGTTCGGACCGGTCGACTTGGACTCCAAATCGCCGACGTACGGTTTTATTACTTCCACTCCAAAGCCGGGATGGCGGAATTGCGACCTCGCCGGCGAAGTGGGGAGGGCGTTCTCCGTCCCAGTTGGCTTCGATACGGATGTAAACGCCGCGGCACTGGCTGAAGAGGAATGGGGCGCCGCCCAAGGCCTTTCCGATTTTCTCTACGTGACTGTAGGCACGGGAATCGGGGCGGGCGCGGTGGTGTGCGGCGAACTGCTTCACGGCCTCACCCATCCGGAAATGGGACACGTTCTGATTCCGCATGACCGCACGCGCGACCCCTTTCCCGGCCTGTGTCCGTATCATCGCGATTGCCTGGAGGGGCTGGCCTCGGGACCTTCGATCGAAGCGCGCTGGGGCGCAAAGGGCATTGACCTTCCTCCCGAGCACCCCGCCTGGGACTTAGAAGCGCATTACCTCGCCTTGGGCCTGGTGAATTGGATCTGCACGTTATCGCCCCGGCGTGTGGTGATGGGCGGCGGCGTGATGCAGCAGAAGCACGTTTTCCCCGCAATCCGGCGAGAACTCGTCGGCCTTTTGAATGGATACATTCAGCACGCCGCGTTGGATCCCAGCAACTCGGAGTTCATAGTGCCTGCCACGGCGGGCGGACAAGCGGGCGTGTTGGGGGCGCTATTGCTCGCCAACCACGCGGCCCAGAGGCGCTCGAGAACTCACCGAGTGGTAAAGTCCTGAATCTGAAGTTCGCTGAAAGCAGGAGCCAGGATTTCGCCGGCGGTCTCGACCCACACGAACGGCTTAGGCGATTGGTTGCAAGGGACCAGAACCCATCCGAGGTAGGAGCCGCACCAGGACTTCCACCGATTTCAGGTTTTCGTTGGGAGTGGGTTCGCGCCGGGGCGCTTGGGCCGAGGCGCGGTGCGCCAGCGCGGGTGCCAGGAGAAGCAAGCCGGCGGCGAGACCGGCGCGCAGCGTCTTTCGGGATAACATCTGTGGCACTCCTTTCCTCGCGAGACTTAGTGCAAATAAGTTTGGAAACAGGGCAAGCCGTGGACCTTTTCATCCTCCAGATTTCGGAGGCCATGTGCCAGAATCGGACCGTCGCGCAGGATCACCCGCACGACACATGGGAGTAGCGGATGAGAATACGCAATCATCTCAGCTCCTCACGAGAGTGGGCTCGGGCACTGGGGTCCTCGAGCCGACGAAAGCGTAGTACGTAATGAACACGTAGCAGGCCAGCGGGACCAACATCGCCGTGGCTATGCTGCGCATTCCCAACGCGAAAATTGTCGGGATCATGAGAGACATGAAAAAGCTCGTCAGGAAGATCGCCCAGAGCCCGATCCAGCCTGGCAGCAGCACTCCGAGAGCGAACAAACCCATATTGGCGAGGCTGTAGAACCCCATCAGTTTTCTGGGCTCGATGAACCTCATCAGATATGTCGCCAACAATCTGCCTATGGTGAAGGCTAGGGTCCCTGTTAGAAAGTACCCTGCGGTCCTCTCGGGAAGGCCAGTGTAGTCTTGGATGTAGGTGATGAAGTAGCTCCACGTGCCCCGATGTAAGAGAACTGGGCCAAAACGCCCTGACCGAACTGCGGGGTACTTGAGTAGTTCCCTGAAGCGCCCCTTCGGCCGATCACCGGTTGTTTCAGATTCTTCCCCGACCTTGGGAAACCTTGTCCCCATGATCAACAATGCCCAGAAAAAAACAAAGTAGCCAAGGACCGCGTAGGGCGTGACCACACGCATTGTTTCCTGCTGCAGGTATGCTCCATACTTCCCGGTGGCTTTCAGCGCATCAACCTGCGCCGGTTTCAGTTCGATCCCCGAGAAGATGAAGACCGTGCCGACGACGACCCCGCCGATAGACCCCAAAGGATTGAATGCCTGTGAGAAATTTAGGCGCCGCTCGGATGTTCTTGGATCCCCCAAGACCGCGATGAAGGGGTTCGCGCCGGTTTCGAGAAAAGCCAAGCCGCTGGCCATGACGAACAGCGCAAACAGAAAGAATCCGTAGTGCCGGACGACGGCAGCAGGCCAAAAGAGCAGGGCTCCCGTGCCGTAGAGCATCAACCCGAACACGAAACCTGTCTTGTAGCTGTACTTGCGCATGATCAGCGCGGCCGGCAAGGCCAGCAGAAAATAGACCATATAGAAAGCCGATTGAATCAGGCCGGCCTGGAAGCGGCTGATCTCGAAAGATTTCATGAACTGCGTAATGAGCACGTTATTCAAGTTGGCGGGGATTCCCCAAAGGAGAAACAACGCCGTTACAAGAACAAAGACCAACCTGTTGCCTGGTGAAAATATCCCTGGCTCGCTGAGCGATCGTCTTTCAGAAGTCACATCTCCTCTTGCTGGCAAACTGGCGCAGGCCCTTTGTGTGCTCGCTTCTTCGAGTTTAGAAGTTAGGTCGAATGGCAGAGGGGCCGGTCGGTCAGGCAGAGGCGCCGGCCAGGGTGCTCTTGTAGAGCGCCTCCGTGATTCGTAGCCAGGCGCATACCATCGGTACTGGTAAGTGACAGGAGCAATATTGGTTGCCCACATAATGAGAATTCATCGCTTCGGATAAAAACATCGAACGGAAAAGATCAGAACGACGACCGGATTGTGTTCGTTGAAGTGACCTCGGTGGCAATCATTAACATCAACTCGCGCATGCTGCCAAATTGCTCTAGGTCCCCGATCGATGCGTAGACCTTTTCGACGTGTTCGGGCGACAACACTCTTCCTGCACAGTCCTCAAATTTTTTCCGAAGTCGTTCCTGTGGAAGGGGATTAGACGATGTGCGTCCAAGCGCGTTCTGTACTTTCGCCGAATATGTCTGCCCATTTACCATCGTGATCTTTACTTCGCTTCCGAAATGATTATCTGCGTCGAACTGCGCCTCCGTGTAAGGCTGAACCCGGACTCGTTGCATGATCCGCCGAACGTCCAGGTCACGGAAGAAATTGCCTTCGAAATGTTCGAGCACAACTCTCGAGTGCATCAAAGCTCGCGCCACGCAGTATTGTAAGCTGAATTTGGCCTCGAGGGCGCTCTGTGGATCGGGCCTGTTCGTATGTTCAAGACGACGGGCATGAATCCAGGCATCTATCTGGGAGACATCGTCCGGTTCTATTCGATGAGTGCGCACGATCTGTATCACTGCGTCCAGCGCCGGATGCGTGCTGCCACAGCAAGGATATTGTTTAATGGCAACGCCTGGCTCTACGATATCGAGTGGATCTGCCCAATGATCGAGGATCTTTTCGCTATCGAATGTCCCGGCACCGTTGAACACGTTGAAGAATCCTTGTTTGTGCTCAAACGCCTCTGCGTGGGCGGTGAAACCCTGCTTCGCCAGCAGCGTTGCGAAGAGGCCGTCTCGGGAACAGTGACCCACGTGAAGTGACTTGGTCATCGTGCCAAAGTTAGCCTTCACGCCGGCAGCCATTGAGACACTCAGCGAGAGAGCAGTTGCAACGATTTCCTGAGGAAGGTTGAGTAAACGGGAGCAGGCAGCCGCTGTTCCGAAGATCCCGAGCGTTGTCGTAGGGTGCCAACCTTTTCTGTAGTGGTCGAAATTCACGCTCCGTGCAATGCGCGTTTCCGTTTCAAAGCCAGCGACATATGCGAGCAGAACTTCACGCCCACTGGCGTCGATCTCTTCGGCCAAAGCTAACAGTGCCGGAAGGATGGGTACCGATGGATGACCACCTAGTGTATCGCTGGAATCGTCAAAGTCGAGGACGTGGGCGGCAACACCGTTGATCAGGGCGGCACTCAGACTAGTTGTTCTGCGCTCAGATCCGAAAATCAAACACGGGCCATTGGAGACATCCGCACCAAGAGCGCGCTCCGCGATCTTCGGCGCCTCTTCACACGAACCCGCGAGAGTCACGCCCACCGTATCAAGAATCGCTATCTTCGCCGACTCGAGCGCCTTTTCGGGAAGATCCTCGAACCGTAGTGCGACGATCCGCTTACCCAGCTCCGTAGAGATGCTCATTGAGCATTACCTTTCGCCCGTGGAGACACAACTTTAAATCTAGATGCGATTGCAGCGCCGAATTTGCTCCGCAAAATTATCAGACGCCCCAAACCGAAGCGCGTTGTCCGAGCGGGCACCAAGCGAAGATTACCGGGGACGCGGGATATCCCAAGTGTAATTTACGCCCAAAGTTCGGGCAACGTTGTAGTCGCATGGACCAGGTGTCAAGAGCCGATTAAAGGACGGTAAGTCAGAGATGGAAGCCACGAACTGATCGCCAAAGATCGTTTGCGATCCCTCATCAATGAATCTACCCAAGGTGCAGAAACCCTCGATCTGAACACTATGGTTCATCGATTTCCCCACCTGGACTTTAACTGAATAATAGAACAAAGTTGATGTCCATGACAAATTGTCAGCGCGACTGTGACAGGGTTCTACCCAAAAGTTTATTCCGATTTGACAGGCATGGTTTAACCGGTCCTAAATCAAGGCTTATGCTTCTGCAAGGAGAAGAGGAGATTCGGAAAAGCTCGGTCATCGAATCGTCTGACGGCGCAACATCTCGGAGGTGGTATACAAGGGCAAAATCACTCGTGGTCCGGCGAGATTTAAGAACGTTTATGTCAATCAGTCGGATGAACAGTGGCAGAGCGTCGTTTGTGTATCGCGGGTTCGTGTAGATTGTCTGAGGAGGTGACACCGTAAGCCGATGAGAGCCCAACCCATGATTCCTCGCAAACTTCCCGCTGTTTTTATGCGGGGTGGCACAAGCAAGGCCCTGATGTTTCATGAAAGCGATCTCCCAAAGGATCGCAGTGAGAGGGATGCCATTTTTCTTGCTGCAATCGGAAGCCCCGATCCGTACGGTAGACAGCTCAACGGAATGGGAGGCGGGCTCTCTTCGCTCTCGAAGGCATGCGTCATCGCACCTTCGAACCGCCCCGATGCGGACGTTGACTATACCTTTGCCCAAGTCCTTGTGAAGGAGGCGCGCGTCGACTGCAGTGGTAACTGTGGGAATATGTCCTCGGCCGTCGGCCCGTTTGCCGTTGATGAGAAGATCGTGTCAGTCCCTGATGGAGAAACCACCGTCCGGATATTTAATACCAATACCCAAAAGATTATTCACTCCACTTTCTGCGTACATGGCGGTCGTGCAGCTTGGGAGGGCGACCTTGAGATCCCTGGCGTTACGGGCACTGGATCTCCCATCCGGCTGGACTACATTGAGCCGGGCGGAGCTTCGACCGGGAAGCTATTGCCTACCGGCAATGTAAAAGACGTACTGGACGTCCCAGGTGTCGGGAAAGTCGAGGTCTCGATGATCGATGCCGCCAACGCTTGCGCCTTTGTCAGCGCAGAGAGCTTAGGTATATCAGGTACCGAAATGCCTGACGAGCTCGACCGCAATGTTGAGTTACTAGAGAGGCTTGCCGCCATCCGACTGCATGCTTCGGTCGCAATGGGGTTCAGCAGTTCGCTCGAAGAGGCCCGCACAAAAACGGCCATACCTTTCATCGGATTCGTTTCGCCTCCGCAGGACGCCAGGACACTCTCTGGAGATCGATTGACCGCGACCGCAGCCGACCTTACTGTCAGAATAATCTCAAACGGGCAACCGCACCGCGCTCTACCGCTCACGGGATCGGTGTGCGCCGCAGTGGCCGCTCATATCAAAGGCACAACGGTTTCCCAGGCTGCACGGGAAGGGTTGGGCGAAAAACTGCGGATTGCGATGCCCTCGGGGCTTCTTACGGTCGGCGCGGCTATTCGCGAGGAAGGCAGCGGGTGGCACGTATTGTACGGATCGTTGTTTCGTACCGCGCGGCGACTATTTGAAGGATTTGTGTACGCTTGACCCGGGACGTTCTGCCATCCGTCAAATGGTAATTGATCCATTCTTTTGTTTGAGTTTTAGGTGTAATCAGCCTTTCTCCGCAGCCGCACTGCGCCCGGCGATACGGCCAAATGTCGCTCCAGAAACAAGTCCTGTGCCGGCGGGATAATTGTCGTAGAACAGCCCCCCCACCATCTCACCGCAGGCAAAGAGGCCCGGCATCGGCCGCCAGTCAGTGCCGATGATCTGGGAGTTCTCGTTGATCTTGACCCCACCGAAGGTAAAAGTGATCCCACCGGTCGCGGAGTAAGCGTGATACGGCGGTTTCGAAAGTCGGACTGCCCAGTTTGTCTTCTCGATCTCCAGGCCGCTTGTGGCAAGCCCATCTTTTCGGGTCGGGTCGAAACCTTCTGATGAATCGCGGGCAGCGTCGTTGTATTTGTTGAGTGTGTGGATCGCCTGCTTCCGGTCATCGATGTCTAGCTGCCTGACGAGCTCTTCGAGTGTGTCACCCACAATCGGTTTGCTCGTGGAGTAGCGCGGCTCGAGCAAATGCACCGTCTGTTGGTCGAAAATTTGGTAAATCTTGGCACCGGGTTGCGCCAAGATGACCCGTCCGTATTTTGCATAGGTAAAGTTATGTATGTCTTCGCCTTCGTCGACAAATCGCAGTCCCCTGCGATTGATCATCACCCCCAATGGGTAGCTCAGGCGGTTGCTCTTGTCGGTGAGTTCTCGCGGCGCAAAGTCCCCCCAGTCGGCGCTGATCGGCGTCGCGTGGCAACCGCTCCATTGGCCCCAGGGCAGTGCGCCGTGCCCAAGTGCCATGCGCAGGCCGTCTCCCTGGTTATAGGGTGTGCCGCGTACTTTTGCCTGGTCGAAAATCGGGCCGATATTCTGGGTTCGCCAAAGCACGTTTGCCTCGAAGCCCCCGCAGCCAAGCACGACCGCCTTGGCCGTAATCTCCCTGATTCCGTCGTTGTCACGAACTGTGACGCCAACAAATCTACCCCGGGCATCGCGCACGAGGTCAATCGCCCCGCTGCCGTAGCGGACCTCTATGCCAAGTGACTCGGCAATCTTGAACCAGGATGTTGAAAGGCCGACACCCTCGTGCGTGGCGCGGACAACCATGCCGCGCGCCCAGTACACAACGTTTCCCTTGAGGACGCCGGAAAAGGAGCGGGCCGGCTCCATCGGGATGGGGCCAACTTGGTTCATCCAGAACACCGTGGATTTCGAGTTGGAGACAAGGATGTGGGAAAGCTGCGGGTCAGTGCGGCCGTTTGTCACCCGCTGAAGATCGCCCATGAAATCCTCATAGGGGTAAGGCGTGACGCCTTCGTAGAAGCGCTCATATTGTTTCTCAACGTTTGGCAGGAGCGGTGCGAGCTCATGTTGTTCGTCAAATGCAAAACGCAACACTCCTCCACTCCAATGGGTGTTCCCACCGCGCATTTCACGCGGAGCTTTCTCAAGTACCAGTATTCGCTGGGCGCCGTTTTCGTGCGCCGAAACCGCTGCGGAGAACGCGGCGTTGCCGGCGCCTACTACTATCAGGTCATAGTCAAGCATGGTTGGCTCCTCACCTTGCATGCGTTAGTGATCCCAGCACGATTTACGCACAGGCGTCCTTGTAAGACGCCGGCTAAGCTGAGCTGCAAGCTGTTCTTGCTCTCCGGCGAACTAACTCGCCCACAGAATCGTTCCCGTCAGCCGATTATTTCGGGCGCTACACGAGTGTTCGCCCTTTCGTCAAAGGACCGAAGGAGCCGAGGATCAGCGCAACCAAGAGCCACATCGCAGCCACATAGATGAAAACGCTTTTGTAGCCGTAATGATTAAAAAAAAAGGCAACGATCAGCGGACCAAAAACATTGGAAAGCCTGCCAATTCCGTAACACAGACCGCAGCCCGAGTTGCGAATATGAGTAGGAAAACACTCCGCCGTGTAAGCAAAGAGCAGCGGCGCAAAGGTCTGGATAGACATCGCTACCAGAAAACCGAAAATGACGATGGCGGCAACCTTGAACGTCATGCCGTACATGAGGCCGCAGAAGGTGATCACGAGCGCCACGATGGTGATGGACCACTTCCGTTGCCAGACGTCGGAAATCTGAGCGGCGATGAAAGCACCAGGGACAGCGCCGATCGTCATCGCCGCCGACCACGCCAGCGAGTGCACCAGCGAAAAGCCATGCGCGACAAGCAGCGTGGGTACCCAAGCGGTGAAGCCATAAAAGCCCATCGTCTGAGCAATCCACACCGTGATAAGCATGAGCGTGCGTGGGAGATAGGCTGGCGCGAGTAGATCGGCATACCCGCAGCCGCTGATCAGCTCCTCGACCGTTCCCGGCGCCGGTGGCAAATCACCGAACTCGGCGCGGCCGCAAGCTTCGATCCGCTCAAGCACGGCGTCTGCTTCGGCTAGTTTTCCGCGATTGTCGTACCAGCGCGGGGATTCTTCGAGGTAATTCGCGAACAATAGGACGAGGAGCCCGAGTGATCCCCATACGAAGACCAAACGCCAGCCCCAACTGGCAATGGGAACCGTGAAGCGAGCGACATAGGCCGTCACCGGGATGCCGGCGAGGCCAATCGTCATAACCCAACCTTGGTAAGATCCGCGCTGTTTCGCGGGGAATATTTCACTGACGTAGGTCATGCAGATGACCGTCATGGCGGCCACGCCAACACCGGTGAGAAGTCGCGTAATGAATAGACCGGTGGTTCCCTGAACGGCGGCATTCAAGAGTGAAAACCCCGAATACCAGATTGTAGTGATAATCAGAGCCTTTTTTCGTCCGACGCGATCGGAGAACCAGCCGCCTGTTACAGCTCCGAAAAACATACCGATGAAAGTAGCGGAAACAATAAAACTGATTGTTGAAATTGAGAGGTTCCAGGCTTTCATTATTGCGGGAGCCGCGAAGGCAAATGTGTTGACGTCCGCCACCTCGAAGAAGAATATGATACCGACTATCCACATAATCTTGCGGTGAATCGATAGGATGGGGAGCCGGTCTAGGCGCGCGGCCGCAGTGCATCGAGCTCGCTGCAATTTCTCCATCGATTTCTCCGAGCCAACTCCATACCGGGCCGTACAATGGACTCTCGCGTTCGGCGTAGTATAAACTTCCCATCGAGCGGCTCCCACGAAAAATATTCACGGTTTGGTGTCGGGCAGCAAGTCTGCAATTACGGGGGTCGCAAGGTTGCTGTAAGCCGTCTATGCTGGGTCTGTTGCGCTTGAAATGGATGCTTGCACACACGCTCCATGCAAGCATAAATCGGACGATGAGTGGAATCATTTGACGCATGCCATTTGAACCCCTCCCCCGAATCGATCATAGGCTGTACTGGGTTTACGAATTGCGTACCATCATCTACAATCCCCGCCGTTGCGCAGATCTCATACACGAAGCCAAAGAAGCGGAAGATTGCGGCTCGTTCAAGTTGTTCAACAAGAGAGTGGGTATCTTTGATGACTACCACGCTCGTAACTGATAATCGGTACACTCGCGAGATCGCTGCATTTGGATCTAATCTGCGTTTCGAGCGGATCCCTCGGGAGGTAATCGATCGGATCAAGTTACTGATTCTGGACGCACTGGGATGTGGAATTTACGGCGTCGACCTGGAATGGAGCCGAATTTTGATGGGTACGCTGTCCCGGCTCGACACTTCGAATTTTTGTGGTGTGTGGGGTAGCTCACTGCGGTTGTCCGCACCTCACGCAGCGCTGGTAAACGGGACACTCGTCCATGGATTCGAACTCGACGATGTACATCGCGTGGGGATAGTGCACGTAGGAGCCGTTACCCTGCCACCTCTCTTCGCCATTGCAGAGATTCGGCCAGGACTCAGCGGCCGAGACTTTCTCACCGCGGCAGTCGCTGGATACGAAATTGGGCCCCGAGTGGGAATTTGTATGGGACAAGAACACATAGGGCAGGGCTGGCATCAGGGAGCAACAGTAGGAGTATTCGCTGCAGCGTCGGGAGCCGCAGCTGCCCTTCGGCTGGGGGAGGAGCAGACCGTCCACGCTATAGGTATTGCTGGCACACAATCCGCGGGTCTGATGGCCGCTCAATACGGATCGATGGTTAAACGGATGCATGCAGGTCGTGCTGCGCAAAGCGGTCTTTACGGTGCATTGCTCGCGGAGGCAGGTTTAACGGGGATCACAAACATATTCGAAAGCGAGTATGGTGGTTTTTGCACTACCTTTTCTCGGTCCCAAGATCGCTTCAAATTGGTAGATCTCACGGCGGGACTGGGAGAGCGTTTCGAGACGATGATGATTTCGCTCAAGTTTTACTGTTGCGTGGGAAGTAACCATACAACACTTGATGCCATTCGCGAAATTCGGGCACGGAGAGCGTTTCACGTCGAAGAAATCGAGCAGATTGTAGTACACGCCTCGCAAGTAACGTTCGATCACGTGGGCTGGAAATATCGGCCCGAAGGCATTACCTCGGCGCAACTGAACTTGCCATTTTGCGTGGCGACCTTACTTCTTGAGGGTGACGTATTTGTTGATCAGTTTTCCGAAAATGTGCTCACTAGTCCGGCGCGAATGGAGCTCGCGGAGAAAGTTAAAGTCTTGCCTGATCCAACTATTACCGCGAAAGGTTCCAAGTTCCGTCATCTGGTCAAGGTGGAGGTTTTCTTGAAGGATGGAACAGTTTTAGAACAAACCGTCGAGGCACCACGCGGCAGTGAGCGAGAATTCGCCACGGAGAGTGCTGTGGTTGAGAAGTTTGAGAAACTGGCGAGCCATGTGTTGCCAGCCCATCAGGTGGAGTCCATTTGCGACACCGTGCTGAATTTAGAAGAAACCCCTGATGTCAGGGCGTTGGCTCGATTGCTCACGAACAAATAACACTGGCCTCGAGGCTGTCTTTCGCCAAAATATTATCCGGCAACGAAACGAGAGAATTCGAAGTTTGCTTTGTGCCTGCGAAGCATGGCCCAAGACCGTCAAAGCCACAACGCCGATCGGAACCACCGGCACGGTGCCGCTAGCGGTGAACTAAGCAAGACAGAGAGTGCCGGACATTTAATTTGGTGGGCTTGCTATCCACCACCTCATTCAACCAGAATGCGACGAGCATCCTTGCGGGATAACCGATTCCGACAGTTCACCTCGCGCGCCGCTCGTATGGGCAGTAGAGGCTTTCAGGCATCTGCAACTCTGCCAAGCGGATTGTTTTGCGCTTGGGAAGAACTTCTGTCGTTAAACTCCTTTGTTAAATCGTACAGAATGAAAGGTCCGCATTTGTACGTGCTCACAGGCCTTCTCATGGAGGGACTAATCCCACCCATCGCGTTAGAATCGGAGAACCTGACTATCAGCAGCGGCGGTGACCTTAAGGAGAGTAAACAATGAGATGCACTTTTGCACATCGGCTCATAGCTTTCATATTTGTATGTCTCGGAGTTGCCACACCAACAACCAAGGTTCTCGCTGCTGACGAGGGACAGTCTTATTCTCAGGCAGACCGCGTTTTCACGGAGGCCCTTGCAAGGGGTGATCAGAAGACAGTCGCTGCCCTTCTGGATGACAATTTTCAGTGGGTTGAGTCGGACGGAAGGATACACACAAAGGCGGACGTCCTCAAAGATCTGAGATCGCTGGCAAGCAACAACGAAGGAGCTATCGATGTGCGGACGATCGACCTCCTTGGCCAGGTCGAGCGGGTTTTGGGGATTCACCGTACCGATCGCTTTGCACATATTTGGGTGAAGCATCCGGGAGGTTGGCAGGCGTTCACGTTCTTGGATATCCCGATTCCAGTGGAAAGATCAGAGAATACAGCGGTTCCCAAGGCACCAACCAAGCCAGATGCGGACTGCGAAAATCCATGTCGCACCCTGCCATATAAACCGGAAAATGCAGCACAAAAGGGCGCCATGGATGCCTGGTTTCGTTTGAAAAACGACGAATGGCATCCAAACTCGACAGACTGGGCCGCTTACGCCGACGACGACCACGAGACCATTACCCCTACGTCGGACTTGCCAAAACTTCAGCACGTCGTTGAATTGGCTAGGCAACGGGAGCTTTACGGCCAGCATGGCGCCGATCCGGGTGAACCTGTCATCTCAATGCGCATGTTTGATTTCGGCAATGTGGTTGTCCAGCAGTGTTTCCAAGGTCTGAATAGCGCGAAGCCGAGAACTTGGGTCATGCGTGTATTCGTAAATAAGGGTGATGGCTGGAAAATCGTTTTGAGCGCCCAGACTCGAATCAAGCAGGGTTAGCTTGACGATCAGTCCTACCAACCCCACTGACATAACTCCGGTTGTTGGAATTCTGCTGTGCTGTGCGACGTTTTCAATCCGGTTTTGCGCTGCGAGCGAGAAAGGGCTGTTGCACCCGGCGAAACGGACGTACAGTGAAGGTACGCAACCGAGTTACCCGTGACTTCTCGACCCACGATGCGCATAATTATTGTAGGGGTCATCGACCTTCTCGCGGGCGTATCCGTCACGCAGCTTAGGGTTGAGCGTAACAAACGGCCTCAAACGCAAACGACTCAGGAGCATGAAAAGTGGTTGGCTCAGAAATTCGTTGAGGAGCGGAGTATTAAGGTTGGGATGTCAAAAGGGAACTGCTCCCGCTCAGGTCCTCGTCCCCGACGGCACGATGATAATCGCGCATATTTCTAATTCCTATTTAGACGATCCTCACACGGGTGGACTAGCCAGTGAACAGGCCACCTCTTGCTTTCCTGACAGTAGCCGTTGGTGCTCTGTTGCTGACAGGATGTATACACCGCAGACCCATATCGTCGTCGATATCTATGAGTCAAATCAAATTCCCCGTCCAGCAGGCAAAGTGACAGAAATCCCTACGCCCGAGAGCGAAGATGAAAGGTCTTACGATCCATCGCTCGTTCCGTTCGTGCATCATCCATCTGAAAGTGACCGTTGTATTCCGAATGTACCGCTGTCTAGCCGTTGTTGGATTCAGCTGGTCCCGCTGCAAGCCTCGGCAAATTTGGCCCCCCGTCAGCCCCGGCATCATCCTGGACGAAAGCAATCAATGGGCGCAATGATGGCATCGAGAATCGGCGTGATAGTGCTTGGTCTATGGTTCCTTCCCTGTTTTACTGCTGCACGGCCAGTCGTACTTAGAATGGTCATCGCGAGTGGTGTTGTTTGCCGGGCGCAACCCAATGTTTCGGCAGAGAAGGTTCACACGTACAAGCTTGGCGAGCTTGTCAGCGTCACAATGGAATCCCAAGAGGATGGAACTTCATGGTATTTCGACGCATGGCGGATATCCGGCCAGTCGCCGTCGTGTTGGATATACGGCCCCCTAACGACGGAGTTTGGGGATTCAAATCTCGAACCGGCTTTGCTGGCGGTAATGGATCACGTGCTTCAGCGCCCGAACGAGGCTCGATTTGAAGACTATGTCGCAGTTGAAAACCTGCTGGCCGAAGACCGCTTCTCCTCCGTCGTGAGTTCATCAGGCATTCTTCAGTTCCGCAGGCTACGCCTTATCAATCAAGTCATCTCCCGAGAAGATGCGCGCGGACACGCGCTCGACAGAGAACCGCTGAAAAAGGCATGGGTATTGGCGCACTTAGCTCTTGTCCGCTACTTCGATCCCGCTGACGAATGGGTTATGCGGCCGGAACCGTATTGGAATCTTTACGAGCAGTACAAACAGGCGCCCTGGGCCGAAGAATTAGCATGGGCAGCAGCACAGCTCCACATCCCGGGAGACGAATGTTACGCAGATTGCCTGCTTGATACCATCGATAAGACTTTCTTACAGTATTGGAGCCGATACCCAAATGGGTATGCTACTGGCCAGGCCGTGAACGAAGCGGCTCGCATAGCAAAAGGTGCAGCGGACATTGCTTGTTTCGACGCCAAAAATGCGGACTTCTTGGTTCCCCGTCCACTCATCGAGAATATCCGCAACAGTCTAGTGAATGTCACTGCACCTGAGAAACGCCAAGTCCTAAACTATCTCGATCAGATTGAACGGAAGTGCTATTCAGACCGGCGTTAGTTAGTATTCGGAATGATGGATCGCGCCATTCCAATTTCCTTTCGTTGAAACGTGCCGATCGAACCGCCCATTTACTCGAATTCTTTCATGACTTGCTCGCTCGCCTTCGCCTCCCTCACGGCTCGAAAGCTTCGATATCAATCGCTGCAAGACTCCACGGCGAGCTACGAAATAAGCAGGGCTAACCGTTCCGATGATTGTCGACGAATCAAGAATCCTGGAACTGGACGGCTTGGATGAGACCCGAATGGACTGCTACGCAGTGCTTTTTCCTTTCGCCTCTGCCACGGGTCTTAGGTGCGGTGAACTATTCGCTTTGAGAGTGAACGATAACAACTTCAAGGCGGGCACCGTTCGGGCGGATGAGTCAGTAGACCGGGAGTACACCATAGGTCCATGCAGGAATGAAGCGGCCTATCGGACTGCGCTTCTCGCCGATCGAGAAGGGAAGTGAAGCTTTAAGAATGCTGAAGCGGTCTATTGGTACCGGCATTTACGAAGGGACCGTCCTTGCCTTCCACTCCAGAAAGGGTTTCCCCTGCGTGAAACGAAGGTGCTCCATGATGGCTTGCATCCCGCGCTGAAGGCATTCGATTTTGACCCTAGGCAGCCTCTCGGATGACCCGATAAAACTGACAGGCTTCGTCGTGAAAAAGTGATGAAAACCGCTGGTAGAGAAAACTCAAACCACGGGGTCGCATTGGACCGCAACCGAGCACATGGCGCGGTAGGTCAGAACAGATCTCGCCCGAACAAGTGGGCTGCGAAGCAAGAAAAAACTCCAGCCGAAGGAGATGTGTTTTTTCTTGACTCCTCCCTTTATAGAACTTAGCAGGCACGGGCCTAAATAAATGAAGCGGTCGATCAAGCGAACTCTATTGTGGCCACCGCAAAGCGGGGGGTTGACTCCCGCGCATGAAGAAGACAGCGATTTGTAGACTCCGGTTGTTCATAGCTGTTATCACGGGCCGTGCACACCCCTGTGAATGATGCGGACTTCAAGCTCGCACAGCCATATCCCCCCGGGGGTAACATATCTACGAGACTGTGATACATTCCCGCTGGACCGAAACCCGTTAGATTCGGCAAATCTTCTTCGAGGGAGCTATGAACAAACGATACAGCATCGTCTTAGTTATATGCCTTGTGGAACTCGCGCTGGCGCTCAACGCCAAGGCCCAAGACAATCAACCGCTGAAGTTGGTTCAAAAGATCCCGATGCCCGGTGTGCAAGGGCATATGGATCACATCTCCGTGGACATTGACGGCAAGCGGCTATTTGTTCCCGCCAATGACGAAAAACAAAACACGGTTGAGGTTATCGATCTCAAAGCGGGCAAATGGGTTTCCCGCATCCCGGGACAGAGCAGACCCCAAGGCACATTCTACTCCCCTGACTTCAAGACTCTCTTTGTGACTAACGGCACTGACGGCACCTGCAAGATCTTCCGCGGAGACACTTTCAAACTCATTGACAGCCTGCAACTTGGTACTAACGCGAACCAGGTGGGTTACGATCCGGATACGAAATACTTGTACGCCGGACTCGGTGATAGAAATTCCGGGACGCTGGCGATTATCGACACGTCGAGCAATCAACATATCGGAGACATCAAGACCGACGCTCGACCCGGCGGGATTACGTTTGAGAAGTCAGGCCCGCGAATATTCGTAAACCTCAACGGGGCTACAAAACTCGGGGTACTTGACCGAAAGAAGCGCGAACAGATTACAACCTGGCCCGTTGCAGGCGCTGAAAACTATGGCCCGCTGGCACTGGATGAAAGCCGCCATCGCCTCTTCCTTGGTAGTCGCAAACCGCCGATGCTGATTGTCTTTGATTCGGAC
>Ga0209526_10001064_pt1 | contig 18145 bp, 18 predicted proteins | sample JacPinW_OM2H0_M1_FD_188566 | JGI IMG/M metagenome (GOLD analysis project Ga0209526, IMG submission 188566) | Forest soil microbial communities from Algoma, Ontario, Canada - Jack Pine, Ontario site 1_JW_OM2H0_M1 (SPAdes) (version 2) | ecosystem: Environmental > Terrestrial > Soil > Boreal... | reverse complement strand
GTAGGGCGCAATAAGCGAAGCGCATTGCGCCATTCATCCCTCGCCGAATTCACCGATCGCATCGAATTCGCCTACCAAGCCATCCACACCGGTCCTTGCGAGCGGTTCGTGCGCGTGAGGCCCTCGGTGTAGATGTCGAGCGGCGGCTCTTCGTCGAAGCATACCCAATCCAGCGTTTCGCCCTGCCACTTTTCGCGGCAAGGCTGTTCTGCCCACATTGTGCGCGAGCTTTATCACCGAGGTGCACTGCGCGCGAGCAGTCGCGCGCCCTTAAACCGTGTTTGAGCGAGCTTTCCCCGGCTGCGGACATGCGGCTCTATAAGCTATGTTCGAGAAGTGCCATAACCCGACGTGAGCAGGTGCAGCAAAAATCGTCTTATTCGATTACCTCGTCGGCGCGAAGGAGAATCGATGTCGGCAACTCGACGTCGATCGCCCTTGCAGTCTTGAGATTGACCACGAATTCGAATTTCGTCGGCTGCTCGACCGGCAGATCGGCGGGCTTCGTCCCCTTGAGGATCTTTTCGACAAAAGCGGCGAGTCGACGGTACATCGCCGATTGCTCGACGCCATAGGACATCAGCCCGCCCGCATCGACATAGGACCTGAAGACGAACATCGTGGGCAGGCGGTGCTCGATTGCCAGTGCGGCAATCTGCGGACGGTGCTCGACGAAGGGCGGGCTCGAGAGGACGAGCACCACTTGCGCGCCGCCCTGCGCCATGGTCGCAAACGCTGCGGCGAAATCGTACGGCGGCTTCTCGAGCTTCAGCGGTCGCAGCTCCAAAGGCATGGACTTGGCCGCTTCCTCGGCCGCGCTGAGCTGATCGGCCGAGTTCGCATCGTAGAGAACGGCGAATCGGGACTTCTCCGGAAAGGCCTGGGTCAGCAATTCGAGCTGCTTTGCCGCCAGTTCCGGTTGTTGATAGAACACGCCCGTGATGTTGCCGCCGGGACGAGCCAGGCTCTCGACGTAACCGCGCGCAATCGGATCATATTGCACGGCGAGTATGACGATCGGAATGCTGCGGCTCGCACCAACGACCGCCTGCAGCGCAACTTCGGGGCCGGTGGCGACGACCAGGTCCACCTGCAACCGCATCAATTCGGCAGCGATGGCGAAGGGTCCGCGGGGATCGTCGATCCGCCGATAGTCGACGATGATATTTTGGCCCTCACCGAATCCGAGCTCACGCAGCTCGCTTAAGAACGCCTGGTATTGCCCGGCCATCGCCGGCGAATTGAGGCTGGCGCCGATAAAGCCGATCCGGACGACCTTGCCCGCCTGCTGCGCCCGCACCGCGAGCGGCCAAGCTGCCGCGCCGCCAACCAGCGTGATGAATTTGCGTCGTTTCAGTTGGTCGAATTGCATCCGATGCCCTTGGCCAGAATGGCAGCATAGCGGATTGGCGAGGATCAGTCAGGGGCTCGCCGCAGTGCGGGATTTCGGTCCAGCATAAGTCGGCTGTGGGTCAAAAGCGGCGTCCGCTCTGAGGCGGCAATGTCAGCTTCTGCCGGCTGCGGACATGCGTGTCATGCAACGCCTTGCGAATTTGCGGCACAGTGCTCGCCAGGGCAAGGGACGCTACGATGGGCAGGCTCTCATCTTCTGCCGCCTCGCTCACGCCACATCCCCGATCACACAATCCCCAGCGCCGGATATTCCAGCTTGCGCGCGAAGCTGCTCTCGCCCGCCGGCTTGGCGAAGCGCAGGCACATGAGCGCGTAGCGCGTTGCGCTTATCAGGTCATCCCAGGCATGGAGTTCAAAGGCTTGATCCCTGGAGCGCGCGATGCCGACGACGGAAGAAATCGAAGGAATCCAAGAATTCTTTTGGGACCTGGTGGGGTATGCTATATATTTCCCATTATGGCTACGACAGAAGAGAAGCTGGAGACCCTGTTTGCGAAGGTGCGGGCGTTGCCCAAGCCGCGGCAGGAACTCGCCGTCGAGGCGCTCTCCGAGATCACAGACGAAGAAACGTATGCTCTCTCTGACGATGAGCGCGCCGTGCTCGAAAGCGCGCTTGAGCGCGCCAAGCGCGGTGAATTTGCATCCCATGCCGATATAGACGAGGTGCTCAATAAGCCCTGGTCATGAACCTTCGGTGGGACACTCGCGCGCTCCAGGATCTTCGAGATATCCGCAGCTACATCGCCGTGCACGGCTCGCCTGCCGCGGCTGATCGCGTTCGGCAGCATTTCCGCACCCGCGTCAATCGGCTACTCACAAATCCGTATATTGGTGTCGCAACCACCAATCCTCAGATTCGTATCCTGCCTCCCACCCGATACTCTTATCGCATTTACTACACTGTCCAGGGCGATGACGTTGTGATCCTCCACATACGCCATACGGCACGATCAGCACCGGACGATTTGAGCTTGTAACTGGCGAAGGAGCCAGCGCGCCGGCGTGAATAAGCGGCGTTGCCTCGCTCATGCGGTAGGTCGCGGTAACGTAGACCCACCGACAGTAGGGCGGAATAGCGAAGCGTATTCCGCCACTCGGCCTCGCCGATCGTTAGAACGCGTCAATCACCATCCGCAAAATCGATGGAAGCTAAGGCCGTTTACTGGCCTATGGCATTCGTATGTCCGCATGGTCGTTCAAGTGGGGCGTGCTTAGCGAGGTTGCGCGCAGAATGGCGGAATACGCTTCGCTATTCCGCCCTACGTGCTGCGCAAACGCCGCAGAACTCCGCGCGCCTTGCAGCGCACGCTCAATTCATAATTTTGGAGGATGCGCTTTTATACAGCAGTTTCGTTTCTTTGTCAAGAATTTTTTTCATTTTGTTGGCGATTTGTTTATTGGTTTTGTTGCCCGAATTTTTCGATGGCGATGTTTGACAGAGATTTCTTTGCGCCTTTTCGACTTTTGACACGCCTGTAAACGCCTGTAACATCAGGCTCCGCCTTGGATGGGCTGCGACCGGAAGACTGAAACGTGCGCAAATGGATCGTCGCATCGATCGGCTTGGCGCTGCTTATCGGCGGCACGGCACAAGCGCAGACCGGCAAAGGCAGCTATCCTGATCGGCCTGTGCGGATGATCGTGCCGTTCGCAGCCGGCGGCCCAGGCGACATTTTCGCCCGCCTGATCGGACAGAGACTTTCGGAACAGCTTGGCCAGCAATTCGTCATTGAGAATCGCCCCGGCGCCGGCGGCAATATCGGTGCGGGTGCTGTGGCGCGTGCGCCGGCGGATGGCTATACGCTGATGGTCGCAAGCTCAGCAGTGTGGGTCAACGCCAGCCTCTATCCGCAGATTCCCTACGACCCGGTCAGAGATTTCGAACCGATTATCATCGGGGCAATGTCGCCCGAGGTGCTGGTGGTGCATCCGTCCGTGCCCGCCAAAACCGTGTACGAGCTTGTCGCGCTGGTGCGCGACGGAAAATACAATAATTTCGCCATCGCGGGCATCGGTACGCCGCCGCATCTGTCAACCGAGCTGTTCAAGCTGTCGCTCAAGCTGAACATCACGACGGTGCCGTTCAGCGGCGGCGGGCCGATGGTGCAATCGCTGGTCGGGGGCCACACGCTCGTCGCATTCGCGACCCTGCCGTCGGCTTCGGCACAGATCAAGGATGGTCTCTTGCGCGCATTGGCAGTCACCAGTGCAAAACGTATCGCGATCCTTCCCGACGTGCCGACGATGGAGGAAGCCGGTGTGCCCGGTCAGGTGCATGAGGCGCCGCAATGCGTCTGGGCACCCGCCGGTACGCCACGCGAGATCATCGATCTGTTGTATCGCGAGATTGCGCGTGCGGTTGCATCGCCAGACCTCAAGGCGAAAATGGCGGCAATCGGATATGAGCCTGCTGCGGTGCCACCGGACGAGTTCAAGGCCTGGATCAAGGCAGACATGGCGAAATGGGCAAAGGTGATCCACGATGCCGGCATCAGGCCGTAGTGCGTGACGGCTGCAAGTCTAACGTGTGTTTGCTGCCGATCCGAATTCATACGATGCTGCCAGACAGACTGATCGTGCTATAGGCCGCCGAATGTCGCTCGAACAAAGCTCGGCCACGACCGCGAAGGCGCGTGTGCCCTATGTCGGCCAGCGCGTGTTGCGGGTCGAAAACCCGCCCCTGCTCAAAGGCCGCGGTCAATTCATTGATGACCTGCCGGTCAAAACCGGAACGCTGCACGCCGCGTTCCTGCGCTCGCCCCATGCCCATGCCGAGATCGTCTCCATCGACACCAGCGCTGCACGCGCGCGGCCGGGCGTGCGCGCGGTGGTGACCGGGCAGGATATTGCGGCGCTCACCGACCCTCTCATCGTCGGCTTTGCAACCGCGATGGAATATCGCGGCATTGCGGTCGACCGCGTGCGCTACGTGGGCGAGCCGGTCGCGGTTGTCTGCGCCAGCGACCGTTATCTCGCGGAGGACGCGCTCGACGACATTCGCGTCGAATACCGCCCCTTGCCTGCGATCGTTGATCCCGTCGCGGCGGCGGGTCCCAACGCTCCGGTCCTTCATCCCGGGGTGGGCTCGAATGTGCTGTCCTATCGCGAGTTCCGCCACGGCGACACCGCAAAAGCCTTTGCGGAGGCGAAACGGCAGCACGAGATCACAATCTCGTATCCGCGCAATTCCATCACGCCCATGGAAGGCTACGCGGTGATCGCCGAGCACCTGGCGACCGGCGGTTACGATGTTTACTCCAATTTCCAGGGGCCGTTCTCGCTCCATCCGGTCATGGCGCGGGCGCTGCGGGTACCCGGGAGCCAGTTGCGCCATCGTAGCCCGGCGAACTCGGGCGGCAGCTTCGGGTCCAAGCTTGCCCTGTTTCCCTACATCGTGGTGCTCTGTATCGCCGCTCGCATCGCAGGCCGGCCGGTCAAATGGATCGAGGACCGGCTCGAGCACCTTGCGGCCGCAAGCTCGGCGCCAAACCGCGTGACGCGCATCGCAGCCGCCTATGACGACGCCGGCGTGGTGGGCGCGCTGCGCCTGACGCACTGGGACGATCACGGCGCCTATCTGCGCGCGCCCATGCCCGCGCCGATCTATCGCATGCACGGGCTTTCGACGAACGCCTATGGGATCAAGAACGTCGACGTCTTTACGCACATTCTGGTGACGAACAAATGCCCGACCGGCGCGGTGCGCGGCTTTGGCGGGCCGCAACTCTATTTCGCGGTCGAGCGCATGATGCACGCAATCGCCGTCGAGCTTGGGCTCGATCCGCTCGAAATCATCCACCGCAATCTGATCCCGGAAGGATCCTTTCCCTACCGCACGCCCGCGGGAGCTTTGATCGATTCCGGCGATTATCAGCGCGTGATCGCCGAGACGGTGCGCGAAGGCAAGCTCGATGAGCTCAAAGCAACGCGCGAGCGGGCGCGCCGCGAAGGCCGGCTCTATGGAATCGGCTACGCCGTCGCAGTGGAGCCAAGTCAGTCTAATATGGGCTACATCTCCATGTTGAAGACGGGGATCGAGCGCGAGCGCGCGGGCCAGAAGGACGGCGCGGTGGCATGCGCAACGATCAACATCGATCCGCTCGGCGCAATCAGCGTGGTCGGCGATTCAGTGCCGCAGGGCCAAGGCCACCAGACTGCGCTCGCTCAGATCGTCGCCGATCAGCTCGGGGTGAGGATCGAGGATGTGGTGGTCAATCTCGAAACCGACACCCAGAAGGATGGCTGGTCGATCGCTGCTGGCAATTATTCCTGCCGGTTCGCGCCCGCGGCAGCGAGCGCCGTGCATATCGCAGCCGTGCGCCTGCGGGAAAAGCTCGCGCGTATCGCCGCATCCTCGCTCAACGTTCCGGCTGATCGCGTTGATTTCGGCGGCGGCAAAGTCTTTGCCCGCGATAATCCGGCAAATGCGCAAAGCTTGCATCGCGTCGCCGGCCAGGCGCATTGGTCTCCGGCGGGTCTTCCCGACGGTATGGCTCCCGGCTTGCGCGAAAGCGTGACCTGGAGCGCGCCCGAGCTCACGGCGACGACAGCCAATGACGAGATCAACACGTCGCTGGCCTACGGCTTCGGTTTTGATTTCTGCGGCGTTGAGATCGACCGCGAGACCGGCGAAATCCGCATTGACAAATACGTCACCAGCCATGACTGCGGAACCATCCTCAATCCCGGCTTGGCCGATGGGCAGATCCACGGCTCCTTCGCGGCGGCGATCGGTGCTTCCCTGTATGAAGAATTTGCCTATGCGGACGACGGCAGTTTTCTCTCTGGCACATTTGCAGACTATCTCGTGGCAACCGCGCCCGAAATGCCGAAGCTCAACGTCCTTCATCCTGTGCAGTCGCCTTCGCCCTTCACGCGACTGGGTGCCAAGGGCATTGCCGAGGGCAACCAGTACAGCACGCCCGTTTGTCTTGCCAACGCAGTGGCCGACGCACTCGGCCGTTCCGACATCACGATCCCGCTTAAACCGGCGCGGGTCCTCGAATGGATAACCCCGGATGAGCCTGCTGCTGCGCGGGCGACTGCGCGATCAGAAACGCAAACCGCGCAAGGCGCGGCGTCCATGCTCAACGGCAAGGGTTCGGTGGTTGTACCGGCAAGCCCAGAAGAAGTGTGGGCGGGTTTGCTCGATGAAACCAGGCTGAAAGCAGCCTTGCCCGGATGCCGCGAGCTCAAGCGCGTCGGCGAAAATGCATTCAAGGCCGTCGTCTTCCTCGGGGTTGGTCCGGTGCGGGGACAGTTTGCTGCCGACGTCTTCTTGTGCGACCTCGACGAACCGCGCTCGGCCGTTCTGAAGGGCAATTTGTCGGGCGCGCTTGGCGCCACTTCCGGGACGGGGCACTTGTCCCTTACACCGGTGAAGGAAGGCTGCCGCCTCGATTACAACTATGATGTGCATGTGTCGGGCCGGGTTGCCATGATCGCAGGCCGAATGCTCGATGGCGCTGCGCGCCACCTCATCGGTGCATTCTTTCGAGATTTTGCAAGAACTCTCGCGCGGACGCTGCCCCAACAGGCACCCGGCTTTTCTTGGTCGGACCGATTGCGTCGCCTGATCGGAATGAAGCGATGAAGCCGCCGCCCTTCGACTACGCCCGCTGCGATAGCATGGACGAGGCATTGTCGCTGCTCGCAGAGCACGGGGAGGAAGCACGCGTGATTGCCGGCGGGCAGTCGCTCATGGCCATGCTCAACATGCGCCTGTTGCGGCCCTCCGTTCTCGTCGACATCGCCGAACTCGACGAGTTGAATTACATCAACGATTCATCCGGCTGGGTAGAAATCGGCGCGACCACTACGCAGGCTGTGCTCGAATCGTGGCCAGGGCTCAATTCGCGCTTGCCGCTCGTCGCCGCCGCGATACCGCACATCGGACATTTCCAGACCCGCAATCGCGGAACGATCTGCGGTTCGCTGTGCCACGCGGACCCGAGCTCCGAACTGCCGCTCTGTCTTGCCGCTTTGGGCGGGGAAGTGGTGCTGCGGTCGCGGCGCAGGAAGCGCGTGCTCAACGCGAAAGAATTCCAGGTTGGAATGCTGACCACGGCAAAGCAGGACGACGAGATAATGGTTGCCGCGCGCTACCCGGCCGCGCAGAGAGGCTTCGGCTATGCCTTTCGCGAGCTGTCGCGGCGGCATGGCGACTTTGCCATTGTTGCGCTGGCGGGGGTTGCAGGCGGCGGAAAGATTCGCTTGGGCGTCGGCGGTCTTGCCGAGGCACCGATGGTGCGCGAGTGGGACGACCATCTCAAGGATGAAGATCTCGCGGATGCCCTCAACGACTTTGCGTGGGAGCTGCGCGGCAGTGACGATATCCACGCCACCGCTCGCTACCGGCGCGAAATGGTGCGCCGGCTGGGCAAGAAAGTGATCGACGAGGCTCGCCGATGCGCCTCCTGAAACAAGGCGAGCGCCATCGCGTGCGTTTCACGCTCAACAGTGAGCCGGTCGAAGGACTGGCGGAGCCGCGCATGCTGCTCACGGACTTCATTCGCCATGTGATCGGGGCGACCGGAACCCATGTCGGATGCGAGCACGGCATCTGCGGCGCGTGCACTATTCGTGTGGACGGCAAGGCGGTGCGCTCATGCCTCATGCTCGCGGTTCAAGCGGAAGGCAAACGGATCGAGACCATCGAGGGACTGGCCGCCAAGGATGGCTCGCTGTCGACCCTTCAGCTCGCGTTCCACCGCAACTTCGCGCTCCAGTGCGGCTATTGCACGCCCGGATTCCTGATGACGCTTGCGGAATATCTGGAAAAGCATCCCGATCCGTCCGAACAGGAGATACGCCTGGCACTGAGCGGCAATCTCTGCCGCTGCACCGGCTATGCGGAGATCGTGGACGCGGCGCTCGAAGCGGCGCGCGAAATGCGCGCGCAGGCTGCCGCCGAATAGGAGATTGGTCGGATGCGCGCTTTGGTCGTCCACGAGTTCGGGCCTATCCGTGCCCATCGCATTGAGGATGTGCCTGATCCTTCGATTGGAGAGGGCGACGTGCTCATCGACGTGAAGGCGATCGGGCTTAACTTTCCGGATACGCTGATGCTACAAGGTAAATATCAGACCCGTCCGGAGCGGCCATTTGTGCCGGGACGGGATGCTTCCGGCGTGGTCATTGCAACCGGGTCCGCGGTCAACCGGGTGAAGAAAGGCGACCGGGTCATCGCGCAGGTGGCGACCGGTGCCTTCGCCGAAAAGCTCGTCGCACCGCAGGCACGCTGTTTTCGCATGCCCGATAAGATGGATTTCGTGACCGGCGCCGGCATGGTGACGATCTACAACACCGCCTATGTGGCCGTGGTGATCCGCGGGCAGCTCAAGCCCGGGGAAACCGTTCTCGTGACCGGCGCTTCAGGCGGCGTGGGCCTCGCCATCGTCCAGCTGGCAAAAGCCAAGGGTGCGCGTGTGCTCGCGGGCGTGACCTCAAAGGATAAGGGCGAGCTCGCGCTCGCAAATGGCGCCGACGCACTCGTCGACCTTTCGGCGTCCGATCTGCGGGAAGATCTGCGGCGGCAGGTGTTCGCTTTGACCAAAGACCGTGGCCTCGACGCGGTCTTCGATCCCGTCGGCGGCGACATCTTTGACGCCGCACTGCGAGCTGTAGCCTATGGCGGGCGGATCGTGATCATCGGGTTTGCATCCGGACGCATTCCCGAGATCAAGGGGCATTACATTCTTCTCAAAAACATTGCCGTGGTCGGTGCCCCGCTCGACATCCATTTCAAGATGCAACCGCAGGTCATGGATGCAGCGGTCGCCGATCTTTTCCGATTGTATGACAAAGGGCAGATCAAGCCCGAGATCATGGCGACTTATCCGCTCGAGCGCATCCATGATGCCATGGATGTGATTCTGGCACGGGCGGTCAAAGGCAAGATCGTCTTGACGACCGGGGCCGGCTGAGCGGTGTGCCTCGTGTCCCGGATGCAGTGCAGCGCGCTAGCTCCATTTGCTTAATCGTTCCAAATGCGAGGCGCGATGCACTGCTGATCCGGGACCGCCACAGAACGGTCTTTCCCTTGGCGGTCCGGGTCTGCGGTGCAGCATTTCCGCTTCGCTTCATGCTGCACCGCGCCCGGGACACGTAACTACATCAAATCGATCATCAAAGGATTGGTGCGTTGGCCGCGCTTGAACTCGGCGAGACGCTCGGCAGCGTAGGGATGATCGAGCGAGGTGAGAATGTTCTGGCACTCGTACTCCGTGCATTCCTCGAGCGACCGGCGCCAGCCTTCGTGGAACGTCTCTTTGACGTAGGCTTGCAGGTGGGTCGGCCCTTGCGCGAGCTGGCGCGCGATTTTCGTAACATTCTTTGAGAATTCCTCGTTCCTGTACATGCGATTGCAGATCTGCCATTCGACGGCTTCTTTTGCCGTAAGCGTGCGGTTGGTCAGCATCAACTCCATCGCGCGGCGAAATCCCACGATCTTGGCCAACGTGTAGCTCGAGCCGCCGTCATTCGCGACACCATTGGCCATCCAGGAAGCAAAAAAGGTTGCATTCTCGCTGCATACGGCGATGTCGCTTGCGAGCACCAGGCCGAGCCCGCCGCCGACGGCGACGCCGTTTACGGCGGAGAGCACCGGCTTGCGAATGCGCACGATCCGGTGGAGCATTTGATGCCACCACATCGCGACCTCTCGAAAACCGGCGCGCAAGGCCGCGCGATCATCAAGCCGATACCCTTTAAGATTGACGCCGGCACAGAACGCATCGCCCGCCCCGGTGAGCACGACGGCGCCGACATCGCTGCGGTCCTCGCACGTGCCCAACGCCGTGAACAGCCGTGATAAGGCCTCGACATCGAGCGAGTTCTTGACCTGTGGACGGTTGATCGTGATTGTGGCCACGCGATCCGTGATGTCGAGCAGAATGGGTTGGGCCTCAGCCATGGTGGCATCCTTTCATTGAGAAGACGCAAGCGATCCGGGTATTGCTGTCATAGCCGGTGAGCCACCGGCTGCAAGCAGGCATTCAACAATGGCAGAGATCGAGCTCTATCATTTCTGGGATTCATTCTGCTCGTTCAAAGTTCGGATCTGTCTCGAGGAGAAGCGACTCAAATGGACGGGTCACCACATCGATCTAATGGCTTTCGAGAACTTCAAGCCGCACTATCTCACGATCAACCAAAAAGGACTGGTTCCCACATTGAGTCACGCTGGACAGATCATTCCCGAATCTTCCATCATCAACGAGTTCCTCGATGAGCAATATCCGCAGCCGCGCCTTACACCGGAGGAGCCGGTTGCACGCGCGCGAATGCGGCAATGGGTTAAGGTCGAAGAAGACGAGCTGTTCACGGCGGTGCGGCCTGCTTCGCTCAATCTCATGATGAAGCAGGTGTTCGCGAAATTCTCGGAAGCCGATCTCGACCGGCTGCTCGCCACTCATCCGCGCCCGTACTTGATCCCGACATTGAAAAAGATGTTTCTCGCTCCACCGGACCCGAAGGCAGTCGCGCAATCGCGCAAAATGCTGGCCACGGCATTGCAAAAGATGGACCGTGCGCTGGCGCAATCCGGGCCATGGCTGGCCGGGCAAACCTATTCGCTCGCGGATATCGCAGCCGCGCCCGTCATTGACCGCATCCAACGCCTGCGCATGGCGGATCTGTGGGATGGTCTGCCCGCGCTCAAGTCATGGGTTGAGCGCATAATGAACCGGCCCGCTTACAAGCAAGCCGCGCCTCCGGAAGGCTGCCGGATGCCGAGCCCGGTCGCGCAGGTGTAAGCGTGGGCAAAGGCGCGCACAACTCCGGCTATTCGCGTGGGCAAAATCGCGCGCGCGCCATGCCCACGCGGCGCGCTACGTCGGACGATTTTGCCCATTCTACTGCGGCAGCCCGGCCAAAAATTCGATTGAGCGAGCTGCGGATGGCGATTCATCAGACACTCAACTGCCAACCGCAACTCCCGCCCGCTGTCGTGAATATTCGCGTGCCGCGAAAAGGGCGCAAACCCTGGACCGGATCGGTTTACAGTTTCGAGATCAAGGGGCACCCGCGTGCAACGCGATGCTATGTCTGGCCCGAAGCGCTCGATGCCAAAACCGTTGTCGTGAGGGCCGTGTTGCACTCCGACAAGATCTCTTCTCCTGAACGCGCGGTGAACTCTGTGCTCAATCGAAAAGCTCGCGGGTAATGCCGTGCTCGCTACGGCGGCGACGCGCTCGGCAGGCACCCCCAGCGCCATCATTTAGGGTCGGCCGAACGTCTCGCAGCTGTGCTTTCCGTGATAGAATTGCGCGGCCGAATCCTGGGCCCATGCGCGTTCGCTCGCCGATATGGCGACCGCCATGCAAAAAAGGCGCGACCACATCGTCTCCTCCGAGGATTTGCCCTGCGGCCGCAAAGGGATGCTGGCAACGCAGGTCCTCATTGAGGCTGTGAAGCAGTAAATTATGCTATATCTTCCCCAGCGTGGTCCGGCCAAGGCGAGCTGGCTCTAGCATCCCGGGCCTGGGCCATGAGAGGACCATCACCCGCTCCTTACGCGCGCGCATCCGGGCGGCCGTCGACAAGACGCGTGGGTCGGGGCGGGCGGCCGGTATACGAGGTGAAGGCGTGAACCAGCGCCCAAGCGACGAAACGCTCTTGACGGCCGAGAAGCTGCCGCAGCCACGGACGCATGGCCGGCTCTTTCGCAAATATGTCGGCTTGTTCCTGGCGGTGGTTTGTATCGCGCTGCTTACGAACGGGCTCTCGGAGATCTGGTTCTCTTATGAAGAGCACAAGGCGTCGCTGATCCGCATTCAGCGCGAGCAGGCCGAGGCTGCGGCGGCAAAGATCAGTCAGTTCATCAAGGAGATCGAAAGCCAGGTCGGATGGACCACCCAGCTCCCGTGGTCGGCCGGCACCATCGACCAGCGGCGTTTCGACGGCCTGCGGCTGCTACGCCAAGTGCCCGCCATCACCGAGCTATCGCAGCTCGATTCCACCGGCAAAGAGCAATTGCGTGTGTCGCGGCTTGCCATGGATGTGGTCGCGGCCCAGGTCGATTACTCCAAAGACCCGAAATTCACCGAAGCGGTCGCGCACAAGGTCTATTACGGCCCGGTCTACTTTCGGCGCGAGTCTGAGCCGTACATGACGCTTGCGCTCACCGGCACCCGCCGGGACGCCGGCGTGAGCGTCGCCGAGGTCAACCTCAAGCTCATTTGGGACGTGGTGTCCCAGATCAAGGTCGGCAACCGCGGCCACGCCTATGTGGTCGACGCGCAAGCGCGCCTGATTGCCCACCCCGATATCAGCCTGGTGTTGCGCAACACCGATCTCTCGCGCCTGGCGCAGGTGCAGGCGGCGCGCGCCGCAGGCAGTGGAGAATCAGCCGGACAGCTGACGGAAGCCGATGACATTCAGGGCCGGCGGGTGCTGACCGCCTCGGCGCATGTCGCTCCCCTGGGCTGGCTCGTCTTCGTGGAATTGCCGGTGTCTGAGGCCTATGCGCCGCTTTATACCACGATTGAGCGTTCCGGAATTCTGCTGCTGGCGGCGCTCGGGTTTGCCTTCCTGGCCGGACTCGTGCTCGCGCGGCGGATGGTTGGCCCCATTCGAGCGCTGCGCGCAGGCGCGGCCCGCATCGGAAGTGGTGACCTCTCCCAGCGCATCTCGGTCAAGACCGGAGACGAGCTGGAGGCTCTTGCCGATCAGTTCAATGACATGGCGGGCCGGCTGCAGGAATCCTATGCCGACCTGGAGAAAAAGGTCGAGATTCGCACCCATGAGCTCGGACAATCGGTCGCCGAGCTGCGCGCGCTGGGCGAGGTCAGCCAGGCGGTCAACTCCACCCTCGACATCGAGGAGGTGTTGAACACCATCGTCACCAAGGCGGTGCAGCTCTCCGATACCGACGCCGGCGCGATCTATGATTTCAATGAGGAAAAGGGCGAGTTCGGGCTGCGCGCCACCTATGGCATGAACGAGGAGCTGATCGCGCAAATCAAGGAGCGTCATATCCGCCTGGGCGACGCGGGAATCGGTCACGCCGCCGCCCAGCGCAGCCCGGTGCAGATCGCCGACGTGCGCGAAGGCGGTTCGGAAGTTCTCGACGTTGTCGTACGTGCCGGATTTCGCGCCTTGCTGATCGTGCCGCTGCTCGGCGCGGAAAAGACCGTCGGTGCTCTCGTCGTGCGCCGCAAACGGCCGGGCGAATTTTCGAAGCAGACGATCGACCTGTTGCAAACGTTTGCTGCCCAATCCGTGCTCGCGATCCAGAATGCACGGCTGTTCCGGGAAATCGAGGACAAAGGCCGCCAGCTCGAAGTCGCGAGCCAGCACAAATCGCAGTTCCTTGCCAATATGAGCCACGAGCTGCGCACGCCGTTGAACGCGATCCTTGGTTACACCGAGCTCATTCTGGACGACATCTACGGCGAGACACCGCCCAAGATGCGCGGCGTGCTCGATCGCGTGCAGAGGAACGGCAAGCACCTTCTCGGGCTCATCAACGATGTGCTCGATCTGTCCAAGATCGAGGCCGGACAACTCACTCTTGCGCTCACCGACTACTCGATCAAGGACGTGGTGCACAGCGTGTTTGCCGCGGTCGAATCGCTTGCGGACGAGAAGAAGCTCGCGCTGAAGATCGACCTGCCCAACAACCTTCCTGTCGCTCGCGGTGACGAGCGCAGATTAACCCAGGTCCTGCTCAATCTGGTCGGCAACGCAATCAAGTTTACCGATCAGGGCGAGGTGAAGATCAAGGCGGCGGCGGCAAATGGCGCCTATACGCTGTCCGTATGCGATACCGGCCCGGGCATTCCTCCGGGTGACCAGGCCAAGATCTTCGAGGAATTCCAGCAGGCCGACAGTTCGGCTACCAAGAAGAAGGGCGGCACTGGGCTTGGGCTCTCGATCGCGCGCCGCATCATTGAGCTGCACGGCGGCCGAATCTGGGTCGATTCGGAAGTCGGCAAAGGCGCGACGTTTTCCTTCACGCTGCCGGTCAGGGTCGAGCAGCAACAAGCAGGACGGGCATGAGCAAACGCATTCTCGTGGTCGAGGACCAGGAAGACAATCGACAGATCTTGCGGGATCTGCTCGCCAATGCCGGCTATGACATGATCGAGGCCGAGGACGGCCAGCAGGCCATTGTTGCGGCTGCCGAGCATCGCCCGGACCTCATCCTCATGGACATCCAGCTGCCCATGCTCGACGGCTACGAGGCCACGCGCCGGATCAAGGCCGATCCGGCGCTCAACAAGATTCCCATCATCGTCGTCACCTCTTACGCACTGAGCGGCGATGAAGAGAAGGCGCGTGCTGCGGGGTGCGACGCCTACGTCGCCAAGCCCTACAGTCCTCGCGCGCTGCTCGCCAAAATCCGCGAATACGTGCCCTAGCGCCGAGCCGTCCGACAACTTTTAGTCTGAGCTGAGGCATCGCATGCACAACCCGCCGCGAATTTTGATCGTCGACGACAACGAGATGAATCGCGATATTCTGGTCACCCGCCTCGCGACCCAGGGCTATGAATTGACCCAGGCCGCCGACGGGGAGGAGGCGCTCGCCGCCGCGAAGGAACAGCTGCCCGACCTCATCCTCCTCGATGTCATGATGCCCAAGATCGACGGCATCGAGGTCTGCCGCCGTTTGAAAGGCGATCCCAATCTCCCGTTCATGCCGATTATTCTGGTCACCGCCAAGGCGGCGAGCAGCGATGTGGTTACCGGTCTCGAAGCGGGAGCCGACGAGTATCTGACCAAGCCGGTCGATCAGATGTCACTGGTAGCGCGGGTGAAATCGGTCCTACGCATAAAGGAGCTGCACGATCAGGTCACGGCGCAAGCGGCTGACCTTGCCGCCTGGAACAAGACGCTCGAAAAGCGCGTGGAAGAGCAGCTCAATGAAATCGAACGCATGAACCGCCTGCAAAGATTTCTGTCCCCTCAGATTGCGAAGCTCATCCTCTCCGCGGGCGATGATCGCGTGCTGGAAAGCCATCGGCGCGCCATTACCGTCGTCTTCTGCGACCTGCGCGGGTTTACAGCGTTCTCGGAATTGACCGAGCCAGAGGAGGTGATGTCGGTCATGCACGAGTATCACTCCGTGCTGGGCAGCATCATCCACAAATATGAGGGCACGGTAGAGCGTTTTGCCGGCGACGCCATCATGGTTTTCTTCAACGACCCCCTGCCCTGCCCGGATCCGAATCTGCGCGCAGCGCAAATGGCAATCGAGATGCGCGACCAGGTGGGACAACTGCTCGTAAAATGGCGCAAGCACGGCTACGAGCTCGGATTCGGGGTCGGAATTGCGCACGGATATGCGACGCTCGGCCGTATCGGCTTCGAGGGCCGGTATGACTATGGGGCGGTCGGCACGGTGGTCAATCTTGCCGCCCGGCTTTGCGCTGACGCCAAGGACGGCCAGATCCTCATTGAGGGCAAGGTGCACTCCGCCATTGAGTCGTCGAGCAGCACGGAGCCCGCCGGCGAGCTGACGCTTAAAGGGATCCACCGGCCTGTGCGGGTCTTCAACGTCTGCGCGATGGTTCCAGCGCCCGCCTAGCTTGCCCGCATCATGGTGATGACAGCCGAGCCCGCCGCCCGCCTTCCTGACGAGCCTGCCGCCCAGGTCGTTGAAGAGGCGCGCGAGGCCACGGCGTCGTCGCGGGAGGAGCGCATCCAGTTCCTCACCCATGCCATCGCATTTGCCGAGTCCAACATTCGCGCCTACGACACGAAATCGCAGATCGCGCTTGCAGCCTTCGTGTTCTCGATGACCCCGTTGTGGTCGATCCTCAATTCGACCTGCTCGAGCGTGTCTGGCCGCCCGGCTGCGTCGCTTCTCGTTTTCGCTTTCATCTGCACCATCATGCTCTATGGTTTCGTGCTGTGGCCGATCCGCCCGCTTCAGGGCCTGGTCAAGAACAAGCGGGCACAGGGACTTTTCTTCGTCGGCGATCCCGCGGCCGCCAGCGGCATTTATGAAAAGCAATTGCTCAATCTCTCGCTCGAAGCCGAGCTGACGGGCGAGATCCTCAAGTTATCCTACATCCGGGTCAGCAAGGGCCGCCGCTTTCGCTATGCGCTGTGGGCAACCGGCACGTTCTATCTGCTGATGTTTGCCTCGTTTCTGCTGTTCCAGCGGTGCGTGTGACGCACTCAGGAATGGCTCGCATCTGATTCGAACTCCCCGGTACGCTGTACTACCGGCCCGCTCGACTCTCGGGTTCTGATCGGCGAGTCCCCCCCGCGCGGCCCTTCCACATTTCCTCCTGATATTGAAACCCAACTGCGGTTTCCCAGTCATGCACCAGCGAATCGTGTACGGCATTACGGATGTACTGCCGGGCGGTTAAACCGCGAATGTACGGCTCGTCGTTCGCGGCCGCAACGCTGCACGCAACGAATCGCATCCCCTGCCGCACGGCAGCGGCGGCGCGCGCGTGCCCATCCACAATGTAGAAAACATGATCAACGTAAAGCGTCACCAAGGGCCGCCTTGTAGCGCTCACTCCGGTTGTCATGCCTTGAACAGAATCGCCAGCCGCTGATTGCGCGAGCTGCCGGGTCGGCACGAGATTTCGCGGATCAATCAGGCAGGCAGGCTTGCTCTCAAAGCCCTGGTATCGCCTGACCTGCTCTACGACCTCGTCAACCTCGGCGAAGGTTGTATCAATCACGAGATCGTAGTTGCGCAGATCATCGATATCGACATTGTAGTATTTCTTGAACCTGAGGATCTCACTCCGTCGCCTTGCCATGATCGGCTGCGCAGCATTTGCGATGGTGCCATAATCTTCATCAATGCGCTGGGCTCCTATGATTCGGCGGGCCGCCGCGCCATCCGAGATGTACAGATAGAGTTTCAGAGTATTGGGGACAAAATGCCAAGCCATGCGCGATTCCACGACGAGTTCACCATCGGGAAGACGCATGAGGTAACCGTCGATTTCGCGGTCGATGCTTGGGTCCTCTTCGGCGAGCTTGTTCAATTCGAGCACGCTGAGGCGGCGCTGCTGTGCAATTTGGCGCTGGATGCCGCCAGTCGAGAGCGACTCAACACCGAGCCAGTGGGCGAGCTTCTTTGCGACAGTGGATTTGCCGCTTCCGATGTCGCCGGCGATGGTGATCCGAAATGGCATCACCGCTTCAACCCGGTTCAGACTGGCGAGAGCACGTGTATGACGCGGCTTGCGATCAGCGGCTTGGTTTTTGCCCCATAGGCGGCCATGTGCGGCGCAGCCGCATGCGCCTTGAGCGCCTCGGGGCTTGCCCATTTCTCGATCACGACGAAGGTATCCGGTCCAAATGCGGTCTGGAGTCCACCGAAGCCTTCGGTGTCGACCGCAGCACCGTATTCGATACAGCCCTCCTCCGCCCGGACAGCCGGAACATTGGCTTGAAATGCTTCGAGCACGCGCTGCCGCTGGCCTGGATTGGCGGTGATAATGGCGAGAACATGGATCATGAAGCTCACCTCCCTCTTGGTATTCGGTGAATGAACTGCAACGTTCCCGCTGTCAAATGCGGATGAGAATCTCCCCAGCTCATGCGCGGAACGGCTGCTCCACCTTATGTAGCATCCCTTGTGGCTATCTCCGACACAGCGGTGAATCCCCTCATGCCTTCTGCTAGTTTCGCGCGCACCATGGATGCCATTCGCGCGCTCAACTCGCCCGGATTGGAGCAGAACCCGCCCGCCGATGCTGGTGGACGGGCAACTCCGGTCATGGAGCAGTACATCGAAATCAAGGCTGCCAATC
>Ga0209526_10001063_pt1 | contig 18163 bp, 17 predicted proteins | sample JacPinW_OM2H0_M1_FD_188566 | JGI IMG/M metagenome (GOLD analysis project Ga0209526, IMG submission 188566) | Forest soil microbial communities from Algoma, Ontario, Canada - Jack Pine, Ontario site 1_JW_OM2H0_M1 (SPAdes) (version 2) | ecosystem: Environmental > Terrestrial > Soil > Boreal... | reverse complement strand
CGGATCGAGATGGAGAATCGGGTGTGCGCGGATGGTAAGTGCACGTTCATTGAGAATGGCGGAGCGGTGCCTGCATTTAGTGTGAAGTAGTGAAATCCGCACTTCGTCACTGACGAGGTCCTCGCTGAGATTCGGACATTGACCCAGCGTATGCAAGACCAAGCACAAATCAAAGTCCAGGCACTACTGCCACCCGCTTTCGTTGCTCTTGCAGTGGTGTTCTTCGCGGCGAGTGACGTCTCAGTGGAGAATACGCGTGTCTACAAGAATTCGAGGGCGCCACTCGAGCAGCGTATAGAGGATCTGCTCGCGCGTTTGACAGGAAAAGAGAAAGTTTCTCTCATGGGGGGAGGCTCCCAATTCACCACGCAACCGATCGAGCGATTGAGTGTTCCAGCGCTGCGCTTCTCCGACGGGCCGAATGGCGTACATTCCAGGGAGGAGGAGCCGGCAACCGTATTTCCCACGGGCGCCGCGCTCGCGGCGAGCTGGAATCCCGACGTAGTGCAGTCCGTGGGCCAGGCCATTGGGCGTGAGGCTCTCGCCCGAGACGTTCAGGTGATACTCGGGCCGAACGTAAACATTCAACGCTCGCCGCTCGCCGGCCGCAATTTCGAGTCCTATTCGGAGGATCCCTACCTCGCAGGGAAGATCGGCATCGACTTCGTGAAGGGAGTGCAGAGTCAAGGCGTCGGTACATCGGTGAAGCATTTTGTTGCGAACGAGCAGGAGGCCGACCGCTTACGCGGCAGCTCGAACGTCGATGAGCGTACCCTGCGCGAGATCTATCTCCTGCCGTTCGAGATGATCGTAAAGGAAGCGAAGCCGTGGACCGTCATGGTTTCCTACAACCGCCTGAACGGGACCTACATGTCGGAAAATGAGCCGCTCATCCGCAACGTGCTCAAAGAGGAGTGGGGTTACGATGGGTTGCTGATGTCAGACTGGGGCGCAGTGCACACGACGGTCGAAGCCGCGAACGCCGGTCTTGATCTGGAAATGCCTGGGCCGCCGCGTTACTTCGGCTCCTCGCTAGTGGTGGCGACGTTCACTTGGCAGGTGGAGCAAAGCGTCATTGATGATGCGGCACGGCGCGTTTTGCGGCTCATCGTCCGGTCCGGGGTGCTCGACGGCGGGAAACACGGCAGCGGTGAGTTGCGAAGCGGGCGCAACCGCGCAGTGGCGCTTGCTGCGGCACGTGAGGCCATTACGCTCCTCAAGAATGACAGGGAACTGCTGCCTCTCGACAAGTCGAGAATTCGATCTCTCGCCGTCATTGGACCCAACGCCGATGTTCCCCTGTATCAAGGTGGCGGAAGCGCCCAGGTAATTCCCTCGCGAATCTCGACGCCGCTGTCCAGCCTGCGCAACGCCCTGGGTACAAGCGTGAAGATCGCCTATGCGCAGGGTGCCGACAACGACCGACTACCGCCCCCCGCCGACGCACGCCTCCTCAGCCCGACTCAGGACCGCACGGAGCAGGGACTGGCGTTTGCGTATTTTGACAACAGGTCCTTTCAGGGACCACCCGTGCGCACCGGAGTCGAGACCTACTTCGACAAGGGTGCTACGCGATCGACCGATGGAAAACAGATTTCGGCGCGCTGGGAAGGATACTTCTGGCCTCCGCGCGACGGCGCGTATGAGCTGTGCCTAAGCCAGCTGGGCGAGGGAACCCTTTATATCGATGATCGCAAGCTGATTGCCCCGGACCTTGGGACGGTGCAGCCGCCCGAGCGCGGCTACGGCTTGCCTGTCCGGACCGCGAGTGTCGAGTTCAGAGGCGGGCGACCCCACCGCGTCAAAGTGGAATATGTGAGTCTGCCGATCGCGGTTCGCTCGATTCGAATTGGTATACGTGTTCCTGCGGGCGACATCTACGAGGCCGTGAAGGTTGCCCGAAGCGCGGATGCGGCCATTGTGTTCGTGGGTTCATCGCGATCCGGTGAGACTGAAGGTCGTGACCGGCCCGACATGGAGCTTACAGGCAGGCAGAACGAGCTCGTGGATGCCGTTCTCGCGGCGAATCCGAACACGATAGTCGTTCTCAACAGTGGCTCGCCGATCGCCCTTCCGTGGGTAGACAGGGCACCGTCCATAGTGGAAGCGTGGCTTGCGGGGGAAGAGGGGTCAGAGGCTCTCGTGCAGGTGTTGCTGGGAGAGGTGGACCCTTCAGGAAAACTGCCGTTCACGTTCCCACGGCGGCTTGAGGACAATCCGGCATATCTCTACTACTCGCCCGGTCTGGACGCAAATTACGGGGAAGGCGTGTTCGTGGGTTACCGGTATTACGACAAGCGAAAGATCGATCCACTGTTTGCATTCGGGCACGGACTGTCCTACACGACCTTCGATTACGGCAATTTGCGTGTCCCGGCTGAAGTCCCTATTGGGGAACCAATAGACGTTTCGATAGACGTGAAGAACACCGGCAAGAGGTCGGGGCAGGAGACGGTGCAGCTCTATGTGGGAGATGAGGCGACGACCGAAGTGGTGCGTCCCGTCAAGGAGCTCAAGGGCTTTCAGAAGGTGAGCCTGGCACCCGGCGAAACGAGGACCGTGACATTTACGTTGTCGCCGCGGGATGTGTCCTATTACGACGTGCACCGCAGGGACTGGACGAGTACACCCGGCCTGCACCGGATTTATGTCGGCGGCTCCTCCAGGGACATCCGCCAGATGCGGGACTTCCAGTGGACCGCTCCGCAAGAGCCGCGCACGAACTAACCCCGCGACGGGCCGGCGTCTCAGAGTTTCGTGAGTTCCTCGACCAGCGCGCGAATCCGAGCCCGAACGTCGCCCCGATCAACCCGGTCCCGGGAGTCTTGCACTGCGCCGCGGCTAAAGGTTGCGTTGATAGTTCGTTCCGGCGTGCTGATCTTCAGCGCGATCGCACTTGGCGGCGGAAGCAGATCCTTTCCTTCGTGCCAGTGAAAGTTGCTCGGGTCAATCTGCCCACCAGCGTCGCGCACCTGCCTGATAATCTCGCGCTCGATAATCTGCAGGCCGGCAAGGAACTCGTCGTGTCCCTCGGTGATTGACGATGCCGTCATGCGCGCACCTCGTCAGTTCGTCTGCTCCTTCGCACGTCTAGGCGATGAGGTCCCGGTAAGCATGCCAGGTCGCATAGCCGAGCAGCGGCGCGACGATCACCATGCCGGCCAGCAGAGTCACGAAACCCAACACGGTGAGTCCCACAATGAGGATGGCCCACACGAGCATCGCCGGCAGGTTGAAGAGAGTCGCGCGCAGGCTCGCGCGGATCGCATCCGACGCACTGGCGTGCCGGTCGATGATCAGCGGCACGGCCACGACCGACATCACAAAGACAATGCCCGCGAGCACGGCGCCGCATCCCACGTAACCCAGGATCTGTACCGCGCTCACATCGGCCGCTCCGCCCCACAGCGCGACCGCGAGACTCGGCACCGAAGCATTGAGCACCGACTGCAGCAGGAAGGCCGACAGGACAAACCACGAGAGCGCGATGAGCGCCAGCACGCCCCCGAAGTGCATGAGGCCGTCGGGGTTGCGCGTCAGTCCCTGCAGCGACTCATCAAACCCCAACGGCTCGTGCGCCGCGCGCCGTCGCGCGAGCTCGCACAGACCGGTGGTCATCACCGGCCCGACGAGCAGATAGCCTGTGACGGCAGCTGCGGTGAGGTACAGGTGGGTGCTGCCGAGCATCAGGAGAACAGCTCCCAGAATCGCGATGAGCACTCCGTGAGCGAGACCGGCCCGGCCGATCTGCTTCAGATCGTCCCAGCCGCGGCTCAGCCACTCGATGGGTTGCCGCATGGGTACGCGCCGGATCTCGAGCGGCAAGTTCGCAGGTTTCCCTACGCTGACGGACGTGGTCATGGACCTCTCCTGCCATGAAAGCGGCGACGCGCTCAGGGCGGGCTGAGTGCTCGCCTGCATAGTACGCTTCCGCCCGCGACAGGGGATGGTGGGCACGGGCAGCTCGCCGGTACACTCCGCGGGCATTGCGCCCCCGTAGCTCAGTGGATAGAGCGACCGCCTCCTAAGCGGTAGGTCGTCGGTTCAACTCCGGCCGGGGGCGCTACCCACCCCATATCACGCTGTCGCATGCGAGCTCACCACGCTCGTTAAAGTCTATAAAAATAGGCATCTCAGAAGAACTCTGCTATACCGTGAGCGTTCCGGACGTATCAGGCCAAACCTGCGGGTACGGCCAGCTCTGCGGGTACAATTGCGGGTACGGGAACACCCTGCGGGTACGATTTTGGCTGCCACTGATTTCTTGACCGAAACGCGCATTCGCAATGCGAAGCCGAAAGCACGCCCCTACAAACTGCGCGATGGCGGTGGCCTCTGCCTGCTGATCACGCCGGGTGACGCCAGGCAGTGGCGGCTTCGCTATCGGGTCGGCGGACGCGAGACCATGGTCGGGCTTGGCACCTATCCGGCCACGTCGCTCAAGGCCGCTCGCGCCAAGCGTGCCGAGGTGCGCACGGCCCTTGAGGCCGGCAAGAATCCCGCGGCCGAAAGGCGAGCCGAGCGCGCCCGCACCACAAACACCTTCGAGACCATCGCGCGCGAATGGCTTGCCAAGCAACCGTTCGCTCCGAAGACGATGCAGAAGGCGGTGTGGACCTTTGAGGACCTTTTGTTCCCCTACATCGGGTCCCGCCCGGTCGCCGCGCTGACACCTCCGGAGCTCCTTGAGGTGTTTCGGAGGCTCGAGCGACGCGGCAAGCATGAGACGGCGCACCGAACGAAGCAGCGCGTTGGCCAAGTTGTTCGCTATGCGATCGCTACGGGGAGGGCGCTGCGCGATCCCACGGCTGACCTTCGAGGTGCCTTGGCCCCAATTAAGGTGACGAATCGGGCCGCCATTACAGACCCTCGCGAGGCCGCGCAGCTACTGCGGGCGATCCATGGATATCGTGGGCACTACGTCGTCGAGACGGCGCTCAGGCTCGCGCCGCTGGTATTCGTGCGTCCGGGCGAGCTGCGTGCTGCGGAATGGGGCGAAATCGATCTGGACGCCGGCGAGTGGCGAATAGCGGCGCATCGCATGAAGATGCATCAGCAGCACCTCGTGCCCCTTGCCCGCCAGGCAGTGGCCATACTCCGTGATATCGAACCGCTCACGGGAAGGGGGCGCTATGTATTCCCTTCGCCGCGTACCAGCCAGAGACCCTTGAGCGAGAATGCCATTACGGCGGCTCTTCGCCGCATGGGATATGCCGCTGATCAGATGAGCTGGCACGGCTTTCGTGCCATGGCATCGACGTTGCTAAACGAGCAGGGTTTCTCGCCCGACACCATTGAACTGCAGCTCGCGCACCAGGAGCGCAATGAAGTGCGGGCGGCCTACAACAGAGCGCAACGGCTCGATGAACGTCGCCGGATGATGCAAGCCTGGGCGGACTATCTGGACGGGCTGAGGACGGGCGCCAATGTCGTGCCGTTTCGCGTCGCGAGATGAGACGACCTGGTCTGCGAGGCTTTCGCGTGAAACGCAGCGGTCTGACGAGCCAATCGCAGTTCAAACGGTGCGCCGGTGCGCTGACACGGGAGCGATCGATCCTCTCAAATGAGCAACAGGGCGCGAATCAATCCACTCGCCGATGTCCGCTTCCAGCCAGGCAACGGAGTTTTCGCTGAGTTGCCTTCGTTTTGGGAACTTGCTCGCTAACTCCAGACGGTAGATCGTCATGCGAGAAAGTCCGGTGACCTGCATCACCTCTCTGATCCGAAGAAATTTCATGGGTCGAGTTCCTCGATGATTCGTCGTCAATATGCGCGCGCAGGAGCCTACTCGTGACAGATCATCAGCCCCGTGAGAACTAGAGTCATCGGGCTAATTGGGTCCAATTTCTGCCTAAACTCGACAAAGCCGTCCCGCAGGCCATCAGCCGATATCCTCGATGCTTTCGAGGACTTATGCGGCGATTGGGCCGATGAGCGAGTGCGCAAGCGTTGATACCCCGGAGGCGAGTTTTGGCTTAACCGGGCGCGTCCGGAAAGGCACGAGTTCACGCCTTAGCCGCCGGCCTATCGGCGTGCCGGGAACGTTCTGTATAACAAGAGCAGCCGCGAGGCTATCCTGCCTTGCATCGATTCTGGCTCAGCCTCGGTCAACCATCATCATCGCGCCGGCGGCCTCTGTCGATTTTGTTCTGACGCCGAACCGCCCAAATGGAAGTCGCCACTCCCGCCGCCACGATTCCGTAGCTGGCATACCCAACGATGGCGGAAAGAGTCTGGTATCGGGCTCGCAGCGGATCCTCGGTGCCAAGCGGGACTGAGAACGACGCGTACTGCAGCCCGACAACGAAGCAGGCCACCCCAAGAACCACCAGAGCAATCCCCACCGCAAGTCGCCACATTGCCGGCGCTCCTACGGTCCGTACGTGGCGCCGAGGGGTCCTCTGCTTCGCAGCAAGCCTGGCGGTAGCCGCGGTCCCAGCTGCGGCCCATACCTGCAGCTGGCGATCACGCCGTTAGCCCAGCTATTGCACTGGTTGTACATGTTCCAGTTGCCGGTCGAAGTTCCCGGCATGAGGTATCGATTGACACAACCCTCGTCGACGTTGAATTGCAGCGAACAGGTCACGCCTGGCTGCTTCGACTGTCCAGTGTGATCCTTTATCTGAGTGTCAGAGTACAGTCGATCTGAGCACTGCATTCCAGGTACCGGACAACGGCCGCCCATTCCTGCCTCGCGGGTGTCGGTCTTGATCCACATATGCGACGGCAAGCCCTGTGCAATCAGATCCGGAATCCAGCTGACATCAACATTCCGCTTGCACACCCAAACTGCCAAACCCATGGGGTCCGTCAGCGACACCGGGTTGTCGCTCGTGTACGCGTAGGTATTTACTCCGCCCTGCAACCCGAGCGGATCGCTCTCGACGTACTTCCCGGTGAGCGGGTCGTAGTCGCGGTACCAGTTCTGATGTGATCGGCCCGAGGTGCAAAAAATGGCGCGTATCGCGCTCGGCGATCTAGTCCTTCTTTGTGGAGTCACGTGGCGCCGTATAGCTCGGTACCGCATGGGACAAGACTTGAAGAAGAGGCGCAATGTGAATTAAATCGATCGGGATCTGCTGGTCTGACTTAGACGCGGATAGGACAAAGTCCCAATCATCTATGAGACTGCCAACACCAAGTTCCTTCGGTGGATCCTCCATCGAATACCGCTCGTCATCGGTGACGGACCAGTAATGGTTTTGCCTCAGTTCGACTTCCGTTATGCCAAGATCCTTCTCGATAAAATCAAAGATCCCATTTAGAGTCTTTCGCAGCACATCGATGCTGATACTCTTAGCGCTTTCCATTTTTCGCCTCGCATTCCGCAAGCAACTTCTTGAAATTCGCGATCTGACTGTTAAGCGTAAGCACTCTACCCGCGTAAATTGATCGTGCTCGCTCCGTTTGACCCAAAAGGGTCGCCGCGCCAAGAATCCCTTTGTTGTCGTTGAGCAATGGGTTTTTCAGATAATCGCTTAACTTCTGCTCGTGCTCTTTCAATCTATTGCGCAACTCCTTGCACGGGTCTCGCGGAGGGCACGATCCTGAAGCAGCGCTGGCTGTTGGGGACGTCGCCGTATCGGACGCGGCAACGATTGTTCCGAAGGCAAGCACCAAGGCAACCGCGTCCGCCACCGGATCTTCGGGGCCTCCGCCGGCGATCTCGGCAAGCCCCGCTACCTTCAGCGCCTGCTGAAGGACCTCGGGAGTAAAGGAGAGCAGTCCCGATGGATCAACACCAGTGACCGGATTGCCATTTGCATACCCATACGTTGAAAGGCTTCCGCCCATCAGCCCGATCGGATCGCTCTCTACGTACCTTCCGACCTGGGGGTCATAGTCGCGCTGCATGTTCTGATGTGATCGGCTCGAGGCGTGCCGTCGTACCCGACGGTGATTTCGCCAGCGCGGTCGCGGAGTTGTGATCGCTCGAGCCGGTAGCAAGCGTGCCGTCCTTGAGCCGTGACCCCGGAGGCGAGTTTCGGCTTAGGGTAGCAAGGGGTCAACTGGCATAATGGGACGGTGGGGGCTTTTCAGCACGAGCCTTTTTATGAGCGATGTAATTCCACGAGGCCCTCTTCACTACGGTGAGGAGTTCGAACGTTTTGAGGAGCTGGCTCAAGCCGCTCATCGGGAGCGCTGGGTAACGCCACGGTGCGATCTCTTCCCGCAGCGGGAAGGCGATGACATCCTGGTGTGGTGCTTCTTTAACCGCGGCGGTCCTCCCGGCAAGCGCTACAAGCACGTTCCAGGATGGCTTGAGGCGTTCGAGCGGGACTTGCGCGACGGTTTCTTTCTCGCTGTTTAATTGCCGTCTCGCCGCCGCCGCGGCGAACCGCAACGGCCACCGGAACATAATGCCGGGAGATTATGCGCAGGTGCTGCGCGGCGCTTGCGCGTTGAGAGCTCGCGCCGTCACGCCTGAGCGCAGCACCTGTCCGCGGCGGACGCCGCCGCATAATCGGCATTATGTGTCAGTGGCCGTGCGTGCGACCGGTGAGCTCGGTTGCCGGCCTCGGCGGCGGCTCAAGAGCAGCGCGCTTCGTCCTCTCTGCGGGATGGGTGAGCGCGTGGATCTCTTTCAGCTTGGCGATCGTGACGTGGGTGTAGATCTCGGTGGTGGTGAGCTGCGCGTGGCCCAGGATCGCCTGGATGAAGCGGATGTCGGCACCGTTCTCCAGCATGTGAGTGGCCATCGCGTGGCGGAACAGGTGTGCGGCGCCCGGTTTCGCGACCCCGGCGGCGCGTAAGTATTTCTTCACCATGTCGGTGAGGCGGTTCTTGCTGAAGGGCTCGCCGAACTCATGCACGAAGGCACACCCCTCATCGGGCTCGATCACGAGCTGCGGGCGCACGTCCTCGAGGTAGCGCTTCAGCCACTTAATGGCCCGAGCCCCTAAGGGCACGTAACGATCCTTCTGACCCTTGCCCTGGCGCACCAGGAGCGAGCCGTTGCGCAGGTCAAGATCATAGAGCTTCAAGTTAATGAGCTCACTCCGACGGATGCCGCTCGAGTAGAGCGTCTCGAGCATCGCCCGATCCCGCAAGCCCAGCTCCCCGTGCAAGAGCGTCTGGGCGAGCACCGCTTCCACCTCCTCACGCGAGAGGATGTGAGCGGGGAGCCGCCGATGCACCCTCGGCAGCTCGAGCTCGGAGGCGGGGTTGGCGAGGATGTAGTTCTCGCGCGCGAGCCAGCGGAAGAAGGCGCGCAAGGGGATGAGCCGCTGCTGCTGGGTGGCGAAGGAGAGCGGCTCGCCGTTGTCTTTGCGGTAGTGGTACAGATGCCGCCGGTAACGCTCGAGGATCGGCCGGGTGACGTCCTGGGGACGCTGGATGCCGCGCTCCCCACAGAAGCGCAGGAAGCGCTTCAAGCCATCCGCCCGCAGCTCCGTCGTGCGGGGCGAGTAGCCGCGCGCGGCGAACCACTCGAGGAAGCGCACGAGGTAGGGGTAGAGCGGGCTCTGCTCGATCGGATCGGGTGCGCGGCCCTTTAAGGCTTTGGGCTTCTTGCGCCGTTTCATGTGCGCTCACGGGGGATAGGCGTTTTCGGCGCCGTTCACGTGCACACGAGGCTTGAGGCTGCTTTCTTCGGGTAACGGCCTATCTTCCCCCGCCCGACCGGCCGCCGACCGCTCCCCGACTGCGGGGCGACCGGACCCCGACCGCGAGGCCTCCAGGGCCGACCGCTCGCCGTCATAGCCATGCAGGGCTTCGATGTCGATGAGGCCGCTCAAGTGGCGCACGTCACTCGTGGCAGCGCCGTCGAACACGAGCTCGTACTCGAAGGACTGGCCGCGACCGCCTCGATGCACCAGGAGATATTCAAGCTCGGTCAGGCGCGCGAGGTGGATCTTCAGCTGCGTATCGCCCCACTTGGTGTGCTCGCGCACGGCACGGCGGCTAAAGCGGTGCTGCGCACGGCGCAGATGTTGTGCAGCACACTCTTGGTCCACCATCTCGACGATCAGCCCCAGGAGCCGGCGCGTCTGCGGGGGCAGCTCATCGAGCGTGCGGCCCAAGACCTCGTGCGCGAGCTCATTGGCCAGGGCGATATCGGTAAGCTGCACCTCGACGTAGCGCACCGCGGCCGCTCCCGCACCCCCTGGTGCGGTACGGATGATGCGCTGGTGCTGATGCAAGAGCGCGATCGCATCGATGAGCGTCAAGTACTTCTCGTGATCGCGCCGGGTGCGGGTGCGATCACTCAAGAACGTCAGCCGATCGGCGTACGGGTTCACCACCGCGAGCGGCTCGAGTAGCCGCTGCGCGTCCTGATGGACCTTGAGCAACCCCTCGCGCTCGGTCTTGGCCAGGAGACCCGCGAGCGTCCGCCGCGCACGCTGCGCGGCATGGATCGCGACCGTCTGCTCCCGGCCCTCATCGATCGAGAGCACGAGACAGCGGTTTAAGAGCTCCTCATCGATCTCCGCCGCCGTCGTCGTGAGTGCGATCATCACTGGCCCCTCGACCCGGTATTCCTCGGTCACGAGTTTCCCCGTCGCCACATCCTTGGCGGTGGAGGCGATGGTGAGCGCGCCCTCACTCTGCAGGAGCTTCAACGCGTAGCTCGCACGCGCAGCCCCGTGCTCCTCGGCGATGGCGAGAAGCTTGTGCTTCAAGTCCATCGCGCCCATGTAGTACAGGCTCTGCCCCGTCATCGCGGAGTAGACGATGCGATCCTCTTCCGGCACGAGCTTCAAGAGCGCATCGAGCACCGAGGACTTCCCCGCAGCCGAGCTCGACTGCAGCAGAAGCGCGAGCGGCCGCTCGAGCTTGCGCGAGATCGCCGCGAGATACCCGACCAGCGTATTGGTGCGCTCACCCACGATCCCGCAGCGGGTGAACGCGCCCACGATCTGCTCGGTGAGGTCCGGGCTCTTGAGGAGCGCGAGCGCGCGTGCGCGCGCCTCGCCCTCCACACTCGGCACGAGTGGGGTTTGCGGTACTTGCAGCGCGCCGATCAGCCGCTCCTGTTCCGTCTCCAACGCCAAGAGCAGCTGCCCCACATCGGCCTTGATCGTCTCCTCCGTCACCCCGAGCTCGGCCGCTGCGCCTTTCACGAACGCCACCCGCGCTCGCGCCTGGTAGAGATCCAGCGTGTCCAGGTGCACCGCTTGGGATTCACGCTCGACACCTTCAGGGGCTGGGGCTGCAACCAGCACGTTCACCTTCAGTACCTCGTATGAGAGGTTCTTCTCGAGCCCCCGGATACGATAGCGCCGCGGCCCGAACGCGATCACGTACTCGCGCTCACTCCCCAGGGTCTTGCGCTCCGGCACCGGTGCTGCACACGGCCTATCCGGGATTACGCGAGCAGGCAGTGGCTCGGGGAAGGTTTCTTCTTTAGTCGCCTCTTCAGTCACCCCATCGGCGACTAAAGGTGGAGGTTCGGCAAGAGTGTCGGACGTGACGGGGGTGTCCTCGACTCGCTCGACTTCGAGCACTGCCGGCGTGGTGGTCGTGATCGGCTTCGCTTGCCCCTTGCCGAGCCACTGCGCCGAGCGGATCGCAACTCCTAGACTCTTCGCGGCCGGGGTGACCTTGAGCGCGTACTCATTCGCATCCATCCCCTTGGGGAAGAGGATCCGGTACGCATCGAGGCCTTCAGCATTGAGGGATTTTGCGAGCTTCTCGGCCGCTCGCTCACCCGCTTCATCCCGATCGTAGGCGATCAGCACGCGCTGCACGCCACACTGCCTGAACGCCGCCAGGTGATCGGCGGTAAAGCCCTCGATGCCGTAGCTCGCCGTCACGTTGCGATAGCCCGCACACCAGAACGTCAGCGCATCGATCAAGGCCTCGCACAGGATCACTTCCGGGGTTGTGCCGAGCGCCGCTGCATTCCACACGCCTCGATGTGGACCCGGCAGATACAGGTGCAGCGGGGTGCCGGCGCGCAAGTGGTCGTTGAGCTTGCGACCATAGACTTCGGTCACTTCGCCGGCTGAGCTGATGACCGGGATCACGAGCGAGCCGCTAAAGTGCTCATGCCCGCTTGCGCGCATGAGCCCGATCCGCTGCAGCTGACCGCGCAGCGCCGCCCCGTCGATGCGGTTCTTCTCCGGTAAGCGGTACCCCAACGTGCGATTGGCATAGCCGAGCTTGAAGGTCCGGATCGCCTCCTCCGAGCCGATGCCGCGGCGTTTCAGGTACTCAAGCGCCTCGGGACTGCCGAGCAGGCTCTCGTGGTAGTACTCGATCACCTGACCTAAAAGCTTCGCATCCTCGACGTTGCGCTCGAGCGCTGTCGGGAGCTTTCTCACGCTGGAGTGTTTCGGCGGCGGGGATTCGAGCGAGGAGCGGGCCGCTAAAGGGATCGAGTCATTGAGCAACAGCTCCGCTGCATGCCGGAACGAGATCCCTTCCGCTCGCATCACCCAGTCGATCACCGTCCCACCCGCCTGACATGCCCCTAAGCAGTGCCAGAGGTTCTTGGTCGGCGTCACGACGAGGGAGGGCGTGCGATCCTCGTGGAACGGACAGCGGCCAATGAGGTCCGCCCCGTGCTTGGTGAAGCTCACCCCGCGCGCCTCCGCCAGGCGCTGTACGGACACTTCGCTCTTTAGCCGCTCCACCACCTCAACCGGGATGCGCGCCATCGAGAGCCTCCAGAGGCGAGGTCCGCCAAAAACCTGTCAAGTACCCGGCGGACAAAATAACTCGACCGGCAGAGTACTCTGATTTAGAGTAGTGTCAACTCGATCCACACAACCCACCCCTATGCTCACCACACCCGTCATTGACCTGGATAGCATCGTGACCGCGAGCGATCGGGGCTTCTATCGAGCGTTGGGTCAGCGCGTGGCTACAGCACGCAAGAGTTCAGCTCTGACGCAGGTGCAGCTCGCCGAGGCACTCGGCATCGCACAGCAGACCCTGGCTCACTACGAAGGCGGCCGCCTGCGCATCGCCGCCGCGTTGCTGCCGCCCCTGGCCAAGGCGCTCGGCGTGACGGTCGAGGAACTCATGGGTGAGGAGCCGGCACCGGCCAGGCGTGGACCCGCCCCTAAGCTGCAGCAACAGATCGAGCGCATCCAGCGCCTGCCCAAGTCCCAGCAGCGCTTCGTCATGCAGATGCTCGATACCGTGCTCGCCCAGCAGGGTCGCTGAGCCCTTAAGCGTGGCAAAGCCCACCCGCACGGCCCTCGTGCCAGTTGAGAACATCACCCGTGCCATCCTCGTCCTGCGCGGCCACAAGGTGCTTCTCGATACCGAACTCGCAGCGCTCTACGGTGTGAGCACCAAGCGGTTCAACGAACAGGTGCGCCGCAACCGCAACCGCTTCCCAGCCGATTTCATGTTCCAGCTCACCCCCGAAGAGCAGCGCTCTTTGAGGTCGCAATTTGCGACCTCAAAAACCGCCCCCTCTGGGCGCGGCGGTCGCCGCTATTCGCCGTACGCCTTCACCGAGCACGGCGCCATCATGGCGGCCACCATCCTCAACAGCCCCCGTGCCGTCGAGATGAGCGTCTATGTCGTGCGCGCCTTCGTGCAGCTGCGGGAGGTCCTTTCCTCGAGCAAGGAACTCGCCCTGCGCCTGAACCAGCTTGAAGCGCGCATCGAGAAGAAGCTCGCCTCGCACGATGAGGCCATCGCCGCCATGCTTTCGGCCATTCGCGAGCTCATGAACCCGATGCCGCCTACGCACCGCAGCATCGGCTTTACCGCCGATCTCGAGGAGAAGTAACCCGCGCCTTCCGGACCGATCTACAGCCCCGCTCACGCCCACGATGTTTAACAAGAGCAGCCGCGAGGCTATCCTGCATCGCTCAATATCCGATCCGTTTGTTATACGGCGAGGGCGGTCGAAGAGACCCCCAGAACGGACCTGGGGATCTTGCTTCGCCATCAGCTATTTGGTGTTGCCCGCCTCGATGAACCGATGATGTATGCGCATCGCAAGCTGATTCACGGCTATTGGACTTGCCCACAGCAGCGCCAAGACAACCGCCAATATCCAAAAACTTGAACTACCGAGGGATGGGGCGTCGTGATATAGGAAGCCTGTTCCCCGCACGGCGTCAAAGACCAGGGCTACTACCATCACCGCGAGGAACGCCGGAAGAGCGCGCCAAGTTGTGCCGACAAGCAGCGCTACGTACAGAGTCACCCACCAGGCGCACAAAATCCCGTAACCCGCTCGGGATGGACTTCCGCTGAAGGTGAGATTTGCGGCAACGCCTGCGGCAATCCATAGAAGCGCGTGCACCGCACCTAAGACGTTCTGATTGAGCTTCATCGCTGAGTACCTTCCGCCGCTACTGCACGGTGACCGGGACTATTCCATCTGGATCATTGCGGATGTCCTGCAACAATTCGTCGGTCAGAGAATTTCCGAAAATGCCACCCCCAAAATCGACGCACCCAGCAGATCCGGGGATCGCGCCGCCGTGCATGAAGAAGCCTGATCGGCCATATGTCTGCGTGGCAGGGAGCGGGTGAAGCGGGACACGCCAGCTGCCCCAGTCACCATGAAGCTGTCTCAGCAGAGTGCCAAGGGTCCCAGGTTGGGAAATTTCTGAAACGCTCAGCTGATACTTGCCAGGGGGAATGGGGCCTTGGTTCGTGTTTGCCGCGCATTTAAGATTGTTCATACATTGCCCGCGTCCGGAAGTGATCGGCACGGGGTAGGGCTTTCTGCCCGCAACCTCGGGATCCACAAGCATGAACCCGCTGGATATGTTTACGCTGATCGAGGTGAGCCCGGATGGATCAAACCACAACAGCGGGCTATCGAACGTGTAGGCGTAGGTATTGACGCCTGCGATGAGACCCACGGGGTCTGACTCGACGTACCTTCCAACAGCCGGATCGAAGTCTCTGAAGTAGTTCTGGCTAAGCCCCGTCTCGGAATCGTAGTACTGGCCTGGATAACGCAAGTTATAGGTGAACTACCAATCCTGCGGATTGCATTGACGATGGGCGCCTACAGCAGCCGACATGTCTTTGACCCATGAGCTGACATTACCAGGTGCTGCGCAGACGCTCCCAATATTCACGTCCTTGGCGCTTAGCCCGAATTCGGCGGCTCGCCGGGTCACCTCTGCCTCGCAAGCCTCATGTTCCTTTTGTGGATTCAGCTTCTTGAGCAGGTTCAGTACCTTGTCACCCCTGCGGAGCACATAACAGGTATAGCTCTCTCCCAGTGCGCCATCCAAAACGTAACGTCGCAATCCTGCCAGTGCCTCAAGGGATGGTTGCGATGATTTCTCTCCGATGAATGCGAGCCCAAGCTCCGCAGCGCGGCACGAGATGCGCGCTTGGTCCACTTTAGCACCGGCATTCAGGCTCCCAACTATGATGTCGTTGACGAGGCAATACCGGGCATGATCAATCAAGCGTTGCTCGCGCGTGTCGATCTGGGCGGTGGCGAGCGAACTGACCATCCCAAGGAATGCAGCGGCTACGAGCGGGCGCATTGCGTTACTCCGTAACGAGCAGGACGCTTCCTGGCTCGGCATCGATGAGTTTGTTTAGCCTTTGAATCGCCGCGGCTGAAGACGTTACACAGCCTTCAGAACAAAACGGCGGGACCAATGAGGGCCCGAACGCATTCGGACAGCTATGAGAGGCGAGCAGTGTTCGATTGTAGGTGTCCGTCCCATCGATGGCGGTTAGCCTTCTGCCGTTTGGTTTCCCGCTGGAGCCCGGTCCGCCAAAGGCCCACAGGCCTGGCGGAATTGGTCCGCGGTTAGCCAGCGGGGCGCACTTGCCATTGTTCTTGCATTGCATACCAGCACCGTTGTTTCCGGACGCCGCGGGAATGTCGACCGTGATCGGATTGCCCGCTGGCGGGTCATCTGGCATGCACAGGAGGTGCCCGGAGGAGTAACTGAACCAGCAGAACGCGAGGCCGTTAGGATCGAAGAAACCCAACGGATTCTCCAGGGCATAGGCGTACGTGGAGAGGCTTCCGCCCTGTAGCCCTATAGGATCGCTCTCGATATATCGACTTACGATTGGGTCGTAGTCACGGTTCCAGTTCTGCGAGAGTCCTGTCTCTGCCTGATAGTACTGTCCCGGAAAACGTAAGTTGTAGTGGAACGTCCCCAGACTGCTCGGATTCTGGTTTGGCGCAGCCGTGCCGAACGGGTCCGCATCCCAGCGCCACGTAAGCTGATTGTCGCTCGGACGCGAGATCTTCCTCGGGCTGTTCAAGTGGTCCGTATGCACGTAGAAAATGTTCACTCCGCTTGAGCCGTTGGGCTGAAGAGTCGCCACGGGCGTATCGCCCAACCAGATCGTTTCCTCGATCAGGTGTCCGCTGCCGTCGTACTCGCCCAGGAGGTGCCCGGCCTCATCCTGCATGAGTATTGACGTTCCCGATGTGCCGGATTTCTCAATCATTTGTCCGAGTGCGTTGTAGAGGTAATACGTGGCACCGCCGCTCGTGTACATCATTCGGCCGCGATCGTTGTAAGTGAACGAGTAGCTACCATCAGACTGCGTATTGCCCGCGGCATCGTAGGTGTAGCTGCGGCTCAAGCTTCCGGAAGTCCCGCTTAGCCGATTGCTCCCCGAGCTGATGGTAAACGTCGTCGCCGCCGTGCCCGTCTGGGTCAGGCGATTGCCGTTCGCATCGTAGGTCCAGCCATCGGTGATGCTCGACGTCGTGGCGCTGGTGAGGCGGTCCAGAGTGTCAAACCCGTAGCTCCAGCTGAGCGTGCTGTCGGATGAATCCGAGATGCCGGTAATCCGGTTTGCGTTGTCGAAGCTGTAGCCCAGTGTGACCCCTGCCGCCACGATCTGGCTGATCAGCCCATCGCCATTGAAGCTGCGGCGCGTGGTGCTGCTGTTTCCCCAGGTCCAGCCATTGACTGCGCCGAAGGGCTCGTAAGTGACGCCGGAGAGCACCGCCGTGCTGTTGACCGTAATGCCCGTGACCTGATGGTTGCTGTTATACCCGTAAACCACGCTTTGCCCGGAGGGTGTGGTTATCGCGGTCATGTTCCCATTCGAATAGCCGTAGCCGACGGACAGGGTTACGGTTCCTACAGTGACGCCCTTGCCGACCACACGCCCCTGTGCGTCGTAGGTCCAGGAAAGCGAATGATTGGCATCGGATGCAGTGGTCAGCCGTCCCTTGCCATAGGTACCCGAGTCGTAGCCCAAGGTCAGAGTCTGGTCGGTCGTGCCGCCCGAGTCTTTATAGACAATCGAGGTCACTCGATTGGCGGCGTCGTAGCTGTAGTGAGCGTTTGCGCCGCGAGCATCGGTCGCAACACTTAGATTGCCGCCCGAGTCGTAACTGTTCCCGCTCGTGCCGGTATCCGGGCTCACCAGCTGGGTGAGATCGCCGAAGCCGTTATACGAATACGTGGTGCTATTGCCGAGGGGGTCCTGAACGGAGGCCAGATCATCGTTTCCGTCGTAACCGAAGTAGGTGTTTCCGCTACCGGGGTCGGTGACCTGCTTCAGCCGGTTGAGCTGATCGAAGACGTTTGTCGTGTTGCGCGAAAGCGGCGCGCTGATCGAGGTCTGGTTGCGCTCGTTGTCGAAGCCGTAATTCGTTGTGACTGCCGAGGTATTGGCGGCATTGATGTCCTGGTAGAGATTGTTGAGGCTGCTGAAAACGCGTGTGTGCGTCCGATGCAGCGTGCTTGAGGGATCGTGGGTCTTTTCAGCCGTGCGATTGCCCATCGCATCGAGCGTGTACTGGATCGAGTTGCCCACTCCGTCTGCGATCTGACTCAGGCGGTGCGCGTTGTCGTAGGAATACTGAACGTAGCTGCTATCGGGGAGCGTCACCTTTTTGAGCAGTCCCGTCGGCCAGTACGTGAAACCGGTGGTCTCGCTTCCAACCTGGCGCGAAGTCAGTCGCTGGCGCGTGTCGTACGTCAGCGTCGTCACGACACCGTTGGGATCAGTAATTGTCAGCGGCTGACCGTGAGCGTTATAAGTGTTGTAGGTCGTGACGTTGCCCACCGGGTCAGTAACGGTGTGCAGTTCTCCGCATTGAGTGCCCGTGGTGCAGCTGTAATAGGCGTAGGTCGTGGTAGACGTGACATCGGTTCGCGGACCTTGGGCAGTAAGCACCTGGCCGTAAGCGTTGTAGGTATACGTCCCGATTCTGGGGCTCCCGGTCGTCGTTGCCGAAAATCCCTGCGAGCCCGTCGTGTCCGTCGTCGGTTGCACGATGCGCTTGCAGACCACAGCCGGC
>Ga0209526_10001062_pt1 | contig 18173 bp, 19 predicted proteins | sample JacPinW_OM2H0_M1_FD_188566 | JGI IMG/M metagenome (GOLD analysis project Ga0209526, IMG submission 188566) | Forest soil microbial communities from Algoma, Ontario, Canada - Jack Pine, Ontario site 1_JW_OM2H0_M1 (SPAdes) (version 2) | ecosystem: Environmental > Terrestrial > Soil > Boreal... | reverse complement strand
GGTGCCCGGGGAAAAAATGGTGATCTACTTCCGGCCCTTCCTGGAACACCTGATCGATCTCGGGCTGTCCAGGAAAACCATCCGGAAACATGTGGACAACCTCTGGGTTTTGGGCGGAGAGATGATCCGCGATCTGCATGAAACCCCATCTCTGAGAAAGGTACCCATCGAGACTCTGGTCTTTCAGGTGATCCAGGACGGAGGTCCCATTCTGTATCACAACGACTCCGAGGAGCAGGAGCGGTCTTTTGAATCCACCTGCAGCAAGTTCCGCAGATTCCTGGAAGGCCGTCCGAGCCTGGCACCCGCCAGGAGGCGGTGGAAATGACGAAAGAGGAAAATCCCCAAACCCAAGAACGGGATTTTCCTCTTTCTTGGAAAGCGCAAACCCCGCGCTTCCCACAATCGGTTTGCCCTACTCGCTACTTTCCCGACTTACCCACAGATTTCTCGGACGAGGCAAGAAAAAGGGGGAAATGAACAGTATGGAGATGTCGCACTCGGGAAGGCTTGCGCGGAGTTTGCACAGAATCATCTTGGGTCTGCCAGCATTCCTGGTATGGGTCGCTTCGCTGTTCCCGCCTGTTGCACAAGGCCAGAGTGCCGACTCTCCGACTTTCCATATCGACTGGCAACGCTTACAAGGCACGCTTGAAAAATTATCCCAGTTCGGCCGAAACCCTGAAGGTGGCGTAACTCGCCTCGGGTTTTCGGAAAGTGACTTGGCTGCACGCGAATACGTCACAGGTTTGATGAAGCAAGCGGGGCTTGAAGTACGGATTGATCCTGCCGGAAACATCTTCGGCCTGCGTGCAGGCTCGGAGAAGTTGCCGATATTGCTTTTCGGCTCGCATATCGACTCGGTGCTACATGGCGGAAACTTCGATGGGGACGTGGGTAGCATGGGCGCGATTGAGGTGATGCGGGCTCTAAATGATGGGAGCGTGAAGACTCGGCACCCACTGGAAGCGGTCATTTGGACAAACGAAGAGGGCAACCATTTTGGGATCGGGACGTTGGGCTCAGGCGTTGCGGCTGGGTTGCTCGGGCCTGAAATTCTCGAAGCCAAGGACGAGCAAGGGCTGACACTGGCGGATTGGCTGCGCCGTTACGGTCAGAATCCGTCACAGCTTCCTGACGCACGCATCCCGCGTGGCGCTTTGGCGGGTTTTCTCGAATTGCATATCGAACAAGGACCTAATCTGTACGAGACCAAAGTACCAATCGGCGTTGTGCAGGGGATTGTGGGTATCAAACGCTGGGACTGTGTCGTTACGGGGTTCGCCAACCACGCGGGCACAACTCCGATGAAGCGCAGGAAGGACGCCCTCGCCGCAGCCTCAAAGGACGTGCTTGCTGTGCGCGGCGTGGTGCGGGCCGAAGAAGGCAGCCAAGTCGGCACGGTAGGAAATGTCAAAGTGGCTCCCGGAGTCGTCAACGTCATCCCCGGCCGCGCTGAGTTCCCAGTCGAGTTGCGTGACCTCGATGTCGCGAAGATTGTTCGCATGTGGGAGCACATTCAGCAGAGATTCTCAGAGACGGATGAAGCAGAAAACGTGGAGACCCGCTGCAACCTACTGGATCACTCGGAACCCGCTCGCGCCGATCCAAACTTGCAGACAGCCATCCGTGAAGCGGCAAAGTCGCTTGGCCTCGCCACGACAGACCTGCCCAGCCTCGCTGGACAGGACGCGCAAGAGATCGCCCGGATTGCGCCAATGGCAATGATCTTTGTCCCCAGTAAAGATGGCATCAGCCACTCCCCCAAGGAATTTACGTCTTGGCAAGACGTAGCCAACGGTACCGAAGTCCTCTACAGATCGATATTGCTACTAGATGGACAACTGGACAGGAAGTGATTGCCGGCCGGCGGTTGCCGAACTGAAACTCTCTGCTGGTCAAAAGGTATACATGCAGGGGCGATCCCTCGAAAGAGGAGGCGAAAGGCCGCCAAAAATATAGCCTCCGCAAACAGCCTTTTGAAACGCAGGAAGCAGGTCTGAGGGAACCCGGAAAACCCGAAAACGTGTGACTTGCCGTTTCTCTGTCCCGCATTCGACTCCCGCATTCGACTCCGTGTTCAACTCCGTTGACTTCGATCCAGCCGTACCTCTACCATGTTTTCTCTCCCCACGCCTGCGCGCAAGCAACAACAAGGTTGGACAAGAAACCAGCCAAGGCAGGGGCACTGGCAGCACTCGCTAAGGAGCGCCGACATGCCTGAGCACTACTTGTTCGACGAAAAGGACCGCGCCCTACTAACGGCCGCTGCTGTCATTTTGAAGACGATCGCGAACGCTGACGCGCTCCATCCGGCGGAATTGGTGAGTGTCGCCAAACTGCTGCACGTGCTGTCGCATCTGACACGAGTGATTCATGATCTCGAAGTCACGGTCTCGGTCGTGGGTCCACGCCGCAAGTTTGGCGAAATTGAAACTTGGCATTACTGGGATACCGGGATCGAAGGGGAGCAGATAGCCATTTCGAACGGTGGACACTTTGACCAGCCAAGCACGGGTGGAGATAGTTCACGACCATGAACTGGACCGCAGTGCCCGAGGAGTCCGCCGAATTGGAGGACTACCGTGGAAGACTCTGGATGGTGCCGGATGTCTAATCGTTCCCAGACCCTCGGCAGCGGTGGGGTGGGTGAAGATTGCGTCGCGGAGCGCTGTATATGGCGACTTTCCCAGCATCGCAGTCTGCATCGTCGACATGAGTTCGCTCGCCTCGACGCCAAATGCCGTCAATCCGAGAATTTCATCGCTCTGCGCGGCGATCACCATCTTCAAAAAACCGGGCGGTTCGGAGAGAGTTCTTGTGCGCACCACGCAGCCGTGGGCATCTTGACCAAGCGGACCCTAGAGCCCAATTTCCCAATGTCACAACTCAAGTAAAGCTCCAAGTCACACCGGACGGGGTGGCTGTTTTCGTGGGCGATGGTTTTGTCGGGACCGTCCGTGAATTTGGTGAAGTTGGACGAGCGATGCTGGTGAGCCTTGAGCATCGTATGCCGTGGGCACCAAATTTGGCCGACTCCGCCTTTTCTCAGACGGCGTTTATTCGTGTTAAGCGGGAATGCCTTCGTCAGCAGTTTCGGTATGCTGAGCAAGCACGTTTCTAAACCGGTGGCTACCACGTGAGGGTGATCGAGCACATCGCCAAGCCCGCCCCGCAGAACTCAATTTTGGATGTTTTGCTGGGCCGTCCTCTGGCTTCCGACGAAGAGGCGGCAGAGCGTATTGGAGCGGCTGGGGGCATCCCGGTCTTTGGCCTTGATGCGCTCAGTTCGGCTGCCTACGGACCGGAAGCAGCGCTTACCATCCTGATTACGCTTGGCATGGCCGGCATGGCCTACATCGTCCCGATCAGCCTGACCATCATTGTGCTGCTCAGTATTGTGTACTTTTCCTATCGGCAGACCATCGCGGCGTATCCCACCGGAGGCGGGTCATACACCGTAGCGACGCAGAACCTGGGCGAGCGCGCCGGGCTTTTGGCCGGAGCGGCGCTGGTAATCGACTATACCCTGAACGTGGGCGGTGGGAATTTCGGCCGGCGTGGGGGCCTTAGTGTCAGCGGCGCCGGCGCTCCAGCCGCATACGCTCACTCTCTGCCTTGCGATACTGTCGATTCTGGCGCTGATAAATTTGCCGCGGTCCACGGGAGACGGGTGTGGCGTTCATGATTCCCACCTATCTGTTCATTGCCTGCCTTGGGGGCGTGATCGCAGTCGGACTTTTCAAGACGCTAATCCATGGGGCCACCCTATTCCGGTGATGCCTCCGCCGAAGCTAGGGCCCCCCCTCAGCGCAGTGAGTTGGTGGCTGCTGCTCAAAGCATTTGCCAGCGGCTGTACGGCAATGACAGGAGTGGAAGCAGTGAGCAACGGAGTGCAAGCGTTTCGCGAGCCGAGAGTCAAAACCGCGCAAACGACTTTGACGACGATCATCGCCATTCTGATCGCCCTGCTGGCAGGGATTGCTTATCTGATCCGGTCGTATGGAATCGGAGCGACCCCTCCAGGCGAGGCAGGATATGAGAGCGTGCTTTCACAGCTTACGGCGGCTGTGGAGGGCAGGGGCGTGTTGTACTTCGTGACTACGGTTTCGATCCTGGCGGTGTTGGCGCTTTCAGCGAACACATCGTTTGTGGATTTTCCGCGTTTGTGTCGGGCGATCGCGGAAAAAGGCTATTTGCCCTATCCGTTTACGATTAAAGGACGAAGGCTGGTCTTCTCTTTTGGTGTCTATACGTTGACCTTTCTTGCCAGCCTCCTGCTGATTGTCTTCAAAGGCGTGACTGATCGTCTGATCCCGCTGTTTGCCGTTGGCGCTTTCATGGCATTCACGCTTTCGCAGGCTGGCATGGTAGTGCACTGGAAAAGGGCAGCAGGTGTCGGAGCACGCACCAGCATGTTGGTGAACGGCCTGGGCGCCTTAGCGACCGGACTGACCGTTTGCGTCGTGATCGTGGCCAAGTTCACGGAAGGCGCATGGATTACGGTGCTGGCGATACCCGGGCTGATGGTGCTGATGTCCGCGGTGCGAAGACACTATGACATGATCGGGCGAGAGACTTCCAGCCGGACACCTGAGCGCCTGAAGGGAATTTCACCTCCTATTGTTGTGTTGCCGCTACAACGCTGGAGTCGCGTTGCGGAAAAAGCGATGCGATTTGCCTACACCCTATCTCAAAACGTATGGGTGCTTCATATTGCACCTGAAGAACAGAAAGGCGAGCCGAGAAGAGACGACCTGATAGCGGTTTGGGACGAATACGTTGAGAAGCCGACGCAGCAGGCTGGATACCAGCCTCCTGAACTGGTGGTGATGCGATCGCCCTATCGCGTGGTCCTGACGCCGATCCTCGAGTACATTCTAGAACTTGAGGGCAAATACCCGGATCGACAAGTTGCCGTTCTTGTGCCGGAACTGGTCGAACGGCGATGGTACTATTATCTCCTGCACAACCAGCGGGCCACGACGTTGAAATTGATGCTCTACCTCAAAGGCAACGGACGGATCATCGTAATCAATGTCCCCTGGTATTTGCGGTCTTAAGTGGGGCGCCCTCGCGGATTCCGGTATTATGCCGTGTGCTCTCGCGCTTGCCCCAGTTCCGCCCGCACCCGCGGCAGGCGCTCGGGTATTTTTTCTGAATATCGCCGATCAGCCGCTCACGCGCGCGTGACAGCTGGTCGGAGTTCTTGCCGGAATTTACCGAACTCATCAGCAACGTAAGAAGAGCGTCATGCAGCGAGAAGGATTGGCTAGCTTCGATTCCGAAGCAGACGGAAGGGGCGTGCGGATTGAGCGGAAAGAGAACCTTAGGTATTGGCCTGAATCGCGACTTCGAGATGCTTCCTTCAGTTCATGAAATGCGGCCCCCAGGAGCTACCCCCGAACCTACCGAGGCTAGAAACTGCCCGGCGTAAGAAATCAATGCTACTACAATGCAACCATTCCGACGACAGTGCCGATCTTCGCACCAGAGGATAGACCAGCACGCCCTACCTGCTCCACATCAACTTAAGTTACAGACTTCCGCGGCGTCTGGGCGAGGTGTGCTGTGCAGCCGGTCGCGGCGGACTCCCTGAAGGGCAAGTATGCCAATCGGGGGTTTGTCTCAATGGGAGGTCCGGCCATGAGGGCGGAAGAGCTCGAACGACAAGCCGAGCATCCAAATTCCGGGGCAGACTTTAGAAGGGTTCATTGAGGGTTCATTGAACGACCAACGGCAACTGTGCCAATCGCGAAGTGTCTCACTCAAGGGATTCACCCCAAGGGGTTCACCCCACAAATCTGTTGCCTAAACTGTGAGCCAACATCCTAATACAACATGAACAGAATGGACAAAATGCGCATTAGTATTGGAGACGTATGAGTTAAAGGTGAGTTGCAGGCCATTCTGAGTCCGCTTCGTCTGCCAGTTCAGCCATCCCAGCCTAGATCGTAGCTACCGAGGGATCAAGCTTAGTTGATGCTTTGGGGCTTTGCCCTGCCAGGGCAATTATCGTGACCAGAATCGTGACTGTTTTCGGTCACATGTTCACGTTCAAGCGCTTCCAACTTACGCATCGCATCGGCAATGTCCATGCGCGTCACGACGGCGTAGTAGCGTTCGAATACACTCCACGCTTTCCACCCGCCGATGCGTTGGATCGCACCGGAGAGGTCCTGCGGAATATGGTGCGCAGGACACGTTGGCTCTGGTCAGGGTCGCAATCGGGAAAATTTCGCTCCATTAGTGAATGTCGATTCCGGGTGATCCAAGGTCATGAGTGATGCATCTGACCACCAGCTTTTATTGTTTCGCTGCCCGTCTCCGCGCAATTCGGCTCAGGGCAGGCAAACCTGACCACATTCCGTTGTCGATCGAGACTGGAAATGAACATCGGGCGATTGTGATGATCGCAAAGTGGCTGGTCAGAACGAACGAGCGGTGGTTCACCGCGTTTGGGGGTCACATATCCAAGCCGTTCGCTGAAGCAGCGGTAACAAAACTGTGCGGTACATCGGAAAAATTCGATGGAGTAATCGGCACTGAAGGGCGCGAGAAAAGGCTCCATTGTCCGATAGTGTTTATCGCAGAGTGGCAGAACGTCCGTGCGCATGGGCCGAGTCTAGCATCCGTCGAGGCGTTTCAACGTATGCGCGCAATAATTGATAAGAACACGCCGACCGCAGTGCTTGCGAATGATATTTTCCAGTACAAGAGTGAACTACTTAGTAGGGTGATGGAGCAGAGGACGATCGTCGCTTCCAGAGATACTTCGGCCAAATCAAAGTAATTAGCGCGCTTCGCCTCAGCACGAGTCTCCTCTTCGAGCTTTTCAGCTGATTGTCGTACCTCTTCAGAGCCTCTTTTTTGCTCGTCCGCCTGGTTGGTAAATTCTGTAGCCACTCGTTGCCCTTCCGCTCTCATCAAAAGCGCGAGCTTGGCATCGGCGGCGTACATCGCTGAGCGGTTGTTCTTTGCCTGGTAGTAGCCCCATTGGTCGTTGGTGCGGGTCTGTAGCAGCACTTCTTCGGTATGAGCCCGGTGAGCCAGCATGGTGGCAATTGCGAGAAGGACCGCCCCCACCGCCATTGTTATACCAACTTGCTTCTGCTCCGGTCTTTGAGCCTTCTCAGCGGCCTCAGCGAGTTCTTGTTCTTCCATCCGTACCTCCTCCATTTGAAACGTCGCCGTCCCACTTATAAACACTACGCTCTCTTGGTCCCCTAGCCAAACGCGTGAGTGTACATAATACGGCTCGTCCGAAGTGTTATCGCAGCATCGGCGTCGTGGTGTCCCAAATCTCCGTGATAAAGCAGCAGAGCAGGGCGATGAAGAAGCCATTCCGGCACTTCCCGAAATGCGGGACAGACTGCCGTAGGTAAGGTCGCGCGTATTATTGGTCGGAGCCTTGCCACTCCAACGCCTTGGCGCATTCCCCACAGTGAAGGGATCGCAACCAGGACTGTGCACGATCAGCGGAAACATGGCCCGGTAAAACGTGAGAGCAATACCCGGGGCGTTCGGATCAGGGAGGGATGCGAAGTCCGGGAATGCGCGGTGTAGGGACTGCCAACGCAGGTACTGCACGGTCGCAAAATATCGTGGTGCACCGAGGAGTTCTCCGAACAACAACCTGAGGCAAAACAGAACGCCGTTGACCCGAATGATGCGGCGTGATACGGACCCGAGTACAAAACCGCTGGTCCATGACCAACAAACCAGCGTCAAGTACCTCATGAAGACAAGCGCGACGGCCTCGGCAAACACATGTCAGAATCCGGCATTCCCAAGGTCGCCCCATTCCCAGTTGTTCGCGTACATCCAGATATAAACGGCGCTCTCACCGGTTCGCCAAGTGTGGACTATTTATACCCCCACACTAAAAGGCGGGCTCGTGGAGCAGAGGTGGAGCAGAGTTTTCCTTTGACAAACGTTCGAGAGAAATCCTAAGCTAGACGGAAATTCGTAGTCGTCCGAGATCCGATCAATGCAGTCCCTGGAGCCCTCCAGCCCACCTCCGACACTAACTCCCAAAGAAAATCTCTGTCCAGCCAGAGGAGGACTTTATGTTCCGCATCTCCAACACTCTGCCGCAGCAAACAATCAAAGCAACACTTTGCACGCTCTCAGAAATTGCACAGCGTTCTTCGCTTGGCATCTCACGCCGTTGTGACCGCAGTGCTTTACCGACGACTCGCAGGCTGTCGGAGCGTCCCCTCAGGTCTACGGTTCCTCTTGGCGTGCCGCGCACCACGCGTTCTGTTTGCCCTAACTGCGTCATCGACAAGCGCACTGCGGTGCTGCAGGGGCGGGCAGCTATTGACGCTCTCAAGCAAGACCCGGGAGTCATAGATGCCGAAATTGTCGAAGAGGCCGGTCGCGTCCTCATGCGCAAGGTGTGTCAGATTCATGGTCCATTCGAAGACCTGCTGGCGACTGACGTGGCATTCTTCCGGCGCATGGAGAACCTCTATCCCGGCCCGGACTTCGCGTGCACCGGAGACGATTTGCTTCATGACCACGGAGTGTCAAGTGTTCGGTATGGTCGGGGTGCGTTCCTAGTCTTCGATCTAACCAATCGGTGCAACATGAAATGCTGGCCGTGCTTCATGAATGCGAATGCCGTCGGCTATGTCCACGAGCTCGACCTCGACGACATCAAACTCATTCTGCAGCGCGCCCGCTCCGTCAAACCTCGGCGGGAAGTCAACATCTTGTTCTCCGGTGGAGAACCAACAATCTCTCGATATTTTGTGGACGCCATTCGGTGCGCTAGAGACCTGGGCTTCAAACGGCTACACGTCGCCACAAACGGAATCCGATTCGCTCAGGATGCCGATTTTGCGCGACAAGCCCGTGAAGCAGGCCTACATAGCGTGTTTCTGCAGATGGACGCTGTGTCGGACGAACGCAATATCCATAGGGAAGTGGCAAATCTGTTCCAAGTCAAACAAGAAGCAATAGAGAATTTGGCCAAGGCTGGTCTTCGCGTGACGCTGCAAGTTACAGTTGCAAACGGATTCAACAACGACCAGGTTGGCCCCATTGTGGAGTTCGCGCTGGGCAACGTCGCCAAGGTTTTCAGTATTGTCTTTCAGCCAATCATGTTCACCGGTAGAGACGAAGATGTGGCAGACGAAAAACGCTATGAACAGCGCTACACGCTCTCGCAACTCGCCTCAGACCTTGGTTCCCAAGTACCGGTGAAATGGGAACCGTTGAGAGATTGGTTCCCTACCGCTGCTATCAGCCAGTTCAGCAATGTTTTGGATTTACTGCAACCATCTGATTCCGGGGAGAGCTGTGTTGCGCCAAATGAGCACCCAGATTGGGGTGTCATGAGCCCACTCCTGGTGAACCGAAGGACTGGGGTCTGGGTTCCTATCACGCGGTTCTTCGATCTAGAGCGTTTCTGCAGCGATCTTCAGACTATCGCGCATTCCGCTCGCGGCCGGGCAATAAGCTATGCGCGTCTTGCCATGGCGATTCTCCGAAACTACGACCCGAAACGGGCGCCGTCCGGGTTTTCGGTAGCTGACTGTTTGGACTTGTTCCGGCAGTGCTGTGCTCGCGCAAAGATCTCGGGCCCGAACTGGGAACGAGACGAGCGAGGAACCGGGGAGTGGACGCTCTTCATCGTCTACGGTCAGTTCTTCCAGGACGCCTCTCTCTATGACTTGTCAGCAATTGAAACGAGCATGACGCCTGTCGCCACACAGGAAGGCGAAATTCCATTTTCGGCATACAACTCGGTTGGGTGGCGCCAGGTGGTGGAGCAGCTCCACCGAACCGCAACCCTTATCGAGTGGCACAGCGAGCACGGTCGGCACCCAATACACGCCCATGGGAGCTTGGTGCAAATCCAAGGTGCTCAGGAGCTCGATGCTAGACAACCTGTGGGGCGACGGTGATCGTTGGTCAGCACGAGGAAGGGGATGATGTCAAGGATCAAAGAAGGGTCTACGAGCCCAGTGCGGTCATTTCAAGGGTCTGACCTATCGATTTGCTTTGCGACTTGGCAAGGCAAAGCTATCCGGAAGGGTTCGCCCTCATTGTCCTTCTAATGGATATGCTTAGTACTGGATCCAGAGTCCCGTGCGGCAACATAGTAAGGATTTTCCTGGATTTTCCTGCACTCCCTCGGAGCAGACTGCCAGTCTGTGTTGGTGCAGGCCTCCGTTGAGGATCAGCGCCCAGACACCGTACGAACGTCGTACATCACACGATTACACAGGGCAATCTGCTGATCAGAGCCGTCGCCTTGTGCTCAAGTTCGAAAGCATCGTCTCGCAGTCCGGGAGGAGATCACGTTCGAGGCCAAGATTTCCCAGGAATCTCACCGCTCTAACGCCAACCCGCATGAGCGTGATCTGTCAGCAGCGAGGCCTACACCCGCATAGAAGAATGGACTCTCAACCTCTGGAATGAAAACCGCAGCACTGGTTCTCGTCGAGTTTGTCGGATGAATCGCTTCGCTGCAGCGAAGAAAGGCTTGCCAGAGGGCTAGGAACGAGAAAGATGGGCTCCGTAGACTGCACGCTTCGCACGTCAACGCGCCAGGCCCGTTCAGCGTCTGCGTCCACCGGGAAGATGTGAGGACACTCAGCTACACCGAGATTATCTGCTCACGGGAGAAGGTGCAATGCAGCTACTTCTCCGGCAGTCCCTGCACCCTGCGGGAATTGAAATACCCGGTCGAGATGACCCGAATTAATGGTTGAGAAATCCCTTGGCACCAGCAACCGCGAGTTAGAGAAGGGGCGGTGCCGGATGGGTAACGCGAACCTCAGTTTGTTCAGAGGTGCTGTTACGCGTTCTGCCCGGTCCCAGCGCCAATCAAGTGCAGGATTGACGATACTGCACGGTCCTCCTTTTTTTGAGTAGGACGGAGCTCCGGCTGTGTGACGGGCCGCATGCCCTTCACGTCCCCGACATACGCCCGCAGGACTTCTGCCACGCTCCAGGCCTGTGCGATGCATCCGCAAGGACGGTGCGGTGCGTCGCCATCGAAAATCTCGGAGATGTGTCCTAATCCGGCGTCGGACAGGTGATCGTTCAGGGGTGCCAGCCACTCCGCCGCCTGGCGCCGGGCAGCGTCGCTGCCACCATGGACCTTCACGTATGCGGTGATGAAGGGCCCTAGCAACCACGGCCACACCGTGCCCTGGTGATAGGCGCCATCTCGGCTGGTGGGATCGCCGGTGTAGCGTCCGCGATACTGCGGATCGTTGGGCGCCAGAGTGCGCAATCCGTACGGCGTGAGCAGGTGTTGCTGGACTTTCTCCACCACGCTCCGGGCACGCTCCGGCGCCAACATGGTGTGAGTCAGACTGATGGCGACGATCTGGTTTGGACGGATGGAGCGATCTGGGGGACCGTCGTTCACTACGTCATACAAGCAACCGTCTTTCTCGTTCCAGAACAGCCGATTGAATGCCCAGCTGGCGATGGTAGCCATGTCGCGGTAGCCCCTTTGCCTAACGTCGTCGTCAAAACGGCGGGCAAAGTCTTCCATGATGCACAGGGCGTTGTACCAGAGCGCCTGGATCTCCACCGGCTTGCCGCAGCGCGGCGTCACAACCCAGTCGCCAACCTTGGCGTCCATCCAAGTGAGTTGGACGCCGGGCTCGCCCGACGCCAGCAAACCGCTGGGATCGACTTTGATTCCGTAACGTGTACCACGAGCGTGCCACGCGATGATGTCTGTAAACCCGGGGTAGAGTTCGTTGCGTACAAACTCGAGATCGCCGGTATAGGCGAGGAAAGCGTGGGCCGCCTCGAAGAACCACAGCGTGGCGTCGACCGTGTTGTATTCCGGCGTTTCACCTGCATCGGGAAAACGGTTGGGCAACATGCCCTGATCCACGTGTTTAGCGAAGGTACGCAAAATGCTGCGTGCAACTTCATACTTGCCGGTAGGCAGCGTCAATCCGCGCAAGGCAATCATGGTGTCGCGACCCCAGTCGCTGAACCAGTGATAGCCGGCGATAACTGTTTTTTGGTCCCCCCGCGAAACAATGTATTGATCGGCGGCAGTGGCCAGGTGACGGGCAAAGTCGTCGTCAACAGGGGAGGACAGCGCTGTGTTTTGGCGGCGGGTGATCTCCGCTTGCCGGTACTCAGCGACTCGTGTCACATCGCGTCGCTCGGTGGAAGCGACTACTGAGGCTTGGGGGCGAGCACGCAGATTGAATTGCAAAACAAAGGGATTGAACAAATCTTCCCTAAAGTCCAAGCCGCGCTCGCGTTCGGCGTCGTATTCGAAATTTCGATACCAATCGCTCGTCTTTTTCAATTCGCCAGCGTTGTGGCCCAGATACAGAGTGGGAAGTCCTGTGTAGGGGGTCACAGCGGTCAATCCGGGCTCCACTTTCAGAGCTGGATTCAACGCACTGTTTTCGTGCGTCGTACTGTGATAGCCGCGGAATGCGATTAAAGGTCTGATCTCCAGCCGCAAGTTCTTTGGCGCTTCCGGATGATTGTTCTGCGCCAGCTCGTAGTGAACGACTGTGCTATTTGCGCCGTAAATCATGAAAACGATCTTTTCGATCTCGATGCCCTCGACTTCATAGGTGAACACCGGAAACGGATCGAGACGAAACTGTTTGAGGTAACCGAAGCCCTGCGGATGAACTACTCCGGGGTACTTGTTGGCCGAAAGGTCAAACGGCAGTCCGTCGATGAAAAGAGTCTCCTCGAGCTTGGCGAGGAGCACAAAACGCCCGACAGGCGGCTTCGTAGCGGCCACCAGCAGCCCATGGTACCGGCGCGTGTTCAAGCCAATAATGGTCGACGACGCGAAGCCGCCGAGACCGTTCGTTTCCAGCCACTCGCGATGGAGCGCAGCATCCAGGTCGCCGCATATTTGTTGTTTGAACTGAATCATAACTGCTCCTTGCACGCGACTGCTTCACGGCGAGTCGTGCCACGTCCTTTCCCAGTAAGACTCGCTTGTGGCAGGAATTACTGCTGCCTTCCGCCCACACCACACTTTTAGACGGCGCTGGATCTCGTACGCCTGATAGATGCCCTTCTCCACCACGGTGGTGGGCTCAAGCAGCAGGCCCACATGCTTCACCCTTGCGGAACCTTTACGATGAACTCGATATCGTGCTGGTGTCCTCGGTGAAGTACCCGTGACGCAGACTGATGCCTCGCTCGTAGTAAGTGTCGTCAGTGGTCATGTCGTTCGTACCTATCATGGCGTAAATGCTCTTGCCCGGCCGGCGCACGGTAGCCACGACGTACCGGTTTTACTTCCGTGACCTTTGGCCCTACGGCTTCCACGCGTCCGAAGCCGCGGCCATTGGGGACCTGGTCCAGCGCCGGCTTGGGCATCTCGGCCAAACGTACGCTGTTGGCTTTCCTGGGAATACGCTGATCGCTTTCATCTCCAATTCTCCTAATGAATTCAATCTGCTACCGCTTCAGCGACGGCGGGCTCCCGCTTCTCGCGTCTGCTCGATTCGCCGCTCTGTTGCATGAGCTTAGTCACTATGCCCGTCCATCCGGTTTGATGGCTGGCTCCGATGCCGGCCCCGGAGTCTCCGTGGAAGTATTCGTGGAAGAGCACCAGGTCGCGCCAGTGCGGGTCGGTTTGGAACTTTTCGAGGTTCCCAAATACCGGTCGGTGGCCGTGCTGGTCCTGCAGGAAAATGCTCGTCATGCGGCGGGATAATTCGCCTGCCACTTCCCACAGGGTCATCATCTTTCCGGAGCCCGTCGGGCACTCTACTTTGAAGTTCGCTCCAAGATAGTGATGAAATTTTTGCAGTGACTCAACCAGCAAGAAGTTCACCGGGAACCAGATCGGCCCGCGCCAGTTGGAGTTGCCGCCGAGCAGTCCGGTCGAGGATTCGCCGGGCTCGTAGTCCACGCGATGCACTCTCCCATTGGCTGCGAGCGTGTAAGGATTGTCTCGATGGAAGCGTGAAAGTGCTCGAATTCCGTAGGGGGATAGGAATTCATTCTCATCCAACATGTAGCGCAGTATGCAGCGCAGCTGGTTCTGATCTGCGATGGACAACAATCTCCGTTCGCCCATGCCCTCAGTGCGCATACAGGCCACGTCTTTCGTGAGATCAGGGCGGTTATCCACAAACCATTCCAGCCTTCGCTTAAAGCCTGGCAGCTTGTCAAGTACGTCAGGTTCCAGCGTTTCTACGGCAAACAGTGGGATCAATCCCACCATCGACCGGATCTTCATCGGGAATTGTGAACCGTCAGGTAGCTTCAGCACGTCATAAAAGAATCCGTCTTCCTCGTTCCACAGTCCCATGTGGTCGTGGCCACGATGGCTCATAGCATGCGCGATGTAGATGAAGTGCTCCCAGAATTTGCTGGCCACGTCTTCGTAGCAAGACTCCTCGTTTGCCAGCTCCAACGCTATGGCCAGCAGGTTGAGCGTGTACATGGCCATCCAGCTGGTGCCGTCGGATTGCTCGATATAGCCGCCGGTAGGCAACGGGGCGCTACGGTCAAAGACGCCGATGTTGTCCAGGCCAAGAAAGCCGCCCTGGAAAATATTCATTCCATCGGCGTCCTTGCGATTCACCCACCAGGTGAAATTTAGCAGGAGCTTGTGAAACACCCGCTTGAGGAACTCGCGATCACCTTTTCCTTGACGCTTCTTGTCGATCTTGTACACGCGCCACGCGGCCCAGGCGTGCACCGGCGGATTGACGTCACCCAAGGCCCATTCGTATGCCGGAATCTGACCGTTGGGATGCATATACCACTCGCGCAGCATCAGGGTCAATTGCTCCTTGGCTAAGTCCGAATCCAGGAGCGCCAGAGGAATACAGTGAAACGCGAGGTCCCAGGCCGCGTACCACGGGTATTCCCATTTGTCGGGCATCGAAATGACGTCAGCGTTGTATAAATGGGTCCATTCGTGGTTGCGTCCCTTCCGCCGTTCTTCAGGCGGGGGAGGATTTCCCAGATCTCCCTGCAGCCAATCTCTGATGATGTAGTGGTAGAACTGCTTGGACCACAACATGCCAGCAAAACCCTGGCGCATCACGTTCCGCGCATCGGGCGAGAGGTCTTGAGGAATGACGGTGGCGTAGAACTCATCAGCTTCACGCTGGCGAAGCGGGAAGGTCCGGTCGAAGCTTTCGAAGGCACTCTTGCCTTCGAAAGCGGAGTTCGCAAGGCGCATACGAACTACAACAGTTTCTCCCGCTCCAACTGTCAGCTCGTAGTGGGCAGCCGCCTTGGTGCCGGAATGTTCCGGATTGACGGCTTCGTGGGCGCCGAGAACGATGCAATCGTTGATCCCGTCTTTAACATAGGGTGTGCGGTTCTCGACTCCAAACAGCCGCCGGAGGTTGGTTTCGTTCTCCGTGAACAACAGTTCGGGGGAGCCTTCACAATAGAGCCAGCGATTGCCAAGGTGATCGTTTTTTGACGGATCAAGGTTTGATGGATCAAGGTTCAGTTCGATCACCGGGTTGGGGCAAGGCCGTACCTGCCGCAATTGGGGTCGTTTGTCGGGCTCTCCCCATGACCACGTATTGCGGAACCACACTGTGGGCAGCAGGCGAAGATTGGCGGTTTCCGGGCCGCGGTTTGTGATTGTGATTTTGATTAGGATGTCTTCGGTATCGGCCTTGGCGTATTCCACGAATACATCGAAGTAGCGATTCTCGTTGAAAACACCGGCATCGAGCAGCTCAAATTCCGGCTGGCTCTTGCTCCGCCGCCGGTTTTCTTCTACCAGCTGGGTATACGGGAACGGCGCTTGTGGATACTTATATAGATATTTCATGTAGGAGTGCGTGGGCGTGCTGTCGAGGTAGAAGTAGTATTCCTTCACGTCCTCGCCGTGGTTGCCCTCGTTGCCCGTTAGGCCGAAGATACGTTCCTTCAGGATGGCATCACGCTCGTTCCACAGAGCCACGGCAAAACAAGTCGTTTGCCGCCGATCGCAGATTCCCGCCAGACCGTCTTCGTTCCAGCGATAGACGCGAGAACGGGCCTGGTCGTGAGACAAATGCTCCCAGACGTTCCCATACGGGCTGTAGTCCTCGCGCACCGTGCCCCAGGCGCGTTCGCTGAGATACGGGCCCCAGCGCTTCCAGTGCTTCTTGCGGGCGCCTGATTCTGACAACCGGATCTCTTCCTGAGTCATGACGACGTCTCCCATTACATCCTAAATCGCGCTCAAGAGCTGTTCCAACTTACTTAAGGTCCGCAATTCCGTCTGTTCCCAGCGCTCCGGGTGGCCTGCAACCAGTACCCGAATCGTGCCGGAGAGCACGCGTGGCTCCCGATACTCAAGCTCCAGAGGCAGTTGCTTCGTTAAGGCAGTCCGAATAATGCCGCGGCTAACGGTTTCTCCCTCCTACCTCTCTTCAATTTCGATTGGATGGCCATCGGGGTCACGCACCAGAAATGCCTTCTTGAATCCAACCTCTATTTTTTTGATTCGCAACCACACCAGAAGACACAAAGGTGGCGTCGGCGTCATGGGTTGGTAAGAGCATCTGCCGGTGGACGATGTCGTTAGCGTGTTCGTCCACGGGAAACGGGCGACCGTCGCGAGGAGCCAGGTATTCCAGAAGCTCAATCCCCGGTCCACTGGCACAGCGGAGCGCTGTAATCGAGCGCCAAATACGTTATTCAGATGTTCCTGCTCAGTTCCGTAGTTTTAGCTCTCCCCGGCCACGCACATTCCGAGCAGGTCCCGGTAAAACCTGAGACTGGCATCGGTATCAGAAACGACGATGGCAGTGTGATCAATGCCGAGAAACAGATTGCCAGTCGGACGATGCCATTTTGCCGAACCTTTGTCCGGTGGGAACTCTAATATTTCAAGCGAACCAGCGATCATTACTGCGGGGGTCGACAGGAATCGGTTGTCCTTTCGGAGCCAGATACTCGATGAGTGCGATGGACTCTTCGCCTAGCTTCATGCGAACCACCCGCATCCCTAGGCCAAAGACGCCTTCCAGGTCCTCGTAGCTGTCTCCCCAAACCTCAGTGCCAGAAGCCGGTTCTACGCAAAGCTAAACGACTACCTCGCGGCCCGCCCATCCGAGAGGCGCGGTGCCCGGCAACTGGGTTTTCTAAGGCCCCTTTCTTCGCCGCCTACTGGGACTCCTGTATTGCACAGCTCCTCCCTCGATGCTCACTTAACTGGTGCAGGCAGAGATCGAAGGAGGACACATTATGAAAATCGCCATGCTCGTCCTGGCGGCACTGCTCCCGGCCGCTTCCTGGCAGGTCCCCAGACAGCAAGATGCCGTCCCATCCTCTCCTCCCAACCAGAATCAGAACGCTCTACTTGGTGAACGCGGCTTGCAGCGTATCACCGACGAAGTGCGGCACCAGCTCGTCCTGTTGCCTTATTACGGTGTGTTCGACAACCTCGCCTACAAAGTTTCTCCTGGTGGCACGGTGACGCTACTCGGGCAGGTGGTTCGGCCGACTCTCAAGTCCGACGCCGAGAACGTGGTAAAGAAAATCGAAGGTGTGGAGCGCGTGGACAACCAGATCCAGGTGCTGCCCCCATCGCCCATGGACGACCGCATTCGCTTGGCGACCCATCGTGCAATTTACGGGAATGATGTTCTGAGCCAGTACTCGCTGCGCGCGGTGCCCCCCATCCACATCGTCGTCAACAATGGACACGTCACCCTGGAAGGGGTAGTGGCCCGCCAGATGGACAAACAAGTTGCCGAGATGCAGGCCAAGAGTGTGTCTGGCGTGTTCTCCGTAACCAACAATCTGAGGGTGGAAGAAGACGGGAAATAGCTTCTCTGCACGCCAAGATGCCGTACCAGGTGAACTACGAGGTGAACTAGAATGAAGAGCGTCCCCGTCGAAACACATTGCGAGGAGCCACAGCTCGCCGATTCAACATTGTAAGCGACCGCCGCTCTGCGGAGAACGGAAACGTGAGAACTGAAGCGGGATGACGAAATCCTCCGCTGCAGAAGACGTGTGTCTGTCTTTGTTGTGTATACGATTGCCGTCTCGGGTGGACGGAACATTGGTTCAGCCATCGCGGGGTCGGAACCGTTTCAAAGAATTCTTTCGTGCGAGTAACCCGCGTCCTGAAGCGCGCAGAGCAATTCCGCAATTTGATCAGGCCCCCTAGTTTCCATGGTGATGTCGATGGCTGTTTCTCCCAAATTCACTCCGTAATAGGCGCGGTCATACGACGT
>Ga0209526_10001061_pt1 | contig 18191 bp, 17 predicted proteins | sample JacPinW_OM2H0_M1_FD_188566 | JGI IMG/M metagenome (GOLD analysis project Ga0209526, IMG submission 188566) | Forest soil microbial communities from Algoma, Ontario, Canada - Jack Pine, Ontario site 1_JW_OM2H0_M1 (SPAdes) (version 2) | ecosystem: Environmental > Terrestrial > Soil > Boreal... | reverse complement strand
TACAAGCAAGCGGGCCGTCCGTTGAATTCCACAGAATTCATGCCGACAGGCGCCGGCACCATAGGAATGCCCAAAGCGTCAAAGCCTTTAAGCCAGATGTTGCCGTTCCGGAAGGTCTTCATCGGCGGCATCGGATAGGCCTCTCCGGCCGGCCGCCATCTTTCTTCGGCTTTGGCATCACCGGAGACGCCGGTCTCGCGCGCGACCTTGTCGTAAAACGGAGCCACATCATCGTAAGAGATCGGCCAATCGTGGGCCCGGTTGTGCTCGCTCTTGATTCTGAAATCGGTCGGCAGCAGCCGCGGAAAGTTGGCGTAATAGTGGAGTGCTGCGCCGCCGACGCCCCACCCGCCCTGGGCGGCGTAGGTCATCGGATTCCTGCCTTCGAGAAGGATTGGAGCGCCTGCGGGCTTGATGCGGCGGCCCCATATCTCAGAACTGATGAGATCAGATAGCTCCCAGTCCGGACCGGCTTCCAGCAAGACCACTTTCTTGCCTGCCTTCGCCAATACCGACGCATAGACCGAGCCGGAGGCGCCCGCCCCAACGATGACAACGTCTGCTTTCTCGTTGGCCATATCACCACCGCTTTTCTGGCGGGATATGCGGCATATAGGGGATGCCCAGCGCCTCGTAGCCTTCCATCGTGCCATACACGACGTCGACGGCATCGGCGCGAAGCACGGCATAAACGATTGCGCCTGGCCGCCCCGTCCAGCCTTCAATCTTGTTCTGCCGCATGCGATCGACAAACTCTCGCTGATCCGCGGCCGGCAGTTGCGCAAAATCTCGTCCGAAAAGTTTGCGGCCGCCCTCGTCAACCGCGGTAATTGCGGTGCGGTAGAACTCCGCGAAAGGCGGACGGAAATTGAAGATGCGGGCTTGAAGGAGAGATTCGTGCGGCGGCACCGAAAGCTGCTGATCGATAAAGTGTGCGATCCCGGCCTCACGCGCTTGAGGCACCAGTGTCTCGCCCAGCGCCTCAAGGGTTTCCCCCTGATGGGCATCAAGAAGGCGAAAAGGGACGCCCCGCGCCCTCGCTTCTCCGGCCGCCATGATGACTTCGGCGCCACCTACCGTAAATGCCAGTGCGCCTAGTGTCGCGCCCTTCACGAAGCCGCGTCGGCCGATATTCGCCATCGTCATCTCCTCCCGGAGTGATCTTTTTCTTTACCCAGAAAATGTAGGCGCTTTTCCAGCTTCTCAGCAAGACAGAACGGTGGGCGGGCGGCTCAGTCGCTATTTTGGGGAACGTCCGCCTTGCGTCGGAGCGGACCATGGTTCATGGCGCTGTCTCTCCAAATCCGGGCATCAATTGAAATACGGATCGGCTGTGGGCGCAGTGATCAGAGAAATCACTGACCTCCTTGCTCGAAACCGGGCTGGGGATCACACTTGGTTGGCCGCTTATTCGTCCCACGGGTTGAACAGCGGCACGCCGAATGACATAAAATCCTTGACGTTGCGCGTGACCAGCGTGAGGTCTTTGGCGAGCGCGGTCGCCGCAAAGAAGCCGTCCATAACGGACAGCGTAATGCCGCTTCGGCGGCTCTGCGCCATCAGGTTGCCCCAGTGCTCGGCAACCGCGTGATCAATTGGCAGGATCCGCTCGGCGAAGCGTGCCGGCAGATCGTTGGCGAGCCAGGCGGCCAGCGCGGCGCGCCGGCGGCCATCGTCCATCAATGCAATGCCACGCCGAAGTTCAGCGATCGAAGCGACACTGATGAACACCCGGTCCTCGTCGACGGCATCAAGCCAGCCGAGTACCTTTAGGTCGGGCGCCGGTCGCTGCACCTCCGACAGCACGTTGGTATCCAGCAGGAGGTTCACAGCGTTACGTCACGAGGCCTGTCGCGCTGGCGCTCCATATCGAGATCGGCGCCGCTCAGCGGCGACGCGAGCAGGAATTCGGCCAGGGTGCCTTTGCGCACGGTCTTGCGCGCCCACTCCTCGGCAGAGACGATCACCGCGCTCGGCTTGCCGTTGCGGGTGATGATTTGGGGGCCGGCCTGGGCACGATCAACCACCTCGGAGAGTCGGGCCTTGGCGCCCGCGAGAGTCCAAGTGCCGCCAAGAGGCGGTGAGGATGGTGTCTTCTTGACATTTGCCATGTCATAACCTTCATATGACTATCATGACTATCATGACTATCATGACTATATGATGGCTAAAGGCCCGCGCGCAATGGGTAATTCACGCCTTAGAAACGGTAATTCCTGGACTAGACCACAAGCCATAAGGCTCAGGGTTGCCGAGGGGCGAGCGGCCGCGGAGGAGACGATCGTCAGCCGCCCATGTGCCAGCCGCCGTTGAGGTGCAGGACCTGGCCGGTGATGAACCGGCCGCTCGGTCCTACCAGATAGCGCACGGCGCGTGCCACTTCCTGCGGCGTGCCCGGCCGGCCGAGCGGGACGGGCCGGTCCCTGAAATGCCGTGGCACGGCGTCGTGCCGCTCGGTTCCGATATAGCCGGGCGACACGCAATTGACCGTGATTCCGTCCGGCGCCCATTCGGTCGCGAGTGCACGCGTCAGTCCCACTACGCCGGCTTTGGCGGCTGATACATGGGTGCGTCCGGCGATGCCGGTGTGGGCCGCCACCCCGCCGAGGGTAATGAAGGTGCCCCCGCCGCTGCGGCGCAGATGAGGTCCGGCCGCCTGCGCGCAGAAAAACGTGGCGTCGAGGATGCTCGACACCACGCGCTGCCATTCCTTGGCGTCGATGGTCTCGATCGGACCGTCCGACCGCAGCGCCGCGTTGGCGACCACCATGTCGAGCCGACCGAAGGCACCGACACACGCGTCAACGACCCGTGCGGCCCCGCCCGGCTCGCCGAGGTCGGCGAGCGCGACCTCGGCCCGGCCGCCGTTCGCCCGGATGAGGCCGCAGGTCTGCTCGGCGTCCTGCCGGGACGCGCGCGCCGCAACCAGGACGGCGGCACCCGCCTCGGCGAGTTCGATCGCGATTGCGCGCCCAATGTTGCGCGCGGCCCCGGTCACGAGCGCGACCTTGCCAGCAAGCTCGCGCACGCCGGGCGAAGCGGAGGGGGGAACCGTCATCGCTCGATTTCCGCGGCCGCGAGATCACGGCGGGCCGCAGCGAGATGAAGCCGCTCCACCATCTGTCCGTCGACCTGTACGACGTTGCGTGCGGCATTGGCCGGGTCGCCGAAGGCCGAGACCACCTTGCGGGCCCAGGCGAGTTCTGTCGCCGACGGCGCAAAGGCAGCGTTGCAAGGTTCAATTTGTCGGGGGTGGATCAAGGTCTTGCCGTCCATGCCGAGGTCGCGGGCCTGGGTGCATTCGATCGAAAGGTCGTCGCCGTCGAGTACGTTGTAAACCCCATCGAGGATGGCGAGACCACAGGCGCGCGCCGCGGCGACGAGCGTCGTCAGCCACGGCACGAGCGGCGTCCGCCCGGGCGCGGCGCGCATGCGCGTATCCTTGAGGAGGTCGTTCGTGCCGACGACGAACGCGCCGAGCCGCGGTGCCGGCCCGAGCGCTGCCTCGGCGATGGCGAGCGCATCGAGCACCGCGCGCGGCGTCTCCATCATGGCCCAGAGGCCGACCGCCGCAGGACAGCCCGAGGCATCGAGCGCCGCCTGCACGTGGATGACATCCCCGACGCGTTCGACCTTGGGCAGCAGCACCGCGTCCGGTTTCGCCACCGCCACGGCCTCAAGGTCGTCGCGGCCCCAGGGTGTTGACAGTGCGTTGATGCGCACGACGACCTCGCGCGAGCCGAAGGTGCGGCTCGACACCGCATCGCAGACCTGACGACGGGCGACCGCTTTGGCCTCCGGCGCCACAGCATCCTCAAGATCAAGGATCAGTACGTCCGCCGCCAGGCTCCTCGCTTTTTCAATCGCGCGGGCGTTCGATCCCGGCATGTACAGAGCGCTACGGCGCGGTCGAAGCAACAGCATGGACAGTCCTCCCTTGCAGCACTTTCGAGCAAAACTGAAGAAAATGCTTCATTCATAATGAGTTCGGCGCTCATCCAATTCGGTCGATCGGGAAAACATCAAAGACCGTGCCGGTCATGGGATGAGGCGAAACCATGTTGCCAAGGCTAACTTGCCAAGGCTAACGGGACGTAGTAGTAATAGCAACAACTAAGGTGCGGATCTCTGGAGGCAACATGGCGCCCATACGGCGGATCGAGGTAAGGCGGCTCCGGATGCCGCTTATCAAACCCTACCGGTTGTCTTACCGGACCTTCGAGGAGTTCGAGCCCTTCGTGGTCCTGGTGGAGGGCGCCGATGGCACCACCGGGTTCGGCGATGCGCATATTTCGCCGGGATCCAGCAGCGAAACCCGCGAGGGCGGCTGGGCCTTCATCGCCGACCACGCCTCCCGGATGATCGGGCTCGCGCCGGAGGACGCCAAGGCCCTCGTGCTGCGGGATTTTTCCCAGAGCAAGGCCGCCACCACCGCGCTCGTTTCGGCAGTCGAAGTGTTCGAGGGGCTGGCGCTGCTCGAGGTTCCCAAAGCGACCACGCTGCCGCTGCTCGCGCCTGTTGGATCACTGACCGAAGCGGAGATCGCAGCCGAGGTCGAAACACTGCTGGCGGACGGGTTCCGGACCTTCAAGGTGAAGGTCGGCAAGGATGTCGAGGCGGATCTTGCTCGCGTGGCGGTGATCCAGCGCTGCGTCCGAGGACGAGCGACGCTACGGCTCGACGCCAACCGGGCTTTTTCGCAGGCCCAGGGCATCGCCTTCGCCTCGCGTCTCGACGCACAGGGGATCGAGCTCTTCGAGCAGCCCTGCGGGACCGAGGATTGGGAAGCCAACGGCGCGGTGGCGGCCGCCTCGACCGTGCCGCTGATGCTCGACGAGCCGATCTGCACGCTAGAGGATATTGCGCGGGCCGGCGACATGGCGCGGGTCGGCTTCTGCAAGCTGAAGCTCAAGCGGTTCGGCAGTCTCGAGCGGCTCAAGGAGGGGCTCGATGCAGTGCGGGCGCACCGCATGGAGCCGGTTTTGGGCGACGGGCTCGGCAGCGAGATCCAGAGTTGGCTCGAAGCCGCGGTTGCCCGTATGACCATTACCAATGCGGGCGAGTTTAACGGCTTCCTGAAGCCGCAGGACCGGCTGTTCGAGAATCCCATTGCCTTCGCGGACGGCGCAATCCGGCTACCGGCGAATTACCGGCCCCGACTCGATGCAGCGGCGCTCGACCGATTCACGGTCGACCTCATGAAATTCGGCACCTGAGACACAAGGACCACTGATGGCACATGAAGAGGCACTTTCGGCGCTTGACCGGCGCCGCGCTGAGGCGAGCCGCATGGGCGGCCCCGACAAGTTGGCCAAACGCAACGCGCAAGGGCAACTGAGCGCCCAGCAACGGCTCGACGCCCTCGTCGACCCCGGAAGCTTCCTCGAAGTCGGCCTGCTCGGCGCCTCGAGCGTCGATGCGGAGGCTGGCTCGACGCCGCGCGACGGCAAGATCACCGGATTCGGCCGTATCGCCGGGCGGGACGTTGGCGTGGTCGTCAACGATTTTACGGTCAAGGGCGCTTCCACGGGCGCCACGAATTCCAAGAAGATGGGTTACGTCCGCAAGGCCTGTACCGAGAAGGGCATGCCCTTCGTGCATGTCGGCGAATCGACCGGCGCACGTCTGCCCGACGCGATGGGCTCCAAGGGCATGGGCGCGATGCTCGGAAACGACACGACCCAGTTCCGGCGCATGCGCGACACGCCGTGGACCGCGGCCGCCCTCGGCACCTCCTTCGGATCATCGGCGTGGCTTTGCTGCTGCTCCGATTTCTCGGTGATGAAGAAGGGCTCGATCATGTCGGTGTCGAGCCCGCGGCTCGTTTCCATGGCGATCGGCGAGCAGGTCGATCTCGAGGCCCTCGGGGGCTGGCGCCTGCATGCCGAGCAGACAGGATTGATCGACCATTTCGTCGATACCGACGAGCAGGCGATGGTGGCGATCCGCACCTTCCTGTCTTACATGCCGAGCCATAACGGCGAGGTCCCGCCCAGCGCGCCCGTGACCGAGGGGTCGGGGGAGGACCAGGAGCGTATCCTCGCGCTGCTGCCAGAGAGGCGCACGCAAGTCTACAACATGAAGGCGATCATCGAGGTGATCGTCGATCGCGGTTCCTATTTCGAGATCAAGCCGCGCTTCGGCCGTCCGGCGACGGTGGGGCTTGCGCGCCTTGGCGGCATGTCCGTTGGCATCATCGCCAACAACCCACAGGTCGGAGGCGGGGCCTTGTCCGCCGAAGCCTGCCGCAAGATCATCGATTTCACGGTGATGTGCGACAGCTTCAACATTCCCATCGTGCGCCTGATCGACACGCCGGGCTTCGTGGTGGGACTCGACGCGGAACGCCGCGGGGCGCCAGGCCACATCATGAACTTCATGAACGCGACCTGCCTGACCACGGTGCCGCAGATCACGGTGATCTGCCGCAAGGCGTATGGCCGCGCCTACGTGGCGATGGGCGGAGGCGCCCACAACGACGCCATGCTGGCCTGGCCGGGTGCCGAAGTCAGCTTCATGGATCCGGTATTTGCGACCAGCATCGTCAAGAACAAGTCGCCGGGCGACGACGGCTTCGAGGATGCGCTGGCCGACATCCAGAAGGATCTCGAGATTTGGGACATGGCGCGCATCTTCTCCGCGCAGGACGTGATCAAGCCGCAGGAAACCCGCGCGACCCTGATCCGGCTGTTCGACATCCATCGCCGGCGCCGATCCGGCGGCATCGGGGAGCACCTGATGCGGACCTGGCCGACCAGCTATTGACAAGCACATTTTCACAGGAGCCACGATGAACCCGCAGTCCAGCGCCGCGGACGCCTTGATCGCCGACGCGTTGGCGCATGGGCGCTCCGCCCTCGATGAGAAGGCGGGCAAGACGCTGCTCGCCGCCTACGGCATCCGGACGCCGCGCTCGGCGCTGGCGACGACCGCCGCCGATGCGGAAAGCCGGGCCGCCGCCCTCACTCCGCCGTTTGCGGTCAAGGTGGTTTCCCCTGACATCCTGCACAAATCGGATGCAGGAGGCGTCGCGCTCGGGCTTCGGGACGCTGGGGCAGTACGCGCCGCGGTCGAGGCGATGGCGATAAAGCCCGCGATCGCCAAGGCTCGCGTGGAGGGATGGCTGGTCGAGGAGATGATCCCACCCGGCCGCGAGGTCGTGGTCGGCGGCCTGCGCGATCCGCAGTTCGGACCGATGATCATGGTCGGCCTCGGCGGCGTCCTGGTTGAGGTGTTGAAGGACGTCGCCTTCCGCATCTGCCCGATCGACGCGGCGGAGGCCCGCGCGATGCTCGGCGAACTCAGAGGCCATGCGCTGCTGACGGGCTTTCGCGGCGAGGCCGCCGTCGACACCGACGCGCTGGTCGACGTAATGCTCCGGATCGGCGGCGCGGACGGGCTCCTGATGCGGCACGCCAACACGGTGGCCGAACTCGACCTCAATCCGTTGATCGTGTCGGCTTCCGGCGCCGTGGCGGCCGACGCGCGTGTCATGCTCGAGCCGGCGGTGGCAGCTGGCGCCGTGCCGCCGCCCAGCCGTGCGGCCGATCCGCTCGAAACCTTCCGGCCGCTGTTTGCGCCAGAGACGGTGGCGGTCCTCGGCGCCTCGACCAAGGATGTTGCCATTGCCAACACTTTCATCCGGCGCCTCAAAGCCTTCGGTTATAGCGGAGCCATCTATCCTATCCATCCCACCGCGCCCGAGATCGAGGGGCTACGGGCCTATCCCGACTTCGCCAGCACGCCGGAGATCGTCGACTACGCCTATGTCGCGATCGGGGCCGCGCGCATCCCGGATACCATCGCGGCCGCGGCTGGCAGATGCCGTATCGCGCAAGTCATTTCGTCGGGCTTCGGCGAGGTGGAAGAGGGCAGGGCGCTTGAGGCCGATCTCGCGGAGAAAGCGCGGCGCGCCGGGGTGCGGGTGCTCGGCCCCAACTGTCTTGGCACCTATTCGCCGCGCGGCAAGCTCACCTTTCCCTCCGGCGCGCCACAGGAGGTCGGCTCTATCGGCGTCATATCGCAGTCCGGCGGACTGTCGACGGACATCATCAAGCGCGGCCAGTGGCGCGGCCTGCGCTTCAGTGGACTCGTGACCATCGGTAACAGCATCGACGTCACGCCGGACGAGCTGCTCGCCTACTATCTTGCTGATCCGCTGACCAAGGCGATCGGCCTCTATATCGAGGACGTCAAGGAAGCGCGCGCTTTCTTTAATCTGCTGCGTTCGGAGAAGGCCACCAAGCCGGTCGTGATCCTCAAGGGCGGGCGCTCCGGGCAGGGGCGGCTCGCCGCCGCGTCCCACACCGGCGCGCTGGCGGGCGACGACAAGGCGTGGGACGCGCTCGCGCGGCAGGCGCCGGTCATGCTCGTCGCCACCGTCGATACCTTCATCGATACGCTGCTTGCCCTGCAGCATCTCACGCTGCGGCCCGACCGTCCGACCCGCGCCGTCACGCTGTTCGGCAATGGCGGCGGATCGAGCGTCCTCGGCGCCGACGCCTTCGCCGCGGCCGGGCTCGATGTGCTGCCTTACGCGGGCGCCGCGCGCGCGCGCCTCGAGGAGCTTGGCCTGCCGCCGGGCACCAGCGTCGCCAATCCGATCGACACGCCGGTGCGAACCCTCCAGGAGCGGAACGGGCTCGTCGCCGGCGAGATCCTCGACATTGTCTACGAGCATGCGAAGCCGGATGCGATCGTCATGCATCTCAACCTCGCCGCGTTCGTCGGGCGCGGCACCGGCGATCCGGTGGACACTCTGCTGGGCGTCGTCGCGCAGACGCAGGCGAAGTGGTCGGGCCGGGCGCATTTCCTGCTCGCGCTGCGCACCGACGGGTCGGCCGAACTCGACGACCGCCGGCGGCATTACCGCGAGAGCGCGCGCGCAGCCGGGGTGCCGGTATTCGACGAAATCGCGCCGGTCGCCGGCGTCCTGGCGGGTGTCCGCCACCTCGAGATGCAACTCGCGCGCCGCATCCTTAAGGTCAGCTGAGGCCGGTCCTTTCCTTGAAGGAGCGGACTTCCGCGGGTGAGAAGCATGCCAACCGCAGGTCGCGCAGGTGCAGCCCGAAAGCCTCCTCGATCTGTGGTCCGAATCGGGCGAAGATCTCCGCCATATAATAGTCGTGGCGGACGAGCGACTGGGCGAGGTTGACGATGGGCTTGTTGCGGGTGTGAGCCGCCACCACTTCGCCGTCCATCCGCGCCGTCAGCATCGCGGTGCGATCGACCGAGATGGTGAAGAGGTTGTCGGCGGTGCCCATCCGCACGCCGTTGCTCTCGTGAATGTAGACGCGCCAGCGTTCGTTGAACTGGAACTCGGCCGCATCGAAGCCGAACAAGACGATCAGCGCCTCGACGCCGCGCTGCGCCGCTGCGCGCAGCGCATCGGCGTGCCGGCGCAGCACTTCGTCGGCTGCCTTGATCCAGAGGACCTCGCGGGCGTCCCCGATCAGCGCGTCGATTTTGTCGTGCACGCCGGCATCGCCCCTGAGCGTCCAGACATACTGATCGTCGGGCGGGGCGGTGACGGCAGAAAGGCGCTTGGCGAGATCGGTGCAGAGCGATCGCGTCTGCCGTGCGATGGTGTCGAACAATTGTTGCGGATCGGCGGCGACATAGCGTGCCGGGTTCTCGCTGACCGGAAGCACGGCACGCCGCTGCGTCAAGGCCTCGAGCGCCTGATAGGTGTTGGGCCGCGGCACCCCCGCGCGCTTGGCGATCTCATAGGCGGTCGCCGGCGACTGGCGCAGCAGCTGCACATAGATGCGGGCCTCGTAGTCCGTGAAGCCGATGCGCTTGAGATCGCCCGCCGCCTCAATGGGTTCGGCTTGGGAAACCGTGAGCTTGTCAACCACTCGAAACGCCTCCGCTCGTCGGGGTGAACCTAGGCGGATCGCACCGAGGCCGCAAGACGACGGCCGTCTGCGCACCCGCCCTCACGCGGCGATCAGCGCCGCCTTGCGGGCATCGATGAAGCCGGTATGAAGGTCGCCGCGCGCAAAGGCGTCGTCCATCAGGCAGGCGATCAGGAAATTGCGGTTGCACTGCAGGCCATCGACGTCAAAGGCGCGCAGCGCCGCAGCCGCTCGCTCGCAGGCCTGCGCGCGGTTCTCGTCCCAAGTAACGACCTTGGCCAGCATCGGGTCGTAGAAGGGAGTCACGCTGTCGCCCTGCCGGTAGCCGCTGTCGATCCGCAAATGGTTGCTTGCTGCGGGCGGTGCGAAACGCTCCAGCTTGCCGGGCGAGGGCATGAACATCTTGGCCGGGTTCTCGGCGTAGAGACGGCACTCGATTGCATGTCCGCGGCAGGCGATATCCGACTGCGCGATCGGCTCCTGCACCCCGCCCGCAAGGCGGATCTGCATGGCGACGAGGTCGCGTCCAGTGACCATCTCGGTGACGGGATGCTCGACCTGGATGCGCGTGTTCATCTCCAAAAAAAAGAACGCGAAGGTTTCCGCATCGACGATGAATTCGACCGTCCCGGCTCCCGCGTAGCGGACGGCGCACGCCAGCCGCAGCGCCGCCTCGGCCATGGCGGTACGAACGGCGTTCGGCAATCCTGGCGCCGGGCTCTCCTCGATGACTTTCTGGAACCGGCGTTGGAGCGAGCAATCGCGCTCGAACAGGTGGATCGCGGTGCCGTCGCCGAAGCCGAAGACCTGGATTTCGATGTGTCGTGCCTTGGGCACGAAGCGCTCGAGGAAGACCGAACCATCGCCGAAGGATTTGCCCGCCATGGATTGCGTGGCCGCGACCGTCTTGGCGAGATCGGCTTCGTGGTCCACCCGGCGCATGCCGATGCCGCCGCCGCCGGCCGACGACTTCACCAGCAGCGGATAACCAACGCGCGCGGCCGCCTCCAGGAGCCCGACTGTCTCGCCTTCGGCGAAGCGGCCGCTGCCCGGTACGACGGGCACGCCGGCAGCGCTGGCGAGATCCCGCGCGCGCTGCTTGTCGCCCATGGCGAGAATGACCTCGGGCTGCGGCCCGATCCAGACCAGCCCCGCATCCGCCACGGCCTTGGCGAAGGCCGCGTTTTCCGACAGAAATCCATACCCAGGGTGGATCGCGTCGGCTCCGGTTTCCCGGGCGGCGGCCAACACCTTGTCAATCCGGAGATAACTGTCGCGTGCCGGAGCCGGGCCGATGAGGACCGACCGGTCCGCGTCGAGTACATGGGCGGCTCCGCGGTCGACCTCTGAATAGACCGCTACCGTTTCGAGGCCCAGCGACTTGCAAGACCGGAACACGCGCCGCGCGATTTCGCCGCGGTTGGCGACAAGCACGCGCCTGATCGTGCCCGGCTCGCTCATGCTTCGATCCTGGCGACGACGCTGCCTTCGGTGACGGTATCGCCCTCTGCCACTAGAATTTCCAGGAGCGTGCCGCTCTCGGGCGCGGCCACGGGAATCTCCATCTTCATCGATTCCAGGATGAGGATGGCATCCTCCTCGCCAAGCGTTGCGCCGACAGAGGCCACGATCTTCCATACGGTGCCGGTAATCTCTGTCTTCACATCCACGATCGCCATTCCCGCGTCCCTCCTGAATACGATGTTGACGCGAAGCCTAATACAGAAGATTAGTAGTTGCAATAGCGACAACTAATATTTCAAGCATGCAAGGCGGCCCTTGCCGTTTCCGGAAGACCGGCGATGCGATCTCATGACGAAGCGGGTTTCACAGGCCGGCCCGTGATTAGGTAGTTGCATTAACAACAACTAAGATGCATCATTGGTTTTCCCAGCCGTTGCAAGCGAGCTTTGCCGAGCAGCGGATAGAAAGAACAGCCGGATAACCGGCCAAGGGAATGGGAACTGCGAGGAGAAGAGCATGATATCCTTGATCCGCGTCACATGGTGCGTGGCGGTCCTGATAGCGGCGACGGCGTCCGCGCAAGCTGACTATCCCGACAAGCCGATCCGCGATGTCCTGCATGTCTCTCCAGGCGGCGGAACGGACGTCATGGCGCGCAAGCTCGGCAACGTGCTGCAAACTATCCTGGGCCAGACGCTGGTGATCGACAACCGGGCCGGCGGCCGCGGGGCCTCGCAGATGGCTGAGCTGCGGATGGCGAAACCGGACGGTTACGCGATCGGCTCGGTCACAAACACCCACATTGCCACCTTCCACCAGACCCTGCGGCAATACACGGTCGATAGTGTCGATTGGATCGCCAAGCTGGTGGCCGAGCCTTATCTGGTCGTGGTGCGGAGCGACAGCCCGATCAAGTCGCTCCGCGACCTCGTGGACACCATCAAGGCCCAGCCGGGCAGCACGGTGATCGCCGGATTCACGCGCGGCTCGGGCTCCCACATTGCCTGGGAGATGCTGATGAACGCGGCTGGCGTGCCAGACGATGCCGCCAATTGGGTCCCGTATGACAGCGTGGCTGATGGCGTCACGGCAGTGCTCGGCGGTCATGGGCTCGCGACCGTCGCCTATGTCGATCTGGTCAGGGACAATGTGGAGGCCGGCAAACTGCGCGTCATCGGGGTGATGGCCGACAAGCCGCTGGCGCAGTTTCCGAACGTCCCGACCTTCAAGGACCAGGGCTTCAACGTACCGTCGTCCTGGCAGCAGTGGCGCGGCATCATCGGGCCAAAAGGCATCCCCGAGCCGATCAAGCAGAAGCTTGCCGACGCCATAAAGACGGCGTTGGCCACGCCCGACATGCAAGCCTATTTGAAGTCGGGTTCGCTTGAGGACAGCTATCTCGGCCCGAAGGACTTCACCGCTTTCGCGCATGAGCAGGATACGCTCACGATCGAATGGCTCAAGAAGCTCGGCATGATGAAGTGAGCGGCGACCGGGACGGTACATCGCCCCGGTCCCGGTCCATCGCAGCTTCGAGGGAGGCCGAATGACAACAGGATCGCACGAGGATCACGACGCGGATCCCACCGCGCCGGCGGTCGAGATTTCCGCGAACAAGCTCGACGCCGCGAGCGGCGCGGCACTTTTCGCGCTGGCGGCGTGGCTTTGGCACGGCGCCGCCGACATCGAGGTTGTGTCATCCAGCGGGGTCGGACCGGCGTTTTTCCCGCGCGCTGTCGCGATCCTGTTGGCGGGCGGTTCCTTGCTTCTGATTCTTCAGGCCCTCGCGCCGAGACTTTTCGGCATCCAACCCGACAGGGTGGTTCAGGTCCAACGCCCCGGCAGTGTGCTGGCGGCGATTGCGATCGTGATCGTTTACGCCGCCCTGCTCGGGCGGCTGACCTATTACCCCGCGACGGCGATGCTGCTGCCCTGCTTGCTTTGGGCGGCGGGCCTGCGGCGGCCTTTCGCTATTGTGGCCTGCACGTTCGGCTTTCTGGCTTTCACCAAGATCCTTTTCGAGACCGTGCTCGGCACGCCCTTGCCGTAAGGAAACGACCATGCTGAGCGGTTTTCTTGTTGCCTTGCACGAAGTGGCGTCGTGGAACGTTGCTCTCGCCATGGGCCTCGGCATGCTCATTGGCTATGCCCTCGGTAGCATTCCCGGGCTGACCTCGAGCATCGGGATCGCCCTGATCGTTCCGTTCACCTTCACCATGTCACCGGTCGTCTCGATCGTGCTCCTGGTGACGCTCTATATGGCAACCGAATATGCCGGCGCCATTCCGGCGATCCTGGTCAACACACCCGGCGTGCCCGCCGCGGCGGTCACGGCGCTCGACGGTTACCCGATGCGTTTGCGCGGGGAGGCCGGTACCGCGCTGACGATGTCAATCCTGAGCGCCGCCTTCGGGTCGATTACGAGCACGCTGCTGCTCATTGTCAGCGCAACCTACATGGCGTCCTTCGCGCTCGCCTTCGGGCCGAGCGAATATTTCGGTCTCGCGGCGCTCGGCCTCAGCCTGGTTTCCTCGTTATCGGGGGAATCGATGCTCAAGGGTTTCCTCGGTCTCTTCTTCGGCCTCGCCGTCGGCGTGATTGGAATCGATCCGCTCGACGGCGTCGCCCGTTACGTTTTCACCGACGGCCTGCTCAGCGGGGTGACCTTTCTGCCGGCCTTGATCGGCCTATTCGCGCTGTCCAGTGTTTTCACGATGATCGAGAAGTCGGGCGCCAAAGTCGTTCCGCTGCACCATCTACCCAGCGTCTCGGGCCAGTTCGGGCTGATGCGTCCCTACTTGCGCGTGCTCGCGCGCAGCTCGCTGGTGGGATACCTCGTCAGCGTCATCCCTGGCCACGGAGCGGTGATATCGGCCGTCGTGTCCTACGGTGTGCAGAAGCGCTTGTCGCGCAACCCGGACAGCTTCGGCAAAGGCAATCCGGAAGGCCTGATAGCGGCTGAGACGGCCGCCAACGCTTCGGTGCCGGGCGCGCTTGCGCCGATGCTCTCGCTCGGGATCCCGGGCTCGGCCAGTACCGCCATCCTGATCGGGGCGCTGACGCTGCATGGTGTGCAGCCCGGCCCGCTCTTGTTCGCCAAGAACCCGGAGATACCCTATTCGATTTTCATCGCCATGTTGGTGACGATGCCCTTCATGGTCGCCGTCGGGCTCGGTGGCGTCCGGCTCTGGGTCAAGGTCACCCAGGTGCCTCGCAGCATCATCGCGGCACTGGTCTGCGCCATGTGCCTGCTGGGCAGCTACGCTTCGCAGAACGACGTCTTTGCCATCTGGATCACCGTCTTCTTCGGCATCGTCGGCTATCTCATGAAGAAAATCGCCATCGAGCCGGCGCCGATCGTGCTCGCCTTGGTTCTCGGCTACCTGACTGAATCCAATTTCCGCCGCGCCCTGCTGGGTTCGGGAGGGGACTTTACCGTGTTCGTCACCCATCCGATTTCGCTGGGCTGCCTCGTTCTGGCGGCCGGAGTGCTGCTGCTACCGCTGATAAGGATGAAGCGATGATCAACATAAGCGAGACGTCCAACCCAACGGCTATTTCCGGCGCTGAAGCGAACCCAAGGTGGAACGCCGAGGTGGTGAAGGAAATCTACGATCTTCCATTCAATGACCTTCTGTTCCGCGCTCATACCGTTCATCGGGCCAATTTCGACCCCAACACCGTGCAGCTGAGCCGCCTGCTTTCGATCAAGACGGGCGGATGTCCGGAGGATTGCGGTTATTGCAGCCAGTCCGCGCGCTATCCGACCGGCCTCAAGTCTTCGAAACTGATGGAGGTCGAGCGGGTGATTGCCGAAGCGCGCAAGGCCAAGGAGGGCGGCGCCACGCGTTATTGCCTCGGGGCTGCCTGGCGCAGCCCGAAACAGCGTGACTTGGGCACGGTCATTGCCATGGTCCAGGGCGTCAAGGCGCTCGGCCTTGAAACTTGCGTGACGCTCGGAATGCTGTCGCCGTCGCAGGCGGATTCTCTCGCCGAGGCCGGGCTCGACTACTACAACCACAATATCGACACCTCCGAGCGGTTCTATAAGGAGATCATCACCACGCGGAGCTTCGCGGATCGCCTGGAAACGCTCGGGCACGTACGCCAGGCAGGTATCAAGGTCTGCTCCGGCGGCATCCTGGGCATGGGCGAAACCGTCGACGATCGGATCGATATGCTGGTGACGCTGGCCAATCTGCCGGTCCCCCCGGAGAGCGTGCCGATCAACATGCTGATCCCGATGCCGGGATCGAAACTGGCCGACGCACCGCCGGTCGATCCGATCGAATTCATCCGAATTATCGCGCTCGCTCGCATCCTGATGCCGCAATCGCACGTGCGTTTGACCGCCGGGCGTACCGAGATGACGGACGAGATGCAGGCCCTCTGTTTTTTCGCGGGAGCCAATTCGATCTTCGTCGGCGATACCTTGTTGACCGCCGCCAATCCCGGAGACGACCGCGATTCCAGCCTGCTTCGTCGCCTCGGCCTGACGCCGATGGCTCTGGAGAGCGCTGAATGATGCCGGACGCCGGCGCGCTACGAAATGAGGTCGAGTCAGCTTGAATGGAAAGGGCGGCGGCGAGCCAGCAGCGCCGCATTGACTTCGAAACGATTAGCTGGGACCTGACGATTAGCTGAGACCCGCGCGGATCGCCCCGTCTTAGCGCCGCTGTCGCAACCGCTGGAACGCGGCGTCGCCGTCGCTGCGATCCCACAGTTCAGGCTCACTCAACGGTGCCAGAGGAAAGATCATGCATGAGGCGTTTGAGACGGATCTGCGCGAACTGGCAGAGCGGGGACGGTTACGCTCGCTTCGCGGGCGCTCCGGAATAGATTTCACGTCGAACGATTATCTCGGCTTGGCGGAATCCGAAGAATTGCGGCGTGCCGCTGCCGACGCGGTGGCGCGTGGCGTGCCGGTGGGATCGGGCGGATCGCGCCTGTTGCGCGGCAATCATCCCGAGCATGAAGCGCTCGAAAGCGAGGCCGCGGCCTATTTCGGCGCCGAAACAGCGCTGTATTTTGGCGGTGGTTACATAGCCAATTTTGCCATCTTCTCGACGTTGCCGCAGCGTGAGGATCTTGTGGTCCACGACGAATTGATCCATGCGAGCGTTCATGAAGGTCTGCGTCGGGGACGCGCTGATTTCGTCGGGGTTCCGCATAACAATGTCGACGCCTTCGACGCAGCAATCGTCGCCTGGCGCGCAGCCGGCGGCAAAGGCCGGCCTTGGCTTTCGGTCGAAAGTTTATACAGCATGGATGGCGACAGCCCAAACCTTGCCGAGCTATTCGCCGTTGCGGATCGCCACGGGGCCATGGTCGTGATCGATGAGGCGCACGCGACCGGCGTGCTTGGGCCGCAGGGGCGGGGACTTGCCGCAGCCTTTGAGGGCCGCGACAACGTCATCACACTGCACACTTGCGGCAAGGCGCTCGGGACGGTCGGCGGCTTTATCCTTGCGCCGAGAACGATCCGCGACTTTCTCGTCAACCGTGCCCGCCCTTTTATTTTCGCGACCGCCCCTTCGCCGCTCATCGCCGCGATCACACGCGCAGCCCTCGAACTCTCCCGAACCAATCCCGACCGCCGGCATCGGCTTGCGCGTCTGGTTCAATTCGCGGGGAGCGAGCTTCGCCGTCGTTGCAACATCGAGCCCTCCGGTTCGCATATTCTTCCGGTGATTATCGGCGCCGATCAGGCGGCTGTTGCACTTGCCGCCTATTTGCAGCGCCGAGGTTTCGATATCCGGGCAATACGTCCGCCGACTGTTCCGGAGGGCACCGCGCGCCTCCGCATCGCGCTGACGGCGAACGTCAACGAAACCATCGTCGCCGATTTGTTCGCAGCCCTCGCGGAACATATGCGAAATGCCGCATGACCACGCGCATCATTGTTACGGGTACCGATACCGGCATTGGCAAGACTGTTTTTGCGGCCGCGCTCGCCGGTGCTCTCGGCGCGTATTATTGGAAGCCGATCCAGGCCGGTCTACTGGAGGAGACAGACAGGCAAGCGGTCCTTCGGCTTTCCGGTCTTTCTGAAGAGCGCCTGTTGCCGGAGGCTTATCGGCTGAAGACGCCGGCCTCGCCGCATCTGGCTGCCGCGATTGACGGCATTACCATCGATCCGGAGGCGCTGGTTCTGCCGAATACGGACGGCTCATTGGTCGTGGAGGGGGCCGGCGGGCTGCTGGTGCCGCTGACGCGCGAAGTGGCTTACATCGACGTCATTGCGAGGTGGCGTGCGCCGGTGGTGCTCTGTGCCCGCACGACGCTCGGAACGATCAACCACAGCCTCTTGTCGATAGAGGCTCTGCGCACGCGCGGCATTCCGCTTCTCGGTGTCGTCTTCATTGGCGACGAGAGTGCCGAATCCGAGCGCATCATCGTCGAAATGGGTCATGCCAGGCGCCTGGGCCGTCTTCCATATCTTGCCCAACTGACGGGTGACATGCTGCGGGCGGCGTTTGCCCTTCATTTCAATATCGATGACTTCCTGGAGGAATCTGCAGGATGAAACCGAAGTCTCCAATCTGGCATCCGTTCACTCAGCATGCGGTGCAGCCGGAGTCGACGTTGATTTCCAGAGGCGAGGGCGCGTGGCTCGAGACCGCCGATGGTCGCCGTATATTCGACGCCATTTCGTCTTGGTGGGTCGTGACTCACGGTCATCGTCATCCGCACATCATGCAGGCGATCAAGAGCCAAGCGGACCGCCTCGATCAGGTGATCTTCGCCGGTTTCACCCACGAGCCGGCGGAAGAGCTGGCGCGGCATCTCATGGCGATCACTCCGCCGGAGCTCGAATACGTCTTTTTTTCCGATAGCGGGTCGACCTCGGTCGAAGTCGCGTTGAAAATG
>Ga0209526_10001060_pt1 | contig 18201 bp, 18 predicted proteins | sample JacPinW_OM2H0_M1_FD_188566 | JGI IMG/M metagenome (GOLD analysis project Ga0209526, IMG submission 188566) | Forest soil microbial communities from Algoma, Ontario, Canada - Jack Pine, Ontario site 1_JW_OM2H0_M1 (SPAdes) (version 2) | ecosystem: Environmental > Terrestrial > Soil > Boreal... | reverse complement strand
TGGTCGCGCTGCCGGATCGCCTCGTAGACGAGCAGCGCGGCGCTTGTGGCCACGTTGAGTGAGTTCAGCCGGCCGACCATCGGAATCCGCACCTCGAGATCCGCCGCTCGCAGCCAGGGTTCGCTCAAGCCCCCGCTTTCGGCGCCAACCACTATGGCGACGCCGCGCTTCAGGTCGGCCGCGGTGTACGGGATGTCGGACTCCAGCGTGGTGGCGACGATGGCAATCCCCTGGCCGTGCAGCCAGACGATGAGCTCGTCCGGGGCGGACTCCGCCACGGGCACGGAGAAGACGGCGCCCTTGCTGGCCCGCACGATGTTCGGGTTTCCCCAGTCAGTGACGGCCGGGGAGGAGATGACCGCGTCCACGCCGGCCGCATCCGCCGTGCGAAGCATGGCGCCGAGGTTCCCAGGCTTCTCGACCGATTCGCAAACCAGCAGCAGCGGATCCTGGCGGAGCCGGAGCCTGCCGAGGTCGGTCTCGATGGCCGGCAGCACGGCCAGCCAACCGTCCGGCGCCTCGCGGTAGGCGATCTTGCGGAAGACGGCCTCACTGACCTCGAAGGCCTCGGTTCCCCGCTCCTCTGCCGCATTGATGATCCACGTTTGAGCCTGGTCGCGGATCAGGGCCGGACAGTAGTAGAGGGAGGCGGGCCGGGCTCCGCTGCTCAGTGCCACCGCCAGCTCGTCGTAACCGTCCACCAGGATCTGGTGCGACCGGTCGCGTTCAGAGCGCTTGCGGAGAGCCAGCACCCCCTTGACCCGGGGGTTTTGAGGGCTGGTTATCAGCATCGGTACTGGCAAGGAAGGGGCCTCGGAGAGCTTCGCCGGAATGCCTCCTCTATACCAGCCGGCGCTGCCGGGCTGCAGGCTTGAAGCGAGGGGCGCGCGGACAAACGTTTGGGCGCAAATTGACACGAGATCGACATGTAATCCGGCTCATCGCGGGGCACACTGTCTCTTGAATGAGTCACGAAGATGGGCCTCGCGGCTCGTCGGACCTCGACCCGGGCACCCAGTTCCCGCTCCTATACGAGCGGGAGTACGGCGCCGTCTATCGAACGATCAGGGCGATGGTCCTCGATTCGGCCGATGCCGAGGACCTGACCCAGGAGGCCTTTGCCCGCGCCTACCGGGCCCGAACCAGGTACAGGCCGACGGCGCCGCCGGGAGCGTGGCTTCACCGAATCGCCGTCAACACGGCCATCTCTTACCTTCGGCGCCGCAGGCTGAGCCGGCTGCTCCCGGTTCGCCTCTACCAGACGCCAGACGACCGGGAGTACTCCCGGAGCGAGGCGAGGAGCGTCGTGGAGACGGCTCTGGCGGACCTCAGTCCCCGGTTGCGGGCGGCCGTCGTGCTTCACTACTTTCATGACTACTCCCGCGAGGAGATCGCGCAGATCCTCGGGATTCCGAGCGGAACCGTGGCCTCGCGGATCGCGAAAGCGATGGTGCTGATGCGCCGCAGGGTGGCCGGAACCGACCAGAACCCGGCCCCGGCGCGTTCGAAGGGTTGAGCATGCGGCAAGAAGAGAGCGACCCTGTGTTCGCAGGCGCCATGCGCAACGAGGTGGCGGAATGGCATCCGCACCGCGGTCCCGACCTGGCCGATCTGATGCTGCGCGCCGACCATTCCTGGCTCAGACCGGTCATCTTCGCCTCCTCGATCGGAGCCGCCGCCCTCACCGTCCTCCTGCTGCTATCGATGGTGATGGTCGTCCTGGCTCCCGCCATCCCAGGCGGCGAGACCATAAAGGCCCACCTGGTAGCCCGCTGAAAAAGACTGTCCCTTAGAAGAGCTTGATCTCTTCGCCGAGGCCCTCTCGGCGGGCGGCGTCCAGGACTGTCCTGCCAGCGGCTATGTCCCAGATGGCCAGGCCGTGGGACTCGGCGACCACGGGTCCGTCGCCCGGAGGGAGTGCCGCCTTTCCGGCAAGCACGGCACCGAGTTCGAGGGCACGGTCCACGTCGTAGCCGGCCTGAAGCAGGTCGCCGCTCTCCAGTCGAGCCGTCTCCCGCTGGTCCACAACCACCGCCCGAGCCGAGTTGACCAGGTCGGCGGGCAGCTCGGCCCGGTGCGGGTAGTTGGAGCCGGCGCCGATCACGACCGCCCCCGGCTTGACCCAGGCGCATTCGAGCACCGGCGTAGCGCTGGTCGTCATCGTCACCACCACGTCGGCATCCCGCACCGCGGCCTCGGCCGAGGGCGCCGGAACGCCGCCGAACTCTTCCGCGAACCGCGACCGCTTCTCCGGGTCCCGGCCGAAGACTCGAAGCTCCGCGATGTCGAGGGCGAGGCGCAGCGCCTGCGCCTGGGTCCGGGCCTGCCAGCCGGTGCCGATCAGCGCCACGGTCTTCGGACCGGCCGGCGACAGACCGCGCGCGGCCACACCGGTTGCCGCACCGGTCCGAAAGGCGCCCAGACGGTCGGCTTCGATCAGTGCCTGGGGGGCGCCCTCGAGGTCGTAGAGGATGACCAGGAAGCGAGCGCCGCCGGATGCCACCGTGTAGGACTTGAGTCCGGTCAAGCCGATCTCGGGCCAGCTGGCGAACATCACGTTGAGGACTCCGCCCGGCGGGAAGACGCGGCGGCGCGGCTGATTCTCGGCTTCGCCGCTTCCCAGGGCGACCAGGGAGGCCTCCACCGCGTCGATCACCGTGCCCATGTCAACCAGGCGTTCCACGTCGGCCTCACGCAGCAGCAGCGCCACGGCCGACAGAATAGCCAGGTGCATCACCAGGCGTTGAGGGTTGGGCTGATCGGGCTCGGCACGGTTGGCGGCCAGGTGGCCGACCGCCTGCTCAACCATGCGGAGCCGCTGCGGCGGCGCTCGTCTGGTGTCCAGCTCATCCTGCACCGGGTGCTCGTCCGCGATCTCCAGAAGAAGCGGGCCGTGCAGGTGCCGTCCGAGATGCTGACCGACGATCCGGCCCGGGTCCTGGACGATCCCGAGATCGACGTCGTGGTCGAGCTGGCCGGCGGGGAGGAGCCTGCCCGTGGCTACCTGGAGCGGGCGCTGCGGAACCGAAAGCACGTGGTCACGGCCAACAAGCTGGTCCTCGCCCGGCACGGTCCGGAGCTGCTCGAGCTGGCCGGCGAGATGAACGTCGACGTCTACTTCGAAGCTGCGGTGGGCGGCGGCATCCCCCTGATCAGCACCTTCAAGGTCGACCTGCTGGCAAACGAGATCGAGCGCATCCTGGCCGTCATCAACGGCACCACCAACTTCGTACTGGGCCGGATGGCAAACGCAGGCGCCGAGCTGCCGGAGGCGGTGGCCGAGGCGCAGGCAGCCGGGTTCGCAGAGGCCGATCCCACGCAGGACCTGGGGGGTTACGACGCGGCGTACAAGATCGCCATCCTGGCTTCGATCGGGTTCGGGGCGCGGGTCCACCCCGACTTCGTCTACCGGGAGGGCATCGAGGGCGTGCGTGCCGTCGACTTCCGCTACGCCAGGGAGCTGGGCTACGAGCTGAAGCTGGTGGCCGTGGCGGCGCGGGAGCCGGGCGGGCATCGGGTGGAGGCGCGGGTTCACCCCGCGCTGGTGCCGCACGGCCACCCGCTGGCCTCCGTCGAGGGGGCTGCAAACGCGGTCTACATCGAGGGCGACCTGGTCGGCGGGGTGCTGCTCCAGGGCCAGGGCGCGGGCGGCCGGCCAACCGCTTCCAGCGTGGTGGGAGACCTGATCGAGCTCGCCCGCTCCATCCGCCGGCAGGTGCAGAATCGCGCCGCCTTCGAGTTCGACCCGATGGTCCAGGTCGTGCCGATGGCCGAGGTCATGACACGGGCCTACCTGCGCTGCCGGGTCGCCGACCGGCCGGGGGTGCTGGCCGCGATCTTCAAGGTCTTCGGGGAGGAGGGGGTTAGCATCGCGAGCGCCATCCAGAAGGAGTCCGACGACCGATCCGCCGAGTTCGTGGTGACGACCCACCCGGCCTCCGATGCAGCCCTCCAGCGGACTCGGGCGCGGATCGCAGAACTGGACGTGGTGGTGGCCGTGAACTCGTTCCTGAGGGTCCTGTGAGCGGCGCCCGCACGGGAGTCATAGCGAGGTACCGCGACTGGCTGCCGGTCAGCGATGCCACTCCGGCGCTCGACCTGCGAGAGGGATCGACCCCCCTGGTGCGGAGCCAGAACCTGGGTCCCGCGCTGGGTTTGAAGCGGCTCTACTTCAAGTACGAGGGGCTCAACCCGACCGGCTCCTTCAAGGATCGGGGGATGGTCGTGGCCGTCGCCAAGGCTTTGGAGGAGCGAGCCCGGGTCCTGGTCTGCGCCTCGACCGGGAATACCTCCGCCTCGGCGGCGGCTTACGCCGCCAGCGCCCGACTGCGCGCCATCGTGGTCGTGCCGGCGGGCGAGATCGCGCTCAACAAGCTCTCCCAGGCGCTCATGTACGGCGCCAAGGTGATCGCGCTCCGAGGCAGCTTCGACACGGCGCTCGCAGCGGTGCGCGAGCTGGCGGCATCCTATCCGGTCGTGCTCGTGAACTCGGTCAACCCGTATCGGCTGGAGGGCCAGAAGACCGCCGCCTTCGAGATCGTGGACGAGCTCGGGGAGGCGCCCGACTACCTGGTCCTGCCGGTCGGCAACGCCGGCAACATCACCGCCTACTGGAAGGGGTTCAAGGAGTACCACGCCGGGGGCCGCTGCTCGGTTCTGCCCCGAATGGTCGGAGCGCAGGCCGAAGGGGCCGCCCCCATCGTCAGGGGGCACGTCTTCGAGAAGCCGAAGACGGTGGCCAGCGCCATCAAGATCGGGCATCCAGCCAGCTGGGAGGGCGCCACCATGGCCCGCGACGAGTCGGGCGGAAGCATCGACGCGGTGAGCGACACCGAGATCCTTCGCGCCCAGGTGCAGCTGGCGTCGATGGAGGGACTCTTCGCCGAGCCGGCGTCATGCGCCCCGCTGGCGCTGCTCGTCCGGCTGGTCCGCGAGGGCCGCATCGAGAAGGACTCCACGACGGTGGTGGTGCTCACAGGCAACGGGCTCAAGGACCCGGAGGCCGCGCTCGGCAACGTCCCGCCGCCGGTGGAGCTGGAGGGCGACGCCCGGGCGCTGGCAAAGGTGCTGAAGTTGTGACCTTTTCAGACAGGACCCCCTCCCGGACCCTCCCCCCCAAGGGCAATGCCGTTGATTTAGTCCCTCCCCCAGAAGGGGAGGGAACTGATTCATTTCATCTATGAGGGTTAGTGTTCCGGCTTCGGTGGCGAACATGGGGCCGGGCTTTGACGTGCTGGCGATGGCGGTTGACCTGTGGCTGGAGGTGGAGGCGGAGGAGGCCGACGAGCCCGAGTGGGAGTTCGAGGGTGAGGGAGCCGAGCAGCTTCAGAACGAGCCCAACCCGCTTTCCACCCTGGCCATGCGGGGGTGGGTCCGCAACGGCATCCCGGTCGGCGTCGGGCTGGGCAGCAGCGCGGCGGCGCGAGTGGCCGCCGCGGCCCTCCAGGGCTCCGAGGACCCGATCGGTGACGCCGGCCGCCAGGAGGGCCACTACGACAACGCGGCGGCCTCGGTGATGGGCGGCGTGGTCGCGGTTGTCGAGGACGAGGTCTACGGGCTGCCGGTGCCCGACCTGGAGGTCGCCCTCTTCATCGCCCCCAGCCCGGTGGCCACCACCATCGCCCGCTCGGTCCTGCCCCTCCAGGTGAGCAGGGCCGACGCAGTCTTCAACCTCTCCCGGCTGGCGGCGCTGATCCAGATCATGCACTCGAGGGAGTGGCCCCGGCTGGACATGGCCCTGGAGGACCGCCTGCACCAACCGCACCGCCTGCCGCTCTTTCCCTGGGTGGAGGAGGTCATCGCGGCGGCGCGGGAGGCGGGAGCCTACGGAGCCGCGCTTGCCGGCGCCGGTCCCAGCGTCTTCGCCCTGTGCGACCGCAAGCTCGGCGAGGACGTGGCGCTGGCCATGGAGGACGCCGGGCCGGAGGAGGGCTACGGGCTCGTCACCAGGGTGACCAGGCAGGGACTGGACATCCGGCAGTGATCGTCCAGAAGTACGGCGGCACCTCGGTCGGGACTGCCGGCCGCATCAAGCGCGTCTGCCGCAGGATCGCCGAGACGGTCCGCTCCGGCCAGCAGGTCGTCGCCGTGGTCTCGGCCATGGGGCATACCACCGACCGCCTGATCGAGCTCGCCCAGCGGGTCAGCGAGAAGCCGCCGGCCCGGGAGCTCGACATGCTGGTCGCCAACGGAGAGACCATCACCGCCCCACTGGTCGCCATGTGCCTGCAGGGCCTGGGCGTGCCGGCCATCTCGCTGACCGGCCCGCAGGCCGGTGTACGGACCAGCCGCCAGCACTCGAAGGCGCGCATCCGCGAGATCCGGCCCGAGCGGATTCTGGAAGCGCTGGAGCAGGGCAAGGTGGCGGTGGTGGCCGGCTTCCAGGGGGCGACCGAGGACCTCGAGATAACGACTCTGGGGCGGGGCGGGTCGGACACCACTGCCGTCGCCCTGGCCGCGGCGCTGGGAGCCGACGCCTGCGAGATCTACACCGACGTCGACGGCATCCTGACGGCCGACCCTCGCATCGTGCCCGAGGCCCGCCTGCTCACCCACATCGGCTACGACGAGATGCTGGAGCTTGCGGCGGTGGGCGCCAAGGTCATGCACCCCCGCGCCGTCGAGATCGGCCAGCTCTACTCGGTGCCCATCCACGTGCGATCGAGCTTCCACAGACGCACGGGTACGATGATCGTCGCCGAGGTACCCATGGAAGATCGCAATCGCGTCAGAGGAGTTGCCCACGAGAAGCAGGTGGCGAAGATCACCCTGCTGAGCGTGCCGGACCGCCCGGGCGTCGCCGCCGCCGTCTTCGAGCCCCTCGGCGCGCATGGGATCTCGGTCGACGTGATCGTGCAGAACGTGTCCAGCGAGGGTCACACCGACCTGACCTTCACCGTCTCCGAGGGCGACGTGCCTCAGGCGCTGGCGCTCGTGGGACCCGTCGCCGAAGAGGTGCAGGCGAGGGGCACAAGCCACTCACTGGGTCTGGCGAAGGTCTCCGTGGTCGGTACCGGGATGCTCGGCACGCCGGGAATCGCCGCGCGCATGTTTCGGACGCTGGCCGAGGCCAAGATCAACATCGAGATGATCAGCACCTCGGAGATCCGAATCACCTGCATCGTGGAGCGCGAGGACGCCGAGAGGGCGGTCAACGCCCTGCATTCGGCGTTCGAGCTCGACCAGATCCCGGCCCCGGCCTGAGATCAGGCGGCGATGCCGGTAAACGTAGCCATCGTCGGCCCCGTGGGAGCTGGCAAGACCACACTCTTCAATGCGCTGAGCGGCGGCCGTGGCTCGGACGGCATCGCCATGGTGGACGTGCCGGATGAACGGCTCGACCGGCTGGCGGCCGCGGTGCAGCCCAAGAAGGTTGTGCGCGCCCAGGTCCGCGTCGCTGACGCCGCCCCCGGCAGCCGGGCGCAGCGAATCGCCGCTGCACGCGAGGCCGACGTCGTGATCAAGGTCGTGCGCGGCTTCGGCGCCGACCCGGATCCGGCCGGTGACCTGGAGGGGGTCGAGCTTGACATGGCGCTGACGGACCTGGCCACCGTGGAGCGCCGCCTCGAGATCGTGGGCCGGGAGGTGCGGGTCGGGAAGAAGGAGGGCGCGGACGAGCTGGCCGTCCTGGAACGGGCCAAGGCCCACCTGGAGGAGGGCCGTGGGCTGGCCTCCTTCGAGGTGGATGCCGACGGCCAGGCGGTTCTGGCCCGACTCTTCCCTGTCTCCAGCAAGCCCTCGCTCGTGATCGCCAACGTGGGCGACCAGCTGCTCCCCTCAGGCGGCGAGCTCGCAGAGCGGGTCGCCCGACTCGCCGCCGAGCGCGGCGCCAGGTCCCTGGTGGTCGACGCCCAGCTCGAGGTCGAGCTCGCCGAGCTCAGCGCCGAGGAGGCGGCGGAGATGCGTGAGAGCTACGGCATGGGGGAGGGCAAGCTGGCCGAGGTGGCTCGGGCGATCTGGGAGGCGGGAGGGCTGATGACCTTCTTCACGGCCGGGGAGCCGGAGGCCAGGGCGTGGCCGTCGGAGCGCGACTCGCTCGCCCCGGTCGCGGCGGGCGTCATCCATTCGGACTTCGAGAAGGCCTTCATCAGGGCGGAGGTGGCATCCGTCGACGAGCTCGTGGCTGCCGGCTCGATGGACGCTCTACGCGCCACCGGCAAACTCCGCCTGGAGGGCCGCGAGTACCGCGTCCAGGATGGCGACGTGGTCCTGTTCCGGGTGGGCCGGTAGGCCAAGCGGCCGCTATAAGCTCTTAGTCCGTGCCAGATTTCGACCTCACCGTCGTCGGCTCGGGGCCGGGCGGCTATGTAGCAGCGATCCACGCCGCCCGTCTTGGCGCACACGTGGCGATCCTGGAGCAGAAGGAGAGCGAGTGGGGGGGCACCTGCCTGAACTGGGGCTGCATTCCCACCAAGGCGCTCATCCAGAGCGCCGAGGTCCTCCAGGCGGTGCGCCGGGCGGGCGAGTTCGGGGTCCGCGCCGGGGAGCCGGAGGTTGACTGGCCGGCCATGCAGGAGCGCAAGGACAAGGTCGTCGGCACCATGCGTCAGGGCGTGCAAGGCCTGCTCAGGGCGAACGGCGTGGAGATGGTGACGGCGCGCGGCAGCCTCACCGGGGGCACCCGGGTGAGCGCCGGCGGGCGGGAGCTCGACTCGCGCCACGTCCTCCTGGCGCCGGGTTCGCTGGTCGCCCTCCCACCGTTTCCGGGGGCGGACCTGGGACTGACCAGCGACACGATCCTGGGGCTGGGGAGGGTGCCGGAGTCCCTGGTAGTGATCGGCGGCGGCGTTGTGGGCATGGAGTTTGCTGGGGTCTTCGACCTGCTCGGCACCAAGGTCACCGTGGTGGAGATGCTCGACCAGCTGCTGACGCCGCTTGACCCCGACGTCGCGAAACGGTTCCAGCAGCTGATGACGCGGCGCGGGATGAGCTTTCACCTGGGAGCCCGGGTGGAGGCCCTGGAGGCTGGGGGGGCGGGCTTCAAGGTCCGCTTCTCGGGCGGCGAGCTGGAGGCCGAGCAGGTGCTGGTGGCGACCGGGCGGCGGCCGAACACGGCGGACCTCGGGCTGGAGGTCGCCGGAGTTGCCACCAACCGCGCCGCCATTGCCGTGGATCAGCACATGCGCACCAGCCAGGAGGGCCTCTACGCGATCGGCGATGCCACGGGGATCTCCATGCTGGCCCACACCGCTTCCTACCAGGGCGAGGTCGCCGTCACCAACGCCCTCGCCGAGAAGCGGATCAGCGCGGACTACAGCTCGATCCCGGCCTGCGTCTACACCGACCCGGAGATCGCCTACGTCGGCCTATCCGAGGCGCAGGCGCGCGCCCAGGGTACGGAGGTGAAGGTGGGACAGTTCCCCTTCTCCGCGCTGGGCCGTGCCCAGGTCCTGGGCGAGACGCAGGGCCTGGTCAAGGTGGTGGCGGACTCCGACGGCTACCTGCTCGGCGTGACGATTCTCGGCCCGCGGGCCACGGACCTGATCGCCGAGGCGGCGCTGGCCGTCAACCAGGGCCTGAGCGCGGCCGAGCTCTCGCATACGGTGCACGCCCATCCCACCCTCCCCGAGGCGCTGGCCGAGGCGGCCCTGGACGTGGCGGGGCGGGCCGTGCACATCGCTCCCCGCCGCCGTCCGGCCTGACGGATCCTCCCTGCCCTCCGGTCACCTCGCCTTCGTTGCCGCCTGCCGCGACGGCGGAGCCGACAGGCGAGCGGAGGCGGCGGCGCGCTCGAGGTTCAGCGTGCGCAGGCGTCCGTTTCGGGTGAGCGATGCTGCGCGTTCGAACTCGTCACGGGCCTCGTCATGGCGCCCGAGCTTGGCCAGAAGGTCTCCGCGCACGCTCCACAAGAGGTGGTACTCCTCGAGCGATGGCTCCGAGGTGAGCTCGTCGACGAGCTCGAGGCCCGTCGCGGGGCCAAATGCCATCGCCAGCGCCACTGCTCGATTCAGCTCCACGACAGGCGACGGCGCGAGCTCGGCAAGCGCATCGTAGAGAGCCGCGATCCGGGCCCAGTCCGTCTCCTCCGGCGCGCGGGCTCGGGCGTGACAGGCGGCGATCGCCGCCTGCAACGCGTAAGGCCCGAGCACACCGCCGAGCGCCTCGGCCCGCTGAAGCGCGGCCAGACCGCGGCGGATGAGGACCTGGTCCCAGCGCGTGCGATCTTGATCCAGCAACAGGACGGGCTCGCCAGAGGGGCCGGTCCGCGCGCCCGAGCGCGAGGCCTGGATCTCCATCAGAGCGACCAGGCCGTGGACCTCCGGCTCCTTCGGAACCAGCTCGGCCAGGATGCGGCCGAGACGGAGCGCCTCTTCGCAGAGCGAAGGTCGCATCCAGTCCTCCCCGGCGGTCGCCGAGTAACCCTCGTTGAACACCAGGTAGATGACCTCGAGGACCGACGAGAGGCGGGTGGCGAGATCGGCGCGCGCTGGGACCTCGAAGGGGACGCGGGCCTCGGCGAGGGTGCGCTTGGCGCGGACGATTCGCTGGGCGACAGTCGATTCCGGGACCAGAAAGGCGCGAGCGATCTCTTCGGTCTTGAGACCGCCGAGCAAGCGGAGCGTGAGCGCGACCCGGGCCTCAGTGGAGAGCACCGGATGGCAGGCGATGAACACCAGCCGCAGAAGGTCGTCGCCGATGTCCTCGCCGAGGGCGGCCTCCAGGTCCGGCTCGACAGCCTCTTGCTGGGCTGCGACCTCGTGACCGAGCTCCTGGAGCCTGCGCTCGAGCCGTTCTCTCCGGCGCAGGAGATCGATCGCACGATGTTTGGCGGTGGCCATGAGCCAGGCACCCGGGTTGCGCGGGACGCCTGACTCCGGCCACTGCTCGAGTGCCGCGACCAGAGCGTCCTGGGCGAGCTCCTCTGCGACACCCACGTCACGCACGATCCGCGCGAGACCGGCGATCAGCCTCGCCGACTCGATCCGCCAAACCGCGTCGATGGCGCGACGGGCAGCCTCAGCAGCGGTCATGTCAATCGATCAGACCGGGTTCGTCCGAGCCGCTGCAAGTACCAGGCCCCCCTGCTACTACTGGTGCGCAGCCCTGGCCTGCAGCTCGTCGCGCATCGCTTGCTCGCGGGCGGCCTGTTCGGGAGAAAAGCTCTCGGCGGGGAAGTCGGAGGCCTCGAAAACCTGCCGAATCTCGACCTCGCCGTCCTTGAAGGGGATACGCGAAGCCCACTCGACAGCCTCGTCCTTCGACCTCACCTGGATCAGCCAGTAGCCCGCGATCAGCTCCTTCGCCTCGGTGAAGGGCCCGTCAATGACGGTGCGCTTGTCTCCGGAGTACTTGACGCGCGCGCCCTTGGAGCTGGCCTGGAGCCCCTCGCCCGCCAGCATCACGCCGGCTTTGAGCAGCTCCTCGTTGAACTGCCCCATCTCGGCAAGTTCCTCCTTGCTGGGAAGAACGCCCGCCTCACTGTCCTCGTTGGCTTTGACCAGCATCATGAATCGCATCGTCATGTCTCCTCGTGGTGTTGGTGACTTCGGACCGTCTGGAGCGTCCGAAACCACGCTCTACCTGGACGTCGATCGGGAGGCGCTCAGATCGACATCCCGCGTCAACTTTTTCTCCACCGCGTCGAGGCCATCAGTCGGCCTCGAAAGCCTCGCGGACGTTGCGGCTGACGAGCCTGAGGAGGACGGGGATCCCCACGATCAGCAGAGACCAGAAACCCGCCACGACGACGGCGGCCAGCCATCCCCACCAGCGGCGGCGGCGAAGGCCGTAAAAGGCCGCCGCGTGCAGGCCCACGGCGACAAGGGCGACACCGATCAGGGCGGCGCCGTAGACCAGGAGGAACATCGCCTGGCTGTCGCGACCCACGCCCTGGCGCGCCAGCTCCGTGGTCAGCTGCAAGCGGCCTGACGGAGCCAGGAGGTAGGCGAGAGCCTGGGTCGCCCAGACCAGGAAGAACACCGCTCCGGCCGCGTAGAGCCAGGGCAGCAGGCCCAGGTCGGGTAGTGCCGTGGCCGGCCGGCGGGCGCTCAGGCCGGCGCCGGACGGCGGCGCCGGCGAGCTCGCCGGCGGAGACGTCGGGACCGGGTGCGGTGGAGTTCCGCTGCGTTCTGGGGCGCCCTCCGGCGGCGTCCAGCGAGCAGTGCCGCAGGTCGGACAGAACCGGTGCGACGGCTCCAGCCGAGCTCCGCATTCGACGCAGTAAGACCCGCCTTCTGAGGCCAAGACCCCCCGATTATCCCCCGCCAAGAGATTCCCTCCACCTGGTGGGAGGGAAATTTCGGCGCCGCACTTGACAAGGTCTACATGTAGGAGTACCTTGCATTGCGGGACACGATATGTCGTAGCCAACATCCTCCCAGAGTGTCCCGTAGTCCGGCAACAGGCAGGCGTCCCCGGTTTCCGTCCACCTCTTTCGCGTCCACCCCCCGTTCAACACATCGCCTGCCTGTCCACCCCTTGTAGACTCGGCTCGTGGCACGCAAAGCCAAGAGAAAGACAGCGCGCAGGCCGCCGGTCCGGCCCATCGCGCAACCTGGCGCGGGTGCCGCCTCCACCACCTCCCGCTCCCAGGGAGCGACCCGGGTGGGCGGCGACCAGGCGGTGGTCCGCTCCGTGGAGATGTCGCTCGCTCCCAAGGCGGCGCCTAGGCGAGGTGGCCGCGTCGTCCTCGACAACGCAGACCCCGCCATCCCAATCGATCGAGTTCCCTACTTCGTGTCGGACCTGAAGAAGCTCGGGTTAACGGCGGCGGTGATGGTGGCCCTCCTGGTCGGCGGAGCCCAGCTCATCCCGCTCGTCCTCAAGTAGCCGGCCTCCTCCGCCCGGCCGCTCCCCCTGGACCCCCTACACTCAGTGCAGCCGTGCGCGTCATCCTCTTCACCGGCAAAGGCGGAGTGGGCAAGACGTCGGTAGCCGCCGCCACAGCCATGCGCTGCGCCCAACTGGGTCACCGCACAGTGGTCATGAGCACCGACCCCGCCCACTCTCTGGGCGACTCCTTCGATCGGGAGCTTGGCAGCCACCTGACTCCGGTCACCAAGAACCTCTGGGCCCACGAGGTGTCCGCCCTCCATGAGATCGAGCGGCACTGGAAGAAGCTGCACGACTACGCCGCCAACGTGTTCGCGACCCAGGGGCTTGACGACGTGGTGGCCGAGGAGGTGGCCAATCCGCCCGGGATGGACGAGGTCGCCAGCCTGATGTGGATCAAGCACTACGCCGAGCGGCGCGAGCACGACGTGATCATCGTGGACTGCGCGCCGACCGGCGAGACCCTCCAGCTCCTGATGTTCCCGGACGCCGCGCGCTGGTGGCTCGACAAGATCTACCCCTGGGAGCGGAAGGCCATGAAGCTGGCCCGGCCGATCCTGCAGCCCCTGATCGACGTGCCCCTGCCGGGCGACGACGTCTACGCCTCGATCAAGGACCTGCTCCTGGACCTGGAGGGGATGAAGAAGGTCCTCGTCGACGGCCGGGTCACGTCCATGCGGCTCGTGCTGAACCTGGAGAAGATGGTGGTCAAGGAGGCCAAGCGGGCGTTCACCTACTTGAGCCTCTTCGGCTACGTGACCGACGCCGTGGTCGTGAACCGGACGCTGCCCGAGGGCCTGCAGGACGAGCTTTTCCGGAAGTGGCAGAGCATCCACCAGCGCTACGCCGGCGAGGTCGAGCAGTCCTTCCAGCCTCTTCCCATCTTCAACGTCCCGCTCTTCGACGAGGAGGTCGTGGGCGAGCGGATGCTGCTCAAGATGGCGGAGGCCATCTACGGCACGACGGACCCGGCGGCTCGTTTTTACGAGGGCAGCTCTCAGCGGGTCGAGAAGCGGGACGGAGAATATGTCCTCGCTTTGAAGGCGCCTTTCGTCGAGCGCGGCGACGTCGAGCTCACGCGGCAGGATGGCGAGCTCTTCGTCACGGTGGGCAACTACCGGCGCGAGATCGTGCTGCCGCGCGTGCTGGCGGGGCGCAAGACGGTGGGAGCGGCGATGGAGGACGGCGAACTGCGCGTCCGCTTCGCCAAGTGACGAGGGGAGTCCAGTGAGCAAGGAGAGCGAGCGCCTGGTCGAAGTTGCCGGCGTGCTGGCGCAGCGCGTGAACGGCGCCATCCGAGACGTCATCCCGGCGGAAGCCCAGGTCCACCTGCTGAACGCCCAGCGCGAGCTGCTGGCGGCGCTCTTCCTGATCTACGAACACCAGCTCGGTGCCCGGCGGGTGAGCACCCCCACACCGGCTCGCCGGCGGCCAGCGGCCCGCCGGACGCGCGTAACCCGGATCAAGGTCGACTAGACCTCCGCAATGCTCGGTGGCGATCCGGTCGTCTTCCTGATCGGCTCGCTCTATCTCATACCCGCCCTGCTGATCGCCATCCCGGTCCACGAGATCGGCCACGCGCTGGCCGCCACAGCCATGGGCGATCCGGTGCCGCGCAACCGCGGCTTTCTCCGCCCCGACCCCCGCATCCATCTCAACGTCTACGGCGTCATCGCGGTCTTCCTGGCGAACGTCGGCTGGGGGAACCCGGTCCCGATCAACGAGTACCGGTTGAGAGGGATTGGAGGCCGGGTGATCTACGCGCTGGCGGGTCCCGCCGCCAACCTCCTGGTCGCGATCGTCTTTGGCGCCGTGGTGCGCGTGCTGATCGCGCTGGGCGCGCCGCCCATCCCGGTCACCCTCTCACAGCCGCCGCTGGGCTACGTCAGCACCATCGCCTACGCGATCTTCTTCCTGAACCTGTCTATCTTCGCCTTCCAGCTGCTGCCGGTGCCCGGCCTCGACGGTTGGCGGGTCATCGAAGCGCTGTTCCGGCACCGCAACCCGCGCTTCTTCTTCACGGTGTCCGCCAACACCCAGACGATCTGGATCGTGTGCGCGGCGGTGATCTTCCTCGGGCCCTACCTGCTCCACTTCAGCGTCCTGGGGGCCGTGGTGGGGATCTTCTACCAACCCGCCTCCACAGCCATACTCGGCCAGTGCGCCGGATACGTCAGCCTGGACCCCTGCCCGCTGTCGGGTCGCTTCTGAACGAAGCCGGCTACCTGGGCCTGCAGGAGCGCTTTCCACGGGCGCTGGTCGTGCAGGCCATCCGGGAGCAGCTGGCGCGGGAACGGCAGGCCGGCCCCAGCGGCGACGAGGAGCGCCTCTCGGCGGTCGGCGCGCTGCTGGCGGACTGGGCGGCGCCCCGCCTTCGGCCCGTGATCAACGGGACCGGCGTGGTGCTCCACACCAACCTGGGCAGAGCTCCGCTCTCGCGTGCGGCTGCGGATGCTGCTGCCGAGATCGCGGCCGGATACAGCAACCTCGAGCTCGACCTGGAGACCGGTCGCCGGGGCGATCGCTCGGCGCTGGTCGAGGATCTGCTGCGCCGCCTCACCGGCGCCGAGGCGGCGCTGGTCGTAAACAACAACGCGGCCGCAGTTCTGCTCGCGCTGACGGCCCTGGGCGCGCGGCGGGAGGTCGTTGTCTCGCGGGGCCAGCAGGTGGAGATAGGCGGCTCCTTCCGCATGCCGGACGTGATGCGGCTCTCCGGCGCTCGCATGGTGGAGGTGGGCACCACCAACCGAACGCGAGCAGCCGACTACGAGGCGGCGGTGGGTCCCCGGACGGCGGCGCTGCTCAGGGTTCACACCTCCAACTTCCGCGTCACCGGTTTCACCGAGACACCGCCGCTGGACGAGCTGGCCCGGGTGGCCCAGCGGCACGGCATCCTGCTGCTTGACGATCTCGGCAGCGGCGCTCTGGAACCGATCTTCGACGAGCCGACCGTCGCCGAGTCGCTGGCCTCCGCTGACCTGACCACCTTCTCCGGCGACAAGCTGCTGGGAGGTCCGCAAGCGGGCATCGCCCTTGGCAAGAGCGCCACCGTCGCACGGTTGGTGAAGCATCCCCTCGCCCGCGCGGTTCGAGTGGACAAGATGACCCTGGCGGCGCTGGAGGTGACCTTGCGGGAGCGGCTGCTCGGCAGGCCTTCGCCGGTCGCCTCGATGCTGTCCGCGACTCCAGCCGAGCTGCGACGCCGTGCCGGATTCCTCATGGTCAGGCTGGAAGAGCACGGGGTCGAGTCGAGCCTGGTGGAGGCGGAGTCGGCCTTCGGAGGCGGCTCCTTGCCCGGCCGGGGATTGCCGACCATCCTCCTGGCACTCGACGGCCGTGCCTCCCGGCTGGCGGCGGCTCTTCGCCGGGGCGCGCCACCCGTCCTGGCCCGGGTGGAGGGCGATCGCTGCTGTATCGACCTTCGGACGGTGCTTCCGGGCGAAGACGACGCCCTCCAGGAAGCCATCGAGGCGGCCGTGCTCGCCTCCCGAGACAGGTGATCCGAGCCCGTGAGCTACGTCGTAGGCACCGCCGGCCACATCGACCACGGCAAGTCCACCCTCATCCAGGCGCTGACCGGGATCGACCCGGACCGGCTGGAGGAGGAAAAGCGGCGGGGTATGACCATCGACCTCGGCTTCGCCTACCTCGTCCTGCCGAGCGGCCGCCTGGCCGGCATCGTGGACGTCCCTGGACACGCACGGTTCATCCGCAACATGCTGGCCGGAGTCCACGGAATGGACGCGGTGCTCCTGGTGGTGGCCGCCGACGAGGGCGTGATGCCGCAGACCCGAGAGCACCTCGAGATCGTCGACCTGCTCGAGGTGAGCCGCGGGCTGGCGGTGGTGACCAAAGTCGACCTGGTGGAGCCGGACTGGCTGGAGCTGGTGACCGCGGAGGTCTCGGAGACCCTGGCCACGACCTCCCTGGCCGGCGCGGAGATCCTGGCAGTCTCCTCGACCACCGGCGCCGGACTGGAAGAGCTGAAGGTCCGGCTCGACCTGCTGCTTGCCGGCACGCCCCTTCGCCAGGACGTGGGCCGCCCCCGCCTGCCCGTGGACCGCGTGTTCACGATCGGCGGCTTCGGCACTGTCGTGACCGGAACGCTGGTCGACGGCTCTCTCAAGGTGGGTGAGGAGCTCGAGCTTCAGCCGTCCGGCCGGCGCGCACGGGTGCGGGGCCTGCAGCAGCACAACCGTAAGGTGGAGGCCGCCCAGGCGGGAAGCCGGGTGGCCGCCAACCTGGTGGGTGTCGAGAAGGACGAGCTGGATCGTGGCGAGGTGCTGGCGCGGCCGGGGACGGTATCGGCAACTCGCCGCCTGGACGCCTCGCTCAGGGTCCTGGCCGACAGCCCGCGGCCCCTGCGTCACGGCGCCCAGGTGATGCTCCACACGGGAACGGCCGAGGTCCCGGCCCGGGCCATCGTGCTGGCGGGTGACCAGGTGGCCCCGGGAAGCACCGGCTGGGTGCAGCTCTACTGCGAGCAGCCGGTCGCCGTCGCAACGGGAGATCGCTTCGTGCTGCGCCTGCCCAGCCCCTCTGCCACCATCGCCGGCGGCGCCTTCGCCGACGTGAACCCGCGCCGGCATCCGCGGCACGACGAGCGCGTCCGGGAGTCGCTCGAGCGCCGGCTGGCCGGCGAGGTCCTCCAGGAGGAGCTGCGCAAGTACCCCCGCGGCATCACGGAGAAGGCACTGCTGCGCGCCACGCTGGCCGACGTCGCAGACGCCTCCCGGCTCGAGGCGCGGCGGGCCGGCCAGTGGCTCTTCGCCGCTGAAGCCTGGTCCGCGCTTGCCGATCGTGCGAAGCAGGCGCTTGCCGGCTACCACCGAGCGCACCCGCTGCGAGGCGGCATGCCGCGCGAGGAGATGAAGAGCCGGCTCGGCCTGGCGCCGGCCGCCTTCGGGCCGGTGCTGGCGGCGTTCGTCAAGGACGGCCTGCTCGCTGAACGGGACGGTGAGCTGGCGCTGCCCGACCACCGGGTGGAGATCGAGCCAGCGACCGGGGGTCCGGCCAGCCGGCTGCTGGAGCTGCTCGGGGCCCGACCCTTCGCGCCGCCCTCGCTGCCAGAGGCAATGCGCGAAGCCGGGGCGTCGGCCGAGGTGGTGCGGGCGCTGGCGCACAAAGGCGACCTGGTCCGCCTCTCCGAGGACGTCGCCTTCACCCGGGCTGCTTTCGACGCCGCCCTGGAACAGGTGAGGGCTGCGGTCGCCCGCGATGGCACGGTGACAGTCGCCTCACTCCGCGACCGCATGGAGGCCAGCCGCCGGCCGATCCTGGCCCTGCTCGAGTACCTGGACGCGCAGCGCATCACACGACGGGTGGGCGACGCCCGCGTCCTCCGTTAGCAAGGTTCCGTTAGCAAGGTTCCGTCCGCAAGTTCTGAGGGAGGAAGCATGTTCGGGCTGATTTCAACTCCGGGCGGGGCCG
>Ga0209526_10001059_pt1 | contig 18210 bp, 18 predicted proteins | sample JacPinW_OM2H0_M1_FD_188566 | JGI IMG/M metagenome (GOLD analysis project Ga0209526, IMG submission 188566) | Forest soil microbial communities from Algoma, Ontario, Canada - Jack Pine, Ontario site 1_JW_OM2H0_M1 (SPAdes) (version 2) | ecosystem: Environmental > Terrestrial > Soil > Boreal... | reverse complement strand
CGCACGCAGCGGCTGGCCGAGCTGACCGGCCCCCTGCTGGGCGCCGCGTTCGAGTCCGGCCTGCTCCCCAGCCAGTCGACCCTGGGCATCGCGACCGTGTCCCCGCCCGCCCCGCGGACCTGAACGGCGAGACCACCGGTGCCCACGCCACCCACAGCAGCGCGGTGATGTCGGCGGGATCGTCGTGGCCCCGCGGCCAGGCCGTCAAGCCCAGTACCGCACAGCCGCCCTAACCAGGGTTCCCGCAGTTCACCAGGCTCCCGCCGGGAACCCTGGCTGAATTTCGACGGCAGCTGAATTAGGTGGCCTCAGACACCGTCGGGGCTAGCCGGCACGGCTGCGCTCGACCTATGGTGGCGATTGCTGCTGGCACTGGGCCACGGTGCGCCCGCCCGCCTCCAATCGAGGCGCCGGGCACGTCGATGGCAGCTGTGCGAGCCGGAAACGAGGAGGGGTCGATGAAGACTAGAGCCGCGATTCTGCGTGGAGTGGGCCAGGACTTCGAGGTCACCGAGGTCGACCTGGATCCGCCGAAGGCCGGCGAGGTACTGATCCGCTACGTGGCGGCGGGCCTGTGCCACTCCGACGAGCACCTGCGGCACGGCGACATCGTGCCGCGCTTCCCGATCGTCGGCGGCCATGAAGGCGCCGGGATCATCGAGGAAGTCGGCCAAGGTGTCACCAGGCTGAAGCCCGGCGATCATGTGATCTGCTCGTTCCTGCCAGTATGCGGTCACTGCCGGTGGTGCTCGACCGGCAAGTCGAACCTCTGCGACATGGGTGCCACCATCCTGGACGGAATGCTGCCCGATGGTACCTACCGGTTCCACAAGGATGGCGAGGACCTGGGTGGCATGTGCATGATCGGCACGTTCGCCGAGCGCGCGGTCATCTCCGAGAACTCGGCCATCAAGGTGGATAACGACCTGCCGCTGGACAAGGTCGTCCTGATCGGCTGCGGGGTTCCCACCGGCTTCGGCTCCGCGGTGCACGCCGCCGCCACTGAGCCTGGCGACACCATCGCGATCTACGGCATCGGCGGCATCGGCATCAATGCCGTGCAGGGAGCAGCGCTGGCGGGCGCCCGCAATGTGGTGGCGATCGACCCGCTGGCGAACAAGCGTGAGGCAGCCGAACAGTTCGGGGCCACGCACAGCTGCGAGACCGCCGAGCAGGCTCAGGAGCTGATCAGTCAGCTCACCCGCGGGGTCGGCGCCGACAAGGCGATCGTCACGGTCGGCGTGGTGACCTCCGAGGTCGTCACGAGCGCGTTCAACGCGATCCGCAAGGGCGGCACGGTTGTGGTGACGGGCCTGGCCGATCCCACGAAGAACACCATCGAGCTGCCCGGCGCCATCCTGACCCTGTTCGAGAAGCGCATCCAGGGCAGCCTGTTCGGTTCAGGCGACCCGTTCCACGACATCCCCCGCATGGTCGAGCTGTACCAGTCCGGTGACCTGAAGCTGGACGAGCTGATCACCGCGACCTACACGCTGGACGAAGTCAACCAGGGTTACCAGGATCTGCTGGACGGCAAGAACATCCGCGGTGTCATCCTGCACTCCAGTTCCTGATCTGCAAGCCATCCGGACAGCGCTATGACGCCATCATCTGGTGGCCAGGCAGTCGTAGGGCTGCGGCGCGAGCGTGAAGTACTGACGGTGGCGTTGCAGGCTGGCCGGCACGTCGTGATCGAGGGACCGCCGGGTACCGGCAAGTCGACGCTGCTGCGGCACGTCGCCAGCAACGCAGGCCGGGACGTCGTCTTCGTCGAGGGCAACGCCGAGTTGACGCCGGCCAGGCTGATCGGCCAGTACGACCCAGCGCAGGTGCTGGCCGATGGTTATGTGCCCGCCAGCTTCTCCGACGGCCCGCTGCTGCAGGCGATGCGGGGGGGAGCCCTGCTTTACCTGGAGGAGTTCAACCGGATTCCCGAGGAGACGCTGAACGTCCTGATTACCGTCCTGACCGAAGGCGAGATCGCCGTGCCCCGCCTCGGCATGGTGGCCGCCGACGCCGAGTTCCGGCTGATCGCGGCGATGAACCCGTTCGACGCGGTTGGGACCGCGAGAGTGAGCCAGGCCATCGCGGACCGGATCTGCCGGGTGGTGCTCGGCTATCAGGACGCGGCCGCGGAGCGGGAGATCACCGCGATGGTCACCGGCGAGAATGGCCAGGTTGTGGATCTTGCGGTGACGCTGGCCCGGGCCACCCGCGATCATCGCGATGTGCGCATGGGCGCCTCGGTCCGGGGCGCGATCGACCTGGTGCTGCTGCTCACCGGGCTGACGCGGCTACGCGGCGAGTCCGGCATGTCGCGTGCCACGGCCCAGGACGCCGCCTACGCCGCGCTGTCCGGCCGGATCAAGATCGCCGATGGCTGTGACCGCAGCCCGGAGTCAGTCCTCGACGAGCTACTCAGCCAGCTCTGGCCGGCCGGCGCGCCGCCGCCCGGGCCGGCCGGCGGCGAGCGCCCCCGGCCGGCCACCGGAGGCGCCAGCGGGGGAGCCGCCCTGGATGGCCGGGGGAAAGCTGACGGCCTGCCGGCGCAGGCGGCAGGCCGTAGTCATCCCGGCCAGTCCCGCTCCAGCCTCCGCCGTGACCGCGGCCGCGGCCGCGGACGGCGGACCATCAGCCGCTCCGAGCTGGCCCTGGCGCATTCCTCGTTCGCGGATGTCTCACCCGATGTGGGCCAGCTGGATGGCAGCGCGCTGGCCCGGCTGCTAGCCGGCGACCCGGATGGCGCGGCGACCCTGCTCGCCGACCTGACGCTCGCCACCGACCGGGAGCTGCGTGCTGCCGCACGCATGCTGGCGCCGCGCGTTTTCGTGCGGCTCGGTGCGGCGGGCTGGAATCAGTCTCGTGGTACCCGTCGGCTAGGTCCTAGCACGCGAGGCGATGGGGATGTCGATCTGGACAGCACGCTCGACCGGTTGTCGGGTACCTGGCCCCCGCCCCCCGGTGAGCTGGTGACCCGGTCCTGGCGGGCGCATCGTCGGGCGGTCTGCCTGCTCGTCGACACCAGCGGCTCGATGTCCGGGCTGGCGGTTGCGATCGCGGCCGTTGCGGCGGCCGGTGTCGTTCTCGCCGCCGACGGCGGGCTGGATCCCGGGGTGATTGCCTTTAGTAGTGATGTCACCGTGTTGCAGGCGCACGGCTCCCGGCGGGTGCCCGAGGAGCTGGTCGGCGACTTGGTGGGGCTGCGCGGGCATGGAGCAACCGACCTGGCCGGCGCCCTCCGGGCGGCGGCCGCCCAGCTGGCCGGGGCCGCCACGGGTGAGCGGGTCACCGTCCTGCTCTCCGACTGCCTGCGGACAGCAGGTGACAACCCGGCGTCCGCGCTGACGGGGACTGGCCAGCTGCAGGTGCTGTGCCCGCTCCCCTCAGCGGAGTCCCGGAAGGCTTCCGCAGCCCTGGCTCGCAGCGGCGGCGGCATCAGTCAGCCGGTTGCGAGGCTGGCCGATGTGGCGCCCGCGCTCACCCGCGCACTGTCGTTCCCAGGCTGACTCACAGCGCGGAGCGGCCCCTCGCGGACGGTGTTCATGTCAGGCGGGCCGCAGGCGGGTGCTCTCGTCACGAACCCACAGGCCGAGCAGGCCTCGCAGGTGCGCGATGAACTGGTCGTGCTCGTGGGCCGGATAGGTCGACCGGACCGTCCGGGTCAGTAGCTGGTCGAAGTCAGGACCGGCCACCCAGTCCAGCACGATCTCGTCGACATGCGCGAGCCTGCTCGCGCAGAAGTCGTGGTAGCGCTCCGGCTCGAAGTAGGCGTCGGCGAGATCCCGATAGGCGTCCAGCTTTTCGGCATAGGACGCGCCAGCGTCGTCGGCGATGTCGAAATACCGGTCCGTCTCCAGGTCAAGCTTGGCCCGCCGGCCCGTCACCAGCGCGTAGACGGACCATTTGACCAGTGCCTTCATCGCCCATGGGAAGTAGTAGTGCAGGCTGGTGAGCGCCACGTCCGGGCAGGCATTGGCGTAGTCGATGGGGTAGACCTCGCCGTCTTTGACCAGGGTCTCGCACGAGTTGAAATCCCACCTGAAGAACGCGTTGACCAGCCGGCCGATCGTCACCACCTCGGCGCCGATCTGCGGCGACAGGAAGTCATGGTCGACCGCGTAGCGCAGGTGCATGGGCTGGTCCGGCTGAAAACGCATGACCATCGTCTCGGCGCCAATCGACAGCGAGCGGGCGAAGACGTCGTAGTCGTCGATGGCCTTCTGCAGGTGCATGAGCATCCCGCCGCTCTGGTTGTAGGCGGCGTGCAGTTCGGCCGGATTGCCGATGCGCGAGACGCCACGCCAGGCGCCGCCATCGTAGGGCTTCATGAACAGCGGATAGCCGATCCGCTCGGCAATGGCGTCAAGGTCGAAGGGCCTGTTGTACTGGGCGGCGGTGGAAGCGTAGCGAGCGTTGTCCACTGGATTCTTGTACGGCACGAGCACCGTTTCAGGCACCTTGAGCCCCAGTCGCATCATCGCGCAGTAGGCCGCGTGCTTCTCCATGGACTGAACCGTGAATGGGCTGTTCAGCAGGTATACGCCGTCCATCAGGGCGACCTTCTTCAGCCATTCCCGTGGGTGGTAGTACCAGTACGCGAGCCGGTCGATGACCAGGTCGTAGCGGGGCCGGTCACGCAGGCCGAATGGCTCGATGGTTATCCGCTCACAGTCGAAGACGTGCTGGGTGCCGCCCGCGCCTGCGACCGGGCCGAGCCGGCGCAGGATCTCCTTGAACGCCCTCGGCCAGTCCTCCTCGGTACCGAGCAGCAATCCGATCAGGTGCCTCGTAGCTGTCAATGAGGGCTCCCGTCCTCAGCAGAATCGCGGCATGTGATGGGCCACCTGGGCGCGCCACGAAGGCCAGTCGTGGGGCACGTCGTGGCCCCACAGGTCAAGTTCATGCCCGATGCCCTTGCTGGCGAGCAGCGCGGCGAACTGCTTCGTGCTCGGCAGCGACCCTGTGGTGTCCTCCCACTGGCCCTGGCCGCACACCAGCAGCAGGCTGACGCGGCCGCGCAGCCAGTCGAGATGGTCGCCATGCAGGTGCCCGACATAATCGAGGGGGCTGTTGAAGTATGCCGCAGTGCCCCGCTCGCCCCACCCATGCCACGATGCGGGGTCGTAGTTACCTGAGAAGCACATCGCCTGTGGGAACAGGTCGGCCCTTTTGAGCGCGAAATTGGCCGCGTGGAAGGCACCCAAGCTGCAGCCGAGGGCCACCACCTCCGCCGCACCCCCGCAGTCTTGGTAGATCCACGGCAGAACATCGTGAAGAATCCACGACTCGTAGCAGCCGTGCCGGCGCGCCCGCTCCTCGACCGGGACGTCTTGGTTGGACCACGACGCCGCGTCGTAGCTGTCGACGCAGTAGACCTTCAACCGTCCCGTGTCGATCAGGTCGGCCACCGCGCCGACCATGCCGTTGTTCTCGAAATCCCAGGCCCTGCCCTGCTCAGAGGGGAACGCCAGCACCGCGCGTCCCCAGTGGCCGTAGCGGATAACCGTGCCTGCGGCACCGAGGGCATCCGACCATAGCTCGGCCACCTCCCGGCTCATGGGCACACCTGCTGGAGCAGCCGCGTGAGATGGGGATCGAACGCGTCACGCCAGGCGGTGTAGTTGTGCATGTCGGGTACCTCATGCAGCGTCGCCTGGTAACCCCGCGCCCGCAGGCTCTGCGCCATGAGGCGGTTGTTCTCGGCGTTTTCCTCGATCGCGCCGCAGGTGAGGACCACTGGCACCCGCCGGGCTGGGAGCGTGCCACAGTGCACGTCGGCTACGAACCGGACAATGCGCTGGTAGTAGGGGAACCGCCGCTCGTGACTGTCGAAGAGCGGGCTGAAGAAGCTGCCGGATTCCAGGAACAGCGCGTCGAACGCGTCGGGATGCCGGCAGTGGGCGTGCAGCATCGCCAGGCCGCCGAGGCTGGTGCCCATTCCTACCCGCACGGTGGTCGCCAGCCGGCTGGCCAGCGCGGGGATCACCGCGAGCCGCAACGCGCGAGCGTAGCGCGGGTTGGCGGAATACCAGCGGTCCCGCGGCCCTGGGGCGAGCAGCGCGGCCCGCAGGCGCGGTAGCCATCCCCCGGCCACACCCGCCGAGAGGTAACGGGTGAGGCTGGCCAGCACGTCGTACTCCGGCCCGTCGTGCACCACGAGCAGCGGGAGTGGCTCGTCGTCCCCGGCACCGGCCGGAGACCACGTCCGTACGGAGATCGCGCCGTCGAGCCAGGGGACAGGCACGTCGAAGGCGTGGCTGCGGCCCGGCTCGGCGGGGGCCATGAGCCAGCCGGGCGGCGCGTACGAGGGAAATTCAAGAACACTCTTCGTCCCGAACGCGCCCTCGACCTGCCGTGGGTTACCCGGATGCGGCACGATCTCGCTGCTGCCATCGGAGTAGCGGAGCTCGACCAGGTACTCCATCCGGCTCACCGGCGGCCGGCCGATGACCAACTCCCACTCATCACCGCTGCGGCGGAAGTCGAGCAGGTCGCCAGCGATGCGCACGTCCGGCCTGAGACGCACGCCCGCCAGCCGGTGCGCCGGATCGGGCACCCGGAAAATCGCCACGGCGTCGCCTGCCCAGGCATCCGCCACTCTAGTTGCGCCAATCACCCGCACATAGTGCCTGCTCCACGCGGCGGTGACAATGGCGCCCCCCGCCGTGCGAATGTGTACAGTGCCTGCAGGGGTACATGGTTCCCTATCTCATTGAGCGGGGGCCTTATGGGCCGTGACATACAGGCGATCGAGATCAGCCGCGAGGACAGGCGCAAGTACCGGGACAAGGTGCAGCGCTCGCTGGACGTGTTCGCCCGGATGCTGCGCGAGCGCTTGTTCGAGTCCAATCCGTCGCGGGTGGGCGTGGAGATCGAGCTGAACCTGGCCGACTCCCACGGGGCGCCGTCCATGCGCAACGCCGAAGTGCTCGACGCGATCGCGGACCCGGCCTGGGCGACCGAGCTTGGGCAGTTCAATCTCGAGATCAATGTGCCGCCCCGCCAGCTTTATGGTGACGCGCTAGGGGACCTGGAGCAGGAGATCCGTGCCAGCCTCAATGCCGCAGACGCCAAGGCCCGCGGCACCGGCAGCCGCCTGGTCATGATCGGCATCCTGCCGACACTGCAAGAACGTCACATGCACGAGGGGACCCTGTCGGCCAACGCCCGCTACCGGGTGCTCAACGAGCAGATCTTCGCGGCGCGCGGGGAGGACATGCGCATCGCGATCGACGGCGCCGAGCAACTCCTCACGTATGCGGATAGCATCACCCCCGAAGCTGCCTGCACGAGCGTGCAGCTTCATGTCCAGGTCAGCCCGGACGCCTTCGCGAGTTACTGGAACGCTGCCCAGGCGATTGCGGGCGTGCAGGTCGCGCTGGCGGCCAACTCCCCGTTCCTGTTTGGCCGGCAGCTGTGGCATGAGACCCGGATCACGCTGTTTGAGCAGGCCACGGACACCCGGCCGGATGAGCTGAAGCAGCAGGGAGTGCGGCCCCGGGTGTGGTTCGGCGAGCGCTGGATCACGTCGGTGTTCGACCTGTTCGAGGAGAACATCCGGTACTTTCCAGCGCTGCTGCCGATTTGCGACGACGAGGATCCGCTGGCGGTGCTTGAGCGCGGTGGCCGCCCGCAGCTGGCCGAAATGAGCCTGCACAACGGAACTATCTACCGCTGGAACCGACCCGTCTATGCCGTGGTCGACGGCCAGCCGCACCTGCGGGTGGAGAACCGGGTCCTCCCGGCGGGCCCGACCGTCGCGGACGTCATGGCCAACGCCGCGTTCTATTACGGACTCGTGCGTGCCCTCGCCGAGGCGCAGCGCCCGGTCTGGACCCAGATGTCATTCGCCACCGCGGCCGAGAACCTTCATGAGGCAGCGCGCTACGGCCTGGATGCGCAACTCTACTGGCCGGGCCTCGGTGAAGCGCCAGCAGCCGAGCTCATACTGCGCCGCCTGGTGCCGCTGGCCCGCGAGGGACTCGGCCGCTGGGGCGTTAATCCGGTCCATGCCGACCGCCTGCTGGGGATCATCGAGCAGCGATGCCTTACCGGCCAGACCGGCGCTGCCTGGCAGATAGCCACCATCGCAGCACCCAACCAGGGCAGTGGTACCGACCGCCCGGAGGCACTGCGGCTGATGACCCCGCGCTACATCGAGCACATGCACACCAACGAGCCGGTCCATACCTGGCCGACGCGCTTCTAGAACCGGCCGTCGTGGAGCACGGTGCCGGTGCTCGCGTGAAGCCTGCGGCGTCTCAGCCACCAGAACAGCAGCACCAACGGCACGGCGAGACCGCCGATGCCCAAGACGAGGAACGCGGCGAGGTCGTTGATGCGTACGACCAGCCAGGCGAAGTTCTGGCCGAAGAAGCCGGTGATGAACGTCAGCGGGAGGAAGACCGTGGCCAGGATGGTGAGCTGCTCGATGGTGGCGTTCTGCCGGACACTGACCTTCGTCTGCTCGACCGAGATCACCGCCATGTTTGCCTCCAGGACCGTGCCGAGCAGGTCACGTTGGGCGGCGACCTCCTCGTTGACCAGGAGCAGGTGATCCTGGACGTCACGCAGGTACGGCTGCAACTCCGGGCCCACTGCGCGTTCGATCGTGGCGATAACGCCGAGCAGCGGGTGGACGGCACGGTAGAAGTCGGTGGCCTCTCGGCGCAGCGAGTAAATCCGTTCGGTCGGCGCTACGGCGCCGGAGAACACGGTGGCCTCGATCTGGTCGATGTCACGTTCGAGCCCGGCGACGACCGGCGCGTACCCGTCCACCACCTGATCCAAGATCGCCCACAACACGGCTGAGCTGCCCGCGGTGAGCAGTTCCGGCCGCTGTTCCAGCCGCTGCCTCGCCTCGCGCAACTCGCTCGCCACGCCTTGCCGCACCGTGATCACGAAGGTCGGCGCGAGGAACACGCTGATCTCGCCGAACTCGACCTCTTCGGCCTCGTCGTCGTAACGCGCGGTACGCAGGATGACCAGCCGCACATCTCCGTCGTAGCTCTCGACCTTCGGCCGTATATGAAAGGTCTGTGCGTCCTCTACCGCCAGCTCGTGCAGGCCGAAGCTGTCACGGACCAGGGCCAGCTCCTCGGGTCCCGGCTCGAACAGTCCCAGCCACACGAAGCCGCCCTGCCCGCACCGGGCCGCAGCCTCCTCCAGCGGCACCGCGCCTTCACCTTGCCTGCGGCCGTCCTGGTAGTGAGCACAATCAATGATCATCTTGGGGCCCCCTTGTCGGGCAGTCGGGGCAGACATCTACTACACAGCATGGCGGAATCCCGCGACTGTCATGAAGATCGCGCATGGAGACGGCGAAACCGGCCGGGTGGCGGCTGCGTGCGTGCCGTCGCCACATCAAGGATGACCAGGTCGGACAACTCCTCAAGCAGATTTGACTTCACGCAGGCCGGCCAGCCCGTGTTCCCGGACGGCCATGGAGCCATAACGATCCATCGCGCTGACGTCGATCTGGGTGAATGCCATCCCGTTACTCATGCGATCACTGCGCCGGGCACAACGACGGCTTCGGTGTGGCGGTGTGTGATCTGGACCGATCCGTGCTCCTGCGTGCACCGAATAGTGGGTATGAGCACAGGTGACCTGCGCGCGCCCGGGCCTGGTCCTCGTCCCCGGCAGCGGCAGGACGAGGACCTGGACGGGCTGGTCCGCCATGTGGCACGGGGGGACGAGAGCGCTTTCGAGGCCGTTTACGATCAGCTGTCCCGGCCCGTGTATGGCCTGATCCGCAAGGTGCTGCGGGATCCCGCTCAGTCCGAGGAGGTCACCCAGGAGGTGCTGCTCGAGGTCTGGCGGACCGCTTCCCGGTTCGATCCCGCCAAGGGCAGCGCGATGGCCTGGGTCATGACGATCGCGCACCGCCGGGCCATCGACCGGGTGCGTTCCGTGAATGCCCAGGCGCTGCGGGAGCGGAAGGCAGGCAGCGTGCTGGCGGGCTCCGCCGAGGAGGTTGCGGAGGCGGTGGAGACCCGGCTTGATGCCGAGCGGGTGCGGCGCTGCCTGGACTCCCTGACCGAGTTGCAGCGCGAGTCGATCGGCCTGGCGTACTACGGCGGTTACACCTATCAGCAGGTCGCCGGGGTATTGGATGCGGCGCTCGGCACGATCAAGACCCGGATCCGGGACGGGCTCATCCGGCTGCGCGATTGCATGGGAGTGAGCTGGTGAGATTCTTTCGCGAAGAGCTACATACCCTTTCCGGCGTCTACGTGCTCGACGCCCTGGATGGCGCGGAACGGGATCGGTTCACCCGGCATCTGCACCGCTGCCAGCCCTGCGCCAATGAAGTCCGGGGGCTGCGGGAAACCGCCACCCGGCTGGCGATGGCGGTTGCCATGTCCCCGCCCGCGCACTTGCGGGAAAGGGTGCTGGCCGCCGCCGCGAGTACCCGCCAGCTGCCGCCTGACACCGAGCAGCTTCGAGCTCGCCGGTTTCTTCGATCCCGCCGGTTCCCCAGCTCCATCACGGCTCGTGAGGGTCGGTTCCCGCGCCTGGCCGCGGGGCTGGCTGCGGCGGCGGCGGCGGTGGCGATCGTGCTGGGCGTCACTCAGGCCGTCACCCAGCGCGAACTCGGTCACGCCCGGGCCCAGGCCCAGGCGGTTGAGGCTGTGCTGAGCGCCCCGGACGCCCGGCTGCTGACTCGCGCCACCTCGGACGGTGGCCGGGCCACCGTCGTGGTTTCGCAATCCCGGCACGCGCTGGTGCTCACCACCTCCGGGCTGCCTTCGCTGCCGGCGGCCAAGGTCTATGAGGTGTGGTTCTTGGCGCCTGGGCGGACTCAGCGGGCCGGGCTTCTGCCCTCGCCCACCGCTGGCCGGACCGCGCCGCTCGTGGCCCATGGCCTCGCCGCTGGGGACCGTATCGGCGTCACGGTCGAGCCAGCCGGCGGGACTTCCAGGCCCACGACCACGCCGATCTTGGTGATGTCGCTGCCGACATGAGCGGGTTCGACCTTGGCCCATCGCTGCAGCTCACGGGCACAGGAAGACTCCTGGCCCACCCGCTGGGCATGGCGGTCAAGCGTGACCCCGCCGGGCCTCAGGACTGCTTGGGATGGGACGGCGGACTGTCTGGCCAGTGGTAGCTGGTGACATGGCTGCCGTTGACGGTCACCATGCCGGCCGGGGTGGTGGCGTCACGCCAGATGATGTAGTCACCGGCGGTAAGCCCCGGGTAGACGGCCGCGTGCTGCGTGCTGCCGCCGGCCCGGCGTTCCCGGACCTGTGAGTGTGTACGCCGGGCGGCCGGGATGCCGTATGGGCTGATCTCGATCTCACGGCCGTCAAGGTCCGCGGGCGTGTGTAGCACCAGGGCGCCAATGTCGGCCCCGACGTTGAGGACGACGCTACCGGCGCTGGAGGGACCGGGGGCAGATTCGGTCATCGCGATGCGCTCCTGCTTTCGTTATGGACTGAAGAACCCGGGGGATTCCGCGGGACAGGGAAGCGGGCGCCGGCCAGCGCCTGTAGTGCCGGCCGGCGTCCGGTGTTCCCATCCTTCTGATCAGGACGGGTTGTCGTAGCCGTCGTAGGGCACTCCCAGGTAGGGGAACGCCGACCGGGGCTGGTTGGTGACGTTGCCGCCCGTCAGGCCGTCGGTGACGTCAGGGACGACCGCGTCGACCACGTAGTTCGGGTCGATCAGCGGGAATACCGCTCCGGCGATGGCCCGCAGTTCAATGGTGACCACGTCGTCGGTCACCCGGCGCCCGTTCGGGAATCCGGCGGGGTCACCGCCGATGAGCCCGAGGATGCTGAACGTCTTGGAGCCGGTCGGCGTGGGCGGAATCGACGTGTTGAGCCGCAGCATGTCGGCCTGCGTCTGGCCGGTGAAGTTCGTGAAGCCCTTGATCAGGCCGGACGGGATCCCGGTGAGCAGAATCGCCTCCAGGTCGGCGCGGGCTGTCCCGGCCTTGTCGAGGGCCGCGAGATGGGGGAACGCTCCCGGGTAGAGGACGGGCAGCAGCCCGGCCAGTTCGGGGTTCGCGACGAACGAGGCGAACTGCATGTCGTTCGCCGGCTGCTGCTTGTTCCAGTAGTCCTTCTTGCCCAGCGGGACGATGACCTCGTTGAAAAGTGGGTTGCCCAGCCGCGAAACCTGGCTGAAAGGACCGCTGAAGAAGTCGCCGCTTTCCTCCTCGCTCGACACCCGCACGCGCCGGCGGCTCGCGCTGGTCCACACGCCGATCGTCGGGCGGCCCGTGGCGGTCAGCTGGGAGATCGGCACCTGAATCGCGATGGAGTGCACGTTCAGGCGATCAGTGGCGTTCACGCCGGGCGCGCTCTTGAGCCCGGCGGCCTTCCCGAAGACGTTGAACTGCTGGAGCGGGCGCAGGTTGCCCAGGTCGAAGATCGAGCCCAGGTCGACGTAGAACTCCTCGGCACGCTGGCCGGCGAAGACCTTGATGTTGTTGCCCAGGGAGTGAACGGCCGGATGCCCGAGGTTCGCCTCGTAGTTCGGCGTGGACAGCACGCCGACGTTGCACGGCGGGCAGGCGAGCTTGCTGGCCAGGATGTGCGCGCCGGATTTGTCGACCCGGGTAACTTGGTAGAACTGCTTGCTGTTCCAGTTGGGGTCGCTGAGCGATCCGATCGGGCCTGTGTTGTAGAGGAAGCTTGATGGAGTGGTCAGTTCCGTCTCGAAGCGGAACTGGTAGGAGATATCGGCCTTGCCGTCGCCATTGTTGTCAACGTGTATTTCGTAGAGCACGTCGTCGCCGAACTCATAGAAGTTCGGGCCGCCGGCGGGCTCCTGCAGCGGGATGTAGTTGGCGATGAGGGTGACAGTGTTCGGCTGGTCAGGGCTGACAAACGCGTAGACATCGGTACTGTCGGCGACCGGATCCTTCGAGATCTCCGGTGCCTCGCGATGCGAAGACATCAATTACCTCACAAGTTGTGCTGAGAATGGCAGGACGCTTGGGCGTTCGTCAGCGGCTCGCGCGTACCAGGCGTGCGGCCAGCTCCCGGTCGTGCACGCGGGTTTGGCTTGTGCCGCGGAACACGTCGATCTCTCCTGACCTGGCATCGCGGACATGTACGACGATCTGGTCCGCGGTGTCCGCGTCCTTCGTCTCGGCCTTCGTGCCGCGCGCGGCGGGCACCGCCGGCCGCGCCGAGGCGGCGAAGGCCGGTCCCGTGGTACTGGCGAGGGCGGTGGCGGCGATTCCCGCGACTCCGGCGCCGGCGGCGCCCCGCAGAACCGAACGCCGTGACAGGCGCTGCTGCGCCTCGCGATCAGCACCAGTGCGGCCTGAAGGCGAGCTCATGTCATCGTGGCCACTCATGGGTATCCCTTCCGGGGCTGGCACGATGCCGTTCGCCCCTGCGGTGGACGAGCAGGACGGGAGTGCCCTGCCGTGCTGGACTGTCCACCTACGGCCGTACTTCGGCTCCGGCCATCAGGCGGATGGGTACGTTGCCTGCCGAAACCAAATCGTTACCTTCGGCGCTGAATCCGTACGGGTAACACGGAGGCCTGCAAAGGGCAAGATCATCAACTCGATCCGCTCGATCCGGAAGAGTTCACGGACCGGCTGCTCCGGATGCTGTCGGTCATCACGGGGCTACCCGCGAACCTATCCCGACCCCTCACCAGAAGGAGCAGCACCGGTGAACCTGAGCAGCCATCTCCTCCAGCGCCTCATGCGGCTGGACCCGCCGCTGACCCGGGATCTGATCGTCGAGCGAGACCTGCGGGTGCCGATGCCTGATGGTGCCGTGCTGCTGGCGGACCGGTGGGCGCCCGCGCAGGGCGAGTCGTTGCCGACCGCGTTGCTCCGCAGCCCCTACGGCAGGCGGGGAGCGATCGGCTCGAGCATGGCCAGGCCGCTCGCCGAACGCGGGTTCCAGGTGCTGATCCAGAGCGCCCGGGGCACATTCGGCTCCGGTGGGGTCTTCGACCCGATGCGGTGCGAGCGCGAAGACGGCCTGGCCACCCTGGAGTGGGTGGTGAAGCAGCCGTGGTTCGGCGGCTCGATCGTGCTGGTCGGTGGCAGTTACCTGGGGTACGTGCAGTGGGCGGTGGCGGATCGCCTGCCGCCGGAGGTCAAGGCGATGATCCCGCAGGTCACCGAGTCAGCGCTGACGCTGGAGTTCCTCCGCAAGGACGGCTTGTCCTTGCAGACGCCGTTCGGCTGGGGAGTCATGGTCGCGGGCCAGGAGCGCCGCGGGGCGACGCTGCGGGGGCTTGCGCAGGCCCGGCGAACACGCCGGGCGCTGTCCACGCTTCCGCTGGGCCAGGCCGATGTGGCCGCTACCGGCCGCCGCCTGGACTACGTCCAGGACATCATCGCCTGCGACGCCGACGACCCGCGCTGGGCCGGGATCGATCACCGGCACCGGGTGGCCGAGGTCAGTGTGCCGGTCAGTTCGATCGGCGGCTGGTATGACATCTTCCTGCCCGGCCAGCTACGCGACTTCCAGATCCTGCAGGAAGCGGGGCGCCCGGCGCGGCTGACGATCGGGCCGTGGACGCACATTTCCCTGGATGGCACCCCGCTGCGGGAGGCCATCGAGTTCGGGCTCGCCCACGCGCGCGGCCAGCAGCCACCGCACCGCCCGCCGGTGCGCTTGTACGTGATGGGCGAAGAAGCCTGGCGAGACTTCGACTCCTGGCCACCGCACGGCTATCCGCCGCGGCGTTTCCACCTCCAGCCCGGTGGCGCCCTGGCGGGCGATCCAGTGAAGAGGGATAGTGAAGGGGGAATGGGGAGGCGGGTGGGGGGCGGGGAGTCGGCGCCCGGCCGGTACCGCTATGACCCGGCGGATCCAACGCCCGCGGCCGGTGGGGTGCGCATGGTCCGCGGCAGCGGCCGCGTCGACAACACCGCCTTGGAGACCCGGCCGGACGTGCTCACCTACACGACCGGACGGCTCGACGAGGATGTCGAAGTCATCGGCGAGGTCAGCGCCGAGATCTGGTTCCGCTCCAGCCTGCCCTACGCGGACGTGTTCGTGCGGCTGTGCGACGTGGACCCGCGCGGCCGCTCCCGCAACGTCTGCGACGGTCTGGTCAGCCTGACCGGCGCCGACGAGATCACCTGCGCCGCAGTCCGGCTGTGGCCGACCGCACACCGGTTCATGGCCGGGCACCGCATCAGGGTCCAGGTCTCCAGCGGCGCTTTCCCGCGCTACGCGCGCAACCCTGGCACCGGCGAACCGCACGCTACCGCCGCCCGACTCCGGGCCGCCGACCAGGAGGTCCACCACGACCCAGACCACCCCTCGGCAATCATCCTGCCCGTCCAGCAGGCCTTAACCACCCATGTTCACGGCGTTCACCCGGGTGGGCCGGAGCGTTACGACGACCCTTGACTCGCCGGGATGGTCGTGCGCGCGCACGTCGGCGCCGTACTTGGCGCCCACCTTGGTGGCGAAGGCGTAGTCGGCATCCGGCGTGATCTCCGCGTCACCGCGCAGCTCGAGATAGCGGTAGGGGTTGGCCAGGTCGAGGATGAAGAGGTTACACGCCGGGTTGCGGGACAGGTTCTTGGTCTTCTGCCGGGTGGAGTTCAGGGAGATGGACACCGTGTCGCCCGCGGCGAGGAACCACACCTCGGAAAGCTGCGGGCGCCCGTCGGTTCCAACGGTGGCGAGCGTAGCGACCTGGGCCGAGAGCAGGTCGCGATGGGAGTCGGGGATGACACTCATGAGGGGCTCCTCTGCATTGTCGGTAGCGGGTGCCGGTTGGCTTCAGGTGGTGATGTCCGGGTAGGGCACGCTCCAGCGGGCCAGCCGGGCCGCGTACTCTCGCTGGAAAGCGAGCGGTTCCGGGTAGTCCCGCTCGAACAGCGCGATGAACAGGGTCAGCGTGAGGAAGTTGTGCGCGCCCAGCTCGAACAGGGTCACGTAGTCGTGCGTGGCCAGGGCTTCGCGCTCGGCATCGGTGAACGTCAGCCAGGTGCTGCGCTCCCCGCGGTGGCAGTTGAGGATCACATTGGCCTGCTCGGCCTCCCACCAGGTGACCGTGCTGCGCGGGTCCGCCCGGTACCGTTCCACCAGTTCGGGGTCGCGGTCGATGGTGTAGAGGAACTTGTTGACCAGGTACTTGCTCACGGCGCGTGCGCTCCCTCCGGGTACCAGGTGAAGTAGGCCTCCATGGTGTGGAACAGGTCGAGGGAGTCGGTGTAGTCCGCCTGCACGCCCGCCCCGGCCGCACCCATCATCAGCATGAAATCCATGAACCCGTGGGTGGCGTTGCCGGGCTGCCACAGGCTGTCCAGGCTGACCTGAGCCAGCGCGGAGTCGAGGTCGCCGGACGCGATCCACTGCACCGCCTTCCGGTCGAACTCCGGGTCGGGACCGTGCGGGCCGAACTGCCGTGGGCCGCCGAGTTCCAGCGACAGGTGCCCGGTGCCGATGATCGCCACCCGCTGATCAGTGGGCCATGCCTCGACCAGCTGGCGGATCGTCCGGCCCAGCTCCACGAACCGCTTGGGCTGGGGCATGGGCGGGGCGAAGATATTCGTGTACACCGGCACGATCGGCAGGTCCGCTTCCGGCCGCAGGGTGATGAGCGGGCAGGTGATGCTGTGGTCGATCCGCAGCTCGTTGCTGAACGCGAGGTCGAAGCCGGCGTCGATGCCCTCCCGGAGCAGGTACGCGGACAGGTCCTCGTGCCCCTGCAGGAGCATCCGGGGCAGCCCGAACTCGCGTTCCTCGTTGTAGAAGTTCGCGTCGTAGAACGGTGCCTTGCCGATGAGGAACTGTGGCATGTTGTCCAGCCACAGCTGGTGGAAGTGGTCCGAGCCGATCATGACCAGCACGTCAGGCCGGGCCCCGGTCAGGGTCTGCCGGAACGCCTCGATCTTGGCCACCCATTCGTCGGCGAACGGCGGCCGGTCCGCGCCGGTGGACGTGCTCGCCCGGTAGTAGAACGGGTGATGGGTGGATGCGATGACCGCGGCGACGGTGGCCATAGCCGCTCCCTTAGCTGGTGTCGTGAGAGGGGTCGGGGGGGGTGCGGATTCCGTGGTCCCCGGCCCGCGCTGCGGGGCCGGATCCGGCGGCCAGAAATCCTACCCCACAGGCGACACGTGCCCGTTGCACGGACAAGTGTCCGTGGCTATCGTCGAGACCCTGCCTGCCTCAGAGTGGAGGTCCGCCCATGACAGCCGCAGCCAGCCCGGACCGGCCTGCCAGCGAGCCAGCCAGCCTGGCCGCGCCTGACTTCACCCCGGGCCGCCCCCTGGTGTTCCGCAACGCCACGGTGCTCACCATGGACGGCGCGCACACCGTGCACCACGGCGGCGACGTCCTGATCAGCGGCGAGCGGATCGAGGCGGTGGGCCCGCGCCTGGAGGTGCCCGAGGGCACCGTCGAGATCGACGGATCTGGCGGCATCGTCATGCCGGGCATGATCGACACGCACCGGCACATGTGGCAGACCGCGATGCGCGGCTACGGCGCGGACTGGACGCTGACCCAGTACTTCGTCTGGTACTACCTGCAGTGGGGCAAGGCGTTCCGGCCGCAGGACATCTATGCGGGTAACCTGCTGGCTGCGCTGGAGGCGGTCGACGCCGGGGTGACCACAACCGTGGACTGGTCACATGGCCTGCAGACGGTCGATCACGCGGACGCGGCAGTGGACGCGCTGGCCGAGGCTCCCGGCCGGTTCGTACTCGCCTATGGCAACATCCAGCAGGGCCCGTGGGAATGGTCCGCCGCCCCGGAGTTCCGCGACTTCGTCAGCCGGCGCTTCGGCGCGGCCGATGACATGCTCGGCTTCCAGATGGCTTTCGACGTCACCGGTGACCCGGCATTCCCGGAGAAGGCCGCCTTCGAGGTGGCCCGCGACCTGGGGGTGCCGGTGACCACTCACGCCGGCGTCTGGGGCGCGACCAACGACGACGGCATCCGGCTGATGCACGACAACGGGTTCATGACCCCGTCCACGATCTACGTGCACGCGGCCACCCTGACCAGGGACTCCTACCACCGGATCGCGGCCACCGGGGGCACCGCGTCGGTCTCCACCGAAAGCGAGCAGAGCGCCGGCCAGGGCTACCCGCCGACCTGGCAGCTGCGCGAGCACGGCATACCGGTGTCGCTGTCCATGGACACGAGCGTGTGGTGGAGCGGGGACCTGTTCTCCGCGATGCGGGCCACGCTCGGCGCGGACCGGTCCCGTGAGCACCTGGAGGCGCACGGGCGGCAGGAAACCGTCACGCACTGCCACCTC
>Ga0209526_10001058_pt1 | contig 18210 bp, 17 predicted proteins | sample JacPinW_OM2H0_M1_FD_188566 | JGI IMG/M metagenome (GOLD analysis project Ga0209526, IMG submission 188566) | Forest soil microbial communities from Algoma, Ontario, Canada - Jack Pine, Ontario site 1_JW_OM2H0_M1 (SPAdes) (version 2) | ecosystem: Environmental > Terrestrial > Soil > Boreal... | reverse complement strand
AAACGCGGCGTTCTCGTCGTACCGGTCCTTCAGCGCGGCCCCGGCCAGTTTGTACTGCTGGTAGGCTAAAAGCCGTTGCCGCAGCGCCTCTTCCGCGGCAATTGCTTCCTCCGCGAGTTCGTCGGTGAACGGCGGCGGGGGCGGCGGAAGCAGTTTCTTCGACTTGATGAATACGAGCGTCGCGGCAATAACGAGATACTCGCTCGCGATCTCGACGTCGAGCGCTTCCATCATCGCGAGATAGCCGAGGTACTGCTGGCATACCGACGCAAGACTGACCGTTGTGATGTCCAGGTCTTGCTGGATGACGAGTTGGAGAAGAAGGTCGAGCGGGCCGTCGAAGACGTCCAGTTTGACGAGCAGCGCCGGCTTCGTGCCGGGCCCAGCGGCTTGCGCTATCGTTGTTGCTCCTTATTTTGTAGTCGGGCGAGTTTACTCGCCTGCGGCGGCCTGAAGTCCGCCGACTACATCGACGGGCTCAATGCGTCCACGTCTGTTTCCCGATCGTCACTCGGCCGCCCTGCGGCAGCACTTCGATATAGATTTGACCCGGAGCAAGCGTTAGGGCTTTGCCCATCGCGTCTTGAAGGCGCGGCAGCGAGTTAGGCCCATCACTTTTCCACGTCGCTTCCGAAACCGTGCCGTCGCGCACCAGCAGCGCCGGATAGTCGCCGTACACATCCATTTTGAGATCTCCGATCGCGTCGAGCACCGTCGCCGGAATCCAAACGGCGATGACGTCAGCGATTCTGTACGGCGCCGGGTTCTCCAAGTCGTGTTGCGTGACGCCGCCGATCATGCGCACGTACGCGCCGGCGCTGTACACGTATCGCACGGAGTACTGCCGCCAGAAATCGACCGTGACGCCCGGCGCTCCCGTAAGAACCGGAGATGGCGAGAACCGAAACGCCGGGCCCGCGAAGGGCGTATCGGGCCAGCCGTGCTTGGGCCCGGAGTCGCGCATTCTTGCGATCGACGTGTACAGGTTGTGGGGCATTTCACGAGCGTCGTCGCGCCAAAACGCTTCCTCGGCGATGAGAATCTCTTCCATGTCGGCAAAACCGCCCGCCCGCAGCTCCCTCAAGGGCTCCCACACATCGTCGTTCTCGCCCGCGTGCGCGAAGTAGGGGTCGTACGGCCTGGCAAGATCGACGTAATAGAGGCGGGCGGACCGCACCGGGCCGATCTTCGCGGGTGCGTTCTCGAGATACAGCGCCATATAGCGAGTGATGCCGCCTTCGGCTTCCGCCTCGTACACGATGTCGGCGTCGCGCAGGCCGCTTTGCGGGCGCGCGTCGTAGGGATAGTTGTCGATCATGACTGCCGTAACTCGATGCTTGATAGACTTGGGCAGTACGGCCGCGCCGTTGAGCGGGCTCGCCACGTGCGGAATGGTCGGAACGGGTCTCGGCGTGGGGGTCGGCGCCGGCGGACGGCGGAAGGTTCGCGTCGGGCGGTGCGGGCGTGCCGCTGTCCCACGCGACGAGCGCGGAGCCGTTGAACGGGAGCTGCGCGATCGCGGGGATGCCCCAGAACGGCACCAGCGCGGTGTCGCGGCCCGGGCCGAGCGCGGGTTGCCGCACCGAGGCGCCGATGGTCCGAGCCTCGGTCTCGGTGGTGATGTTGGCGACCTGATGGTCGCCGAAGGCCATGTGCAGGAGAACCGTGTGTGAGGGCGTGTTCGGGTACGGGCTGCCCGTCATGTGCTGCGCGTAGCCGTCGGCTTCCGCGCGGTCCCACAGCATCTGCACGATCGACAGCGCCAGGATCCGGTCGAGCTCGTTGGGATACGCCGGGTTCAAGATCGCCTTGTAGGTGTTGAAGTCGACGCTGCGCTGGAGCAGCGTGCTGTAGTTCATGCCCGGCACGCCGAGCACCGCACGCGTCCACTGGTTCGACACCGCGGTGACCGCGCCACCCAGGATCCCACCTTGAGAGTTTCCGTCGTAGAACACGTCGCTCGTGTCGATGACGGGAGTGTGTGCGGCGCCCGCTTGGAATGCGGGGTTCGACACGAACCCGTTCGCCGACCGCATGAGCTTGGCCAGGAACAGGAAGTTCAAGAACCCCTGCTGGGTTCGGTCGGCCATCTTCGGGAAGTTGGAGAAGTCTTGGAGTGAGGAGACCGCGGTGCCGATGTCCTCGGCCGCGAAGCCCGACCACTTCGTCGCGCAGAACACGAAGTCGTGCTCGTTCGACATGGCCTTGACGTTGCCTGCGTTCACCTCGTCGTTGCTGCCGAGCAGGCCGTGGCCGTACACACCGGCGCGGGCCGGGTGCACCGGATCGCTGCCGCTGGCCGTCGCGGCGCGCGGGATGTTGCAGATGAACGAGGCCGTGAAGGTCCCGTTGCGCGTGGGCAGGCCGTTGGGACCGTTGTTGAACACCGAGCCGGGAGCACCGGTGCCGGTGAGGTAGCTGGGCACGTCGAACGTTCCGGTGACCTGGCGGAAGATGTTGGGATCCGAGCTGGGGGTGTAGTCCTGCGTCCCCGTGACGGTGAACGCGGGCGTCCCTCCGTTGAGGCTCGCGAAGGCGTCGTCACGGATGTGGAGCATCCGTTCCGACAGGTTGCGCCCGCTCGCGACTGTGAAGTCCCAGGCGAGGTTCAGGTCTCCTCGGCCCACGCCCGCGTGCGCGAGCGAACGGAAGATCGACTCCATGTGCGCGCGGCGACCCTCGATCACGGGACTGAAGGTCGGGATGCTGTCGCGGTAGATCTGGAACCCGCGCCCCGCCCCGATCGGCGATGCCGCGCCGTCGCGGAGGTTGCGGAGCGCCACCACGTAGTGGTGGCCCTCGGTGAGGCTGCGGGCCGGTCGCACGATCAGCATCTGCGTCGCCGGCGGATCAGCTTGCGCGTCGAGCTCGGCGAAGAACGGCCAGCGCTGGCCGGTGTCGGCGTCGAGCAACACGATGGGCTGGTTCGGGTCGAGCGAACGGCCGATGTCGGTGATCGGCGCCGCGCCCGTCTTCACCAGGTCGAGGTTCGGCACGAAGGCGAGGACCGCGGAACCCGGGCTGAAGCCGTCGTTGCGGTTCCACTCCGTCGGATCGATGTGGACGCCGTCCTTGTTCGCCGGCATCGACGCCGCCGCGAAGTTGACGCGCCGTCCGGTATTGGTCGTGCCGTCCTGGGTGGTGAACCAATCGTTGGGGAACGGCAGCAGGCACTTCGCAGGATCGAGCACGTCACAACGCGACGCCGTCGTGAGGTCGATGCCCGGCTCGAAGGACAACGTCGAGAACGCGTGGTCACGAGCCGCAACCGGCTGGCCCGAGACCGCGCCCGTCGCCTCGATCGTCGTCAGTCCCGCGCGGAGCTCGGCCGCCTGCACCGTGCCGGTGAAGAGCGTGCCGTTCCGTGTCAGGCGGCTGGTGATGTCGGAGAACGACGTCCAACCCGGCCGTCCGCTGCTGACCACGACCCGCAACGTGGCCGGATCGAGCGGCGGATCGACCCGGATCGTGACCGGCACCGCGCCCGCCGGATCGGCCTGGGTGCGGTCGAAGGGCGTGAGGATGTGCACGCGCGTCGCGGGTCCCGTCTTCGGGATGGTCCGGCTGGCGATGAATGCGCAGCCCGATCCAATCAGTGCCACGACAATTGCCACCAACGCGACGCGTCGCATCGATCGTCTCCCCCCAATTCGACGACGACCACCGACAGTACGAGGCCGGCTGCTGACGGTCAATGTGAGCGATCGACGAGGCGGATGACTGCATCGAGACCGCGACGACCGCCGGGTGGTGCCGCGGGGAGGAGCAGGACACTCAGTCCGGCCGCGATCGCGCCGCCGTCGGTGAGTGCGTTGTCGCCGACCATCAGGGCGCCGGCGGGCTCGACACCGAGTTGCGCGCACGCCGTCGTGAACAGCGACGGCGTCGGCTTGGCCGCACCGTGCTCGAACGACAGCACGATCGAGTCGAACAGATGGAGCCACCCGAACCGATCGAGCACCGGCCGGTAGTCCCAACCCGTGTCGCTCACGATCCCTAACGGCACTCCCGCGTCGTGCAGCGCGACGAGCGTCGACTCGCTGTCGGTGTACGGCACCCAGCGGTCGGGATCGACCTCGCGTTCGTAGAGCGCGTGACCGAGCCCGTCGGCAAAGACGTCGGCCGCGCTGTAGAGCGCAGTCCATGCCTCCTGATGGGCGACGGCAGAGAGGTCACGACCCTTCGCGATCTCCTCCGGAGTCCGAGCCAGGGCCTGGATCTCGGCCCAGACGCGCGCCGCGTCGCCGTCGGCGACGGTGACGCCCCGCGCCGCCGCCTCCTCGACGATGCTCCGGTACCCGCCGGCCCGGCCGACCAGCGTGTCACCGAGGTCGAACAACACCGCCCTCACGAGCCGAACTTCGGGGCCCGCTTCTCGAGGAACGCGGCAACGCCTTCGCGTGCGTCGGCGATCTGACTCGCCGCCGCCATGACTTCGGTCGCGTAGGAGTACGCCTTGGGCTGGTCGAGGTCGATCTGGGCGTAGAACGCCTGCTTGCCGATGCCCTTCGACTGGGCGCTCCCCCGCGTCGCGCGACGCACGAGGTCGTCGGTCGTGGGAACGAGCTGGTCGGCTGGCACGACTCGGTTCACCAGCCCCCAGTCGGCCGCGGTGGCCGCATCGATCGTGTCGCCGGTCAGCGCGAGCTCGAGCGCGCGCTTCCGGCCGACGGCGCGTCCGACCGCGACCATGGGCGTGGTGCAGAACCACCCGCCCTTTCCGCCCGGCACTGCGAACCCGGCGTCGTCGGACGCCACCGCGAGATCCGCGCTCGCCACGAGCTGACAGCCGGCCGCGGTCGCGAGACCGTGGACGCGTGCGACGACCGGCTGCGGGATCGACTGCATGGTCGTCATGAGCTGCGCACACGTGTTCAGCAGCGCCCGCATCGACGCGAGATCGACGCCCGCCATGTCGGCGAAGTCGTGCCCGGCCGAGAACACGGGGCCGCGGCCGGCGAGGATCACGCCGCGGGCATCGCTGTCGCCGACTCGACGGAAGGCGTCGAGGAGCTCGCGCATGTGCACGAGAGACAGCGCATTGCGTCTCTGCGGAACGTTCATCATGATCGTGACCACGTCGTCGGATCGGTCGACGAGCACGCAGTCGTAATTGCCACCGTCCATCGCGCACCTCCGGCTCCCAAGGAAACCGTAATGGGCCGAGCACTCGGGCGAATCAGCCGTTTCGGGCCGCCGGGTCCCGGGCAGGACGGCGTTGTGCAGCCCCACGCCGGGACCCGACGCGCCCGTTCGCCCCGGGCCGGCGAGGGGCGGCGATGAGGAGGCGGCGCGCCGTCGAGCTCGCGCTGCTCGCCGCTCCCCTCGCCCTTGCTGCCGCGCTGACACCGCTGCTCAGCACGGCACGGTCCGCGCACGCGACGACACCCTGGGCGCGGCCCGGGCAGGGCGCGCTCGAGCCCAAGACGATCTTTCTCAGCGACTGCGCGGTGTGTCACGGCAACGACGCGCGCGGCACGCCGAACGGCCCCGACCTCCGAGGGTTCGGGCGGGCGTCGCTCGACTACGAGCTCTCGACCGGCCGCATGCCGTTGCCGGCACCGGACGCACGGCTGGTCCGGCGCACGCCGAGATATCCACCCCCGGTCCGGGACGCGCTCGTCACCTACGTGTTCGACCTCGCGGGTGGTGGCGGTCCCGACATACCGGCGGTCGACGCGCGCCACGCCGACGTCGCCCAGGGAGGTGAGCTGTTCCGCTTGAACTGCGCCGCGTGCCACGCATGGTCGGGACACGGCGGTGCGCTGCTGTCGCGCGAAGCTCCAAGCACCCACCGCGCGACACCGTTGCAGACCGCGGAGGCGATCCGCGCCGGACCCGGGATGATGCCGGCGTTCGGCGAGGCCGCGATCACGGGCACGCAGCTCGACGACGTCGTCGCGTACGTGCAGTACATCCGGCATCCGAGCAACCGGGGTGGCAATCCCCTCTGGTACATCGGACCGCTCGCCGAGGGCGGCGTCGCCTGGATCATCGGGTTGGGCCTGCTGCTCGTGTTCATCCGCTGGATCGGGACGGCGCGATGACCCACCCGCACGGCGGCGAGCCCCAACTGCCCGACGACGCCGCGCGTCGCGACGACCCGGGCGGTGAGGTGGTCATCCTCCTCGGCTTCCTGCTGTGCTTCCTCGGTGGGCTCGGGCTCACGATCGTCTACGCGCTCGGCGGCCAACCGCAGGCCGAGGGCGTCCTGCTCGCCGTCGCGCTGTTCGGCCTCGGCTTCGGGCTCGTCACGTGGGCCCACCGCCTGATGCCCCATGGCCCCTTCGATGAGCCGCGCGAGCTCCCCACCAGTGAGGCCGAGCGCGAAGCGTTCGAGCGCGACCTGGAGCAGGGCGGGGTGCTGGGCCGGCGCAAGCTCCTCATCGGAGGGCTCGTCGCGGCCGCGGGGTCACTCGGCATCGCGGCACTGTTCCCGATCCGTTCTTTCGGGCCGAGCCCGGGCAAGTCGCTCGTGACGACGCCGTGGAGGCGCGGCCGGCGCCTCGTGACCGACAGCAACACGCCCATCCGGCCCGCCGACGTGCCGCTCGAAGGTCTCGTGACCGCGTTCCCCGAGGGGCTGCCGAACTCGGCCGACGGCCAGATCGTGCTGATCCGGGTCGCTCCCGGTCTTCTCCAGCCCAAGCCGGGGCGCGCGACGTGGGCGCCGGAGGGTTTCATCGCGTACTCGAAGGTGTGCACGCACGCCGGGTGCCCCGTCGGCCTCTACCAGGCCGAGAGCCATCAGCTGCTGTGCCCCTGCCATCAGTCGGCGTTCGACGTGCTCGACGCGGCCAAGGTCGTGTTCGGGCCCGCCTTCCGAGCCCTGCCGCAGCTGCCGCTCGCCATCGACAACGAGGGGTACCTCGTCGCGCAGAGCGACTTCCACGAGCCCATCGGACCCTCGTTCTGGAACCGCGGATGAAGCGGCGGGCCGCGATCGTGCTGCTCATGGTCTCCGGCGCGGCGCTGAGCGCGTGCGGCAATACGCGGTCGCCGAAGATCCTCGGCGCCAAGGGTTCGGAATCGCACCAGATCTCCGGTCTGTGGTGGCTGATGTTCGGTCTCGCGGCGTTCGTCTACCTCGTCGTCGGCGGCTTCATCGTGCTGGCCGCGGTGCGCGGACGAGGGACGCCCCAAGGTCGTCCCTCGCGCCTCACTGACCACGGGTTCATCTGGATCGGCGGGATCGTCGTCCCGCTCATCATCCTGATGACCCTGGCCGCGTTCACCGTGAGGACGACGGCAGCCCTGAGGAAGCCGTCGTCACAGGAACTGCGGATCGACGTCGTCGGCAAGCGATGGTGGTGGGCGGTCGACTATCCGGGGCTGCACATCGTCACCGCGAACGAGATCCACGTCCCGGCCGGTCAGCGGATCAACATTCGGATCGACTCCGACAACGTGAACCACAGCTTCTGGGTGCCGCAGCTGGCCGGAAAGATCGACGCGATCCCGGGCCAGCACAACTACTTGCGCTTCACCGCGCAGAAGCCCGGCACCTATCGCGGGCTGTGCTCCCAATACTGCGGGACGCAACACGCGTGGATGCAGTTCGTAGTGATCGTGCAGAGCCCGGGTGACTTCGGTCGTTGGGCGACACGCGAGCAGGTTCTACCCGGTCGCATGCCCTCAACCGAGCAGGAGGCTCGGGGACAACTGGTGTTCGTGAGCTCCGCGTGCGCGGGGTGCCACACGATTCGCGGCACGCAGGCAACGGGCGAGATCGGACCGGACCTCACCGACTTCGGTCAGCGAACGACGCTCGGCAGCGTTCGGGTCGCCAACACGACTGGCAACCTGGCCGGCTGGATCGGCAACTCGCAGACCCTCAAGCCGGGGAACCTCATGCCGCCTCAGTACCTCTCGCCCGGCGACCTCCAGGCGGTCGTCGCCTACCTGCAGGACCTGAAGTAGGAGCACGCATGGCCGTCACGGACGATCCCACGCTCGCCCTGTCGCCCGATCCTGAGCACCTTCAGGAAGGTTGGGGCGAGGAAGCGCCCGGGATCCCCGGGTTCTTCTCGACGGTCGACCACAAGCGGATCGGCAAGCGATACATCTACACGTCGTTCTTCTTCTTCTTCCTCGCCGGCATCGTGGCCCTGATCATGCGCCTGCAGCTCGCTCAGCCGGAGAACACGCTGCTGTCTCCGTCGACGTACAACGAGTTCTTCACCGTGCACGGCACCGCGATGATCTTCCTCTTCAATACGCCGGTGCTCGCCGGCTTCGGGAACTACTTCGTCCCCTTGATGCTCGGCACGCGCGACATGGCCTTCCCGCGCCTGAATGCCTTCAGCTACTGGATCTTCCTGCTCGCCGGGCTCTTCCTCTTCTCGAGCTTCGTGATCGGTCACCCGCCCGACGGCGGCTGGTTTTCCTACACACCGCTCACGGAGAAGGCGTTCTCACCTGGCATCAACCAGGACTTCTGGGGGCTCGGAGTCGTCTTCATCGGCATCTCGACGACCGTCGGCGCGATCAACTTCATCGTCACGACGTTCAAGATGCGCGCGCCGGGGATGACGCTCAACCGGATGCCTATCTTCGTCTGGTCGATGCTGGTGTTCTCGTTCATGGTGATCTTCGCGGTCCCCGCGGTGACACTCGCTGCCGCGCTCCTCGAGTTCGACCGGTTGTTCGCTACGGCGTTCTTCAACCCGGTGCTCGGTGGGAACACGCTCCTTTACCAACACCTGTTCTGGTTTTGGGGTCACCCCGAGGTCTACATCCTCTTCGTTCCGGCCACCGGCATGGTGTCGATGATGATCCCCGTCTTCTCTCGTCGACCGCTCTCGGGCTACCTGTGGATCGTCACCGCGCTCGTCGTTGTTGCCTTCATGAGCTTCGGCGTGTGGGTGCACCACATGTTCACGACCGGGATGCCGGCACTCGCCTTGTCGTTCTTCTCCGGCGTGAGTCTGCTCATCACCATTCCGAGTGGCATTCAGTTCTTTGCGTGGATCGCAACGATGTGGCACGGCGTCGTGAAGTTCACGACACCGATGCTGTTCTCGTTGGGGTTCCTTCTGATCTTCCTGCTCGGAGGGATCACGGGCGTGATGGTCGCGGTCCTGCCGTTCGACTGGCAGGTCCACGACAGCTACTTCGTAGTCGCGCACTTCCACTACGTGCTCAACGGCGCGGTCGTGTTTCCCATCTTCGGGGCCATCTACTACTGGATGCCGAAGATCACCGGCCGGATGCTCTCGGAGCGGCTCGGCAAGATCAGCTTCTGGGTGATGTTCATCGGGTTCAACATGGCGTTCTTCCCGATGCACATCCTCGGTTTCCTCGGCATGCCGAGGCGCGTCTACACGTACCCGAGCGGCCTCGGTTGGGACGCCATCAACATGATTGTGAGCATCTTCTCCTTCGTGTTCGCAGTCGGTGTCCTGCTCACGCTGATCAACTTCGTTTGGAGCCAACTCCGGGGCGAACGCGCGGGCGAGAACCCTTGGGGCGCCGACTCGCTCGAGTGGGCTACGAGCTCACCGCCACCCGAGTACAACTTCGCCGCCATTCCGGTCGTCTCCGGTCGCCACCCCCTGTGGGACCGACAACCACTGGCGACCGCGGCGCCGGGTGACGACCCCGTGACACGCAGCCTCGGGCCGGTCGGCACGATGGAGCGCGAAACCCCGTTCACCGAGGGGCTGAGCGGCGACCCCGAGGCCGCCATGCAGATCCCGCACGAGACGTACGTGCCGTTCGTCGCCGCCGTCGGGATCCTGGTGTTCTTCTGCGGACTGCTGGTGAAGGCCGCCCTCGTTGGCGTACTCGGCGTCGTGATCGGCCTCGTCGGCATCGTGTGGTGGGCCTGGAAGACCGGTGAATGATGAGTGACTCGACCTCGACGATGGACGGGACCCTGCCGGTCCGCGCGCTGCCGCGAGTGCAGGGGTACAGCACCGCGTGGTGGGGAGTGGCAACGGTGATCGCCACCGAGGCGATGATCTTCATCGGGCTGCTGGCCACGTACTTCTTCCTCCGCGCCGCGTCGAAGGAGTGGCCGCTCGGGGGCATCGAGCTTCCCGAGCTCACCCAGACGTCGATCTACTCGGTGGTCCTCATCGGATCGAGCATCCCCGTCATCTGGGGCGAGCGCGCGATCGAGAGGAACGACGTCACGACGTTGAAGCTCGCGCTGGCTCTCGCGTGGGTGATGGGCGCCGCGTTCTTGTACCACACCATCGAAGACTTCCGGAGCCTGCACTTCGGCTGGCGTGACAACGCGTACGGCTCGATCTTCTACGTCACGATCGGGTTGCACGGGCTCCACGTGCTTGCGGGGCTCCTGATCTCGGCCGTCGTCCAGCTCAAGGTCTGGTTGGGCCGGGTCTCGGGCGAACGCCACGTGAGTGTCGACGTGTTCGCCCTCTACTGGCACTTCGTCGATGCCGTGTGGGTCTTCGTGTTCCTGTCGCTGATTCTCTCCCCCCACCTCGGCAAATGAGCACCCCCAGTCTCCGCCTTCGCGAGTTCCCGGAGCGGGGGTTCCTCGTGTGGTACGCGCTCAGCGCGCCCATCCTCGCCTGGTTGGTACACCTCATCGCGCTGGCGGCCTTGACGCAGTACTCGTACAACAAGAAGGGCGGGACGTTCTGGATGCATCTCACGACGGTCGTGACGATGATCGCGACGCTCGTTGCGATGTGGCTCTCATACCAAATGGTGCGGAGAGCCGGCGCACCCGAGAGTGAACCCGGACCGGCCGGGCGGACCCGATTTCTCGGCGAGCTCGGGCTCATCGTCGGCGTGGTGAACCTGATGTTGATCGTGCTCGAAGAGGTGTACCTCGACGTGCTGCACGGGGTCGGTCACCTTGTCTGACTTCGGTCCGATCGCGCTCCTGATCGCGCTCGCGGCTGCGTACACAGCCGGGGTGCAGCGGGCGTGGGCGCGTGCGGGCCGGGACCGGTTGGTGCGGGTGCACCAGGCCGTCTACTTCGCGCTCGGGCTGGCCGCGACGCTCGCGGCACTTGTCGGACCCCTCGACCGACGCGCCGTCCACAGCCTGACCGCGCACATGGTGCAACACGTGATCCTGCTCGGAGTCGCGGCGCCGCTGCTCGCAACGGGCGAACCGACGACCGCGCTCCTGTGGACGCTCCCGGACGACACGCGCCGACGGGCCGGCGCTTCATGGCGAGCGGTGCAACGCAGTCAGCGTGGGCGCGGGTGGGCCGTGTGGATCGGCGCGACCATCCTGGTGCAGACCGCGGTCGTCTTCGCTTGGCACGTGCCGGCCGTCTACGACGCCGCGGTCCGCCATCCGCTGCTGCACGGGCTGGAGCACCTGACGTTCCTGCTGAGCGCGGGAGCGTTCTGGTGGGTGGTCGCGGGTACGGGATGGAAGTCACGCCAGGGCGCGGGGATCTTCGCCGTCTTTGCAGGTTGGTTCCCCATGATGGGGCTGGGGGTGCTGATGACCTTGGCGGCCACCGCGTGGTACCCGGCCTACGTCACCGGGTCGGCGGCGGCCGCGCTGCGCGACCAGCAGATGGCGGGCGCCGTGATGTGGAGCGTCGGTGGGCTCACAAGCGTCATCGGTGCGGCGGTGCTCTTCGCGTCGTGGTTGGCCTCGGTCGACAAGCGTCACCCGCCGGGCGAGTCGATCGTCGTACCCCCTTTGGAGGCGATGCGATGACGCGCACAGCTCGTAGCGCGCACCATGGTCGATGGGCCCTCGGGCTCCGCTCGGGCATCGTCGTCGTCGCGTTGGGAGTGGTCGGTGCGTCCGGTTGTCACACCGGCCTGAGCGCACCCACACGCATCGTGTCGGGTGCCAGCGCCGATCTCGGGAGAAAGGCGATCCGGCACTACGGCTGCGGCTCCTGTCACGAGATCCCAGGGGTGCGCGGTGCTCACGGACTCGTCGGTCCCCCGCTGATCAAGTGGAACCGACGCGGGTACATCGCGGGCGAGCTCGCGAACACGCCGAACAACCTCGTGACCTGGATCCAGAACCCCAAGGCGGTCGAGCCCGGGACCGACATGCCCAACCTGCACGTGACGCCGGACGACGCCCGCAACATCGCCGCCTACCTCTACACGATCAAGTAGCCACGAATGTTGATGCGGCGACTCTGGCAGTGGTTCGACGAGCGCCTCGGCGCCTCCCGCTTCGCGCGTCACAGCCTCAACAAGGTGTTCCCCGACCAGTGGTCGTTCATGCTCGGCGAAGTCGCGTTGTACTGCTTCGTGGTCCTCGTCATGACCGGCATCTACCTGACGTTCTTCTTCAGCCCGAGCTCACGCGAGGTCGTGTACCACGGGCAGTACCGCCCGCTGAACGGCGTGCGGATGTCGGAGGCGTACCAGTCGACGATCCGGATCAGCTTCGACGTCCGGGCCGGGTTGGTCATGCGTCAGATCCACCACTGGGCCGCGCTGCTGTTCGTCGCGGCCATCGTCGCCCACCTCTGTCGGATCTTCTTCACCGGCGCATTCCGTAAGCCTCGCGAGATCAACTGGATCGTCGGCGTGACGCTGCTGCTCCTGGCCATCGCCAACGGCTTCGCCGGCTACTCGCTGCCCGACGACCTCCTGTCCGGCACCGGGCTCCGGATCGCGTACTCGATCGTCTTGTCGATCCCCGTCATCGGGACGTGGACGGCGTTCCTGATCTTCGGCGGAAAGTTCCCTGCCGGCGACATCATCGAACGACTGTTCGTGATCCACATCCTGCTGATTCCGCTCGCGATCATGGCCCTGATCGGCGCGCACCTCGGCATCCTCTGGCGCCAGAAGCACAGCCAGTTCCCCGGTCGCGGGCGACGCGAAGACAATGTCGTCGGCTCCCGCCTGTGGCCCACATACGCGACCAAGAGTGTCGGGCTGTTCGCGATCGTCCTCGGCGTCTGCTCCGCGCTGGCAGGCTTGGCACAGATCAACCCCGTCTGGCTCTACGGACCGTTCCGAGCGCCCGCGGTCACCACCGCCGCGCAACCCGACTGGTACGTGGGCTGGCTCGAGGGCGCGCTGCGCATCACGCCACCGTTCTACGTCCATCTCGGGAGGTACGACATCCCGGAGCTCTTCTGGCCTGCGATCGCCCTTCCCGGGGTGACATTCACGCTGTTGTACCTGTGGCCGTTCCTGGAAGAGTTCTTCACACACGACCATGCCGAGCACAACCTGCTCGACCACCCGACCGACCGTCCGGTCAGGACGGCGATCGGCGTGGGAGTGCTGACCTTCTACATCGTCCTGCTCGTCGCCGGTGGTGACGACATCGTCGCCGACGTCCTCGGCGTGTCGATCTTCGCCGTCGTGTACACGCTGCGCGTGCTGGTGATCGTGTTGCCCGTCGTGACCGCGCTGTTCACCTGGAAGCTGTGTCGTGACGTCAAGGCCAGCGGTCACGTGGAGGAAGCAGACGCCGAGACCGAGCCACCAATCGGCCCGTTCCAGCTGCCCACCGGGGAACCGGTTGTGGAACCGGTCCTCACGGGGCGCTCGACCACGACGGCCGACTCGCTCTCACCCGGGCGAGATTCCGACCCACTGCAGTGATGCACCCGCGAGACGCGGAATCGAGCTATGGGGCCGCCCGGCCCTCGGACGTGACGGTCTCGGCCACGCGCCGGGCCTCTTCCACCGACACCCCGGCGCGTCCCGCGACCCAGCACGAGACGGGCGCCGCGGTTCGGGCCGACGCGTGGGCGGCGGTGCCCGCCAGAGCGAGGAGCGCCTCGTACTCGGCGTCGGTCGGCGCGGGGGCACCCAGGGCCGCGGCGAAGCGGGCGATCCACTCGCGGTCTTCCATCGAGCGAACGGTACACGGACGGGACACGCACACCCATCTGGGGAAGACTCCCGGCGGCAGTGAAGTCCGAGAGGAGGACGGGTGGCGAGCGAGGGGTATCACGAGCCGATCGAGTGGCTCGACCAGGCGACCATCGAGAAGCACCGCGCCGTCCAGTCGGTCGTCGAGGAGCTCCAAGCCGCCGATTGGTACGACCAGCGCGTCGCGGCGTGCACCGACGAGGCCCTGCGCGGGATTCTCGCCCACAACCGGGACGAGGAGAAGGAGCACGCGGCGATGGGGCTCGAGTGGTGGCGCCGCCACGATCCGGTGCTCGACCAACACCTTCGCACCTATTTGTTCACGGAAGGCTCCATCACCGCGGTCGAGCAGGAGGCCGAGGGCGACAACGGGAGCGGCGGCGGTTCCGGCGATCTCGCCATCGGAAGCTTGCGAGAGGAGGCGGTCCGATGAACCACCTGCTGCGCGAGCTCGCGCCGGTGCCCGAGGCGGCGTGGAGCGCGATCGACGACGAGGCATCGCGTGCGCTGCGCCATTACCTCACCGCACGCCGGCTGCTCGACTTCTCGGGGCCGCACGGGTGGGCGTACTCGGCGACGAGCCTCGGCCGATCCCAAGCCGTGACCGAGTCACCGGCGACCGGTGTGGAGGCACGCACCCGGCTCGTCCGTCCCCTGATCGAGTTGCGCACACCGTTCACGCTCAACCGTGACGAGCTCGACGCGATCGAACGGGGTGCGCTGAGCCCGGACCTCGATGCCGTGACGGATGCGGCGCGTCGCGCCGCGTTGGCCGAGGACACCGCCGTCTTCCACGGGTATCCGGCCGCAGGGATCGACGGCATCGTCAGCGGCTCGCCACACGACGCGCTGCCGATCAGTGACGACTACAACCTCTACCCCAGCATCGTGGCGCGCGCGGTTGCACGTCTGCGCGAAGCCGGAGTCGAAGGTCCGTACGCGATTGCTCTCGGGCCGCGCTGTTACACGGGCGTCATCGAGACGACAGAGCACGGCGGGTACCCGGTGCTGGAGCACATCCGTACGATCCTGGGCGGTCCGATCGCGTGGGCGCCCGCGGTCGACGGCGCGGTCGTGGTGAGTCAGCGGGGTGGCGACTACGAGATCGTGTGCGGCCAGGACTTCTCGCTCGGCTATGCGTCGCACGACGCCGGTTCGGTGAACCTGTACGTCGAGGAGAGCATCACGCTGCGCGTCACCGGACCGGAGGCCGCCGTCCGGCTCTACTACCCTCGATGACGCGTGTCGTTCACGGGGCTGCTCGCCCGCAGGGTCGGGGCCCGCAGGATGCGGACTGGTCCTGCTGCACCGGCGGTCGTGACGCGAAGCGACGGCGCAGCCCCTAGCTCCCGACGCGACGGCTTGTGGTCGCATCCGATGCTGCTCGCCATCACGGTGGGCGCATCGTCGGTGGAGGCGGCCATCCTCCTGCTGGTCGCGCCGCACTCGGCCCGCGGGCTGGCGCCGCAGGTCGTGGCGCCGGCCCCGTTCGGCGTCTTCCACGACCTGCGCTGGCTCCTCGTCTACCACCGCTCATGGCTCGCGCTCGCGGTCGAGCTTCTCGCCCTGCTCGTGTTCCGAGCCACGGTGGACACGGTGCTGCTCCGGGCGGCGTGGCCGCGCCACGAGACTGCTCCCTCGTTCGCCGCGTCGTTCCGGCGCGCGCTCGGTTTCACCGCGGTCGCCGTCGTGGCGCTCGTGCCCTGGACCGTGCTGCTCTTCGCGCTCGCGATCATCCCCATCTCGTGGTTGTTCTTCGCGGCCGTCCCACCCGCGATCGCAACCCTCGTGGTCGTGCACCACGGCGCGGCACGAGTGGGATGGTGGCGCGCCCTGCCGCCGCTGCGGACGTCGGGCTGGATCCTCGCCACCTTCGGCGTCCTGACCGCCGGGTCGGCCGCGATCGCGCTGAGCCCCGTGTGGCCCCTCGCGATCCTGGCTGCCGGGGCGACCGGACTCTTCGATGCGTGGGCGTGGTGTCGCATCGTCAGCGGCGTGCAGACCTCCCGAGCCCGCGACACGGTGACGTTGGGACCCATCAGGCGATGGGTGCCGCTCGCGCCGATCGCGCTCGTGTCGATCTTCGTGATCGTCATCGGTGGGAGCGCGATCGGCTTCGCGGTCCATCAACCGGCCCAACCGGCACCGGTCGGATCGCCACCGCCGCTCGGCAACGGCAACCCGGTGCTCGTGGTGACGGGCTTCGCGAGCCAATGGAACGGGGCCCCGGTCGACGTGCTCGGCGCCGACTACCGACAGTGGCGGTTCTCGTATCGCGGCGTCGGCGCGAACGGCGAGCCGCTGTCGTACGGATCACACGACACGCAGAAGTCGCTCGCGGCGCTCGACCGCTTGATGGCCCAACAGGTGGAGGCCATCCACGCCGCGACGAATCGCCCGGTCGCGATCGTCGCCGAGAGCGAGGGTGCGCTCATAGCGAAGACGTTCCTCCTCGCCACGCCGCACCCCCCGGTCGAGCGGCTCGTGCTCCTCAGCCCGCTCGTACGGCCGGGTCGGGTGTACTTCCCCGCGACGGGCAGCGACGGTTGGGGCACGTTCACCGGCTGGGGGCTGCGGGGCGTCGCCAAGATCCTCGCCGGACTGTCACCCCTCGAGCTCTCCCCCGACTCACCGTTCGTGCAGGACGTCGACCGTCACGGCGCCGCGCTGCGCGACGCGCTGGCCTGCGGCAGCCCCGGCGTCCACCAGGACGCGTTCGTGCCGCTCGCCGACGCGGTCACCGGGCCGTTCGACGACGCCGTCGACATCAGCAACCCGAACGGCATGGGCTCGGTACGGGTTCGTGTCGTGCCCGCGTTCCACGGCGGCCTGATGGGGAGCCGATCGATTCAGCGGGCGATCCGCGCCGACCTGCGGGGAGAGAACCCGGCCGTCTACTCGTGGGCCGCGGCCGGATCGGTGATCCGGGGCGCGGCCGCGGCGTGGCAGGTGCCCGATCTGCCCGTCGACCTGAATCCGGCGTGGATGACGACCACGCACCCCGGGCTTGCCAGCGCGGGACGCGCCGCTCGCTGCGACGCGGTGCGCACGGAGCTCCAGGCGATGGTGGCGGGATGACGCCGCAGCGCGGCCACGGTGCGCTGATCGTGTCGGCTGCTTCTCCCGCCGGGAAGGATGGAGACGAATGAACGGCGTCCTCGTGCTCGTGGTGGCGTTGCTGGCAGGCGCGATCCCGTTCTCGGGGATCGCGGCGTGGCGGCTGCGCCGGGTCGACCTGCGCGACTACGGCAGCGGCACGGTCTCTGGCAGCGCGTTGTACCGCATCGCCGGCTTCGGCCCGATGGCCGCGGCGGGCGTTCTCGACGTCGGGAAGGGCACGATCGGCCCGTTGCTCGCGGGCAGCCATCGGCCCGAGCTGGCCGCGCTCGCCGGGGGGCTCGCCGTCGTCGGTCACAACTGGTCACCGTTCCTGCGCGGCGCAGGCGGGCGCGGCTTCTCCGTCTCGTTGGGTGTGCTGCTGGTGCTCGGGTGGCCCGGAGCCGTGGTGTTGCTCGGTGTGTTCCTCATCGGGCTCGCGTTTCGACAGGCGGGCCTTGGGATGTTCGTCGCGATGCTCGTTCTCCCGCCGCTGCTCGGCGCGCTGTACGGAGCCCGCGGCGTCTGGACCGGTCTCGCGCTCGCGGTGCCGATGTTCGCGAAGCGCCTGGCCGGCAACCGGGCTGCGCCCGCGCCGAGGGCACGTGCGTACGCAACCCGACTGCTGTTCGACCACGATCCGCCGACGGGAGCCGAGCCCGACGTGCAATCCGTACCGGACCCCGCCTTCGACGGGTACCGTGCTTCCTCGATCGACCCCTGCGAGTGCCGGGGCGAGCCGTCGTGAGACCGGGACACGAAAGGATCGCTGCGTGAGCTCTCCCCCCCGAGCCCCGCAGACGTGGACGCCCGACCGGCCGGATACGTCATGAGCGTGTCGATCGTCACCGACACCGCGGCTGCGTTGCCCGCAGATCTCGTGGAGCGGTACCACATCACGGCGGTGCCAATGTGGCTGACGCTCGGCGGGGACAACGTCCGCGACGACGAGCTGTCGATCGACGAGGTCCTGCGCTACGACCAGGTCTCGACGTCCGGGCCGAGCCCGGGCGAATTCGCCGAGGCGATCACGTCGCGCCTCGGCGACGACGGCGTGCTCGTGCTCACGATCGCGGCCACGATGAGCTCGACGTTCGGCGCGGCCCAGACCGGGGCCGCGTCCGTCGACGGCGACGTGGCGGTGCTCGACACGTCGACGGCGGCGGGCGCACAGGCGCTCGTGGTCCTGGCCGCGGCCCGCGCGGCCGAGGCCGGTGGCTCACTCCAAGAGGTCGAGGCGGCGGCGGCCCGGGCGATCGACGCGGTGCGGCTCGTGGCGATGGTCTCCGACCTCGACCACCTGGTCCGCAGCGGCAG
>Ga0209526_10001057_pt1 | contig 18221 bp, 7 predicted proteins | sample JacPinW_OM2H0_M1_FD_188566 | JGI IMG/M metagenome (GOLD analysis project Ga0209526, IMG submission 188566) | Forest soil microbial communities from Algoma, Ontario, Canada - Jack Pine, Ontario site 1_JW_OM2H0_M1 (SPAdes) (version 2) | ecosystem: Environmental > Terrestrial > Soil > Boreal... | reverse complement strand
TGCAGCTTCATCGCATTCGATCTCCTTGGTCGATCGCCTGCTCCGGGCGCGGTCTCGGCTGAGTTCAGTTCTGGATGAACCGTTCTATACGAACCATCCTTAACGTACGGTACTTCGGCAGTAGTGTCAATGGAAGGCAGCGTCGCCGGCGGGGCTCAGCGAAGCCCCCGTCCGCCTGCGGGACGGGGCTCAGCGAAGCCCCCCGTCCAGCAGGCCGGCCACGGCGCGGATCAGCCCGGATTGCCTCGCGGGGAGACGCTGCGCGCCATCCAGGCATCGACGGTGGCGATGATCCGGGGACGCAGATCGCGCGCGGCGATGACAGCGTCTACCGAGCCGACCTCCACGGCTCGCTGGATGCTGTGCACCGCGTCGAACTCCGCGGCCACCTGGCCGAGTTTCTCGACGCGGACCGACGAGCGCAGCCCGAACAGCTCAGTCGCGAGCGCGGCCCGCTCAGCGCCCGTTGCGGCCGCCACGCGGTTCGTCAGGTCCGTCACCCTGGGATCACGCGCGATGAGCGCCCCGACCGCGCCGGTGAAAACGACCGCGGCCGCCGGCGCGCCACCGATCACCGAGGCGTACGAGCCCTCCACGGCGAGCACCGTCATGGCGGGGTTAAGGGCCTTGGAGAACACTACGAACGCGCCGCCGTGGTAACGCGAGATCACGCAGAACACGATCTGCCCCGCGAAGTTGACGATGGCGCGCCCGATCTCCGCCCCGTACTCCAGTTGAAGGTGGCGCATCGAGTCTGGGGAGCCGTCAAAGCCGGAGAGATTGGCCAGCACGACCAGGGGCCGGTTGCCGCTGGCCGCGTTGATCGCGCGGGCCGCCTTTTTGGACGAGCGGGGAAACAGCGTGCCCGCCGTGTAGATGTCCGGCCCGTCAGTGGGCGGGAACCCCCGCCTCGGAACCGATCTGGACTCGATCCCGAGCATGCAGACCGGCCAGCCGCCACAGTGGGCATCCTGAACCACGGCCGTGTCGGCGTCGGCCATGCCGGCCCACCGTTCCAGGACTGGATGGTCCTGGTCGACGACCGCGTGCATGACCGTGCGTATATCGAAGGCCTTCTTCCGGTCCGGGTTCGCGGTCTTCGAGAAAATGTCACCCACTGTCCGGAAGTCGCTATCGGCGAGCTCGTGCGGATAGGCCGAGATGTCGCGGTCGGCCGGGTCGGACGTTGCCGCCCGGCGGGGGACGGCTTCCCCGGGCACGATGTAGGTGTGGTCGTAGTGGGCCATCAGCACATCGCGGGCCCCAGCCAGGTCGGGGGCCCAGTACTGGGCCTGCCCGTTCGGTCCCATGACGCGGTCGTATCCGCCGATCCCGAAGTTGTCTTCGGCCGATACGCCGCCGGAGAAGTCGAGCGATTGCTTGCCGGTCAGCACCATGGCGCTATTGGGCGTCATGACGAGGATGCCCTTGGTGTGCATGAGCATCGTGGCTTCCGCGTTCCAGTAGGGCTGAGCGCCGACGTTGATGCCGGCCACCACGACGTTTATCTCGCCGCCGTCCTGGGTGAATTCAATTATCCGCCTGAGTGTCCTGGCCACCCAGTCCATGTTTTCGGTGCCGGAATCCATGGAGATGCGGGCACCGGCGGAGAGCGCAAACCATTCGACTGGAATTCCCTTCTGCTGGGCCAGGTCCAGTGCGCTGATCACCAGCGAGCATTCCGCCTCGGCCACTGCGCCGAGCGCCTTGGTTGGATCCCCGAGCAGGGCGACACGGCTTACGCCCTCGGGGTGCTGCGCCGTCGGGGTGGAGACGACTCCGGCGACGATGCCGGCCTGATTCAGGCCGCGGGGCCGCTCGACCCTGACGAGCGCGCCGGTGTCGTCGCGGTCGTACTCCACGAACGTGCCGCCCGGGCCAGCCAGCATTCCCGTGAGCTCGTAGGGGTAGACGGTCCCCCGGCGCCGACACGCGAGCACCTTCTGGCCGTAATCGTCCATCGGCTTGAGTAGGTCGGTCGGTGGCTCGTCGATGGACACCTGGACGCCGGATCCCGGTATGAAGGCGAAACGGGTGACCATGGACCGGACGCTGCCGTCGGGGGTCACGATCCTTCCCTGGCCGAGGACCTCCTCCACGCCCGCTTCCGCGATGATCGGCGCGACCGAGCGTTGCCAGGCGATCAGCTCATCGAGATCCACCTCGGCGACTGGCCGGATGTGCAGCCAGATGTGGTTCATGTCCAGCCTGGCACCGGCCGACCCGCGCTCGTGCCGGGCCCGCCCAATAGCCTCCACGCACGCGGCCAGCACGCTTTCGAGGTTCTGCACGGCGGCGATATGGCCGGCGGCATCGCGGATCACGGTGAACTGGCGCACCTGGGCCAGCGCCACCAGGCGCTGGTCGGCCTCGTTGTCCGGGGCAACGCAGTGGTAGAGCAGGACGTCCTCGGGCGCGTCCAGCCGGGTCAGCCGGAAGTTGCGCAGACGCCACAGGTTCAGGCGGCGGCCGACCCTCGGATGAATTCCACGGACCAGGTCGTCCTCGACCATGTCCTCGGCCGACGGCCGGAAGGTGAAATAGGTGACCGGCCGTCCCGAGCCCTGGCAGACGGCGATGGTGAACCGGCGCACCAGGGGCGGCAACTGCGACTGCGACAGCCCCATCTGCAGGGTCTTCGCGACCTCGTTGCCGGATGCGGGCGCATCAGGCCAGGTGAGATACAGGTCCACGACGGTTGAGAGACCCTCGGGGGTCTTGCCCAGCTGGACGCGGAGCGCCCGCATGAGCTCGCTGCCGGCGGCCAGTTCGGAGACCGCGCCGACGGTGGACACCAGATGTGACGGTCGCCGCGTAAGGCTGTAGTCACAGGTAACGAATGGTCGTCCCGCCATGTCGAAGGCGCGCACGTCTTGGACGCCGTACTCGCGATAGTGACGGCGCGCGAGCACCTCGAGAGTTGGCTCGCGTGCGGAGATCTGACCGCCTTCGAGCCGGTCGGCGAGGAACGGGATGAGCCGCTCAGGTATTCCCACCAGGACGCCGATCCGGGCCGCCCGATCCGCTGTCTCCGGTGCCTCGGCGAGAGCCCGCAGCTCGTCGGGGATGCCGGCCAGCACCGCGACCCGGGCTGCGTGCATCTCTGGCTGGTCGTACCAGCCGAACCGGACGCTGCGCGCGAGGTCGCTCACCACCGGGAAGCGCAGCTGGGTCGCGAAGGCCAGGTGGTCGAGAATCTCCCGGGCGTGCTCGCGCAGTTCCTCAGCGGGAGGTGGCTCGGCGATCCAGGCCTGGAGCAACGTCGTGACCACTACGACATCGGCGGCGTTGTGCTGATGGGCGAGGAAGATCCGGAAGACCGCGTCCTCGAGGTCGGCGGTGCGCTCCAGGTCAGGCACCCCGTAGTGGCCGAGAACCCGGGCCAGCCGGGATTTGAAGGTCTCCGGCAGGTCGCCCCGGTCGACGTCGAGACTCTGCAGGTAGGTGTGCAAGTGCTCGCGCGGGCTGTGCACCTGCGTGTCCGCGCTGCGCTCGTCGCCGGCCGGGTTGGCCCGCATTAGCTCGGTGAGGTCCGTGAACACCGACAGCAAGTCCATCTCCGCGGCTATCGGGGCTGTCCCCGCGGCTCCCAGTTCCGCCCGGGCAGAGAGATAACGGTCGAGGATCCGGGCATTGTCACTCGGATCGACGTCGAACCCGAGCAGCATGGATCGCAGGTCCTCCATGGCGCGCGCCGCACGATCGCCGGCCGAAACGGCCCGCGAGGGCACGGGAACCATCAGGTCGACGCTGGTGTCGCCGGTTTCCACGGCCTCCTCGTCGTCGCCGCTGGGTTCCAGCCGGGCGAGCGGTGCGCCGGTCTCGACCTGGCTGCCGGCCGAGACCAGCAGCTCGCGCAGCCGCCCGGCGAACGGTGCCCGCACGACGGTTTCCATCTTCATGCTCTCCAGCACGAGCACCGGCGCCCCGGCCTCGACATCCTCGCCGATCTCCACCCGCGTGGCCACCACCAGCGCGGGGGCGGGCGAGCGCAGCACGCCACCCTCGTCGCGGCTCACCCGGTGCGGGATGCCGTCCACCTCGACGAGCTGGACCGGCCCGTGAGTGGCCGTCACCAGCCGGAAGGTCTCGTCCGCGACGGTGAGCCGGCTGAAGTAGGCGTCGAGTCGCTCGAGATTGGCATCAACCATGGTGGCGTCGCCGTCGCTGCCGATGGCGACCCGGTAGTGGGCCCGCCCGGTCCGCGCGACGGTGACCTTGTAGGCGCTGCCGCGGAGCTTCAGGTCGATGGGCCGCCCCACCTCGTGCTGGACGTTGGGGCGGCCGCCGCGGGCGCTCTCGAAGAAGCGGACGCGCTCAACCTCTTCCGCTTCCTCGTATCCCCCGATCGCGGCCGCGGCCAGGGCGATGCCGAAATGCCGCTGTGAGACGAGACGGCCCTCGCTCCGGGCCCGGTCGATCCACCCGGTTTCGGCGCTGCCGTCGATCACCTCCGGCTCGTCGAGCAGGCCGAGCAGGAAGCCCTTATTGGTGGTGCCACCGTCGATCACGACGGTGGTCTCGGCCAGTGCCCGTCTCAGCCGCGCCAGCGCCTCGTCGCGGTCGCGCCCTTGTGCGATGATCTTGGCGATCATCGAGTCGAAGTCGGAGGGGATCACGTCACCTTCGGTGACGCCGGTGTCGACTCTGATGCCGGGGCCGGAAGGCAGCCGCAGCACGGCGATTCGCCCTGGTGACGGCGCGAAGTCGCGGTCCGGGTCCTCGGCGTTGAGCCGCGCTTCGACGGCGTGCCCGGACTCCGCCGGGACGCCTCCGGTGAGTGGCTCGCCGGAGGCCACGTGCAACTGGGCCTTGACCAGGTCGACATCGGTGGTGATCTCCGTGATCGAGTGCTCGACCTGGAGCCGCGTGTTGACCTCGAGGAACGCGAAGAAGCGCTCCTGGGGGTGGTACAGGAACTCGACGGTGCAGGCACCGGAGTAACCCACGGCCTTGGCCAGGCGCTCGGCTGAACTCTTCAGCTCGGCCGTCTGCTCGGCGTTGAGAACCGGCGACGCGGACTCCTCGATGACCTTCTGGTTGCGGCGCTGCAACGAGCAGTCCCGCACCCCGAGAGCCCATGCCGTGCCCTGGCCATCGGCGATGACCTGGACCTCGACGTGCCGTGCGCCCGTGACCAGGCGCTCAAGGAAGACCACTCCACTGCCGAAGGACCGGGCTGCTTCCTCCCTGGTTCGTTCGTAGGCGTCCCGCAGTTCCTCATCAGAACTGACCATGCGGATCCCGCGCCCGCCTCCTCCCGCCGTGGCCTTGAGCATGAGCGGGTAGCCGATCGTCCGGCTGGCCTCGAGGGCCGCGTCGAGGTCCTCGACCGGCCCACGGCTCCATGGGGCAACCGGAACGCCAACCTCCTCGGCGAGCAGCTTGGACCCGATCTTGTCGCCCAGCCGGCGCATGGCATCGGCGCTCGGGCCGATGAAGGTGACCCCGATGCGCTCGCACAGATCGGCGAAGGCTGGGTCCTCGGCCACGAATCCCCAGCCGACCCACGCCGCGTCGGCCCCGGTCTCGGTGAGCGCTCGCTCCAGGACCTTCATGTCGATGTACGGACGGGCGGCGGCCGGCCCGAGCGAGTAGGTGAGATCGGCCTCGCGCACGAATGTGGCATGGCGCTCGCCCTCCGTGTACAGGGCAATGGTCTCGATCTGATGGTCACGCTCGGCGTTGAGTTCGCGAACCGCGTGAATCAGCCGCATCGCTGCCTCTCCGCGGTTGACGATGGCGATACGAGAGAACATCGACAGGCCTCCTAGAGCTGTATGCTCACGACGGTTCTGTGCGAACCGTTCACAACCCACTGTTGCAGGAGAGCCGCCTCACCGTCGAGTACCCGTCGGACACCATGAGCCCGGCGGGGTCCGCCTTTCTACTCCGTGTGGCGCAGAGCAACTGGAGCGGCCGGTGTGACATACAACCCCCTCGCAGCGGAGCGGCCGCGCGCCTCATTGCCGTGGGACCAGGCTCAGCCGGGGGCCGGCAACAGCATGGCCAGGGACTCGACAGGGGCGGCGGCATCTTGGAAGATAGTGCATGTAAGATGGTACATGAAAAATGGTGCATTACGGATCTTCCCACGTTCAACCTGCGCGTTTCAACCCTGGCCTGGACACATGAGCGGGGCGGCGGTGCCTATGTCTGAGCGGGTCGTGCTGTCAGCGCCCACCTCCACCCGGCGCTGGTGGGCGCTGGCCGTCTTGTGCCTGAGCGTTCTGCTGGTGGTGGTGGACAACACGATCGTCAATGTTGCGCTGCCCACGCTGAGCCGCGAACTCAACGCCTCCACCAGCGACCTGCAATGGTTCGTGGACGCTTACACGCTGCTGTTCGCTGGCCTGCTGCTGACCGGGGGAGGCCTGGGTGATCGATGGGGCCGCAAGCCCGTGCTGCAGGCCGGGCTGGTTCTGTTCGGGCTGACCTCACTGTGGGCCGCTTCGTCATCGAGCACGGGCGAACTCATCGCGGCGCGCGCCGGGATGGGAGTCTCGGCCGCAGTGGTCTACCCGGCGACGCTGGCGCTACTGTCATCGATCTTCACCGAGCGAGGGGAGCGGGCCACCGCCATCGGCATCTGGTCCGCCGTGTCAGGGCTCGCCGTGGTGATCGGCCCGGTCAGCGGTGGAGCGCTGTTGCAGCACTTCTCCTGGCACTCGATATTCCTGGTTAATATCCCCCTGATCGCGGTCGCGCTGGCCGCTAGCGTACGTCTGCTGCCTAACTCCCGCGACGAAAAACCCTCCCGCTTCGACGCCGTTGGCGCGCTGTTGACGGTTTGCTCGATCGGACTGCTGGTATGGACAGTCATCGAGGCCCCCGATCACGGCTGGCTCTCGCCGCGAACGCTGGGGGGGCTCGCCGGCGGGGCCGTGCTCATCATGGTGTTTATCTGGTGGGAAGGACGCCTGGCGAGTCCGCTACTGGATATAGCGGGCTTCCGCAACCCGCGCATCTTCGCGGCGAGCATAGCCATCGGCGCGGCATTTTTCGCGTTGTTCGGCTTTGTCTTCCTGATCACCCAGTTCCTTCAATCCGTGCGCGGGTACAACCCCCTGCAGGCTGGAGTCGCCATTGTGCCCTTCGCGCTCGTGATGGCAGCCTTGTCCCCGGTGTCGATTCTGCTGATGAAACGGATCGGCACCAAGCTCGTGGTCTGTGCCGGGTTGCTGCTGATGACGGCCGGTTTCATTCTCATCGCCACCACCGCGGTCGATGCTCCGTACTGGGGTCCACTGGTCATGGTCATGGTCCTCATAGCCGCAGGACTCGCGCTGGGGACCACACCTGCGACAGACGCGATCATGGGCGCCGTGTCAGCCACCCGGTTCGGCGCCGGGTCGGCGATCAACGACACCACCCGCGAGGTCGGGGGTGTTCTCGGGATCGCGGTCATCGGCTCGGTGATGAACTCGGTTTTCGAGACCAGGATCGGCAGCCACTTCGCGGGACTGGGCCTGCCCGCTGGCACCGTCTCGGCGGCGAAACAATCGGTGACCGCGGCGCTCGGCGTCAGCCAGCATCTGTCCGCCGGCCTCGCCGGGCCGGCCCGCTACGCCGCCCGGCACGCCTTCATGGACGGACTGCACGCCGGGTCCTTCGCCGGTGCCATGGTCACCGCCGTCGCCGCGTGCGCCGTCCTGGCATTCCTCCCCAATCGGGACCGCCATCTCGTTCTCCAGCCCGACCGCGACCCGCAGCCGTCCACGACGGGCCCGGTGAGCCGTTGATCTGCCGGGCCAAGAATGGCGCGGAGGAACTGTTGACAAGAAGGTCCCGGCACGGTTCCATAATAATGACGGATATCGATAATGACCGATATCGATAGGAGAGCGGAGGCAGCGTGCTCAAGCTTAGTTCCGATGCGGCCTGGGTTTCAGCCATTCTCCTACTCGCCACCATCGGCATCGAATTCGGCGGCTTCTTCATCATGCAGGTCATCCGGGGTGGTGAATCCGCAACCGATTTCCAGCTCGCTTTCTCACGGGCGGGTCACGGGCACGCCGGCATATTCGCCACCCTCGGCCTCGTCACGATTGTCCTCACGGATGCTACCCACTTGACGGGCATCGCAGGCTGGGTCGCCCGGGGCGGAGTCCCCGCAGCCGCAATCCTGCTACCGGCCGGCTTCTTCTTGTCGTCCATAGGCGAAGGGCGCACCACGGCCAACCGGGCGATCGGGCTGGTCTGGGCCGGCGCGGCGGCATTTACGGCCGGAGTTGCGACCCTCGGCATCGGCCTTCTAGTCTCCAGGCGGTAATCGGGGAGCAGCACGGCATGTGCCTTATCCCTGTTGCCCGGCCGTTTTGTACAATTAGCTGGTCATACCGACGATGCAGGCTGAAGCTCGGCAGTGATCTTGTCGATACGCCGGGCGTCTGACGCCGAATAGCTCGCGATATCGGGGTATGCACGCTTACAGAAACCGGTAAGCACTCGGCCGGGACCGACTTCAACGAAGGCATCGACGCCGTGGCCCACGATGGCCGAAAGGCTCTCACTCCAGCGCACCGAGCCGGCCAGCTGGCGGCCCAGCGCCGCTCTGGCCTCGTCGCCGGTGGAGATCGTTCGCGCGGTCACGTTGGCGACCACCGGGATCTGCGGGTCATTGAACGAAGCAGCCGCAAGATCGTGTGTGAACTCCTCCTCCACGGCCGACATCAGCGAGCAGTGGAACGGCGCTCCCACTCCGAGGCGTATTACCTTCGACTCCGGGAAGTCACCCGTTCGGACCATCTGGGTGAACGCATCGATTCCGGCCACGGTGCCGGACACGACCGTTTGGGTCTCGTCGTTGTAGTTCGCTATCTCGACGACCTCCCCGCTGGCGCCGCGAGCAGCTCCGCATAGCTGCTCTACCAGTTCGGGCGGCAGTCCAATGACGGCGGCCATCGCGCCGGGGGTGGTGGCATTGACCCCGGCCATCAAGATGCCGCGCCGGCGAACCAGCGCGAGAGCGTCGGTCCACTCCAGGACACCCGCGGCGACCAGCGCGGTGTACTCACCGAGACTGTGCCCGGCCACGACGCTCGGCGCAGGGATCGCAGCGGCGAGAACCCGGTAGGCGGCCAAGCTCGCGACGAAGATCGCCGGTTGGGTGATATCAGTGCGCCGTAGCTCCTCCTCGGGCCCCTCCCAGCACAGCCGGGACAGCTCGAAGCCCAGGATTTCGTCGGCTTTATCGAAGATCGGCGCAACGATGCCGGGATGCCGGTCGCGTAGGTCGCGGCCCATTCCCACCCGCTGCGAGCCCTGGCCGGGGAACAAGAACGCGGTCGAGGTCATGGTCATTCTCCGGTCCGGTCGTCGGACAATCAGGCCGGCGACGAGGACCGCCGCCCGTCCTGTCATGCTACCGTACATTCAATACCGTTCATATTGAATCATACAGTGGGTGGGCGATGTCGCGACCAAGAACGACCAGCGTCTACATCGCGGGTACCGATACCTCGAGCGGGAAGACGATGGTCGGGCTCGGCATCTCGCAGGTCTTGTCGCGGCTGGTCGCGACCGTGGCCGTGTTCCGCCCGGTGGTCCCCGCCGGGCGGCCCGACGCCATGGTGCAGACCTTGCGTGGCCGAGCGTCCGGGGGCTTCAGCTACGACGACTGCGTGGGCGTCAGCTACGACGAAATGCACGCGAATCCTAGTCGGGCACTCGGGCAGATCATGGCGCGCTACCGGTCTTTAACCAACCGCTGCGACGCCGTCGTGATCGTCGGCACCGACTATACCGGCGTAGGCGCGCCGACTGAGTTCTCCTTCAACGCCCGGGTGGCCTCGAACCTGGCCGCCCCGATGCTCCTGGTGGTCACCGGGCTCGGCCGCTCGGTGTCCGAGGTCTGCGCGGCGGTCGAGGTCGCCCGGACCGAACTCGCCGCGGCGCACGTCGCCGAACTGGCCGTCATCGTCAACCGGGCCGCCACCGACCTGCTCGAGCCGATCAGGAAGGCACTGGCCGACCTCAGTGTGCCCGCTTTCGTGCTGCCTGAGGTACCGGCCCTGCAGGCGCCCACGATAGGTGACCTCATGACGGCCTGCGATGGCGATCTGCTCTTCGGTGACCGGCTGCTCCTCGGCCGGGAGGTCGGTCCGCTCGTGGTGGCGGCGATGTCGTTTCCCCATGTGCTCGACCGGCTCGCCGAGGGCGCAGCGGTGATCGCTCCGGTGGATCGGGCGGGCGAGCTCCTGCCTGGACTGATCGCCGCGCACGAGTCGGCGACATTCCCGTACCTGTCCGGGGTCATTCTCAACGGCGAGATGGAGCTGCCGACCTCATTGAAGCGCTTGATCGACAGTCTCACTGTAACGCTCCCGGTGATCGCCACCAGGGGCGCGACCTTCGAGACGGCGGTCGCGCTGTCAGCCGTCAGAGGGGGCCTGACGCAAGGCGCAGAGGCGAAGATCGACACGGCGTTCAGCGTGTTCGAGGAGGCCGTCGATGAGCAGGTCCTGCTTGAGCGGCTGCACGTGGCCAGGGCCACCTGTGTCACTCCGCTGATGTTCGAGCAGGATCTGCTGGAACGGGCCCGCGGCGACCGGCAGCATATTGTGCTGCCTGAAGGGACCGATGAGCGGATTCTCCGCGCGGCCGACATCTTGTTGCGCCGCGGCGTCATTGATCTCACGCTGCTTGGCGGCGAGGACATCGTGCGTAAGACCGCGGCCCGCCTGGCGCTCAACATCTCGGCCGCGAATGTGATCGATCCGCAGGATGCCGCGGCGCGCGAACCGCTGGCCGCCGAGTTCGCCAGGCTGCGCGCCAGCAAGGGCATCACCCTCGAAGTGGCCCGCGACCTGCTGACCGACGTGTCCTATTTCGGCACTCTGATGGTGCAGCTCCGGCTGGTGGACGGAATGGTGTCGGGCGCGGCCCACACGACGATCCACACCATCCGGCCCGCGTTCGAGGTGATCAAGACCGCGCCCGGCACCTCACTGGTGTCCAGCGTGTTCTTCATGTGTCTCGCTGACCGGGTGTTCGTCTACGCGGACTGCGCCGTCAACCCCAACCCGGACGCGGAGCAACTCGCCGACATCGCGATCTCATCCGCGGCAACCGCGGCGCAGTTCGGCGTGCAACCGCGGGTGGCGATGCTGTCCTACTCGACCGGAAGCTCGGGGTCCGGGGCCGACGTCGAGAAGGTGCGGCAGGCCGCGCTGCTGGTCCGGCAGCGCCGACCGGACCTACCCGTCGAGGGGCCCATCCAATACGACGCGGCGGCGGACCCGGGCGTAGCCCGGGCAAAAATGCCGGACAGCCCGGTCGCCGGCCGAGCGACCGTGTTCATCGTCCCAGACCTGAACACCGGCAACACGCTGTACAAGGCGGTGCAGCGCAGCGCCGGGGCAGTCGCTATCGGGCCAGTACTCCAGGGCCTGCGCAGGCCGATCAACGACCTGTCCCGCGGCGCCACCGTGCAGGACATTGTCAACACGGTCGCCATCACCGCGATCCAGGCCCAGGACAGTGACGGATAAGCGACCGAAGACTCGTCCTCGGACACGCCCTACCGGGGAATGCGGTAGCTGCCGGCCTGCGGTGGCAGCTGCACACCGGCGACGCGTAGCTGCGCCACCCTGTTCATGAAGGCCGCGCCGACCATCAGATGATCCGCGATCAGGTCGACGCGGCGGTTCTCAAGCGGCTCGAGGCTGCTGCCGCGCACCCAGTCGTTGAAGCTGCCCATCGCCGGCCCGCACCAGATCTGGTAGTCCATCAAGCGGGCCGGCTCTCCCGACGTGGCCCACCGCGACGACATGCCGAGGTAGCAACGGAAGATCAGCGCCATCTTGCGCTTGGGGTTGCCGCGAGCCCGCTCGATCTGGGCCGGATCCCGTTGCTCGAAGTAGTCCACGGTGTCCTGCCACACGTCGTCGAGCGACCGCCGGAAGGTCTGCTCCTCAAGGCGCTGCCGCACCTCGGCCGGAAAGTCCGCTATTCCCTGGTAGGCCACGTAGAGCTGGTATAGCTGCCTGGCCCGCATCGGGAAGAAGCAGCCCCGCCTGAGCACCTGGACCTCCACCCCCATTTCGAACATGTCCGCCGCCGGCGCCATCTCGCAATCCGCGATCCCCGCCATCGCCAGCATCGACTTGGCCGCAGGCGAGGTCCCGGCCTCCACGCTGCACTGGTTGATCGATCCGGTGACGACGTAGTCGGCGCCCATCGCGACGGCGGCGGCGACGGCATGCGGGGTGCCGATTCCGCCGGCCGCGCCGACCCGGATCGACCGGCTCTTGAGGGCATCGCGCAGACCGAGGAGGGGCGGCAGGAGGCTGGACAGCGGCCGCCGGTCGGTGTGGCCACCCGAGTCCGCCTCCGCGGTGACGTCGTCGGCCATGGGCACCTCCTCCGCCAGCCGGGCCTGCTCCTCGCTGATCAACCCGGCCGCCACCAGAGGCGCGATCAGGGACGCGGGTGCCGGTCGCATGAACAGTTCGGCGACCTCCAACCGTGACACCTTGGCGATGATCCGGTTGGCGGCGATGACCCGGCCATCGGCGGCGCGCGCCAGCCCGGCCAGCCGATAGCGCACGATGTGCGGGGTCAGGTCCATATATGCGGCTGCTTCGACGCAGCGCACCCGGTAGCGCAGATACAACTCGACCGCGGCGCGCTCGAGTTGCTCCTCGTTTGGGCTGTGGATGAGGTTGCAGGCGTATGGCAACCCCGGGATCTCATCGCGGAAGCGGACAAGTGCCTGTTCGATGCGGTCCGGCAGCAACCCGGCCGCGCCGAAGGAGCCAAGCAGCCCGGCGCGGGCCAGCGCGATGACCAGATCCGCCGAGGCGATGCCACCTGCCATCGCACCGGCCATGTACGCGTAGCGGACTCCGTGGTCACGCAGGAACGACGGCGCACCGAGCCGGCCTGGCCGGACGGCCGCCGCGACCGCGAGGAGCCTGCCGCCATCAAGGTCGGCCGAATTCGTGGCCCCGACGCCCCGGGCGGTCTCGACGATCAGGCAGGGCAGTTCGAGGTGCGCCAACGCCTGGTAGATGCCGTCGGGATCACGGCGCGGCTCGCCGAGGACCGGCGGCGGCGCCAGGAGGCCGGCGCTGCTCGTCGAGGAGTCAGCCGTCGCCCGGACACGACCGGCGCTGCTCATGGTGGAGTCAGCCGTCCCCCGGACACGACCGCGATGGCGATGTTCTTTAGCTCATATATCCGCAACCCCGGTTTCCACAGATTCGCGTCACCGATGAGCAGAACACGCCCCGGTTCGCGGCGCACCTCCTTGATGTGGACCTCGAAATCCATATCCGCGTCCGTGCGCAGAATCTGCCCCCGATATCTCCAGCCAAGCTCAATTCCAGCCGCCAGCGCGAACTGCGGCCGGTCGATGCCCGCGGCCAATCCGGTCTCTATCGCATAGAGCTGCATCGCCTGCAGGATGGCTTCCACGCCCAGCGAACCTGGCATCACAGGATCTCGGTGAAAGTGGCAGGAGAAGTACCATTCGTCCGGAGTTATCCGCCGGTAGCCGCGCAGGTAGCCCGCCCGGTGTTCGCCGCCATCGGGAATGAGATCCACCCAGTCGATCAGCTGGAGTCGCCCGGATCCGAGGCGCAGCCCGCCGCCCGCGGTGAGCCGCTCCCGCTGCACGCTGTCGCGCAGGTCGATCCGGCGGACGGAGCCTGCGTCGTCAGCACCACTGTCGCCGCGCCACCGGCCGACAAAGCGGCCAGCGTCCAGGCCGACCTGACTGGCCAGGGCCTGGTCGCTGAAGTAACCGAAGAGCGATTCACCGGTATAGAACGTCTCACCGTCGGCCGACAGCTCGTAGCGGAATCTCTGCAGGACCGCCCCGGTCATGGCGTCATTCGACAGCAGCGTGGAGTGCTGGCGGACCGTCTTGCCCCGCAGGTCGACGTCCTTGACCAGCACGGCGTGTCCGTCGAGATTGCGGATCGAGAACTGCTGATCTGGGTAGGGCAGAGTTGCGCCCATGTAATAACCGAGCAGGACCGCCGACTGCAGCGACGTCTCCATTAGTACGCAGTGGGGCAGGAACGCGTGCCCGTTGTCCTGGTAATACCAGGAATCGGACGGCGAGTCGTATTCCGTGATCATGGTGGCGCCGGGGACGAGCCGGCCACGGTCGCCGCGCCAGTCCATTATCCGGTCGACGAAAAGGAAGTCACCGTTGGGTATGTACGGCGCTCGGCTTGTCTGGTAAATCCGGAACTCAGGTCCCATGGCCACCGCCAGGTCGCCCTGGGCGGCGTGCGCCATGTGCAGCTCATTGAGCAGGGCCCGCTCGCCCTGCTGGTTCGTGCGCCCGAGGAACCTCTCCACCCGTCCGCCCGGCCCAGGGCAGTAGGGCGTGCCTGGCTTCTCCCTGATCTGCACGCCGATGTCGTGGATCGCCATGATCTTCCGGGCATCGTCGTAGACGGCAACGTCGGCCACGGCATGCGGCCGGTCAAGGAGCCCAAGCTCAACCACCTCCGCCTCATACCGGAGCGCGGCGATCTCGGCCGGGATCGGGCCGGTCACAGTGATCTGGCAGGCCAGGCCGGTCACCGGCTGGAAGCGGGCGTCCGGGAGCACCAGATGCGCGCCGAGGTACAGCAGATAGGCCTGCAGCAACTGCGCGGCGCCGTCGATGATCAACGACTCCGGTGCCGCGGCTGGGGCTTCGACATGGCCGACTGCGTTGAGCGTGCCCAGCCCCTGGCGGCCGCCACGGGCGTCGATATCGTCGATCCGGTCGATAATCCGCTGCCGCCCGCCAGGCAACCGGAGGGAAGGATTACAGCCCTCCTGCCGGTAGCCGGCGCCGAACACGTCGGCGATTCGGCCGGCCGCGAGCAGTGCGATGTCCTCGCCGTCAAGGCTCCGCTTGTCCGTACGGGCCAGCGGCCTGAAGGAGGCGGCCTCATAGGAGCGGGAACTGGGCGGTCCCGCGTGTCCGCCGGCGGCCTCCGCGGGACCGGCCTGGCCGTCGGTGAGCTCGAGTACCGGCTGGCCATCGGTGTGACAGGTGGCATGGAAGGTCGCGACCGCGCCAACGACCTGGTCCACCCCGGTCTCCCAGCGGACGGTCTCCTCTTCCAACGGGAGTTCGCCGCAGAAAATGAGGGTTGCCCCGAGCAGGCGGCGGCCCGGCCTCCCGGCGATGACTTCGTCCTGGAGGAGTCCGTCGAGTAGAGCCGCGATCGGCACCTGTCCGTCCAGGGCGAGCCCGGCGGGAGTCCCTCTCCCGTCGGCGGAGCGCTGCTGGTAATCCACCAGGTGGGCGCGGGCAGCGGCCGGCCCGGTCATGCCAGCACCGACCCCGGGCCTGGTGGCCGCCTCCAGCAGGGTGTGCTGCGCGTGAAGGGCCGCCCGGTGGGCGACGAAGATCTGTGCGCGCAGCTTCGTCAGCCAGGCGAGCGACCCGGCGTCAGGCGCCTGCTGCGGGCCATCCGAAATAGCCGTGGACGGCGGATCCTGCGGAACTGGCCTGTGCGGCAGGTGGCTGTCCGGAACCGGCATGTGCGGGTGGCTGTCCGGAACCGGCATGCGCGGCGGGGCGGGTGGGATAGGAACGGCGGTCCATGGAGAGCGGTCGAGCGGCTCGCCGGAGAACGTGATCTCGTCATTGCTCGCGGACATCGGCCGATCCTCGGTGCGAGAACTTCGTGTCGGATGTCTGGCTGAGCGCGACCGAAACGCCGCTGAAGCGCTCGTAAACGGCACCGTCCGGTGAACATGCGGTTACCGAGCACGTCACCGTGAGGCCCTGATCAGTGATGTGATCGACCACCACGAGGAAAGGCGCCGCGGACGGAAGCCGTTTATGGATCTCGATGTGCTCGACGGAGACCGGCAGGCAGACCGAATCCCGGAAGCGGCGTACCCAGACCAGCGGAGCCTGGAGCAGCAGATCGCTGAGTACTGGATCATAGTTACGTCCGTCGTAGGCCGCGTTGGCGAGGCGCGTCTCGGCTAGCTGGCACTCGGCGATGAGCTGCGTCTGATCCTGCACCAGCGTCCTGCGGAGACCCTGCAGCGCCGGGCCGTGGAACAAGGTGCCGTCCCCGTAAGGCGACTCGCCGCTCTCGCCATTACCGGTGAGAACTCCGAGGTCGATCGTGGACGCCGGGACCTGCGCCCAGGGAACGAGCTGGAAAGAACCACCGTAATGGGGCGTCGTCCACTCGGGACCGCGGGCGCCGATGAGAACATCGACGCGCGACCCGTCGGGCGGCTGCGGCGTTGCCTCCAATAGGTAGGTGCCTGGCGCATCACTGTTGAAGATCACACCCTTGAACACCTTGAATCCCCGTGCCTCGGCCACCGCCATTCCGGGGTTGAGCCGCTCGAGAGCGTTGATGCACCAGCCGAGAGCCACCGTGGCCGGCAGCACCGGGTGTCCGGCGAGACAGTGATCCTGGATGACCGGTTCCATCTGCAGCCCGTCGAGGACGCGTTCGATCACCACCGGTGCGGTGACGAGCGCTCGATGGGGACGCTTGCCCAGCGGCACCGCAGGCGCGATGACCGTGACCACGTCCTCCATGCGTTCGCTGGTGAACTGCTCGGCGAACATCTCTGCGCCAACGTCCATGGGGATCAGGGCGACGCCGCGCTGCTCGAACAGGGCCTGGAGTTGCGGGGTGACCATCCCGCCCGCCCATGCGCCCCAGTTGACGGCGGTGACATGGCAGTCTGGGTGGCGGCCCTTCCACGCCAGTGCGACCGAGTTCAGCGCGGCATTGGCCATCGCGTAGTCGACCTGGCCGCGGTTGCCGAAGAAGCCTGCGACAGACGCGAAAAGCGCCAGGTGCCGCAGTCGGCCGGGGTCGGCCACCGCGAGCGTGTTGCGCAGTCCGGCCAGTTTTACCGCCAGCACCTGGCTCACCTCGGCCGGCGTCTTGTCAAGGATGAGGCGATCGGCGAGCACGCCGGCCCCATGGATGACCCCGGTGATCCGCTCCGCCCACGGGGCCAGCGTCGCGGCCATCGCCTTCGCATCGGTAATGTCGACCGGCACGTAGTCGGCATCGGCGCCGAGTTCTTGCAGGTCCGCCATATTCGCACGGATCTCGCGCTGGGCCAGGAGCCGGCGGGTGAGCCGGTCAACCTCGCGTGGTGTCGGTTTCTGCCCCACGTCGCGCAGATGGTGCGCCGCTGCCGCCTTGACGGCGGACTCGCCGATCGCCAGCACGGCCCAGTCGGGCTCCTCCTCGAGCATGGTGCGCCCGAGCAGGACGACGTGGCATGGGGTCTGGCGCATCAGGCTCTTGACGCACTGGGCCGTGACACCACGTGCGCCCCCGGTGACGAGCAGCACATCGTCGGCCGTGAGTTCGGGCAGCACCAGCGAGGATCGCGGCGGCGGCGCGTCGGTCAGCGCGATCGTCTGACGCTGCGTCCCGTCGTAGGCGACATCAAGCGGCTCCGCGGCGACGTCGTAAGCCTCGGCGATGACCAGGCCGGCTGCGCTCTCGTCATCCACATCAGGCGCGATGTCGAGCGCGCGGCAGAACAGCTCTGGGGCCTCGGAGGCGAGCGTCTTGACCATTCCCTGCAGGCTGCCGAGAAGGGCGGCAGGCTCGCTAGCCGTGCCGCGCAGGCCGAACGCGCCGTCCAGCCGGGAAACGGTGATGAAGGCCGCCCGCCCGCCGTCGGCCGCACGCGCGAGCGGAAGCTGGACGTGCTTGGTGAGCATAACGGCGTGCGCTAGGCGATCGGATGCGTCCTCCCATGTCGCGGGGGCCTCGGCGGCCACGTAGACGCAAAGCTCGACCCCGGTAATGCCGCTGAGCGCGTCCTCGGCGTCTTGAAGCTCGTATTCATCCCAGCTCGTGAGGTCCCACACGCGACACCGCTTGTACCTGCGCGGCCTCGCACCAGGCAGCCGGAGCACCGCTATCTCCCAGCCGAGTGCGGACAGCCCAGAAGCCAACGATTGGCACAGAGCAGAACCGTCGTCCACGAGAATGGCGATCGGGCCGGCCGCGTATACATCCGGCTGCCTGTCGACCGCGGGAAGCGGGCACAGCTGAGGGTGCCTGCGCAAGACGCCGAACGCGTCTGTCCGCACGGTGGGCGCTGCCACCGGGTCCTCCGGCGCTAGAGTCGGCACGCCCACCACGGGAGAAATGAGGGCGACCACGTCGGCCAGCGTGCGCAGCTCGGCCATCTGCTCCGGGCCGACCATCGCCGCCTGCGGGTACCGCTCCCGCAACGCCCCGAGGATCTCCACTCGCTTGATG
>Ga0209526_10001056_pt1 | contig 18241 bp, 14 predicted proteins | sample JacPinW_OM2H0_M1_FD_188566 | JGI IMG/M metagenome (GOLD analysis project Ga0209526, IMG submission 188566) | Forest soil microbial communities from Algoma, Ontario, Canada - Jack Pine, Ontario site 1_JW_OM2H0_M1 (SPAdes) (version 2) | ecosystem: Environmental > Terrestrial > Soil > Boreal... | reverse complement strand
CGCTCCACGAGCTCGCGGAAGAGGCGAACGACGAGGCGACCCGCGTCGAGGCCAAGGCCGCGGTCTCGGAAGCGATCCAGGGCGCCGAGAGGCTGGAGCTGTCGAAGATGCTGAGCGGGCCGCAAGACCGGCTCAACGCGATCGTGGAGATCAATGCGGGGGCGGGCGGCACCGAGTCGCAGGATTGGGCGCAGATGCTGTTCCGCATGTACACGCGCTACTGCGAGCGGAAGGGATGGGAAGTCGAGCTCGGGGATTTCCAGCCCGGCGAGGAAGCAGGCATCAAGAACGCCTCCTTCATCGCCCGCGGCGACCACAGCTACGGCTGGCTGAAAGCGGAAGTGGGCGTACACCGGCTGGTGCGGATCTCGCCCTTCGACGCCAATGCGCGCCGGCACACCTCCTTCGCCAGCGTCTTCGTCTACCCCGAGGTGGACGAGGACATCGAGATCGACATCAACCCCTCCGACGTGCGCATCGACACCTTCCGCGCCTCGGGCGCGGGGGGCCAGAAAGTCAACAAGACGGATTCGGCCATCCGCATGACGCACGTCCCCACGGGCATCGTGGTGTCGATGCAGAACGAGCGCAGCCAGCACAAGAACCGCGACATGGCCTGGAAGGTGCTGAAGTCGCGGCTCTACGAGCTGGAGCTGCGCAAGCAACAGGCGGCGCGGGACAAGATCGAGGCATCCAAGGCGGACATCTCGTTCGGTTCGCAGATCCGGAACTACGTGCTGGCGCCGTACCGGATGGTGAAGGACGTGCGCACTGGGGTGGAGAGCGGGAACCCCGACGCGGTGCTCGACGGAGATCTCGACCCATTCATCAGCGCATACCTCCTCGGTGTGCGCCGCAAGGACCGAACCGGCAGCAGCGAAGCGGAGGCATCATAAATGGCCATCATCCACTACGACGTCACGTTCGACAGTGAAAGCCCGTCGCTGAACCAGATCAAGGACAAGCTGGACACGCGCATGGGATTGCGGACCCACCTGGTCAAGGACTCGATCGAGCCAGGGCACCTGTGGCCGCACATCGGGCAGGTGCGCGAGAGCGGGACGTTCGAGTGCGACGAGTGCGACGACTCGGACCTGGAGGTGACAGTCGGATCTTCGGGCGTGCGCATCTCCTGCGTACCGTCGTCCACGCATCCCTACTTCCGGGAGAGCGCGCTGGCGGCGCTGATCGATCTGGGCGGCACCTTCGACGCCAAGCTGCACGCGTACATCGCCAAGCGATGGACCGAGCTTTCGCCCTCTGAGAAGCAGGTGGGGTGGCGGACGCAGTAGGCCTTCAGACCGGACCCGCCTCTCCGCTCGCCGCGGATCCTGCGCCGCGTCGTGAACGATCGTTCGCCGCGCTTCGGCGAGCGGGAAACTCGACGCGCCGGGACTTGACCCTTCAACTTGCGCGGATCTAACAGCTCGATCGCACGGCAGAGGCACTTCTTCGCGCTGAGCCTTCTCTTTCGGGGCCGCCTTCTCGATTCCTCTCCGCCGAGCTCGCTCGAACCGGCTGGCGTTTGAAGCGATGCCGCAGCGTCCGCACAAGGAGAACGCCATGAACAAGAAGTGGCGAGTCGTTTATCTAGGAAGCCTCGTACCCGCGCTGGTCATCGCGATGGGCCTGTGGAGCCCACGGAAGGAGGCGGTCGCAGACGGCAGCAAGAACGCTCCGCGATTCAAGGTCGATCCGTTCTGGCCGAAGCCACTCCCCAGCGACGTCGAGACCAATCCAGCTGCTGCGACGGACGGCTTTCGAACCAGTGGACCAGGGGCGACAAAACCCTGGGTGACAGGCGAGGTCGCCGGACACGGCTTCGACTCCAAGGATCACGTCTTCATCGTCACTCGCGGTCCTCAAGGCAGCACCAACCCGAACGCCCAAGGCCAGCCGACAACGGCCCCCACGAATCTGGTATCGCCGGAGACGGTGATTGCACATCCTTCTCCGTCGGTCGTCGAGTTCGATAGCTCGGGGAACGTGGTGAACTCCTGGCCGCCGAACCTGCCGTCCGCCCTTCCGCCTTGGTGGACCGCTCCCATCGATCCGGTCGGCTGCGACGGGAGCCCGAGGTGCCACCTCCCGCAGCGCGGAGTGCCGCAGGGAATCCATGGTCTCTACGTCGACTACCAGGACAACGTCTGGATCGCCGGGAACGGCGACGGCATCGTGCAGAAATACTCGCATGACGGCTCCACGCTGCTCCTGCAGATCGGACTGCGCGGCATCTGCGACAACCCGCCGGCGAACACGTGCGGCAACTCGGGTGGGAACGCTGCAGCAAACAACAGCCGGACTTTGCTGAACGAGCCACCGAACGTCAGGGTCGACCCCAACCCCGATCCGGTGACCGGAGAGACGGGCAGCATCTACATCCCGGACGGCTACGGCAACCACCGTGTGGTCGTGTTCAACCGCAACGGCAAATGGCTGCGCCACTGGGGCGGCGTGGTCGCGAACAGCGCCAATCCCAATGCCACTGCGCACGACCGCGGCAGCTTCGCGGCCGGCGACGGTGGACATCCCCACTGCCTGGTCATCGGAAAGAACGGATTCCTCTACGTCTGCGACCGCGCCAGCGACCGGATCCTCGTGTACGAGAAGGCCCCGACGAACTGCATCGGTAATCCATCCGTCTGGGTCGCGGGCAACACGCCCGTCTGCCAGCCTGTCCGGATCATCACCGTGATCCCCGGCACAGGCGTGACGGCCGGCAAGTCGGACGGCGTGAGCAAGAACGTCCTCGGCACGGCCGGGTCGGCTTGGGACCTCGATTTCTCCACCGACAGGGACCAGAGCTTCTTCTTCGAGTCCGACGGAGGAAACGAGACCGTCTGGACGTTCGACCACTCGCTGGCGCTCGCCAATCAATCGACGGCGACGCCCTGCACGACCATGGAGTGCGGCACGTGGCCGCGCAGCATCCTCGCCGGATTCGGGCGTTCCGGACACATGGCGGGCGACTTCGTCTTCCTGCATTCCATCGGGCTCGACTCCAAGGGAAACCTCTTCACCGGTGAGACCATCAACGGCCGGCGCATCCAGAAGTTCGTGCCGGCGGGAGACCTGCGCGACGCCAAGACGACCGCGTTCCGTCCATCCGGTTACCCCGATGTCACGCTTCGCCACTACGACCCGAGGGACCAGGGCGGGGGCAACGGCGACGGCCAGGACGATTGACCCGTAAGACCGAAGGCCGGGGGCGACCATGCTCCCGGCCTTCGTTGTAGCGTGCGACAAGAGGGACCTCCATGACGAACTGCCGCGCGATCCCGACTTCGCTCGCGATCCTCGCTCCGACCGCCATCTCGCTGTGCCTCCTGGTCGTGGACGTCAGGCCGGCGAACGCGCATGAGTTCAAGCTCGAGAGCTTGATGAACGCGTTCGCCAAGGTGGAGCCCCAGGAACTGCACCTGGTCATCCGGCTGCCGTTGCACGTCACGAAGACGATCCCGTTTCCCACCAAGGGCGCCGAGATCGATCTGGCAAGGGCCGGACCTGCCACCGATCGGGTGGTCGAAGCCGTGGGTCACGACGTCATGCTCTGGGAGGACCAACGGCTGCTGATCCCCAAGAGCGCCGTCGGGCGCCTTTCGCTGCCCTCCGATCGCTCCTTCGACAGCTACCCGGACGCAGTTGCGCACGTCGCGCAGCCGCCGGCTCCCGACACCGGCATCTACGTGGATCAGGGATACGTCGACGCGCACCTCACGTACGCCATCCAGTCGCCGCACTCGCGATTCACCATCCGGACCACCGTCGCTCCCGAGCTGAAGGACTACCTGAAGCTCGCCATCCGCTACTTGCCGCCCGGCGAGCAGGGGCGCGCGATGGTGATCACCAGCCGCTCGGGCGTGGTCCACCTCAATCCGGCCTGGTACCAGGCCGCTAGCGGGTTCATCGGGCTCGGAATCGGGCACATCCTGAGCGGGTTCGACCACCTGCTCTTCCTCTTCTGCCTGATCATCCCTTTCCCGCGCCTGCGGCAGGTCGTCGGCATCGTCACCGCTTTCACCGTCGCGCACTCGTTCACGCTGCTCGGCTCGGCCTACGGGCTCGCTCCCAGCGGCGACTGGTTCCCGCCCTTCGTCGAGACGGCGATCGCCGCGTCGATCGTCTACATGGCCCTGGAGAACATCGTCGGCGCCGATCTGAAGAGGCGCTGGCTCCTCACCGGGCTATTCGGGCTCGTGCACGGCTTCGGCTTCTCCTACGGCCTGAAGGAGAACCTCCAGTTCGCCGGGCAGCACTTGCTCGTTTCGCTCTTCGCCTTCAACGTCGGAATCGAGATTGGCCAGGTCGCGGTGCTTGCGGTCATGCTGCCCGCGCTTGCGCTGCTCCGCCGGTACGTGCTCGCGGGGAGGACCGGGGTCATCATCCTCTCCGCGCTCATTGCGCACACCGCCTGGCACTGGATGATCGACCGTGGCGACATCCTGTGGAAGACGGAGTGGCCACGGCTCGACGCGGCTTCAATCGCGGTCCTCGCGCGCTGGGTTGCCGGGGTGCTCCTCGCGGCTGCGGCCGTCCGGTTCATTGCGCGTCGCTCCGGCGCGTTCCTCTCGCGGAAGCCGGTGTCCGAGCGCACGTCCTGACTCGACCCTCACCGCGGGACATCGGCGCGGCGGCGGCCTGCGAGCGCGATGTCGAGGTTTCTGCGCACCTCCGCGGACCCAGGGTCGCTCTCCAGCGCCTTCTGGAACTGCTCGATGGCCTCGTCGAGGCGCCCACTGCGGGCGAGCAAGATTCCCAGGTTGTTGTGCGCTTCCACGAACTCGGGCTGCAGCTCCACGGCCTGCCGGAGGTGGGCGATGGCGTTCTGCGTGCTCCCGCGCCCGATCAAGGCCATCGCGAGGTTGTAGTGGATCCCGGCACGTCCCGGGTCGCTCTCCAGCGCTTTCCGGTAGTGGGCAATCGCCTCGTCGAGCTGGCCGCGGCTGGCGAGCGCGAAGCCGAGGTTGTTGTGCGCCTCCGCGTACGCGGGATCGAGCTCGAGGGCCTTCCGGTAATGGGAGACCGCCTCTTCCACCTGCCCCCGGCTGCCCAGAGCGAGCGCCAGATTGTTGTGGGCCTCCGGATAGTCGGGTCTGAGCTCCAGCGCCTTGCTGGAGAGGCCGATGGCTTCGTCCGTCGCGCCGCGGGAGATCAACGAGCGGGCCAGGTTGTTGTAGGCCATCCAGCAGCCGGGATTGCCCCGGATGGTCGCGCGATAGAGCGTCTCGCGGTCCGCGTAGAGATGGCTCTGGTTCCAGGTCAGGACGGCCAGGGTCAAGAGCCCGCCCAGGCACAGGGCCTGACCGGCGCGGCGGCGCCACGGCGGCAATCGGTCCAGCAGCAGGACGGCGCCGGCCGCCGCGAGCGCAATGATTCCGAGGCTGGCCAGGTACTGGAAGTGATCGGCCACGAAAGAGAAGAGAAACGGATAGACGTCGAAGAAGCCGAGGGCGGGGAAGAGGGTGCCCAGAAAGAACAGCGCTCCGGTGAGCGGCCCCGGCCACCGCCTCCGAAGCGCCCACAGCACGGCGAGCGTCGCCAGCGCCGCAGCGGGGTACGCGTACTGCCACCAGGCGGCCTGGCTGACCTGCCAGCGCGGATAGATGAAGACGAGATCCGCGGGCCAGACCAGCTTGCCCAGGTAGAACCAGGCGGCACGGCCGGCGACCAGGCCCCGGTCGACGAACGTTCGATCGAACGCGGCGCCTTCCGCGCCCACCAGGTTGCGTTCCACCCAGACCGTGAAGAGCCCGGCGGCCGTGCCGAGGACGAAGAAGGGGACCAGGGGCACGACGTCGCGCCGCCATGACGGCCGCCCACGGCGCCACCAGTGGACGAGCAGCAGCGCCGCCGGCAGCGTCGCTGTGACCGTCTTGCTGCAGAGCCCGAGCACGAACAGGGCCAGCGAGATGAGATAGGTGTGGGTCTCCCGCTTCTCGTCAAACTGGAGCCAGGCCAGTGCCGCCCCGAGGTAGAGGACGGCCGAAAGCGTGTTCTTCAGCTCGGAGATCCAGGCGACCGACTCCACGTGCACCGGATGGAGGGCGAAGATCGCCGCTGCGAGGAACGCTCCCGGGACGGAGAGCCGCCGGAGCGTGAGCGCCACCATCGCCGCCGCGCCGGAATGCAGGCCGAGATTCACCAAGTGATATCCGCTGGGGTTGTCGCCCCAGAGGCGGTGCTGCACCCAGAAGGCGCTGTGCACCAGCGGGTAATGCTGCTGCGTGGCTCCGGGCTCGAACCAGATCCGCCACAGCCCGCGCCAGGAGCGGAGCTCCGGACGGGTCAGGTGGGCGGCGTCGTCCCACAGGAAACCGCCGTTCCAGGCGGGCCCATAGGCGACGCCGACCGCCACCAGCACCGCGGCGACGAGCAGCCACTCTCGTGGTCCAACGGAATGAGCCGCTGCGTCCTCGGCGACGATCAAGGCTACTTCTTCATCTTTGCCACGAACTCATCCTGCGCCTTCTTCATCTCGGTGGGGCTCAGGTCCTTCACGTGCTTCGCCAGCACCCACTGGTTTCCCCAGCGGTCGTGCACCTCGGCGATGCGGTCGCCCCAGAACATGTCTCCCGGCGACATCACCACCTTGAGCCCGGCACTCTTCGCGCGCTCGAACCCGCGGTCCACGTCTTCCTGGTAGAGCCAGAGGCGCGCCTGCTTCGGCACCGGCGGCATCTCGGGCATCGAGTCGTTGCAGAAGATGACCGAATCGCCGATCCGCACCGTGGCGTGCCAGACCTTCTTTCCGCTCGGATCGGGGGCGCGCATCATCTCCTCGGCGCCGAACGCCTTCTTCCAGGTTTCGATCGCTTCAGCGCAGCCGTCTACGGTCAGCTGCGGCGTCACGCTGTGCAGCCCTTGGGGAATCGCCTTTGGCATGCTTGACCTCCGTGAGGTCGCGCATCCTACTCCTGCGCGTTTCGGGCGGCGGTCATTCGGTGTCGGGATACGCGCGGAGCGAGCGGGCGATCAGGCCCATGCCGCCCGCCAGCAGGCCGAACATGAGCAACGTGTTGAACAGGCTGGTGGTCGCCCATTGGATGGAGAGGCTCATCAGGACCGCCGCGAGGATGGTCAAGAGGCCGCCCACGGAGAGGATCCAGCCCAGCTTGCTCTTGCCGTCGAAGAAGAGGACGCCGATGCCGATCAGGAGCGGGAGCATGGTGAGCCCGAAGCCGGCCGGCCGGTTCCAGCCCCAGAGCCCGAAGAAGGAGAACGAGGACGAGACCTGCACCTGGTTGAGGATCAGGTATCCGCCCACCACGGTGCAGAGGAGCCCGAGGAAGAACGTCCCGACTCCGCCCGGCGTGCCGCCGGCCCCGCGCAGCCGCCGCTCCCGGATGAGCGCCTTCGCTTCTTCCAGCTCATCCAGCTCCGCGGTCTGCTTGGGCGCGTCGATGCTCGTCATCGGCGCATCTTATCGCGGCAGCGCGAACGTCGAAGTTTCCTGCGGGCTCAACTACCGGCGAGGATCTCTTGCAGGCGCCAGCGCGCCTCGCCCAGCTCATCCGGCGACAGCTCGCCATACATTGAATAGAGCCTGAGGATCTCACGGGCGCGCTTGCGCAGGGCCGGCGAGGGCCGGACGGGATTGCGCTTCCGAGGGGCGGGGAGCATGGCCGCGAGCACGGCCGCCTCCTCCGGCTGCAGCTCAGCCGCCGATTTCTGGAACCAGTACCGCGACGCGGCGTCGGCTCCGTACACTCCGTCGCCCCACTCGGCCACGTTCAGGTACAGCTCGAGGACCCGTCTCTTCCCCAACGCTTCGAGCCTCCGGGCCAGGATGGCCTCGCGCAGCTTCCGCCACAGGGTCCGCTCCTCCCCGAGCCAGAGGTTCTTCGCCAGCTGCTGCGTGATGGTGGACGCGCCGCGGCCGAAGTGGCCGTCTTCCAGCGCCGTGGTGAGCGCAATCCGGGTCTGCTTCCCGTCGATGCCGTCGTGCTCGAAAAAGCGCGCGTCCTCGCTGTTCACCACCGCCCTGATCAGCCAGATCGAGATGCGGCTGAGCGGGACCCAGTGCTGCATCCGCTTCGCCGCCCGGCCCCGCTCGCGGGCTTCGCTGATGCGGCTCTCGATGATCGCGGTGGTGGTCGGGTTGGATCGGCGGAGCGGCTCCGCCCGGGGCAACGTCAGCCAGAACAGGGCACCCAGGCACAGGACGCAGAGCAGGACGAGGGCCGCCCAGTGAGCGGCCTGGCGTGGGCGTACATCGAAAGCCATCGCATCGAGTATAAACGCGACCCCTTGGCCGCCTCCTTTACAATTCGGCGTCTGTTCGGCGTCCTGCGGGACAACCGCGATTTCCGCACACTGTACGCGGCCAACGCCGTGTCGCAGACAGGCGACTGGTTCAACGTCGTCGCGCTGTTCTCGCTGCTCCTCGAGCTGACCGGCAAGGGTGAGGCGGTCGCGCTCGCCCTGCTCACCCGGTTCGTCCCCATGTTCTTCGCCGGGCCTGCCGCCGGCGTGCTCGCGGACCGGGTCTCGCGCAGGGCGATCCTGGTGGTCAGCGACCTCTTGCGGGTTGCGCTCGTGCTCTGCCTGCTGCTCGTCCGACGACCGGATCAGGTGTGGATCGCGTACACGGTGGTCACGGCCCATTCGATCGTGAGCGCCTTCTTCGAGCCCGCGCAGCAGGCGATGCTGCCCAATCTGGTCAGCGAGGCGGACTACCCGCTCGCGGCGACCCTGGAGAACTCGCTCTGGGCGGCCACCCTGGCGGTCGGGTCGGCCCTGGGCGGGGTCGCGCTGGCGCTGGTCGGGCGTGACGCCGCTTTCGTCTTCGACGCCTTCACCTTCCTCGGGTCCGCCGCGCTCCTGGCTCGCCTGCCGCCGGGTCACGCGAACCGCGCCGACAAGCAGGCGATCGAGGTGGTGGAAGAGGCGCGCGAGCCCGGCTCGCAGATCCAGAACCTGCTCGGGCTGCGCGATCTGCGCGAAGGGGTGCGGTACGTCGCTTCCCACCGCCGCGTCCGCGCGCTCCTGGCGGTGAAGGCGAGCTTCGGGCTCACTCTCGGCGGCGTGCTGGTACTGCTGGCCTATTTCGGCGAGAAGGTGTTCGCTCGAGGCAACGGCGCGGGCATCGCGGTGCTCTGGACCGCCCGGGGCGTGGGCAGCTTCGCGGGACCCTTCGCCGCCTTCCGGCTCGCCGGCACCGACGAGCGGGGCCTGCGCCGCAGCATCTCGGGAGCGTTCGCGCTGCTGGCTGCCTGCTATGTCGCGTTCGCGCTGAGCCCCTCCATCGGTTACGCGGCCGTGGCGCTGGCCATCGCGAATGGAGGCGGCAGCATCCTCTGGACCAGCGGCTCGACGCTGCTGCAGCGGCTGGTCCCGGACGCTGTCCGCGGACGCGTCGCGGCCGCCGAACTCGGTGGGTTCATGCTGACGCTCTCCGCCAGCACGCTTGCGACCGGCGTTCTCCTCGACCGCGGCGTTCCCCCGCGCGCGCTGATGGCAGCTTGCGGGCTGGTCGCACTCGTTCCCCTCGCGTATTGGGTCTTCGCACAGAGGGCGTTTCAGGTGACAGGGCGGGGCGCGGCGGAGTAAACAAACGCTCCCCATGGCCGACACTCCCCAGGCTGGCACCACCAGCTCAATCGAGGATCAGATCCGCCTGCGCGAGCAGAAGGCGCAGATGCTGCGGGAGAAGGGCGCGCACCCCTATGGCAACGGCGTGGCGGTGTCGCACACCACGGGCTTCGTGCGCATGCGCCATGCCGACGATGACTCCAAACGCCTGGAGGAGGATCAGAGCGAGCCCTACGGGGTGGCCGGGCGGGTGGTCGCCATGCGCAGCATGGGGAAGGCCAGCTTCCTGAGCCTGCGCGATCGCACGGGCGATCTGCAGATCTTCGTCAAGAAGGACAAGGTGGGCGAGCATGCCTACGAGCTGCTCAAGCTGACGGACCTGGGGGACATCGTCTTCGCGCGCGGCCGCGCGATGCGCACTAAGACCGGCGAGCTCTCCATCGAGGCGGCGGAGTACCGCGTCCTCACCAAGGCGCTCCGGCCGCCGCCCGAGAAGTGGCACGGCCTCACCGACCACGAGACCCGCTACCGCCAGCGCTACGTGGACCTGGCAGCGAGCCTGGAGGTGCGGGAGATCTTCCGCCGCCGGACCGCGCTCGTCGCCGGCATCCGCCGCTTCCTGGACGATCACGACTTCATCGAGGTGGAGACACCGGTGCTGCACAAGCCGGAGGAGGCGGGCGGCGCGGTGGCGCGGCCATTCCAGACGCACCACAACGCGCTCGACCTCGATCTCAAGCTGCGGATCGCGCTGGAGCTGCACCTCAAGCGCCTGATCGTCGGCGGGCTGGAGCGCGTCTACGAGATCGGACGGGTCTTCCGGAACGAGGGGATCGACCGCCGGCACAATCCCGAGTTCACGATGCTCGAGTTCTACCAGGCGTACGCCACCTATCAGGATCTGATGGCCCTGACCGAGCTGATGATCGCGCGTCTGGCCGTCGAGGTGACCCGCTCCGACGAGGTGATCTTCCAGGGGGAGAAGATCAAGTTCGCCCCGCCCTGGCCGCGCATCTCCTTGCTGGGCGAGGTCGCGAAGCTCTACGGGGCGGAGGGCAGCGAATCGCAGCAGCTGGACGCCTTGGCGAAGCTCTCGGCCGAGCAGTGGCTCGCCCGGGTCGAGGACCGGGAGATGCGGCAGAAGTTCACCAAGGCGCCCTCCACCGGCGAAAAGATCGCCTGGGCTTTCGAGGCGTTGGTGGAGCCGATGTTGCCCAGGGACCGGCCCTGTTTCGTGGTGGACTTCCCGCTGGAGATCTCTCCGCTCGCGCGCAAGCGCGACTCCGAGCCGCGGCTGGTCGACCGCTTCGAGGCGTACGCGGGCGGGATGGAGATCGCCAACGCGTTCTCGGAGCTGAACGACCCGCGCGATCAGGAGTCCCGTTTCCGCGCGCAGGTGGAAGCGGCCGCGCGCGGCGACGAAGAGGCGATGCCCTGGGACCGCGACTACATCCGCGCGCTCGAGCACGGAATGCCTCCCACGGCAGGGGAGGGAGTCGGCATCGACCGCTTGGCGATGATCTTCACCGATTCCCCCAGCATCCGGGACGTCGTCCTCTTTCCGCTCCTCAAGCCCGAGGAGAGCCGTTGAACTTCCCCACGCCGGCAACGACGCGCGCGGAGACCACCGCCGAGGAGCGCGTGGCGAACGGGAAGGCGAGCAGGCCGGAGCGGCATCCAGCCGCCTTGATCGCGACGGCCATGGTGCTCTTCCTGCTCGGTGGCGGGCTGCAGTACGGGCTGTCGGTCTCGCTGGGGACCTCGACCACGCTCTCGCGCGACGCGATCAGCGCCATCGCGTTCTACGCCCAGGGTCTGTGGTTCCTGCTCTCTGGATTCGCGCTCAGCTTCCTGGGCCGCGGATACCGGCCGCTCGAGATCGCGCTGGCTTCCCTGGTCTACGGCCTGGTGAACTTCTTCGCCCTGCGCGCGCTCAAGCCGCCCTCGTTCTCCTACGACCGCTTCTTCGCCAGCACCTTCGAGATCGTCATCTGGTCGATCGCCGCGGCCATCTCTTCCTGGCTGCTGGCGATGTGGGGGGCATCGTTCGGCATGTTGATCGGCGCCGGCGGGCGGCTGGACGCGAAGTTCAAGTACGAATGGGGCATCGCCAGGACCCATCTCCGGCTCAACCGCAAGAACCTCCTGCTCATCGCGCTGGTCGGCCTGGTGGTCCCCGGCGTGCAGTTCGCCTTGGGGTATGGGACCAGCCTCTACAACCAGGCAGTCCGGCAAGGAACCGGAGTCCGCGGCCTGATGATCGATCCGGTCGCGTCCCTCGTTTCCCTGGCGGCCATCGTCGGGGCCTTCTTCGGCATCGGCCGCTGGCTCGAATATCGCGCTCGCATCTCCCGGCTGAATCCCGCCCAGCGCCGGAAGCGACCCGCCACACTGGTCATGACCGCCATCTCCGTGACCGGCGTCTCGGTGGGAGTGTGGGCGCTCACCGTGGTGCTCTCGGTGATGAGTGGCTTCGAGTCGGATCTGAAGCGGAAGATCCTCGGCACAAATTCGCACGCGCTGCTGCTGAAGTACTCGAGCGATTTCTCCGAATGGCGATCGGTGATGCCGAAGGTGGCGGCGGTCCCGGGGGTGGCCGGCGTGTCGCCGTTCATCCTCAACGAGGTCATCGTCTCGCATGGCCAGACCGTCACGGGGGCGGAGCTGAAGGGCATCGATCCGGCCACGGCAGGGTCGGTGAGCGAGTTGCCCCGCCAGGTGATCGCGGGCGACCTGGCGTGGGTCTCGAAGCCGCAGGACATCCCGGGCACCGATCGCGTCGTCGAGCCGAAGCTCGAGGCGACGAAGCAGCTGGGCGGTCCGGAGTACGAGCAATATCTCGAAGACACTTTGAAAAGGCGCCAGCTCCATTCGGAGGAGACGCAGAAGCTCGATCCGGAAGCGCTGCGCAATCTCGCCGGGATCTGCATCGGCAAGGAGATGTCGCACCAGCTCCGCGCCTGGGTGGGCGACGTGGTGAACGTGCTCACGCCGCTGGGGGAGATGACGCCGACGGGACCCGTGCCGCGCAGCCGGCCGTTCCGCGTCGCCTGCATCCTCTATTCGGGGATGTACGAGTACGACTCGAAGTTCGTCTACATCGGGATCCCGGAAGCGCAGAAGTTCTTCAAGATGGGCGACAACGTCGTCGGCCTGGAGCTGAAGTTCGTCGACGTGGACGCGGCCCGCGCGCTGGGCCGGCGGGTGGTGGCCACCCTGGGCGGATTCCCCTACCGCACCAAGGACTGGGCCGAGCTGAACCGCAACCTCTTCTCCGCCCTCAAGCTGGAGAAGCTGGCGATGGCGATCATCCTCACCTTCATCGTGCTGGTGGCGTGCTTCAACATCCTCAGCACGCTGATCATGCTGGTGCTGGAGAAGACCAAGGAGATCTCCATCCTCAAGTCGATGGGGGCCCGGGACGCGAGCGTGATGAAGATCTTCGTGGTGGAAGGGCTTACCATCGGGGCCATCGGCACCGCGATGGGTCTCCTGCTCGGCCTCGCTTCCTGCTCGTTCATCGAGAGGTTCGGCCTGCAGCTCGATCCGGACGTCTATTACATTTCGAACCTGCCGGTGAACGTGGACGGCGCGCAGTTCCTGATGGTCGCCGCCACCTCGCTGGCGCTGAGCTATCTCGCGACGCTCTATCCAGCGACCAAGGCCAGCCGGCTTTCGCCGGTGGACGGGCTCCGGGAGGAATGACTTGCCTGCTCTGGTGGAAGCGCGGGGCGTGCACAAGTCGTACTGGCTCGGGGAGAAGGAGATTCACGTCCTTCGCGGCGCCAGCTTTTCGCTCGGGGCCGGCGAGATGGTCTCGCTGGTCGGCCCCAGCGGCGTGGGGAAGAGCACCTTCCTGCACGTGATCGGCACGCTCGATCCGCCCACCGCGGGGGAGGTGCTCTTCGATGGACGCGACGCGTTCGGCATGACGGAAGAAGAGCTGGCGGCGTTCCGGAACCGCAGCATCGGATTCGTGTTCCAGTTCCACTACCTCCTGCCCGAGTTCACGGCGCTGCAGAACACCTCGATGCCGGGACTGATCAACCGGCTCTCCCGCGAGCAGGCAGAGGCGCAGGCGAAGGAGATGCTGGAGGTGGTGGGGCTCGGGCACCGGCTGGACCACAAGCCGGGCGAGCTCTCCGGCGGCGAGCAACAGAGGGTGGCGCTGGCGCGCGCGCTGGTCCTGAAGCCTCGGCTGCTGCTCGCCGATGAGCCGACCGGCAACCTGGACGAGGCGACCGGAGAAGGCATCCACCAGCTCCTGGTCGAGCTGAACGAGCGGCTCGGGATCGGGGCGATCGTGGTAACGCACAATCCGCGGCTGGCCGAGCGGATGCCGCGACGGCTGCGGCTCGCCGAGGGGCTGGTCGTCGACGCGTAGTACGCGCCATGAGCCGTGCTCGCGAGCAACCGCGCTCAAGCGCAGCCCCTGAGCCACCTTCGGTGGCCGGAGGTGTCTGAGTCTCAAGCGCAGCCCCTGAGCCACCTTCGGTGGCCGGAGGTGTCTGAGTCTCAAGCGCAGCCCCTGAGCCACCTTCGGTGGCCGGGGCTGATCGACGCTACTTCGAAGGGGTCAGGGCAGTAGCGGGTCCCCGGGGGAGCTCGTCCTTGATCACCGCGCCGCCCTTCATCACGAAGGGCACGCGCTCGAGGACGCGGACGTCCTGCAGGGGATCGCCCGGCACCGCGATCAGGTCGGCGTACCGGCCGGCCTGCAACGTGCCGACGTCGTTCTGGCGGTCGAGTAGCTCGGCGGCCCAGGCCGTGGCGGAGAGGATGGCGCGGGCCGGCGGGAGGCCGAGGCGCACCATCCAGGCGAACTGCTTGGCGTTGTCGCCGTGGGGGAAGATGCCGGCATCGGTCCCGAAGGCCACGCGCACGCCTGCCTTCACCGCCTTCGCCCAGTTGTCGCGCTGGAGCTGGCCGATGGCCCGCTCCTTGTCCACGTACTCGCGCGGGATGTGCAGGTCTTCCGCGTGCGCGAGGATGTAGTCGTCGTTGTAGATGTCGCCGACCAGGAAGGTGCGGCGCTCGCGCATCAGCCGGATGCCTTCGTCGTCGATCAGCGTCCCGTGCTCGATCGAGTCGACTCCGGCGCGGGTCGCGTCCTTGATGCTCTGCGTGCCGTGCGCGTGCGCGGCGATGCGCCGTCCCGCCTTGTGCGCCTCCTCGACGGCGACGCGCAGCTCTTCGTAGGTGAACTGCGGCGCGCCCGGCGTGTCGCCGCGGGAAAACACGCCGCCGCTGGCCGCGACCTTGATCAGATCGACGCCGTGCTTCACCTGGGCGCGGATGACGTGGCGAAGCTGGTCCGCGCCGTCCGCGACCTGGAAGTCGCGCTCCAGCGGATACACATCGATGCGCACGTTGGGCGGGTAGTGATTCAGGTCGCAGTGGCCGCCGGTGATGCTGATGCAAGGTCCGGAGGCGACGATGCGCGGACCCGGGACATAGCCCTCGTTGATCAAGTCGCGCAGATCGGGTCCCAGGAACGGGTCGGAGGAGACGTCGCGGACCGAAGTGAAGCCGGCTTCCAGGGTGCGGCGGGCGTGGACGACCGCGACCATGGCCTTGGACATTGGCGAGGTCTTGAAGGCCCAGATGTCCTCGAACCGATCGGCGCGCGCCTCGAGATGGACGTGGCAGTCGATCAAGCCGGGCAGCACCGTGGCGTTCGACAGGTCGATCACGCTCGCGCCCGGCGGCGGCGCGACTCCCACCGCGGCGATGCGGTCGTTCTCGATCCGGAGAGTGACGTTCTGCCGGTATGATTCGGAGAGGCCGTCGAAGAGCCGCCCCGCCTTCACATAGGTCACGCGGGGCGCGGCGGCGAGCAGCAGCGCGAGAAGGATCATGCATTGAAGACTAGCAGCTCGTCGACCCTTCCGCGGGATTCCGCTTTGGAGTTGATGAACCGCGGAGCGCGAACCAGCCGCTGCTCGAAGCCGCGGTAGAGCTCGCGCACCCTCGCCGTCGCCGAGTTGGAGAGCAGGAAGCGGACCCCGCGGCGGTTCAGGGCGATGCAGGCCCGGGCGAGCCGCTTCTGGTCGTCCCAGGTGAAGCCGTCTGCGGTGTAGCTGGCGAAGTTGGAGGTGGCGGAGACGGGGTCGTAGGGCGGGTCGAGGTAGACGAAGTCGCCGGGCGCCGCCTTGCCGAGGGCGTCCTCGAAGGACGCGTGCAGGAGGTCGACGCCTTTGAGCGCCTGGCTGGCGTTGATCAGCGCCGAGGGATCGTGGAAGCGAGGATTCTTGTAGCGCCCGATCGGCACGTTGAACCGCCCGGCGCGGTTCACGCGCCAGAGTCCGTTGAAGCAGGTCTTGTTGAGATAGATGAACCGGGCAGCGCGTTCGGCCGGCTTCAACCGCAGCGGCTCGAGCGCGCGGATCCCTTGGTAGTGGGCCTTCTCGTAGACGTGCGGCGCAAGCGCATGGAGGACCCCGTACACGTCGTCGCGCACCTGCCGGTAGCAGTGCACCAGCTCGGCGTTGTTGTCGCTGAGCACCGCGCGGCGCGGAGCCACCGCGAAGAAGAGGGCGCCGCCGCCGACGAACGGCTCGTGGTACCGGCGCAGCCGGGGCGGGACGTGCCGGAGCAGCTCGGGCAGCAGCGAAGTCTTGCCCCCTACCCATTTGAGGAACGGCGCGGCCCGGACGCGCTCCTCGGGCAGCGCAGTGCGCAGATTTGATTGATCGCGGCGGAGCTGCAGAACGGGCATGCGGGGTTCGGTAGCATGTACGATCCGGCGTGGAAAAAAATCAGCTGCTCGATCCGCAAAGTTGACACAAAGCCGGGCGTAGAGCACAGGCAACGCTTTCGCAAATGTCGGCTGTGAAGACAGGAAGCACGACGTCGTAGGCTCGCGCCTCCTTGCATGTCCTCGCCTGGCCCCCCCTTGTTCATTCAATAGCGCAGTCCTCGCCTCGCTCCACCGCACTTTGGAGTAGCTTCACGTCGCTGCCCGATGTTCCAAGATCGTAAGCGGTAAGTTCCACGAGAGCTCGGATTGCCGAACGCGTATGGATCCTCCCAAGTCGTCCCAACAGAGTTGAGTGGTTGTCAAGCCATTGCTCGTCCCCACGGAGCGCGGGACGTCTAGCGCCCGAAATGAGCAAAGCGATCAATTCGCGTTGAATGGCGGAGGGCGCTACGCCGCGCGTACTCTGCGCTCGACCTTGCGCGCGCACCCGCCCCGGCGCGAGAGCGATTAGCACGGCAAGGACCGGAGCGCTCCTTATTCGAAGATCTCCATCCCCATGGCTTGTTCGTCTGGAGGCTCTTCTCCACCAAGCCATCTCGTCGGGCCGCTCTCGTGATCCACAGCTGCAAGCCTGGCAGCGAGTGAGGCCCGGGCGCGGACTTTCGATGTCCGCCCATTCAAGATGCTGGGAGTCTCGCCGTCTTGCGGTTGTATGACCGGGAGTTTGATAACGAGGTCGCGATGAAGCCGCCCCCACCTGATTTGGCCCCGGATCGCCCCGGCGATTTACTACCTCGACGCCGCGAAAGCGATCGACTGGCTCTGCCGCGCGTTCGATTTCAAGGTCCGCCTCAAGGTGGAGGGCGAGGGGGGCCGCATCGAACACTCCGAGCTCGTCTACGGCGAAGGCCTCGTCATGGTGGGTGAGGCGGAAAGGCAGGAGAAGGCCCCGTATCGGCGCTCGCCGCGCGCGGCAGGAGGGATCAACACCCAGAACCCGATGGTGTACGTGGATGACGCCGAGGCGCACTGCGCGCAGGCGCGCGCCTCCGGTGCACGGATCGTGTCCGAACCGAAGACCACAGACTACGGCGAGGACTGCTGGGCCGACCGGGGCTACGAGTGCGAGGACCGCGAAGGACACCACTGGTGGTTCTACCAGCGGCTCCGCGGCCCGAAAGGCTCGAGTTGAGCTAGATGCTCACTCGGAACGGAGCGAGGGAAGCTCCCGCCGTCCCGTCGCTCACGCCGGTCGGCGCCCGTTCGCGTATCTTCTGGACGCCGACGCGGAGCATCCACCAGAGCGGCTCCGCAACCAGCGGCGGCCCGCAGGCCAGACAGGCCGCGGAGCAGAATGGGTCGACGCCCGAGGGCGCCGGTTGTCCTTCGCGGGCCGCATGTACCTTCCAGTTCTCGAGCACGTACCGGACAGCGTTGGCGGCTTCGCGAGGCGCAGCGAGCAGGTGGGCGTGGTAGCGGTCGGCAAACACAGGGCCCTGCCGGCCCATGACCTTGTTGAGCGCGCGCGCCATCCGGACCTCCAGCCCCTTCATCGCCCTGCCCAGCGCCTCCGCGTCGGGGGCCTCAACGATGAAGTGTGCGTGGTTGCCCTGCACCGAGAAGTGCACCAGGCGGAACCCGAACCTCTGGCAGCCGCGCTCGAATGCGCGGCGGAGCGCCCGGAAGCAACGGTGGGTGCGCAGGTTCCAGACTTCGCGACGGATGCGGACCGTGACATGCAGCGCGCCCTTGCGGAACCGGCGGCGAATCCGGTGCGGAACGTTCTGGCGTGGCGAAATGCGCTTGCGCCCGGCGCCGCGCCGCGCACCTCCCCACCGGCGGAACGGGAGCTCCTGCTGCCGCTTCTTCATGAGGGAAGCATAGATGCGGGGTCTGACATTCCTCCGCGCGGGGTGTACGCCCAAGTTGAGGTTTTTCTTCGGGGGCTGAAAAAAGCCGAAGCGATTTCGATCGCTTGCGGCAGGGGTCTTCCCAGGGGCCGCCCCGATG
>Ga0209526_10001054_pt1 | contig 18248 bp, 20 predicted proteins | sample JacPinW_OM2H0_M1_FD_188566 | JGI IMG/M metagenome (GOLD analysis project Ga0209526, IMG submission 188566) | Forest soil microbial communities from Algoma, Ontario, Canada - Jack Pine, Ontario site 1_JW_OM2H0_M1 (SPAdes) (version 2) | ecosystem: Environmental > Terrestrial > Soil > Boreal... | reverse complement strand
GCTCGTCTTCCACGGCGGCGACTGCCTGGGCTGGTGCCAGTTCGGCACGCCCGGGGAACTGCCGCGGATCAAGAGCCGCGCCGCCTACGAGAAAGGCCAGACGGCCCCACCGGACTGGCGGATCGCGTGCTGTTACGTCGGCAAGGGACACCGGCGTCAGGGCGTGGCTGCCGCCGCGCTCGCCGGCGCGCTGGACCTGATCGCCGCTCTTGGCGGGGGAACCGTGGAGGGATACCCCGAGAACGCCGACTCGGTGCCCGCCGGGTTCCTGTACAACGGGGCGCTGTCGACCTACGAGAAGCTGGGGTTCACCCGGAACCGGAAGATCGGCAAGCATCGCTGGGTCGTGACCAAACTCGTCAAGCCCGAGTCCGCGTAGAACCCGCATCATGCCATCTCAGGTACTTGAGGCAAATCAGCGAAGTGCCCTGCTTCGGCTAACTCTCTGTGAACCGTGACGATACTCTGTATAATAACCAGTATATAGTTCCACATCGGCCTGACCTGCGGGAGTAACCCGATGACTACATTATTCTCGCGCCGGTCGAGAATGTGCTTGTTCCGAGACGGCACCCGGCGGCTACCGCTTATGGCCGCTGTCACGGGAGTGTGCGTGATCGCGGGAGCGGCTTGGTCGTCACCGGTGTCCGGGCCGCTGCCGGCAGCCAGCCTGGCAGCGCATACGACCAGCACCCCCCGGTACTCCGCCGAAATCCGGCGCACGGAGTACGGCATACCGCACATCATGGCGCGCGACTACGCCGGCCTCGGGTACGGCTACGGGTACGCGTTCGCGCAGGACAACCTGTGCACCATGGCCGACCGGGTGGTGACCCTGCGGGGAGAGCGGTCGGCGTACTTCGGCGCGACGGGCGATTCGGGCGACACGCTGGGGGCATCGACCACCAACCTGAACAGCGACATCTACTACCGGGGCCTGCGGAAGTCCGGCGTGGTGCATCGGCTGCTGGCCCGTCCCGCTCCCCTCGGGCCCACGCAGCCGGCCCGCCAGCTGGTTGATGGCTACGTCGCGGGCTACAACCGTTACTTGCGCGACACCGGGGTGGCGCACCTACCCGACCCGACGTGCCGCGGCCAGTCCTGGGTCACGCCGATTACCGCGATCGACGTGTGGACGCTTGTGTACGACCTCGACACCCTGACCGGAGTTGCCGCGTTTAAAGAGCCCATCGCCACGGCGAGTCCGGCCGCGCCCGGCTCGGCCACGGAACCGGCGCTACCGGAGGCGCCGCCGGCGGCCAACGTGTCCAGCAACGGCTGGGCACTGGGCCGCGATGCCACGGCTGGCCATGACGGGATGGTCCTGGCCAATCCGCACGTGCCCTGGGTCGGTAACGCTCGCCTCTATCAGGTGCAGTTCACCATCCCCGGGGTGCTTGATGTGTCCGGCGCGAGCCTGTACGGCACGCCCATGCTCGAGTTCGGGCACACCTCGGGCGTGGCCTGGACCCAGACCGCCTCGCACGCGCCGCGTTTCACCCTCTACCGGCTGAGCCTGGTCCCCGGCGACCCGACCAGCTACCTGGTCGACGGTCACGCCATCGCCATGAACCGGCAAGAGGTGACGGTGACCGTCCGTGATCCGGCTGGCCAGCCCTCCACGGTCACCCGCACGCTGTACCGCTCGCGGTACGGGCCGGTGCTCGGCACCGGCTGGACGACGGCGAACGCGTTCGCCGTCCGCGACGCGGGGGCGGACAATCTGCGGTCGGTGGACGAGTGGCTCGCGATGGGACGATCGGAAGACCTCGCCCAGCTACGCGCCGCCCAGGACACCTATCAGGGCCTGCCGTGGACCTACACCCTCGCCGCCGACACCACCGGCACCGTGTACTTCGCCGACGCCTCGGTGGCCCCGCACGTCACCGCGGCCTTGGAACAACGGTGCCAGGTCGGTCAGCTGCCCGGCGACGTCCCCATCCCGATCCTGGACGGCTCAACCTCCCGCTGCGGCTGGGGCAGCGATCCCGACGCGATCGAACCCGGCATCTTCGGACCGGGCAACTACCCTCAGCTGACCCGCACCGACTACGTGGCCAACTCCAACAACAGCCCCCGGCTCGCCAACCTGGCGGCGCCGCTCACCGGCTACCAGCCCATCTACGACCCCCGCATCCAGCTTGAGCTGCGGCCCCGGCTCAGCCTCAACATGATCAGCGAGCGGCTGGCCGGCGCCGATGGCTACGGTCCGCCCGGCTTCACCCTGACCAGCCTCCAGGAAACCATGCTCGGCCAGCGCAACTACAGCGCGGACCTCGCCCGCGACGCCGTGGTGGCGATGTGCCGCGCCCATCCGGTGCTGACCGCCACCGACGGCAGCCAGGTCGACGTGCGCGCCGCGTGCTCGATACTGGACGCCTGGAATGGCCGCGCCGACGTGAACAGCCGCGGCGAGGTCCTGTGGCAGCAGGCCTACGGCGGGCTCAACTACACACCCGGGTGGTGGCGCGTCCCCTTCGACCCGGCCCAGCCGCTCACCACGCCACGCGACCTCAACACCGATGATCCGGCGGTCCAGCACGCACTGGCCGATGCCGTGGAGTACTTCCAGGCCCAGAACGTTCCGCTGGATATCCCGCTTGGCGCGGTCCAGCACTACGCCGGGATCTCGCTGCCAGGCTGCACCGAAGGCGAAGGCTGCTTCGACCGCGTCGAGGGGGCCGCGCCGCCGGGCAGCGGTGCCAGCACCGATGCCAGCAACGGCTCGAGCTTCATCATGGCCACCGAGATGACGCCGGACGGGCCGCGCACCCGGACCATCCTTACCTACTCCGAATCCGCCAACCCCTCCTCCCCCCACTACTCGGACCAGACCGCGCTGTTCTCCCGCGGCCGGTGGGTCACCGAGCGCTTCACCGAAGCCGAAATCAACGCCGACCCGCAGCTACAGACGACAACCCTGTCCGGCTGACCCCGAGCCACCGCCTCGCCCGCCTGCCAATTCGCGCGGCTGCACGGAAGCGGGAGCGCCCGAGGCCGGTCAGCCGTGCTGGCCGGCCCCGGCGCCGGGCTCGGGCGTGCCGGTGTAGAACGCGGTGGTGCGGTCGGCGGCGGCCCGGGCCTCGGCCGGGTCGGTGCCGAAGGCCACGCTCGCCTCATACCAGGCGTCGCTGGACGCGGTCAGGAACCGGTGGCCCTCCTCGGACGCGGACCACTCGGCCACCTTGGCCGGGTCCACCGCCTGCCGGGTGGTCAGGTGCAGGTACAGGCCGATCAGGCCGCTGTCCCAGCCCACCCCGACCGCACCGGGGCCGAACTGCGCCCACCGCTCGTCGTCCACACGCGCGATGTGATCCAGCCGGAAGAGGGTCCGGCCGTTGCCCTCGTCGGCCAGCCGCAGCTCGATCCAGCTCATGTCAGCGCCCATCTCCCAGGTCGCGTCGAAGCCGTGCGGCGGGTCGCAGCGGGTGACGGTGCCGCCAGCGTTGCCCTCCAGCTGGTACCGGCCGCCCTCCTTCAGTTCCCCGCTCACCGGCAGGAACCAGCGCGGGATGCGTTCCGGGTTGGTGCAGGCGTCCCAGACGTCGGCGAGCTCGGCCGGGTAGCTGCGGGACACCGTGACCACCCGGGCCTGGCCGGCCTCCAGCACCCGGCCGCCCACCTCGCGGCGGACCGCGCTGATCTCCTCGGTCACATCGATCATGGTTTCTTCCTCCGCTCGTGCTTGCCTCGCGCCAGCTCGGTGGCCAGCGCGTCCAGGTGCGGCGTCCAGGACCGGCGGAACTGGTCGAGCCAGGCGTCGATGCCGCGCAGCGGCTCGTGCGCGACCGCGTAGAGGCGGCGCGCGCCGTCCGGTCGTACCGTGGTGAAACCGTTGTCCCGCAACACCTTGAGGTGCTGGGAGACGGCCGGCTGGGAGATGCCGAACTCGCGCTGGATCACCTCGCAGAGCGCGCCGGATGTGAGCTCGCCGGCCCCGAGCAGTTCCAGGATGCGGCGGCGCACCGGATCGCCGAGTACGTCGAACGCGTGCACCAGGCTAAGATATCAGCGAAGGCTTATATAAGTAAAGCCTTACAGGATGCCGGTGCAGCGGCGCGGTTAGCGCGGTGACGTCGGCGGGAGAGCCGGTGCCGGCCCCGAAGAACGCCATCCTCGATCCGTTCAAGCCGTACATCAACCAGCGGTGGAACGACGGCATCACCAGCGCCACCGTCTTGCACACCGAACTGCAGGCCCAGGGCTGTAAAGGCTCGACCGGCGGCCTGCCGCCCCTGTGGGGATAGGTCCAGCACCGGGCGATCAGCCGCCGGTGCCAGCGCAGCAGCGTGTCCGGCGTGACCAGCCGACTCATCCGCAGCGGCCTGGGGAGCAGCCGGGCCAGGGCGGCGCGCACTGCACGGACGGCCCAGTCCAGCTTCGGCCTGGAGTTCTGCCGCCGCAGCACCGCCACCTCCTAGCGCAGCGCCATCCAGCCGGGCCAGGCGGACGAAGATCAGGTAGAGCATCCGTAGGGTCACAAGCCCGCGATGCTGCCAGCCTCCCGACTACTGCCGCAGGCGAACCCGCTATGTCCCGTTTTGGAATCCCACAGGCCGGCCGGCAGGTTCTCGCGGAAGGGCTGCCAGCCGCCTACCTGGAAGTCTGGACGGACACGCACCACTTCGCGTTCGCTCAGGTCGAGGAGTTCGTACGCGAAATGGAAGCGGTCGTGGTGAAGGCAATTTCTTGGAGGTTTAGCTAAATGGACAGCCGCGAGCCAGAGTACTCTATCCCCGGCCACGGATCGCCGCTTGAGGTAGTGGCGTTCTTCCTTCCTCAGTTTCACCCGATACCCGAGAACGACCGTTGGTGGGGACCCGGCTTCACCGAATGGACACATGTCGCCGCGGCTCGCCCGCTCTTCGACGGCCATCTCCAGCCACGCCTGCCTGCTGACCTAGGATTCTACGACCTACGCGTACCAGAGACCCGCCGAGCGCAGTGGGAGCTCGCGACACAGTATGGTGTGACCGCCCTATGCTACTGGCATTATTGGTTCGGCGGCGGCAGGCAACTTCTGGAACGGCCGGCCATGGATTTGCTGGAAGACCAGAAATTGCCGCATCGCTACTGCCTCGGCTGGGCAAACCAGAGCTGGACTGGAGTCTGGCACGGTCGCGGCGACGAGATACTTCAGGAGCAACGATACCTCGGTGAAGCCGACGATATTAATCATTTTAACTACTTGCTACCCCACTTCTCGGACGAGCGATACCTAACTGTCAATCGCAGACCGGTGTTCTACCTCTTCCGCCCCAGCGAGGTTCCCGATCTCCCCCAACTGGTGGCTCGCTGGCAGCAAATGGCAGTGGAGGCAGGTCTGCCCGGACTCTACTTCGTCGGTGATGCCGACGGTCCATGGGTGCATGACCTGGACCAGCCGCTCGACGCGGCGGTGTGGAATCCCGCTCCGCCCCCCCGCGGACACGAGTTGGAGCCGGTCTTTCCCGGTATTCCTCTTCGCGAGAGCCCTAGGGCCTTCCTATACGACAAGACGTACGCCGACTGGCTGCTTTCCGGGGTTAGCACACAGATCCGGCAACACCCCTGCGTCGTGCCGGGGTTTGACAACACGCCGCGCTCAGGTCGGCGAGGGATCCTTTTGCACCGTCTCGATGCCGGCATCTTCGAGACCGCGGTTAAGGAGGCTGTGCGCCGCGAACGGGCAATGCCAGGCCCTCACATGGTGTTCGTCAAGTCCTGGAACGAGTGGGCGGAGGGATCGGTTATGGAGCCCGATCAGCTCTTCGGCCGGGCTTTCCTCCGCGCTCTTGAACGTGGCCTGAGGCCGGGATCATGAGGTGCACCTTCGATTCACCGCGATGACAGAGGCAGTTTCCTGGAAGCTTCGGCGGTGATGAGATCGTCCGGTCCGGATCGCTAGGTGTCGAAGGCGGCCGCCACCACGACCGCTTCCATTTCCCGCACCAGCGCCTCGACCTGGCCCAGCGCGAAGTGCTGCGTGTCCGCCCAGACTTTCATATAGACGGCGGGCAGCCCATCCGCCGGAGCATGCCCGCCGAGCCGCACGGGCCCGGAATCGACGAACAGGTAGAGCGTGCCGTGGGCCCTGCGCGTCTTGCGATTCCAGCACAGCCTGGTGCGCGGCAGTGCCTGCGTCAGCTCCGCCTTGGTGGGCACGCCGCCGTCGCCGCCGACTGGCCCGGCCGTGCCGCGCAGGTCGTTGATCCACCAGTGGACGTCCAGTGGCTGCCCCCGCCGGGCTGCGGCCTCATCGAGCAGCCTGTCGCAGGCCACCGGGTCGTAATAGGCGTAGAAGGACGCGCTCGCCACCGCCTTCTGCGCCCTGGCCACGACCTCGCCGAAGGCGGCATCCGCGATGTCGACCACGCATATCCCGTGCTGTGCCACCTGGGAGACCACGCTGGCCAGTGACGGGCGGAACCGGTTGCTCACGACGAGCAGGGCGACGCCCGGATCCCGCCCGAACACCCGCGCGACCGCCGCCGAGTAGGCGGCCAGCAGCACAGACGTGGCGTCCGCCCCGGTCCGCGCCCCGACCGCCCGCATCCCGAGCTCCATGGCGGGCGAGTACGCCATGAGCTCAGCAATTCGCGGCCCGTCCTGACGGCCCGGCTCCGCAAGCCGCCAGGCAGGCAGCCGGGCGAGCTGAGCCGCCCAGTACCGGATGGCCCGCTCGCTTTGCCGCCGCCCGGCGGCACCGTCCTGCCAGCGGGCCAGCTCCAGCGGGCTCAGCCCCCCGGCCGGCGCGGCCGCCTCCCCGGTGGCCCGGTCGAGGTGCTTAAGGTCCCGGTACAGGAATTCCAGGCCCGCACCGTCCACCATCACATGGCTGCAGCCGGCTACCAGGTGCACGAGTGCCCCCGACTGCCGGATGACGCCCATCCGCATCGGGAACTCGTTCTCGTAGTCAAACCAGGTGACCTCGTAGCGCGAGCGCAGTTCCTCCGCAGCCGCCGCCGGGTCATCGCCGTCGCCGATATCGACGATGTGCAGCGGCACCTCGCCCGCGGCGACGACGACCTGCTGTGGATGCCGGAGCCCTGACGGCCCGGCCGTGAAACGCAGCCGGGTGCGCAGCGCCGGATGGCGGCTGACCATGAACCGCAGCATGCCCGCCACGTCCGCCAGGGACGCCCCCTCGGGCGGCGGCGCCGTCCAGGCGAGGTTCATGGACCCGTCGTAGCGCTGGGTGTTCCGCCAGATTCCCATCTGCCCCCACGTCAGCTCCCCGGCGCCGGGCCCCTCGCCGTGGAACCCCACGCGGATCTCGCTCAACGTGATAGCCAAAACCCGGGCTCCTTTTCACCCATGAAACGCCACCGCCCTCGCGTCGAAGGCAGCCTCCACCACGACCGCTTCCATTTCGCGGACGAACGCCTCGACTTGGGCAAGAGCGAAGTGGTGCGTGTCCGTCCAGACTTCCAGGTAGACGGCGGGCAGTCCTGCCGCGAGGGTCGGTCGGCCATCCAGCATGGGCCCGGAATCGGCCTGGATGTAGAGCGTGCCGCCGAACTTGGGCAGTTTGCGATTCCAGTACAGCTTGGTATGCGCAAGCACCTGCGTCAGCTCTGTCTCGGTGGGCACGTGACAGTCATCATCGGGCCGCCCCGCCATGCCGCGACGGTCGTTGATGAACCAGGCGATGTCCAGCGGCTGCCCCTGCCGGGCGGCGGTCTCATCGAGCAGCCTGGCGCGCTCCACCGGGTGGTAATAGCCGTAGAAGGACGCGTTCGTCACCGCCTTCCTGGCCCGGACCACGACCGTGTCGAAGGTGGCGTCCGCGGCATCGACCACGCAGATCCCAGGCTGGCAGACCTGTGACACCATGCCCGCGAAACCCCGGCGGAACCGGTTGCTGACGATGATCTGGACGACGCTGGGATCCCGGCCGAACACCCGCGTGACCGCCGCCGCGTAGGCGGCCAGCAGCACGTGCGCGGTGTCGGCACCGGTCCGCGCCGCGACCGCGCGCATCCCCAGCCCCATCGCGGGCGAGAACACCGCCAGTTCCCAGAACCGCGGCTGCTGCGGGCGGGCCGACTCGCCGGGCCGCCAGGCGGGCAGCCGGGCGAGCTGAGCCGCCCAGTACCGGGTGGCCCGCTCGCTTCGCCGCTGCCCGGCGGGACTGCCCTGCCAGCGGGCCAGTTCCAGCGGGCTCAGCCCCCCGGGCGGGGCCATCGCCTCCCCGGTAGCCCGGTCCAGGTGCCGCAGGTCCTCGTCCAGGGCATTGAGGCCGCCGCCATCCACCATCACATGGCTGTAGCACACCACCAGGTGGGTCAGCGCCCCCTGTCGGCGAATGACGCCCATCCGCACCGGGAACTCGTTCTCGAAGTCGAACCAGGCCAGCTCCCAGCGCAAGCGCAGTTCCTCCGCGGCCGCGGCCGGGTCATCGCCGTCGCCGATGTCGGCGATATGCAGCGGCACCTCGCCTGAGGCGGCGACGGCCTGCCGCGGATGCCGGTCCCCGAACGGCCCGGCCGAAAACCGTAGCCGGGTGCGCAGCGCCGGATGGCGGCTGACCACGAACCGCAGCATTCCGGTTATCTCCGCAAGCGACGTCCCCCCGGGCAGCGGCACCGTCAAGGACAGATTAATGGTCTGTCCGGTGCGCTGCATGGTCAGCCAGATATCCAGCTGCCCCCAGGTCAGCTCCCCGGTGTCGGCGCCCTCGCCGTGGAACCCCACGCGGATCTCGCTCAACGTGATGGCCAAACCGGACTCCTGTCAGATGGCATGCTACTGGGTAGCGACCAGCGTCCGCGCTGTGTGCCGACCGTCAGCCTGATCAGGAACTAATGACGCTTCCCACGCTCGTCAGGCTAACTGAACTTCCTTCCCCGGCGCCACGGACGACAGTTGCTGGCATTGTCATGCCAGGGAGCAGGATCGGGAAGTCAGTAACTTACAACGGTCCCGAAGGCCACGAGTTGCTCGCGCCCGTCACATCAGTCCCCTCGTTTGAGCTGCCCGCGTTTTCCGGACCGGGAATTTGCGATGGGAGATGCCCAGTCCGGGCGGGTTGTGCCAGGCCAGGCAGCGCCTCGGAGCGGAAGTGATGCGGGAGCTTTAGGAGCGTGTCGCGGTGCCGTGCGCGATGCGGTCCACGCGGGGCGCGTGGCTGGGCGGGCGCAGGCTGATGGCGCTCGACGGCTTCGGGATGGAGGACTCCGACAGCGAGGAGAACGCCGCTCATTTCGGCTACGCGGGTAAGTAAGGAGCGGTGTTCCTTTCTGTACGTGCAGATGGCCGCTCAAACGCGATTCCCGCCTTTCCGGACGACCGTCGCAGGACAGCTCCTCTTCGCGCAGTACGCCCAGCTCGGGCAGGATTGCGCGCAGCGAGTATCGGCGAGGTCCCCCACGCGGCAGACGCGGACGTAGACCGAGGACGCAATGCTGGTCGCCTGGGGTGGCCGTGCGGCAGCAGTCCGAGACAAGCTTGACTTGTGGATGTCTGAGTGAAGACCTTCGTCCAGGAAGCAACGGCCCGGCTGGGGTTCCTGCGCACGGAGTTCGGGTTTACCGGTCCCGAAGTCGTGCAGGACGAGACAGGCGCCTACCCGCTCCTGCGCCGCATACGTTTCGACCGCGCTGATCTTGAAATCGAGGTCAGCCTGGTGCTGTCGTACATGGGCGAGGAGCACGTGGCCGTGCATCTTGTTGCTGTCGATGAATCCGGATCGAATCGCCGGGCTTAGATCGGACATCGCACGGCCCGCACTGGGTACCAGATGCGGCGCGCCCTGGATCTGCAGGCCGAGGCTGTTCGCAAGCTGATGAGCGCGGAAGCCTGACCAGCGTGGGCTGCCTGCTGTAGGCGGCATAGCGCGCGTTCGCGCCCGGCCCCGACTATGAATTTACATGCGAGCTGCTTCGTCCTCCGCCACAACACACCTGGCGAGGGTCACCCTGAGAGTAGACCGAGGTCGCGCACGCAGAAACCGTGGTGCGCCCACTCCTCGTCCAGCACCACGTGCACGCACTCGAGCACCGACTTACCCCGGGCGTATGGCGGCCAGCCCCGGCCCGCCGGCACTGGCGCGGGCACCGACAGCTGATCGGCCGTCACGGTCGACAGCCAGCGCTCTAGCTCGGTGCCTTGCACGTCGCGCACGGCCAGCACCTCGTCGAGGCTGGGGGCCGCCGCTCGATCCAGGCCCTGCTCCTCCTGGTTCGGGACGTACTCGCCCCCCAGCCCGATCGCGGTGAACGGTTCGGTCGACCCCAGGCAGCAGCGCCGGAACCACGAGTCGTGGACGAACACCAGATGGCGCAGGGTCTCTACCGCCGACCACTCGCCGCCGACGCGCTGATGCTCGCAACCCCCGGGCATCCCGCGGAGCCGCTCGACCGTCGCCGCCCAGCCGGTCCGCAGCTGCCGGAAAGCTTGCCGCAGGTCGGCCGGATCGGCTGAGCGGAGCAGCAGCCGCACTGGATGCCGACGGTCAAGCTCGGCTTCGACGTACGACGTCACTTCGACTCCGTTGACCACCAGGTTGCTGACCAGCCCGTCGATGACGGCGTCCTGCATCACCACCCCGATCAGACGGGCGCGGGTCAAATCGCACTCGCGGAACTCGGCATCAGTCAGGTCTTGGTCCTTGAAGCTCGCCATGCCGGGCAGTATCCACCGACGTACCGACAGCAGCCTGCCTCGGATGCCCAGACGGCCTCCAGAAACTTCGGTTCAGACAAGCTGTCAAGGCGGACCGGGTCTCACCAAACGGGCATGAGCGCGCGTGCTCAGGTGCTCGATTGGGCTCTGCGGCACGATGTCGCCGTGGACGAGTACGAGCGTCGAGCAGCCCGAAATCTGGTCTGGCTCGTCATCGTGCTCGCGGTCCTGGGTCTGGGCATCGCGCTGTTCTTGTCCGCGGCCGAATCGTCTTACTAGCCATTCGCCACGAATGCCTGGGCACCCTTACATCGGTGCACCCGCCCTGGTTCAACGACGAGTTCGACGAGCTCGGCGCGGCGTACTTCCGATCGACCGGTGACCGGCGCGTCGGCGAGCAGCGGCATCGTGGATGCCCGGTGGGTGCCGTGCAGCGTCACGTGCTGGACGACGAGGCCTCCCTCACCGATGAGGTGGTGCTGTTCGAGCTCGGTCGGCCCGAGGTCGACCTCGATGGTGCGCAGGATCGTCTTTAGACCATCGCGGCCCTGGGGGCCGGCGGCGTGGTTGACCATGTCGGTGGCCACGAGGTCGTTCAGGACCGTGTCGTCGGCCACCTTGCCCACGGTCATCCGCCCCCTTCCCCTGCCGACGTCCGGTTCCGGCACTGGCAGATATCGGCAAGTTCACCGCAGTTCGCGGCAAGGGGCAAGCACCTCGCCGAACGGATCGAGGCAGGTGATCTCTGACCGCTCATATGGTCATGTGAGTAAGCGCAGCGAGGCCGACCTGCACCAGCTGCTGCGCTTAGGCCTGCGTGTAGCGGACTGATCGGGCGCGGTTCTCGCGGTCAGGCGCCGAGGGGGGTCAGCTCGCCAGTCCTTGACACTGTGAGCGCATCGGGCAACAGGCCGCCAACGATCTTCTCCCAACTGTCTTCGCTCCTGATGTCACAGACGGCCGGGGCTGCCTCGTCTCGGGGTTGAGAGTCCATTCTGGCATCAGGAAGGTGATGGCTGTGCGGGTGTTCGTGGCAGGCGGGAGCGGGGCCTTGGGGCGACGGCTGGTGCCGCAGCTCGTGGCCCGGGGCCACCAGGTGACGGCTACGGCGACGAGCCCGGGCAAGTTGAGCTTGCTGGAGCGGCTGGGCGCAGGCGGCGTCGTGATGGACGGGCTGGATGCGGTGTCGGTCGGTGAGGCGGTGGCTGCGGCCCGGCCGGACGCGATCGTGCACCAGATGACCGCTCTTTCCGCGGCGCATGCCGGAAAGCCCGATTTGAAGCACCCCGACCGCTTCTTCGCCACCACCATCCGGCTGCGCTCCGAGGGGACCGACCATCTGCTCGCGGCCGCTGAGGCGACCGGCGTATCCCATGTCGTCGCGCAGAGCTTTGGCGCCTTTAACGGCATCCGCGAGGGTGGACGGGTGAAGACCGAGGAGGACCCGATGGACCCGGGCCCGGCGAGCGCGCGCAAGGGGGCGGAGGCGCTCCACCACCTCGAGGACGTGGTCGTCAAGGCTGGTGGCGCGGCCCTGCGCTACGGCAGCTTGTACGGGCCGGGCGCCATCGACGACTGGGTCGAGCTCGTGCGCAAGCGGCAGTTCCCGCTGGTCGGGGGCGGCACCGGCTACATATCGTGGGTGCATCTCGACGACGCGGCGAGCGCTACCGTCCTGGCCCTGGAGCAAAAAGCGACCGGCGTGTTCAACATCGTCGACGACGAACCAGCCCCGGCCAGCGAGTGGCTGCCTTACCTGGCCGCGTGCGCGGGCGCGAAGCGACCTATACGGACCCCCAAGTGGCTGGCCCGACTGCTAGCAGGGGAAATGGCGGTGATCATTATGACCGAGGGGCGCGGCTTCTCCAACGCCAAGGCCAAGCGGGAGCTCGGCTGGAAACTGCGCTACCCCTCATGGCGCCACGGCTTCAAGGAAGAGCTGGCGTGACCCGGACTGAAGAGTTCGAGCAACTGCGGTCGCTGCTATTCGCGATCGCCTACCGGATCCTCGGCAGCGTGAGCGACGCCGAGGACGCGGTCCAGGAAACCTGGCTGCGCTACCAGGCCTCCCCGACAACACCCGCCTCGGCCAAGGCCTTCCTCTCAGCCGTGGTCACCCGGATCTCGATCGACGTGCTGCGCTCGGCCCGCGTCCGGCGGGAGGAGTACACCGGGCCATGGTTCCCCGAGCCGCTGCTCACCGACCCCTACGAGGACCCGGAGCGCTCGGCGGAGCTGGCCGACTCGCTATCGATGGCGGCCCTGTTGCTGCTCGAGCGGCTCAGCCCGCTCGAGCGGGCGGTCTTCGTGCTGAAGGAGGTATTCGGGTTCGGCTTCCCGGCGATCGCGTCGGCCGTGGGGCGGTCGGAGGCGGCTTGCCGCCAGCTCGCGGTGCGGGCGCGGCGCCACATGGACGCAGGGCGCCCTCGGTTCGAGGCGGACCGCCGGGAGCGGGAGAAACTGGCGGCACGGTTCTTCGACGCGCTCCGGGAAGGCGACATCGACGGCCTACGGGAGGTGCTCGCCGCTGACGTTCAGATGGTCGGCGACGGCGGCGGCAAGGCCCCGCAGTTGGCCCGGAGCATTATCGGCACCGACAATGTTGCCCGGGTGCTTGCCTCGATCTTCCCCTGGCTCGTCCGGATCGACGTGACGGTGCAGCCCCACCAGGTGAACGGCCAGCCGGGCGCGATCTTCCGCGACCGGGACGGCAAGGTCCTCAACACCTTGGCGCTCGACATACTCGACGGGCAGATTCAGATGATCCGCTCAGTGATCAACCCCGACAAGCTCGGGCACTTGGGTCCGGTGGCAGACGCCTGGGCGGTCGCCCGCGAAGTGAACCAGGCTCGCCGGCCCACAGATTGACCGGAAGCCTACGCGGCCAAGTTCGGGCCGTCGGTTCTCGGCCCCATCGTTGATCTGCTCGCCGAGCTGGCCCGGGGCGGGCCCGCGCTCGAGTTCGCGGTTGGGACCGGGCGGGTGGCGCTTCCACTGAGCGCGCGCTTCGCGCGTGCCGTGAAGCGACGCGCGAACGCCTGGACCTGGTCCTCGCGCTGTGCGAGTTCTTGCCGGTCCCTGAGCAGGGTGACGGCCGCGTCGTAGTGGGCTGGCAGCTTGGTGTTGATCAGCCTTTCGGCGTCGGCCCAGGCAGGGTCCCGGTCCTGGGCCAGTTGGTCCAGGCGCCTTTGCCTGGGCTGCTGCACGTTGTTGTTCCCGGAGGGACTGCTGGGGCGGCGGCGGCCATGGTTGCGGCTCGCTATTCGCGCTGCAGGCGGCGTGCCCCGGCGGTGTCCAGAAGTTCGGCGACAGTCCGCCGGGAACCGGAGCCATGCTGGTCATCTGGGTCTGGGCGGAAGCTCCGGAGCAACTCCATCCGGGCCCCTGCCGCCTGGTCCTCTGCAACCAGCACAAGAAGCCGGTCCTTGTCGCTGACGGGGAGCTTCGCGATGTGCGTGGCCAGCGCGCGCGCTTCGTCCTTCACCTCGGGCAGCGCCGGACTGGCCTCGGCCGCGACCTCGAGAAGGCCGGAGTCGAGGCGGAGGAAGTCGGCAAGGGCGCGTTGCGGAGCAGTGAGTGATCCCAGGCCGGCCGGGACAGGGGGCTCCACCTCCTCCTCCTCGTCCTCATCGCCGAAGGCATCCTCATCGCGTCCCCACACGCCGTAGCCCGACAGCCATGCCAGATACAGAGGCCGCAGGTCTCCGGCGGCGAGTTCAGATCGGATGCCGACGATGGCAGACAGTGAGTCCTCAGCATCCTCCAGCCACTCACCCGCCTCGTCCTCACTGGTCAGGTCGAGGATCACGTAGTCGCGGGTGGTCGATATGGTCACCTGGCCATCGACGCAGTACCGTCCGGCGATCTTCGGGTCCAGGAGCGTGCACGGCAGCCGGAGCATGATCCGATGAGTGCCCCAGTTCGCAAGGTACAGATGCGCGTCGTAGTAACGCTGCATCAGCTGATCCGGACTGCCTTTGAAGTCACCCCAGTGGTACTCGTTAGTGAAGCTGGTGGCGGTGATCCTGGCCCGGGTTGAGAGCTGACGGACTTCCGCTTGCTCGGCAGCGGTCAGTGGACGGTCCACCGCAAGGAACTCGTAGTACTGGTACTCGCTCATCGCCGTCCCGCCCAACGCCCGTAGGCGCTGATCCACTCCGAACCCGGAGGAGGGGGCGCCGGCAGCGGGAGGTCGAGGATCACGATCGGCTGCCGGTGCGTCCCTCGAACGCAGATGGCGGCGATCCCGCAGTCCGTGAGGTCAATGCTCTCCACGGTCACTTCGACGCCCAAGACCATTGTCGTGAACGGAAGGGCCAGATTTTCCTCGATCATCGTGTAGAAGCCGACCAGCTGCTCGTCCTCGCCATAGGCGTCCACGATGGCCTCTTCGACCAGCTCATCCAGATCCGCCTGGCTCAGCTCTCCCACAGGGCAAGCCTAGTGGCCGTGTGGACGCCCGCCGGGCATTGTCACGGGGACATCACGGGTCAATCCCGCTCCGCCTATTTACCGGATGTCCACCCTGCCGCATCCCGCTAGCCAGGCTAGCCCGAGAGTCTTGCACTCATGGGCACCTGCGCAACGCCCCCTCGCGCTGATCCCGTCATGCCGCACTGACCGGGGAAGCGCGCACCCCGAGGACCGGCTGACCGCCCTGACGCCGCGGTATCCCACCTCCCACGGCCCGTGACCGCGGTCATCGGCGTGCACCAGGTGCAGCGCGCGCGTATCCGGGGCCGTAGAACTCGATGGCGGTCACCAGGTGCACCGTCGGCCCCGCGACCTCGACGATCTCGATCACCGGGCCGCCGCGCAGCGGGATCTGCTCGCCCGGCTGGGGAGCAGCGGCATGCAGCACATGCCTGGCAATTCCGCGAGCTCCTGGACCGCGTCTCATCTGGAACCACGCCATCCGCGGCGGATCTTGCGCGATTACGAGACCGACCACAATCAGCACCGGCCACAGCGCTCTTGGCACGGCGCCGCGCCGTTGAAACCGCTAACCGAGCCGGCCGATCTCGACCTGTACCGCATCCGAGAACACGCTTGCGTCGGTGGTCTGATCAACGAATATCGCCTGGTCACATGATGTGGACGAGATTGTCAGCACGCACACGCTGGCCCTGGCCACATGCGTGCCGAACAGCCGGGAGGCAAACGCCTCGCCGGTGCCGCGCAGCTTCGGCCGGGCCAGCTCAACCGGCCCGGCCGTAGTCTTGACGCTCACCGCCCGGTACTCGTTACGGGAACCAGGCCGCCCCGTGGTTGGGCGCCGTGAGGCTAGGGGGCTCTCCAATACAGCTCGATGATGTGATGGGACTCAGCGTTGTAGACGATGTGCTGGGTCCTCTGCTCAGCCCATACGTAGGTCGCGGGATTGCTGATCGATAGGGGAGCGCTTGTGGCGACGGTCAGGTCGTGATGATGCCATCCGGTGCCGTCCCACCAGAGCTCGTGGATATGACCGTCGGTGCCCACGTAGATGACATGCTGTGTCGGGTGGGGCCCAGTCATTTGGAACTCGAAGCTGTATCCCTTCGGGCGAAAACCCGCGTACGCCGGCGGTGCTCCGGTCACGCCGGAGATGTCGGAGTGCTTCCACCCGCTCGCCTCCCACCACAGCTCGTGGATGTGACCGTCTGTGCCCCGGTAGTTCACATGCTGGGTGCCCTGGACGTCGAAGACATAGCCAGTGGGATCATCAGTCGCTAAAGGCGCGCCCGCGGCGACCGTCAGGTCGTGATGATGCCACCCGCTACTGTCCCACCAGAGCTCGTGGATGTGATTGTCCGAGCCCCGGTAGACGACGTGTTGCGTGCCCTCGGCCGTGAATACGTAGCCATAGGGTGGGCTATCAGCCGGAGGCGCACCAGCGGCGGCACTCAGGTCAGAGTGATGCCACCCGTTGCTTCTCCACCAGAGCTCGTGAACGTGATGGTCCTGCCCTTGGTAGTCGACGTGCTGGGTCCCTTCAGCATAGAACTCATAGCCCGTCGGAACGGTGAGGGCGAAAGGTGCGCTGCTGGCGTCGGTCAGGTCGTGATGTTGCCACCCGTCGTTCTCGTTCCAATAGAGCTCGTGGACATGACCGTCGCCCCCCTGGCCCTCATAGAGGACATGCTGCGAGCCCGTAGTTGCAAACACGTAGGCCGTCGGATATGCAGTCGCCAGCGGCGCCCCTGCCTCGGCAGTGAGGTCCTTGTACTGCCATGCGTCGTTGCCCTCAGCCCAGTAGAGCTCGTAGAGGTGGCCATCGGACCCACCCTCCGGAGTGAATCCCTGGTAGATAGCGTGACGCGTATTTTGGGCGAAAAGATATGCCGCCGGGCTGAAGGTTGCCAAGGGCGAGCCCGTTAGCGAGGTCAGGTCATACGATGTCCAGCCCATAGCTGCACCTCCATGCCGTGAGGATCTCGGGTCAGACTTTCACAGACGATGCCCTGCATGTGGATTTGGAGCTACGACAGGTCATCAGTATCGTCCGGCTCACGAAGGGGGCGCAGACGAATCGCCGGCGCTCGTGCCGGGGCGACAGAATGCCAGTGAACCTGTGGCCAGGTGGATCGGTCACGTAATTCTGGTCTGGGTCATCGCAATCCTGATGCGCTGTGCGATCAGGCGCACGATCCCGCTGGCCACATCATCCAGGCTCTGCCGCAGGCTGACGGTGATGATGTCCCGCCGCTGCTCGCTGACTCTGCCCCCGGTCGTATGGCGTTTCCTGACTCAGGGTTTCCGGCCACCGCCCGGCCTCCCGCAGCCGCAGACGGCCCGAGGCTCCGTCCGTGGCAGGCATGACGCCAGGCCTCCTCGCGGCTGGTGCGGAAGAGGTGGGCCGCGCCGCGCGTTGGCCCGGGCATGCAGGTTGAGATCTGGTCTGATGTGGTGTGCCCGTGGTGTTACCTCGGCAAGAGGCGTTTCGAGCGGGCGCTGGGGTCCTTCGATCATCGTGATGAGGTCGAGGTCGTGTACCGGTCGTTCGAGCTGGACCCGTCTGCGGCGCCTGGGGTGAGCACGCCAACGGTCGAGCTGCTGGCCCGCAAGTACGGGATGACCGTTGCGCAGGCCACCGCCGCCCAGCGGCAGATGGAACAGCGCGCCGCCCAGGACGGGCTGGCTTTCCGGATGGATGGCCTGCGCAGCGGCAACACCCGCGATGCGCACAGGCTGCTGCAGCTGGCTAAGGCACATCACCGGCAAGCGGACCTGGCTGAGCGCCTGCACCACGCCTACTTCAGCGAGCAGGCTTCGATCTTCGATCATTCCTCACTGGCAGAACTCGCCGTCGAAGCCGGGCTGGACCGCAGCGAAGCGCTCAGAGTGCTAGCAGGCGAGGACTACGGTGACGCTGTCGACGCCGATGAGGCGATGGCCCGGTCCCTGGGCGCGACCGGCGTCCCCTTCTTCGTCATCGATCGCCGCTACGGAATCTCCGGCGCTCAGCCAGCAGAAGTTATCGCGCAGGCGCTGGATCGTGCCTGGGCCGATGCCGGGGGGTCATGACACGCCGGACCGGGCTCGCCTGGCCGCCGCGTAAACGCCCCGGGAACGCCTCCGGCAGGCAGGCCAGCCCGCGGCAGGTAGGCCAGCCGGAACGCTCACGCGTGCACGAGGCACTCCACCGACCGCGAGCACCAAAA
>Ga0209526_10001053_pt1 | contig 18257 bp, 11 predicted proteins | sample JacPinW_OM2H0_M1_FD_188566 | JGI IMG/M metagenome (GOLD analysis project Ga0209526, IMG submission 188566) | Forest soil microbial communities from Algoma, Ontario, Canada - Jack Pine, Ontario site 1_JW_OM2H0_M1 (SPAdes) (version 2) | ecosystem: Environmental > Terrestrial > Soil > Boreal... | reverse complement strand
CGCTGGAAGAGATCGTGGAGCGGATCGAACGACTGTACGGGAGAGCGAACCGTATCTGGGTGTTGGATCGCGGCATGGTCAGCGAAGAAAACGTGCGGTATTTGAAGGAAGCCAAACGACGGTACATCGTGGGGACGCCGAAGAGCGTGCTGAAACGGTTCGAGGGGGAGCTACGCGCCAAAGACTGGCATCAAGTGAGGGAAGGTCTGGAGGTGCGGTTCTGTGCCGCCCCTGGTGGTGAGGAAGTATTTCTTCTGTGCCGGAGTGCGCAGAGGAAAGAGAAAGAGCAGGCTATGCATGAGCGTTTCGAGAAACGCATCGAGGAGGGGCTGGAAAAAATCGTGGCCAGCTGCGGAAAGCGCAAACAGTTGCCAGCTGTCGTGGGACAGCGCGTTGGGCGACTGCTGGGCAAGAACTCCCGAGCAGCGGGAGCATTTGAAGTCAAGATCGATCAAGATGCAGACGGCTTTGCGAAGTGTCATTGGAAAAGAATCGATCGCTGGCGGGAGTGGGCACGACTCAGTGAGGGTTGTTATGTGTTGCGCAGCAACGTAACGGACTGGAGCCCCGAAGAACTCTGGCGTGCCTACATGCAACTTACGGAGGCCGAGGCCGCGTTCCGCATCCAGAAGACGGATCTGCAACTGCGACCGATCTGGCACCAGAAACAAGAGCGGGTCGAAGCGCATATTCTGGTGTGCTTTCTGGCCTTTGTGTTGTGGAAGACGCTGGCGCAACTTTGCCAGCGCGCTGGGTTGGGCAACGAACCGCGAAAAGTATTCCAGGAGTTGGCGGACATCACCCTGGTCGACGTCGTGTTACCGACGCGCAACGGAGTAATCATCCGCAAGCGCTGCATCAGCCGGCCAACGGAGCATCAAGCGATTCTGTTGCAACACCTGAATCTGCAACTCCCCAACTCGCTGGAAATGGCCCGGGTGTAGTGAAGACTCGGACATGTCCACGTTGAAAACACAGGTATTTATTCTTCAAACTGCGGAACTTGGGCTAACCCAAGCGCTGGTCGTGATATACGGTGCAAGTTTGTCGGCTGTCGTGGTCTGTTCGGTTTAGAGAACCGGGCTTACGATATGGATCTGGAAGAAGCGAAAGCTTGGTTGTCTCTCGCGCTGCGCGGGTGGGAAATTCCGGTGGCCACGAAAGGTCGAAGGATTGAATGGACGCGGGCAGGCTGAGCCGATTGCCCGAGTCGTTCTCAGCGCTTCCGGAGGCGACCGGTTTCGATTTTGGTTGGCTCCAATCGGGACGTCGGCGCTCTCTACTACTGCTGTTGCTGTTGCTGTCCAAATTCCGCGTTAGCCTCCGCATTTCGCGGCTTAGACCGAACCACCGTCGTAGGCGGTAGCTCTTCCGGCTCCGGCGCGTCCACTGGCGATACCGAAACCATCACACTCAGTTCGCTCTCGGCTTCACCCTTGTATACTCCGCGGGTGGGTGGCACATCCGCGTAGTCGCGTCCGACAGCGACCCGAATATGCCGTTCGCATCCCAGCAAGTCGTTGGTGGGATCGAACGCCACCCATCCCATGTCCCCCAAATACGCTTCCACCCACGCGTGCGTCGCTCCTGCCGGAGATCGGTCGTGCGCTTGGTCTTCGTGAAATAGATACCCGCTCACATACCGGCACGGGATCTTCAGTTGGCGTACCAACGTGATCAGGATGTGCGCAAAGTCTTGGCACACCCCGCGGCGCGCCTCCAGCGCGTCGTCGATTGGCGAATCCACTTTCGTCGTATTCGGCGCGTAGTCGAACAGTTCGTAGAGCTTGACGTTCAATTCTTGCAGGAGCTCGAATGGATTCCCGCGCCTTCTCAGATTCAGCTCGGCGGCGAGCTTTTCGAGGAGCTCCGTCGGTGTCGCATAGTGACTCGGAAGCAGCATCTCCCAGTAATCCCCCTGTGCCACTCGGGCGTCCAGCTCACTCCAGTCGCTGGCGTCCTCTGGCCGCAAGACCGGGGCGGGCAGCACATCCACGATCGCTTGTGCCGTCATTTCGATCAAATTCTGTTTCCCTGGAATATCGAAATGATGCACTCCGTTCCCGAAAAAGTCCCGGTACATCATCATGTTCGCTCGTGGGCTGACGTCGAGAGAAAAACTCAAGCAGCGCTGACGGAAATCCGTGCGCGGCTGCATGCGCACCTCCATCACGCTTTCTCGCACCGCGGGCTGGTACCGGAAATTCGTGATGTGCCGTACGGAATATGCCATCTTATCTCGCCCGAAAGGCTGCTTCCTTAGATCGTTACTTCATTACCCGTTGGCTTCTTCTTACGACGCCAGTTCCGATTCAATGGCATAGTCGAAATAGATCTGATGGATGGCAGCGTGTATCTGCGTGCATTCGCTGCGTATGTTTTCAAGGTATCCATGCGCGCCTTCTGCCATGATCTCCTCGATTTGGCTGAAACTCAGCTGGGCGCGTAGTCGTCCTGCAATTCGCGTCGGCAATTTTCCCCGGCGTTCGGTCAGATCGCCTACGATGTGCAGTGCTGCGTTTATGCGGTCCACCGAAAACCGCACCGAATGGGGAAACTCCGGATTGAGCAGCAGAAATTCGGCCACGCGCAGCGGCCGTATTTCCGCCGTATGCGTTTTGCAATAGGCCTCAAACGCAACGCACGCCCGCAGCAGACCCACCCACTCCAGATACTCTCCGCTTTCAACCGCCTGGTCCGCCGGCTGCGCCATGCGCTTAAAGTGCTTCTCCATCAGTGACGCCAGCGTGTCCGTTCGCTCCACGTATCTCCCCAACTGGATGTACTGCCAGCCTTCCCCATGGCTCATCGTTCCATCGGTAATCCCCTGAAAAAGGTGCGCGCCCTCCTGCACCGCTCGGAAAAACCCGTGGGACTCCAGCATCCACACCTTTCCCGGCCGCGTCTCCATCACCTCTAGGTACAGCCGGTTCAACTGCTCCCACATTTCCGAACTGCATTGTTCCCGGACATGGCGGAGGTTCTCCCGCGCGGTTGCAACGCACGATACGATCGATGACGCGTTGGTCCGGCTGAACACCAGCTGGTTTACCAGCTGCGTCGGGTCCACGGCGCCCTCCGGCGCCGGCGTCCGCGTCGCCTCCAGCAAGAACCTCCAGCGCCCGGCGCCCGCTTCGGGCGATTGGTCCAGCCAAAGTTGCAGTTCCCCATCCACCAACCGCGCAGTGTGCTCCGCGCGCTCCAGATACCGGCTCATCCAGTACAAGCTGTCGGCTACCCGCGAAAGCATTCCGGCATCCCGCTGGAACGTCCGCACAAAATAATTTCTTGGTGGTCTCATGACTTATGCGAACTTCTTTTTCTTTCCTTCGAATCCCAACGCGTCTTGCACCGCGGCGTGCGTGCTTTGCGTCACCCGATCATCGCCGTTACCCGCCCGCAGCACCCAGGTATCCTTGCTTCCCCCGCCCTGCGACGAATTCACCACCAACGATCCTTTTCGCAAGGCCACCCGTGTCAATCCCCCGGGCACCAGTGTCACCTTTTCTCCCATCAATATGTACGGCCGCAAATCGATATGTCTTGATTCCACTTCGCCGTCGATCAAACATGGCGCGCAGGAAAGTGACAGCGTGGGTTGCGCAATGTAGTTCCGCGGCTCGGCCAGCACTCGCGCCCGGAACTCTTCGCGCTGTTGCTTCGTGCTCTGCGGCCCAATCAGCATTCCGTATCCACCGGATTCTCCCACCGCCTTCACCACCATCTCTTCCAGATGTTCCAGCACGTGATTCCGCTGCGCCACCTCCGTCAGCAGAAACGTCGGCACGTTCGGCAGAATCGCATCCTCGTTCAAGTAAAACCGGATAATCTCCGGCACATATGCATACACCGCTTTGTCGTCCGCGACTCCGGTCCCGATGGCATTCGCCAGCGTCACGTTACCCGCCCGGTAGGCGTTGAACAATCCCGGCACTCCCAAGATCGTATCCGGGCGGAAACACAAGGGATCGAGAAAGTCATCGTCCACCCTGCGATAAATCACGTCCACGCGCCGCGGCCCTGCCGTCGTGCGCATGTACAGCACATTGTCGTGCACCAGCAGGTCGCGCCCCTCGACCAGCTCGATTCCCATCTGCTGCGCCAAAAATGTATGCTCGAAATACGCCGAATTCGAGACTCCCGGCGTCAGCAACACCGTCGCCGGGTCCTGCGGGTACGCGCAATTTTCCGGCACGAGGCTTCGCAGCGTGGCCAGCAGCGCCTGCGGATAATGGTCGATCGGCCACACGCCGTAATCACGGAACATCGTCGGAAACACCCGCTTCAGCACCTTCCGGTTCGCCAGCATGTACGAAACGCCGCTCGGCACGCGCAGGTTGTCTTCGAGCACGGCGAAGTTGCCATCCGGCAGCCGCACCAGATCCGTGCCGCAGATGCTCACGTAGATGTCTCCCGGCACATTCAGTCCGCGCATCTCTCGCCGGAAATGCTTGCAGCTATAGACCAGCTCCCGCGGCACGATCCCTTCGGCAAGAATCCGCCCTTCGTGATAAATATCCCGCAGGAACAGATTCAGCGCGGTCACTCGCTGCGTCAGCCCCTTCTCGATTTTCGCCCACTCCTGGGCCGGAATGATCCGCGGCACCAAGTCGTTCGGGAAGATCCGTTCCGTCCCTTCCTTGCTCCCATACACCGTAAACGTGATCCCCTCGTGCAGAAACGTCAGGTCCGCAGCCTGCTGGCTTTTCCGCAGTTCCTCGGGAGGCAGTCCTAGCAACGTCTTATGCAGCGCCCGGTAGTGCTCGCGCGGCACGCCCGGCGCCTCGAACATCTCGTCATAGGCCTTGTCAAACCGGTAGTTTAGGAAGGAAGGTGGAATGCCAAACCGTGATGGCAGGGCGGTAGCCGTCATTGCTGTTTCCGTAACCCGCCAAGCAGCCCCGGCATCCTCAGAATTGCGTTACTTTCTATCTGGTGTGGTTCTGCTGCCCTGCGCCGAGCTGTGGTGGGAGCTTCACTCTAGGTGCAGCCCATAGTGAAGTCCAATGCAAATTCTCGATTCATCCGATAAGTTTTCTCCCATCGGAGCGCATAAACCACGGCCATTTCATCCTGCCTGGACATCCTCGGGTTACAAATGCTGTAATTCTACGTCTGAACATAGGACCCATGTTCGAGCCCTCACGACGTTTTCGAGGTAACCCTCTTATGAAGCTGAAAATGAGCCCCCGGCTCATCCTTCTTCTCGCCTTTCTCTCGGTCCCCCTCTCTGCCGTAGCCGAGGAGTGGCGCCCGCCCACCACCCTCAAAAAACTCCCCAACGGTCTGACCGTGATCCTCTCCGAGGACCATTCCGCCCCCACTGTTGGCCTCTGCATCTCCTACGGCATCGGCTCCCGTCTCGAACCCGAAGGCCGCAGCGGCTTCGCCCATCTGTTCGAGCACATGATGTTCGAGGGCACCCCCGACGCTCCCAAAGGGGTCTTTGATCGCGTCCTTGAATCCGGCGGCGGCTTCAACAATGGCCAGACCACCAACGACTTCACCCAGTACTTCGAGAGCGCTCCGGTCTCCGCCCTCGACGCTATGCTCTGGCTCGAAGCTGACCGCATGAAGACTCTTGATTTCTCCGCCAAAAATCTCGACAACCAGCGCAGCGTTGTCGAAGAAGAAGTTCGCGTCAACGTCCTCAATCAGCCCTACGGCCTGTTCTATGCCTTCGAGCTCCCTGGCAAAGCCTTCGATAAATATCCCAATGCCCACAACGGTTACGGCGACTTCAAAGACCTTGACGCCGCCAACATCGACGACGTCCATCAGTTCTACGATCAGTACTACTCCCCGAACAACGCCGTTCTCGCCATCGTCGGCGACTTCTCCGCCGACGAAGTGTTCGCCAAAGTTCAAAAATATTTTGCTTCCGTTCCTTCCAAACCCGCTCCGCCTCGCCCGGACATTTCCGAAGGAATGCTCACCAAAGAGCGCCGCTCCACGCAGACTGACAGTCTCGCCAAAGTTCCCGCGCTGGCCATCGGCTACCGCGCTCCCTCTCGCGAAACGCATGAGGCCGCCGTCGGCGCGGTCGTCGGCGAGCTTCTCCACAACGGCCAGGCGGCGCTGCTCTATCAAGCTCTGGTCAAAGAGCAGCAGGTCGCTCTGTCCATCAACGGCGGCCTCAATTTCAACAACTACACTCCGTTTGAATACAAAGGTCCTACACTGCTCGGTTCTTTCATCATCTACCCCCCTACCAAAACCCAAGACCAAGTCCTCGCCGCCTATGACCAGGTTATCGCCGACCTCGCCAAAAAAGGTCCGTCACCCAGCCAGCTCGAGCGCATCTCCAACAAAATGCGCTCAGACTGGTACGCGCAGCTGGAAGTTCCCGCGACTCGCGCGCAGGTCCTCTCGCATGCCGCGCTCCTCGACGGCTCTTTCGAACGTGCTTACTCCATTCCCACCGAACTCGCCAACGTAACTCCGCAGGAAGTCCGCGCCTTCACCGTCAAATATCTGGCGAGCGCCAATCGCACCGTTATCAACCGCATTCCCAAACCCGCTGACAAATCCGCCCTTGGAGGTGCCCAGTGAAATCGCCAGCCGCCGCCGCCGCTCTCTTGTTCTTCGCCGTCTCCGCTGGCGCTCAGAGACAGGAGCCACCCCTCCCCAAGGATCTGCCGCCCTTCGGCCCCGAAAAACCGCTCCAAGCCCCCGACGCCAAAGCCTCCAAGCTCGACAATGGCCTCACCGTCTGGTTGGTCCCGCAACCCGGTTTCCCGAAAGTTTCCTATGCGCTCGCCATTCTCGGCGGCTACCCCGCCGATCCGAAGGACCACCCTGGCCTCTCGCAGCTCCTCACCGCGACCATTGACCAGGGCACCCGGTCGCGCTCCGCGCGCCAGATTGCCGAGCAGCTCCAGGGTGCTGGCGGTGACCTCAGCGTCAATGTCGCCCGTGACTCCATCCGTATCACCACGAGCGTCCTCGCCGGTAAGGCCGCCGACGGCCTGGCCATCCTCGCTGACGTCGCGCAAAACGCCACTTTCCCCGACAGCGAAGTCGATCTCGCCAAGCGCAATCTCACCGATTCGCTGGACCTTCAGGAAGCCGACCCCAATTTCCTCGCCAACCGCGCCATGGCCAAAGTTCTCTACGGCGATTCTCCCTACAGCATCATCTCGCCCACCAAGTCGTCGCTCGCCGCCATGACGCCCGCCGATCTCCGTGCGGAGTTCGCCCGCCGCTTCCGCCCCGATCAGGCGCTTCTCGTAATCGTCGGCGACTTGTCCGCCGAGCAGATGCTTACTCTCGTCCGCGAGAAACTAGGCGCATGGCGCGCCCCGGCCTCGCCTGCCGCGATTGCTTCGCCACCTCCGCTCAACCCTCCGCCCCACGCGGTGTTCTTTGTCGCTCGGCCGGATTCCGTGCAGACCACACTGTCTCTCGCGGCCTTCGGTCCCAAGCGTAGCGATCCCGACTTCGGAGCCGCGGAAGTCGCCAACGCCATCTACGGCGGCACCTTCGGCTCCCGCCTCACCAGCAACATCCGCGAAGACAAGGGCTACACCTACACCCCCGGGTCTTTTCTTCAGACCTTTCGCGCCTCCGGCACGCTCCGCACCGAAGCGGACGTCCGCAACGCCGTCACCGCTCCCAGCCTCAACGAAATTTTCTACGAGATGAACCGCCTCGCCACGACCAGCCCCACCGACCGCGAGCTGCAGCAAGCCAAACGTTACCTCGTCGGCATCGAAGCCATCCAGTTGCAATCTCGCGACGCTGTGGCCGGAGAGCTCGCCTCGCTGTGGACCAAGGGTCTCCCGCCCGAAGAAATCGGCAACTACGGCAAGAAAATCACGGCAACCAAGGTCGAAGAAGTCGACGCCGCCGCCAAAAAGTACTTCCCGGCCTCGCGCACCGCCATCGTGGCCGTAGGGGAAGAAAAAGTAATCCACGAGGCCCTCTCCCCCTTTGGCCTCCCCATCAACCCCGCCCCGTAGTCGGCCAGGACGCGCCAAGCGGCATTCGTCCAAACGGAAGCTTCTGTCACCCGACGAGCTGCCCGGCTTCCACCCCGCGGACCACCTCCAACCAACTAAACCCCTGCTTTGGAGGCGCCCCCCTTTTGCCGACCTCCAAGGTCCAGAAACAAAAATGTTCCGCTCCGGCACGTACCGGAGCGGAACAGGTGTCGCCCGTCGGGCTTCAGCCCGGCAAAATGGTCGCAACTCCAACTGCCTCGGGAGTCATAGCTTTGGCCACGACGTAAGGCGCATGCTGTCTAGCCACGTTTGACCCCTGAGGAGCAACACGCTGACAACCGCCCTACGCGTTCGCCGCCCTCACCAGCGGCACATCTACCAAATGCTCCGCCAAAAACCACACCTGCAACTCGTTCGTGCGAACCACATCGCTCACGAGCAGGTCGTTCGTCCCATCGTCCCCGCTCTCGTCCGCCGCCTCTGCAAATTCCCGTGCTTGTTTCAGGATCTGCTCGTGGGCCTCCAGCAGCCGTGAAATCTGCACCGGCGCTTCTTCCCGCCCCCGCGGCGGCCGCTGGATCGTCGTCGTCTCGGCCACGTCATGCGCCATTGCCAAGCTGATCCCGCCCAGCAATTGGATGCGCTCGGCGATCGCGTCCACCAGCTCATCCTGCTCCCCGTGATGCTTATCAAAAAGCAGATGCAGTTGGTAAAACGTGTGCCCTACGACCTGCCAATGATGCTTCTTGTACATGTCCCGCAGAGTGATGGTATCCGCCAAAATCTGGTTCAGGTGCCCGATGCTCTCCCCGCAGACCTTTTCGTCCAACCCAATCGGCATCTTGGTGATCTTCCCGTACGCCTGGATCTCCTTGGCCTTCTGGTGCAGGATCGGCCGAGCTCTCTCCGTTCCCGCATCCGCGTGCTCGTTCTTTGCACTTTGCTGGTTATTTTTAGGGCTCATAAACGATTCCCTCCTCGAGAAAACAAAATTGGTTTGGCATCCGTGCCGCAATTCTTGCGTCTTTGAAAATGTGTCTGCCGGGCAGACCAATGCTTCCAGGGCAGACGAAACTTAGACGATCCAAACCACCAAAAGGGTGCGCTTTCTCGGGGTCCCGCCTCGCGGGAGGCAATGCCTTGCGCGCACGAGGCTCCCGCTTCGCCTCTCGTTTGGTGCTTGCCTTGGTAGTCGCATTTCGCCGATGGGACTACGTCCTGGCGCCCACCCAGCCATGGTCGTTGTCCTGCGGTTCCTCTCTGTGTAGGCCTGCCGGGCTTGCTTATCTCGCGGGTCACGATCCTTTCGCTTTCGCCTTCAAGCGCTTCGCCAACTTCTCGATCTCTTCGGTTTTCTTGTACATCCGTACCGACAGCACGTCCGTCGTCGGCGTGTTCCCTACCTCGTCGCGCAATTCGCCCGTCAGCTGGTACAGCCTCTCGACGCCTGCGCGGAACTCTTTCTCGTTCTGCAGCAATAGCATCCTCTTTGCGGCCCGCGGGTCCGGCCTTTGCGTGTCCGCTTCCTGGTTCGGCGGCTCGGCAGGCGGCGGCGGGCTGGGCATGCCCTTGTGTTTTTCCTGCGCCGTCAGCCATCCGTTTCCAGCGGCAAAGCAGCTACCCAGCACCGCTAGGCTGGCCAAGAATCCGCGTCGTGTCTCGCGCATGTGGTCCTCCCGGGAGTTCGCAGCAGCGACCTGCAAGCCCGTGGAGCGCAGGCACCGTGTCGGCTGCGGTTCCGCGCGAATCATATCACTCGGCGACAGATCCGAAACGCATCGCGCCTGGTGCCCGCCAAACGCATCTCGTCTCATTGGCACCGCACGTCATCGCGACACAGTCAGCCGCCTCCACTCCACAATTTGCTCCCGCAGCGTATTCAAACTATTGACCATGCGGTCGGCTTCCACATTCATCAGCCCGTATTGCTCTCTGGCCGCAACCGGGCTTTCCGTCAAACGCCGATGCTCCTCGCGCAAGTCCGGCCATTTCTCGCCCCCAGGCCGTGTCTTCCGGAGTTCCGCCGCCAGTCCTTCCAAAGTTCGAACCACGTCCGCGGCAAACGTGCGAAATTCCGGCCGCACGGGTGGCCGCTCGCCAGGCAGAATTCCTGCCTCCACGGACATCACCGCGTGCACGAAGCGATGCGAGCTCGCCAGCGCCCCGAGCAGTAACTCTATTTCCTCTGCGCGGGTTCCCGGCTCCGTCTGCATGCGATCGGCGGAGGCCACCGCATTTGTGCGCGCGCGTCGCGCCGCCAGCCGCGCCTGGTCGAGTTCGGCTGGATCCACCCCCTCTTCGCGCGTCAACGCGTCTACCACCGTGGAGAAGTACTCGCGGTAGGCATCGAGCAGCCGCGCCATCATTTCTCCCACCTGGGTCCGCTCCCAGGTCGGCCACACCGCGTACGCCGCCAGGGCCAGCGCCCCGCCCGCGACGGTGTTGATGCCGCGGGGCAGGATCACATCCTTCGGCGCCACGCCCGTGAAGGAAATCATCAGCACCACCAGCGCGCTCACGGCCGTTCCGAAAATCCCGTAGTTCGCCGGGCCTACCCAACGGAGCAAAAATACGAATGCGCCGATCAATACCACCTCCCACCCCGTTCCCGTGGGAGAAAAATGAAACATCGCCGTCGCCAACAAGAGTCCGGCGATCGTGCCCGCGATACGCAGCAGTCCTCGCGTAAACGTCACCGTGAATTCCGGCTTCAGAACCAGCACTGTGGTCATCGGCAGCCAGTACGCTCTCGGGGCTTCCAAGCTCCGCGAAAGCGTCTCCGCGATGGCCACGGCGCACGCCAGGCGGATCGCGTGGCGGAACACCGTGGATTGCAAGCTCAGGTTGGCGGTGATGCGCGCCAGGCTCCCGGCGAAACGCATCCGCCACGGCCATGCTCTTTCCCGATCCTCCATTGCGGCGAGGCCTGCTGGCGTGGCCTCTCCGGCCAGTTGCATGGCGGCGCGCAATTGTCCCGCGAGCGCATCCATTTGATACCGCGCGTCGCGAACTACGGCGGCCAGAAAACTGCGTTGCGGCGTTTCGCTCGCTCGCAAGGAGTCTATGGCCGCGCGCATTTCGCTGCGCCAGGATTCGCTGGTTGCCAAAGCAGTGTTGCGTTCGAGCGATTCACCGATTGCAGTCATTATGTGCGCGGCGGACTCGAGAAAACTTTCCACCATCTCCGCGGGCGCAAATCCGAATTTTTCACGGCGCATGCGCCGGAGCAGACGGCCAAGCGTGAACAAGCGCAGCCGGATGCGTTCTGCTTGGCCGAGCAGTGCGCGAAACCTTTCGTTCTCGATGCTATGATCCGATGCTCGCGCCGCCAGCGCCTCTTGGGCGCGCGTGCTGGCCTCCGCCGGTGGAGGCGCCTTCATGAGCTCCGCGGGCGAAGACGCAGCTCGTCCGAGCGCCACGTAGAGATTTGCCAGCGCACGCCTCTCCGGTTCGTAGATCCGCACGGGCCACAACGCCAACGAGAGCAACGTTTGTATCACACCGCCCACAAACGCCAAGCCGCCGGCCTGCAGCGCTCGCTCCGGTGTGAGCGATTGGGCGGAATAGACGATCAGGACAACCAAACTGATTACGCCCAAGCCCTCGGCATTGAGTCCCAGCGCAACCGCCATTCCGGAGCCAAACGCCCAGATCGTGGCGAGTGCGACGGCCGCGGCATTGTGATGACCGGCGAGTCCCCCGGCCATGACGGCGATGGCGCACAACGCACTCGACGCCAGCATGCGCTTGGCGCGCTGGCCGTAGGGATCGTGGCCGTCGGAATACGATACGTTCAGCGCGCCGCTGGCCACGGCCAGGCCGCCGAGCGGCATGCCCATGGCGATCCCTGCTGCCAGTGGGAGGGAAACGCCCACCGCGTTTCGTAACGCGATCCACGGCTCCATCTTGGCGGTGTCTACGCGGAGCGCGCCGCGCCAAAAGGATTGCCACTTATTCGGTCGGGGAGTTGTTGTGACTTTCGTTTCGCGCGAGTGCACGGCATCCTGCGGAACCAGCGCACCTGGCGCGGCGCCGCCAGCGGCATGCTGCGCGTTACCGCGATGGCCACTCGCGGTAGTGCCGGAGTCGCCCTGTTCGCGGCTTTCCGCTGCGTGCAGCATTTCTTCGCGTTCCATCGCTCTTTCAGGATAATCGACTCGGCACGATTGCGTGCCAGCATTTGCAACCGGAGCAGCAGGATGGTTCGTGCCCTGCGGCCCAGCCGTGGTTTGCCACCGGTAGCTCGCCGACGTAACTTTCGGCCCGGGCAGGGCATCTCACTAGAAACTTCAACGCAGGGAGCTCTTATGCAGAAACGTCATTTGGGGAAAAACGGACCGTTGGTGTCGGCGCTGGGACTCGGTTGTATGGGCATGTCGGAATTTTACGGCAGCCGCGACGACGCCGAGTCGATCGCAACCATACATCGCGCCGTCGAGCTGGGTATCACCTTTCTCGATACCGCGGATGCCTACGGCTACGGCGACAACGAAGTGCTGGTGGGCAAAGCCATTCGCGGCATTCGCGACAAGGTGTTTCTGGCGACAAAGTTTGCCATTGTGCGCGACAAAGCAAATCCGGCGGTCCGGAGCGTCAGCGGCAAACCGGAGTACGTCCGCGCGTCGTGTGACGCCAGTCTGAAGCGCCTCGGCGTCGATACTATTGATCTCTATTATCAACACCGCGTCGATCCGAACACGCCGATCGAAGAAACGGTGGGCGCGATGGCGGAACTCATTCACGCCGGTAAGATTCGTCACATCGGATTGTCTGAGGCCGGCCCAGCCACGATCCGGCGGGCGCACGCCGTGCATCCGATCGCCGCGCTGCAAACGGAATATTCGCTGTGGACGCGCGATCCCGAGGATGAAGTTCTCCCCACCACCCGGGAGCTGGGCATCGCCTTCGTGGCCTATAGCCCACTGGGCCGTGGATTCCTCACCGGGCAAATCAAAGGGTTTGAGGATTTCGCTCCCGACGATTACCGGCGAAATTCCCCGCGGTTCCAAGGGGGAAATTTCCAGAAGAATCTTGATCTCGTCGGGCGCGTCGAAGCCCTCGCCAAAGAAAAGAAGTGCACGCCGGGCCAGCTGGCTCTCGCCTGGTTGCTGGCGCAAGGGGAAGACATCATTCCCATTCCGGGAACGAAACGCCGCAAGTACCTGGAAGAAAATGCCGGCGCTCTGAATGTGAAGCTTACTCCGGACGATCTGCTCCGCATCGACGAAGTCGCCCCGCGTGGCGTTGCCTCCGGCGAGCGATATCCAGAGCACATGATGACGCTGGTCAACCGGTGAACGGCGCCAATCTGAAACCGTGGTGAGGGTCTAGCCGTGTCGCCCCCCTATACTTGAGGAAATGCTCGGCGACAGGGGCATCCAAACGTCACGTACGGATGGCGGCTACAGCGGCCGGTTCAACGGCCGCCAGTGCGCAGTGACGGGAGCGTGAACTTCGGCGTGACCTCTTGGCGCTTGGACCAATCGTGGTAGGTGTGGCATTCAAAGCAACGCGATTCAGCATGATCCGGGCCCGGTGCGTGGCAGGTCCGGCAAGTCGCAATACCCGGTAGCAGCACGTCGGTCGTCTCCGTGCCGGTCAGCGCTTTTTCGTGGCAGCTTACGCAGCTGAAGCCGCGATGCGCGTCGTGATCGAACTTGGCCCGGGGCATCCACCGAAGCGTGATGTTCGCTGGTTCAATCTCGGGAAGAATGGTCTGGGGGCCATTTGCCGAGGGCGGACCCTCGAAAGTCGACTGGGAAATGCGGGCGTGACCATCCTTTTCAGGAAAGTGGAGAGCATGGCATTGCTTGCAAGTTTTGCGCCAGAGCAATTCTTCGGCATCGGCGGTGCGTTCGCTAACCCACTGCGCCGGACTGAGGATGCGCACTTCGGGCGGAATCGGTCTACCGGTTAAATCGCGCTTGGGATTGCGCGCCACGCGCACTTCGCCAGGATGTGCGGCAATATACTCTCCAAATCTTTTCCCCAGGAACGCGTGCACAACCTCGGGCTTGTCATGGGGAACTCCGTCGTCGAAGCGCTCGTCAAAAGTCAGCAAATGACAACCGGCACAGGCAGTGGCGAATTTGACAGGCGCCATGAGTTCGCGGCCGGTCAGGGGCTTAGGAGGCCAGAGAGTGCCGCTTGGTAGCGGGCGGACTTCGTCCTGATCCGAGTAGGAATGGTTGACAGACGTGTATTTTGCGTCGGCGTAGATCCATTGCGCAGAGGCGGCGACGGGCCGGTGACAATCGGAGCACTCGAGTTGGACGATGGGGCCGTTCGGGCCGCGGCGGATGGGTTTCATGTGGATGGCATGATTCAGTTTGATCGTCTGCGGGTCGCGTTGGCCTTCACGAAGTGCCGCGAACTGCGGGTGGCCATGCTCGAGACTGCTGATATGTGCCGCGTAACGCAGCGGGCCGTCAGATGTTTTGAGATCGCTATGGCATTCGGCGCAGGTTTGATTGCTCGTGGCGGTGATGCTTCGGCGGCCGCGATGTTCACTGTGACAGGTCGCGCAGCCGATGGTTTGCGTCTGCGTTGCGTGATGGACCGGACCGTCGTGACAGGCCCGGCAAGCGTTGTCGGTGGCCTTGGCGGAGAAGACCCCCGCTTGCGGGAGGTGGCAGGCGGCACATTCTTTTTCGAGGACGGCGTGGGCGGCGCTCATACGTCCGCTCGAATAGACGCGAGAATCCATTCCAAAGCTGCGCCAGACGATCCAGGTTAGGGCGAGGAGCGGGACCAGGAGGCTTAGCCAGAATTTGGCGCGCTTGTACGGGGATGGCCTCTTGAAATAGTTGAGGTCGATGCGTTGGGCGAGCTTTTTTGTTGTACGTGTGCGTGCCACGTTGATCCGTTATCCGGCTCGGCGCCAAAAGATGCCACGCCTTTGCGAAATGGGGGGCTGCGGCGCTGCGCCCCTCGAGTACAAATGTGGGCCAGCGCTCACTCCCCTGCTGCAACAACTTTTGACGCCGTAGGGCACGATCGAGCGTGGCCCTACGAGGAATATCGGAGCGCCATGACAGCGTGGATGGCGCCTAGCAAAATTAAGGCGAGCGAGAGCGGGATGTGTAGCAGGAGCCAGCCGTGGAGCCAGTGGTGGAGGCGTTCCTGGCGCGACAGTTGGCGCGCTTCGTCGCAAATGTCTTGTAGATCTTCCAGGGTGGAATGCGCGGCAGGGGGCAGCAGCGTGCCCAGGCCCGCGAACACACTGCGGGCCTTATCGGCGTTTGCGAGGCGGGCTCCGCGCTGTTTGGGTTGCTCGAGAAAAGGACGCATTTCAGCTAGATAGAAGCGGCGCAGCGGGGCGCTTTCTTCGTCCGAGAGCAAGAGAATTTCTGTGGCGGCAGCGACTGCGGCGCCTCCGCCTGTCGCGGTTGTTGTGGCCATGGGGCGCACGGCCGTAAAGCCGCCGGCGCGCTGGCCTGCGTCTTGTCCGCTTTTTGACAGGCCCAGCGAGCCGCAGAGGGCTTCGACGTCGCTGTCTGCCTCTTCGCGCAACAGCTTCCGTACGTTGCCGATTTCGGCGTAGATTGTTTCCAGGGGTACGTCCGTGGTCATCATGCGAGGTACATAGTTTTGCAGCACCGCGCCGAAGACCCCGCTGGCTACGGTAATGATGAGGAGCCACATCAAGGCTCTCGTCAGCGTGCCACCAAAATGGAAGCCGCCATGGAAGAGGATGAGCGGCAGGCTCAGCAGGCCGAGCCAAAGATGGCCGCGCATCCACGCTTGCGCGCGGCCCACGCGCCAGACGGGAACGCGCTTTCGGGCACCGAGGAGTCCGGCGAAGATCATGAAGGCGAAGCCGAGGATCCCGAACAGGAGACCGATCGTGCTTCCGCCGCGCGGGCCTTGAGGGGCGTTCCAGGCATAGAGTGCATAGAGTACGGCGGACGCCGCGCCAGTGGCCAGCGAGGCGATGGCCCATCCGGGCTGGGTATGGTCTATGCGCACGTTAGGGGATCCTTGTCAGCGGTCGAGATTGCAGAGGAAGGCAGCCGCGAGCCGGCCAGCGTGCCGGCGCCACCCAGTACTGCTTCGAAGTGCTCAGGCCGAAGCCTGTGCCAGTGGGGTTTTCCCCCGTGCGTCGCGGGCGTGACCTCTTGAAAGAGATGAACACGATGGGTCGTCATTTTGCCGAGCCTTGGCCGAGCATGTTGGCGAAAAATTCACGCGGGTCGACGCGATGGGCGGCGTCGTGGGGACAGGCGTAGACGCAACTAGGCTCCTGCAGATGGGTGCAGAGATCGCAGGAGGTTGCTTTTTGCTTGACGACGGCTTTTTTGCGGCCGGGGCGCTCGGGATCGTCGGCCATGACTTCAAAGGGATGCAGGTTGATGTTGCCGTAAGGGCAATTTCGCGCACACAGGCCGCAGCCGATGCACCAATCTTCGATGATGACTTCTAAAGAATTGCGACGGCGAATCGAGCCCACCGGGCAGCCGACCATGCACAGGGGATCGCGGCATTGGCGGCAACTCGTGGCGACGAGATATTGATCGAAGCGGAGGCCTTCGCGCACCAGGCGCGTGACGCCGTCGTGGGCATCGGCGCAGGCGTTGACGCAAGCATCGCATCGCGTGCAGTTCTCGAGATCGAGGATCAGGAGGCTCTGCGCTTCCATGAGTCCTTGCGAGAGGAACTGATCGATCGGGACGCTGTGAACCATTTGCATGCGCTGCTGGTTCGCGGCGCGGCGCTCTTCGGCTACTTTTTGGAGTCCTTGGCGCACGCCGGGGAAGCGCTCGACCATTTGGCGGAAATCGTCGCCGGAAACACGAACCAGCTCGACGTGATCCAGTGCCGTGCACGTCGCGGTGCGAACACCGCCGCCTAGCAGACCAATCTCACCGAAGTAATCGCCGCGGGAGAGGTAGGCGAGAACGAGTTCGCCGCCGGGATAGTTTTCCGATATTTTTACGAAGCCGATGCGCACGAGATAGAAGCTGTCGGCGGGATCACCTTGACGCGAGATAACCTGGCCCGGCGCGAAGCGTTGCAGCTCGACGCTTTCTTTGAGGTGCTCGATGAAGTCGGGCGAGAGGTCCGTGAACATGGGGACGCCGCGAAGATGATTTTCGAGAGCGCGGCGGCGGTAGTTCTGATCTAGCGCTGAGCGGAACGACTTGTTTTTCATCATGATGTCGAGGACGTTGCGAAGCATTTCGTAGGCCACGACATCGGTTTCCGCGCGCACGGTGGCGGAGCGCGGATAGAAATTCATGCAGGTCATTTCGCCGAACAGATCGCCGGGACCGAGCTCGGCGACCGGGTTTTCGTAGGAGAGATCGACGGAGGCGTCGATGGGAATCGTGCGGTCGCGGGTTTCGTCTTCGCGCTGGTCTTCTTCGCGAGCGGCGAGCGTGCTGGTGAGGCGCTTGAAGAAGCCCTTTGCGCCACCTTGCGTTTTGACGTGGGCAATGGGCGAGGAGATGGAAACCCGGGCTTTTCCTTCGACCATGTAAAAGGCTGTGGAGCCGAAGTCGCCTTCGCGGCAGATTGTATCGCCGCGGTGGAAGTTACGCTTGACGATCGCGCCGCGATTGAGCTCCAGGAAGGTTCCCGAAACGCCTTTGAAGACCGGCAATTTCAGGAGCTCTTCCGCGTCCAGGCCTTGCGCGCCCGGCCCCGTGGAAATGCTGGTGCCGACGACGCTTTTGTTCGTGAGCGCGCCGGTGGGACAAGAGACCATACACTCGCCGCAGGAGATGCAGGTGGAATCGCCCATCGGGGAGTTCAAGTCAAAAGCAATATCGGCGGCGTAGCCTTTACCCATGCGGCCGAGAACGAAGTTGTTTTTGATTTCGTCGCAGCCGCGAATGCAGCGATCGCAGAGAATGCAGGCATCGTGATCGACGGCGATGGCCAGGGAAGAGTCGTCCTGGCCGCGGGAGACGGTGCGTTGGGCGAAGCGGGGTTGCGTGATGCCGGCGGCTTTGGCGTGCGTTTCGAGCTCGCAATCACCGGAATTCTGCTGGCGGGCGCATGGGGTTGGATGGTCCGCCATGAGGAGTTCGAGGACGGTTTTTCGGGCGTTGAGGACTTTGTCTGAATTTGTAACGACCTTCATGCCGGGTTCAACCGGGCGGACGCAGGAGGCGGCCAGGACGCGAGCGCCGGTGTCAACCAGACAGAGGCGGCAGACGCCGACGGGAGTTTCGTTTTGCAGATGGCAGAGCGTGGGGATAGCGACGCCGTTCATGCGGGCGGCGTCGAAGACGCTAGTGCCGGCGGGGACGCGGAGGGGTTTCCCGTCGAGGGTGATGTCGGTGAAGCCCGGAGGTGTGGTGGCGGTGGTCA
>Ga0209526_10001052_pt1 | contig 18264 bp, 16 predicted proteins | sample JacPinW_OM2H0_M1_FD_188566 | JGI IMG/M metagenome (GOLD analysis project Ga0209526, IMG submission 188566) | Forest soil microbial communities from Algoma, Ontario, Canada - Jack Pine, Ontario site 1_JW_OM2H0_M1 (SPAdes) (version 2) | ecosystem: Environmental > Terrestrial > Soil > Boreal... | reverse complement strand
CTGTCCTCTTCAACCGGACCTCCTCAGGAGGTCGTAGTGTAGGGGACATTTCTAATGGGGGCTGAAGGGGACACTATCAAAGAGGTTCAACACGCCCGCGGTGTCCTCTGCAACTCGATTTTAGCTTCAGGAAATCAGATAGCTTCGATGCGCCAAAGTAGCCGGCCAGAGAAAGAAGTGTGGCTGGACAGGTCCGGCCTCCAGAACGCAAGAATCTGTGAGCCCTGGTAAACGCGCTCGAATCCTCCCTCCGATTCCGAAACAGTTTCGATCGGCGTTACCCAGAACTCCTCGGTATGCGGCGCGTGAAGGGTCACACGCAGTTTCTGCCACCCATCTTGGACACGAACTAACGGTCCTGCGAGCGCGCCCGAAAAACGCAGATTCCGCGGCCCCTCCGGTGTCTCGAAAAAGCGGTCCGGCTCTGTTGGCGCAAGCAGGTTGATCACCGATTCGATGCCGATCGCCAGCGGCCGCCGCATCGTGGCCGACAGCATCAATTGAAAATCGCAGCTTACCTCGCATCCTTGCGGCGCTGGCCCGAACAGAAAATGCTTCCTGACGGAAACCAACGGCGGGTTTGCCGGATCGTCGGCAAATTCCAGTAGTGACTGCTCCAGCAGCAGGTCCGCATACGTCGCGGAAGAATTGCAGATCTGGTACGCCCCGGAAGCCAGCCCCGAAACTTCGCCCAAATGGAGGTTCTCGTAATCCCCGATCGTGCGCCCAGCGTCGAATAGCAGCAGCCGGAATGCATGTCGAAGGTAGCGGTCGTAGTACAGAAAACGTTCCAGGTTTGGCTCCTTCACCTGAACCGGTTCATGAATGGAAACCGCACTCCTCCCTGCGCCAGAAGCCGTCGACGCCTCACGGAGCCGGGCATGCGACGCCTCGGGCCGCCTCAAAATCGAATTGATAAGAGTTGACCCCGTGAGCCGAAAATCGAATGCGGCAAGCGTGGCTCCATCGGACGGCTTCAACATTGCTTGGTATTCGGGAGCGGTAAACAACAATTCCGAAACCCCGTCTGCATCGTAATCTAGCAATTCGACGCGGGGAATCAGCCGGCCGGGAGTTAACTGATCGGCAATCGTTTCCGCCCGAATCAAATTTCGCCAAAGCTCTGTCCGAAGATGCGGCGCGTACAGACCCCCAAATACTCCGTGCCAATACGCGTCGTTTCCTTGGCCGCGCAGCACATGATCCCGGGCTTGCCGGAACCGGTCTGCATGCGCCGAATTCGCTCGACGCGGCGGGATCGCTGCCACCGAGGCCGATGCTCGCAACATCTTCTTGTGTAATAGATTCGCTTCCGGATACTTACGAAAGAATCCGCGCCAGATTCCTCCGCGCAGCGACGCCAGCAGATCTGGTCGGTTTTCGAACTCCATACGCAGACCGATGGATCTGAGCCGCCTCTCCGTCGGTAGCACCCATTCCATCATCTCCTCGTAAGATCCTGCCGGAAGGTCGGCACGGCCTAGCGGCAGATGCGACCGCATATACTCGGCAGGGGTGCACGTCTTGAGCCATTCTGCGTTCTCCTCGAGCGCTGCGAAAAACTCCTTCAGCCAACCATCCGTGTAGCAATGCTTGTGTGTCCCCGGCCAGACTCCAAATTTTTCCATATCATCGCCAAACACCGCCGCCGCACCTGGGTGAAGTCGCGCTGCATTCTTAAAAAAAGTAACGCAATCCTTTACCTTGCCGAAGGGAATGAGATATCTCAGCTCCTTCAGACACGGAAAGAGCCACACGGACTTGCCGAGATCTTCCGCAATGTACACTCCGAAAAGCTCGTTTGGTTCGAAACCTGCCGCGAGAAAAGGCAAATCATCAATCATCGTGTAACTGATATTCGCCGCCGCGAGCGATGACGGAAGCTGCGGCTCCCAAATTCGTTCCGCCAGCCACGCTCCAGTCGGAGGTTTCTTGAAATGTTTTTCGATATAAGCGGAAAGCATTTTCAGCTGTTCGATCTGGTCCGCATGGGGGATAGAGATCAGTATCGGTTCGTAGAAGCCGCCGCCCAGGATTTCCACCCGCCCTAAGCTGACAAGTTTCTTGAGTCGCTCAAAATAATCGGCATGATTCGTTTCAATCCAACAAAGTAGGGGTCCGGAATAGTGCAGCCCGACGTGAATTTTAGGGTGTTCTTCGAGCAAGCTGAGAAATGCCTCGTAGCCAGTCCGGTAGCATTCCTCAAACACATATTCAAAATTTCCCGAAGGCTGGTGCGCGTGAAAGATGGGAATGAAATGAAAGGGGGGACTGGACTTGATCATAGCGTGCTCATCACATCATAGCGCGAGTGAGGTCAACCCGCGACGACCGGGTCCCCATGTTCTCGAATCATCGCCGAGCAGCGACTCCTTAGCGGCTGTGATCCACAGCCCATTCTCCAGCCAACTGCAGAACTTCGGGCGAAATCGTTTCCTCAATAGCCGCATATTCCGCTGGGGAGCCTGAATACGCATGCTGGAACAGATGATTCAGCTCCGGCAGCTCGCGGATATCCACATTCCGAATTCCCGCTTCATCCAAAGCGCCTTTCATCAGCGGCAGATTCACCTTGGATGCCACTTGCAAATCCTTCTGCCCGTACAGCGCAAGCACCGGACATCGCACCGCTCTCAGATTCGGCAGCGGATCATAGTCCAGAAAATACCTGAACCAGGGAGACAGTAACGTGCGCAGCTGCGCCTCCAAGGCCGCCGGTGGTAGAGCCGCATCGAATCCCGTTTCCTTCACCAGTGCTACCAGCTTCTCAGCCAACGCATCGTGATCCTTCTCCTGGCGTATGAGATCGTAGGCCTCACGATCGAACGTCAAGCTGGCAACTAGCTGGGCGTCCTCCAACCCTCCGGCCCTGCCGATCAGTTCGGACTGTTTCAAAAATGTATCCTGCCCCGTCGTTGCCGGGGCGGCAAGCAGAACCAGCCAGGCGATTCCTTTCATTCGCGACGCAAGATAAGGCGCGATGATGCCCCCTTCGCTGTGGCCGATCAAGCCGATCTTGTTCGCGTCAATCTCTTTTCGAGCTTGCAGAAACGCCACTGCCGCCGCCGCATCTCCCGCTAGATCAATGGTCGTGGCATCCTCAAGTACACCTAGCGATTTCCCTATGCCTCGCTTGTCATACCGCAGCACGGCAATTCCCTTTTGGGTTAGGAAATCCGCAAGAACCAGAAACGGCCGGTGGTGGGCGATGGATTCGTCTCGATCGTGCGGGCCGGATCCTGCGATCAGAACTACTCCGGGGAAGGGTCCCCCGGTCTTCGGCAATGTGAGCGTTCCGGAAAGTGTTGCGTGAGCCGCTTCATTTGAAAACAAGACTTCTTCCTCCCGATAAGCGTAAGGACGTATAGGATTTTGCGGCCGCCGCAGTTCCAGAGGTTGCTCCCCTCGCTTGAAATTCAGCTTCTCGTTTTCAGCCCCCGTTTGTGACCACGTTCCATTCAGCTCATTTTTTGCAGCATTCAGCGTCCCTTCGAACACGCCGCCAACCGCGGGTATTTCGAAATGGAATGCCGATTCTTTCTGTGTGAGTTTCACCGCCGGCAGCCCGCTAACTCCCTGATCGAGATTGTCCAGCGCCCCGATCAGCTCTCCCTCTGTATCGTGTGAAACATGCAATTGAAAACGCAGCCGCATTCCATGTGTTTCCAAAGCTGCCTGCCAAAGTCCTTCCACCGGAAACAACGCATCCGTCGGCTTGCGAGAGATGCCGCCAGCAGGCTGGCGGGTGAACATTATCGGCAGCGAGGCTCCTCCTTGCGACCAAGTACCCTCAATGCTTTTGTGATTTGCAGAAAGCTTGCCTTCAAAATGCGCGCCGTTTGAAGCCACATCCAGTTTCACTGCGCCGCCAGAAATGGACACCGAGGAAGCCTCAATCGCGAACACGCCCTGGTCCAGGCTGTCCAGAGTCGCCCGATAGGAACCTCCGGATGTTTTTATCAGATGCAGAAGGATATGGAGTTGTGCTTCTCCGGCTTGCAACGTTCCCGCGTATGTTCCCTCCGGCGAGGCAACCGTCTGTGCCTGGGACGAGAAGGCAATTCCAAGTGAAGCAAGCGATAGGAATGCGTAGAAATGGATTAATCGTAGCAACAAGAACTTGCCCTTTCTCGGTTGGCAGGCCACCCCTTTAGATGTGAGAGCCACGGGAAACGCCGTCTGGATGGCGAGCTCGCAACAAGCCCCGGGGTATACGAAAAAGGGCGCCCAAATGCTGCTGGGCACCCCAGTCCGACTTCTCGATCTCGCGAAAACCTGGTCGCGAAATTATCCCCAGTGAAGTTACTTCACCGAAATTACCCCAAGCAAAATCGCCTTACTTTTGCTGGTTATACCAGTCTGCGTTCACAGCCGTGAACTTCTGCCACTTCTCCGGTAGGTCTTCCAGGGCAAAAATCGCGGTGACCGGGCAAACCGGGACACAAGCGCCACAGTCGATGCATTCGACTGGATTGATGTACAACATCGTCTCATTCGGGTGCGCCGGTTCGTCTTTTCGAGGATGGATGCAGTCCACCGGACAGACATCAACACACGCGGTATCCTTGGTGTTGATGCAGGGTTCGGCAATCACGTAGGCCATTCAAAATCTCCTTTTTCAGGGCAGCGGCCCGGCACTTCATGCAGGAAGTGCAGCCGCGCAAAGCATTCATTTCGCGCTGCCGGGCCACAAGCAGGCGTACCGTTGATTCTACGCGGGACGTCAGAGATTCTCAACCGAGCCAAACGCGCTAAGATGGAACGGAGAGGATTATCGATGCGACTGCGAATGTTGTTTCTAGGCCTTGGGATTACGCTTTTTCTGACAGGTCTCATGGACGCGCAAGCCCCGGCACCGGGAGATCCGGAACTCATCGACATAGCGGGCTACCAAATGGTCTTGCGGCAGCTTAAAGGTAAGCCAGTCCTCGTCAATTTCTGGGCCACCTGGTGCGAGCCTTGCCGCGATGAATACCCTCTGTTGAACCAATTGGCGAAGCAGTACGCCCCCCAGGGACTGAAAGTTGTGGGCATCAGCATGGACCAGGACGGCGATCTGATTCTCATGCGCAGATTCCTGGCCCGTTACAAACCCGTTTTCCCGAACTATCGCAAGAAAAAGGGCGAGCAAGAGGCTTTTATGCAGAGTGTCTTCCCGGGATGGACAGGAACCCTTCCTTCCACTTTTTTTTACGACCAGGACGGGCGGCAAGTCGGACATCTAACCGGCGCGGGCACTAAGGAAACCTACGACGGGTGGATACGCACTTTACTTTCGAAGTGAGCCTCATCCGCCGCACTTGGTCAAAAGACTTTACCCCGGCTCACTGTAAAAAACGGGAGGAAACAAGTGAACATGCTCGACCTTAAAGGCAACAAGATCGCCTATTTCGGACACAGCACTTTTGGACTCACCACGCGTAGCGGCCAATTTGCCCTCATCGATCCCTGGGTCACGACCAATCCCGCATGCCCCGAATCCATGAAAAAGCTGCCACGTCTCGATGCAATTTTCCTGACCCACGGCCACAGCGATCACATGGGAGACATGCTCGCGCTTGCAAAACAGTTCAAACCGAAAATCGTGGCTACCTTCGAGACCTACAAATGGCTCGAGTCCAAGAAGACCGGCGCCACCTGTCTGCCTGCCAATAAAGGTGGTTCTCAGACCGTCGGCGATTTTCACGTCACCTTGACCAACGCTTTCCATTCAAATTCTATCGATGACGAAGGCAAGCCGCTTTATGGCGGTGAACCCGGAGGTTACATCGTCGGATTACCCGGTGGTCTCACCATTTACCATGCAGGGGATACCTGTGTCTTCGCTGATATGAAATTAATCGCTGAAATCTACAAACCGCAAATCGCCTGTCTACCCATCGGCGACATATTTACCATGGGCCCTCGCGAAGCCGCCCACGCCATCCGCTTCCTCGGCGTGAAACATGTCATTCCCATGCACTATGCGACATTTCCAAATTTGACCGGCACTCCCGATGCTCTTCGCGCCGAAGCTAAAGATATCACGGGACTGGAGATCCACGCGTTGAAGCCGGGAGAATCTTTGGGAAATGCGGAACGCGCGATAGCGCAATCCTGATTACGAACGCAAGAAATTCCGTAGGAAAAATATGAGGTTGGCGGGACGCTCCGCCAACCTCCGCATGAAATACGGAAACCAATCGCGGCCATACGGGATATAAACCCGGACGCGATAACCGTCACGCACGAGCCTTCGCTGTAAATCCGTGCGCACTCCGTACAGCATCTGAAATTCAAAATCGTCCTTCGAGATATTTTTTTCTGCCGCGCACCGGATCGTTTCCGCGATCATCCGCGGATCGTGGGTCGCAATCCCGTGGTAAAAGCCGCTGGGCAGCAGCATCCGCATGAGTTTCACGTAATTCGCGTCCACATCTGCTTTTCTGGGGAATGCTACGTCCGCTGATTCTTTGTACGCCCCTTTGCACAAGCGTATCCGGCAGCCATACGAGAGTAGATCCTGCACGTCGCTCTCGCTGCGATACAGGTAAGACTGAATTACTGCGCCAACGCTGGGCGTTTGTGTCCGCACCCGCTTCACCAACTCCACCGTCCGCTGCGTGTAAATCGAACTCTCCATGTCGATGCGGAGAAAATTCTCGTAGGCGGCCGCGCGTTCGGCGATCGACAGTACTTGCCCCTCGCAGAACTCCACGCTCAGGTCCAGCCCAAGTTGCGTCAGCTTGCACGAAACGTTGGCGTTCAACTTTTCTTTGGAAATTCTGTCGAAGACTTCAAGGTAGGAATCGCGGGCTTTCTGCGCATCCGCTGTGGTCGAAACGTTTTCTCCCAGGTAATCCAGCGTGGCCAGCATTCCCACATCATTGCACCGGCGCGCCACTTGCATTGCCTCGTCCAGCGTTTCGCCTGCAACGAACCGGTGAGACATCCGCCGTGTGGTGCTATTGGTCGTAACCCAATGCGCGAAACCCTTGCTTTCGGAAAGTTTCAGAAGAATCGAGCGGACCATGGACCATTCGATTATGCCCGGAGATGCGGAGTGAGGCTATAGCCCATCTAGTCGTTGTGTTCTTCCAGGAACTTTTCCACGTCCAACGCCGCCATGCATCCGGATGCTGCCGCCGTCACGGCCTGCCGGTAGCGGTGATCTTGCACGTCTCCCGCTACGAATACACCCGGAATATTCGTCAAGCTACCGTGCTTGGCCAGAAGATACCCGTTCTCGTCCATGTCCAGCTTGCCGCGGAAGATTGTGGAGTTAGGTTCATGTCCAATGGCCACGAATACGCCATCTAGCTCAACTTCCTTCTCTTTCCCGGTTTTGGCGTGGCGCAGGCGCAGGCCGGTCACTAGATCATTCGGCGCGTGAATTTTTTCCACTGTATAGGGTATGAGTAATTCTACTTTTGGATTGGCCTTTACCCGGTCGATCATGATCTTGGAAGCGCGAAATTCCTCGCGCCGATGGATCAAAGACACATTGGTCGAGTATCGGGAAAGAAAATTCGCCTCTTCCATAGCCGAATCTCCGCCGCCCACTACGGCAATTGGCTTCCCGCGAAAAAAGTAGCCATCGCACGTCGCGCAAGTGGAAACGCCGCGCCCAATCAGTTCCTTTTCCCCGTGCAAACCCAGCAGCCGCGCGGTTGCTCCCGCCGCCACGATCAGAGTTCGCGTCTCCAACACCGAATCACCGGACATTACCTTGAATGGACGAACCGTCAAATCCACTTCCGAAACCGTTCCGGCCCTGAATTGTGCCCCGAATTTCTGCGCCTGCTTGCGCATGTTTTCGATTAATTCGGGTCCGAGAATTCCTTCTGGAAAGCCTGGGTAGTTCTCGACGTGTGTGGTCAACGAGAGCTGTCCGCCGGGTTCATGGCCATCAATCACCATCGGCTTCAGATTCGCGCGCGCCGCATAGATCGCTGCGGTCAGACCTGCACACCCACTACCGATGATGATCACATTCTCCATGCGCAATTGCTCCGTTGATTAGATTCCACAGCAGAGGTCAGAGATACAAAGGCAATTTTCGATTGTAGCATCCCGATGACCTCTATTCCTCGAAGCTCCTGCGAGCCAAACCACGTGTGGCGGCTTCCATCGGGCTTTGCTTCCCCGGCCAAATTGCCCTACAAAATTGCCCTACCAAATTGGAAGATACTTTGCCGTCGCGGTCGTGGACCTCCATCCGTGCATATCCTTAGACTATAATAAGTAAAAATGGTATCCACGGAGGGCTTCTATGGACCCGCGTTACCCGATAGGAAAATTCTCAATGCCCGCAGAGATCACCCCTGCACTTCGGCAGTCCGCGATTGACGAAATCGCGGCCACGCCCGCGAAAATTCGCGCCGCGGTGAAAGGACTGACGGAAGCACAACTCGAGACGCCCTACCGTGAGGGCGGTTGGACGGTCCGGCAAGTGGTACACCACGTCCCGGACAGCCACATGAATGCTTATATCCGGTTGCGTTTTGCGTTAACGGAAACCGAGCCGACGATCAAACCATATGAAGAAAGCGTGTGGGCGAATTTGGAAGACGCGAAAAACGCTCCCGCGGAAGTCTCTTTGAACCTGCTGGATGCTCTTCACGATCGCTGGGCGCGTCTGTTCCGTTCACTAAAACCTGAGCACTATGCTCGTACATTGATTCATCCCGATCACGGCGTACGCAATGTGGACTGGCTGCTGGCTCTATACGCCTGGCACGGCCGGCACCACACCGCACACATCACCGAACTCCGCAAACAAAAGGGCTGGAATTAGTCCGCCCTGCTCACGAACAACTCCGTTGATCTTGAGCAGCCTCTTGGGGGCAGCACCACTACACCTTATGTCCGCGCGATCTACCTATCTCGCGCCGGTTTTCTCTTGCTTTTGTAGTGGCCGCCTTTGCGGCGGCGCTTCTTGGCTTTCTCTTGTAGCGTCCGATCTTCCGATCGGCTTTTGCATGGCAGGGCTGCGCCCCGGTTACCTCGATGTTCTGGTTAAACTGTTTTCTCTTCCGCTATTCGTTTTGAAGTTTTCCGCCGCGGTTTGCTTTGGTTTCTCGATTGACAGTACCATACCGAAGTACTCACAAAAGGAGCCAAGATGGCCAGATCCGCAGGAACTTATGCGATTTTTGAAACCTCCATGGGGAATATCGTCGTTCGCCTGTTCGAGAATGAAGCTCCCAAAACCGTGGAAAATTTCATCGGGTTGGCCGAGGGCACAAAAGAATTCACCGACGCCATTTCTGGCAAGAAAGAAAAGCGCCCCTATTACGACGGCCTCATCTTCCACCGCGTCATTCCCGATTTCATGATTCAGGGCGGCTGCCCGCGTGGCGACGGCCGCGGTGGACCCGGCTACTCCTTCCAGGACGAATTTCATGCCTCTTTGCGACATTCCAAGGCCGGCAAGCTGTCCATGGCCAACTCCGGTCCGAACACCAACGGCAGCCAGTTCTTCATTACCGTCGCTCCTACACCGCATCTCGATAATCGCCACACCATCTTTGGCGAAGTAGTGGAAGGTCAGGACATCTCGGACAAAATTTCCGCAACCCCGCGCGACAGCATGGACCGTCCTCGCAAACCCGTCACCATGAAGGTTCGCATCGAACGCGTCCCCTGATCGCTGGAGCTCCGATGCTCTCCCCAACGCGGCTTACACAACTCCTCATCGAATTTGTGTTTCTGCTGCTGGGTGCGCTCGTGGTTTGGCTTGGGGTGACTCGCCACATCAATTTTGTTCCAGGGGGTACGGGCTGGCTCATCATCAGTGTAGTGCTCGTAGCCTGGGGCCTCATGGCCTTCGCTAGATCCGGTGATCGGTGGGCGCGCTGGCAGAAATGGATCCGCGGGAGTTCGCTGGTCCTACTCGGCATCCTCATGCTCTCCATGATGCGCGTGCCGTTTATCTGGGTGGCCAAGCTTTTGGCCCTCGCAGGCCTGCTACTTATCGCCCGCGGCCTCGCCAGCATCGTGTTGATTTTCCGTCACCGTTAAATACGCATCGGCTATAATCCCAGCTCAATGAACACCTGATCCCGGGCCACCGGGGCGCCCTCAGGTGAATTCATTCACACTATCCTGGAAGTTCTGCGAAGGAGGTACACCGGTGCTGAAAGAGTTCAAAGAATTCGCAATGAGGGGCAACGTTCTGGATTTGGCGGTTGGTGTCATCATCGGTGCCGCATTCGGCAAGATCGTCGCCTCGCTGGTGGACGACATCATCATGCCGCCAATCGGCCGCTTGATTGGGCACGTGGACTTCGCCAATCTATTTATCAACTTGGAACACGTACCCTACAACTCGCTGAAGGACGCCAAGGCCGCGGGCGCTCCAACACTGAACTACGGTAATTTCATCAACACCATAGTCACCTTCCTGATCGTGGCCTTCGCAATTTTCCTGATGATTCGCGCAGTCAACCACTGGATGCCAAAACCGCCGGTTCCCGTCACCACCAAGGACTGCCCACAGTGTGCGATGGCCATCCCGGTCGCCGCCAAAAAGTGCGGCCACTGCACCAGCGTCGTCTAGCATTTCCTAATTTGAGTTCGCCGCAGTTTTCTTTGGACCTTCAGGGCTATACCCCGACATAAACCAACCCGAACAAGTGTGCTGGAAAGCCTGCGTGCAAACGGAAGGGAGGGCACACTTCAGGGTGCCCCGGATTGTCTCCAGAGAGTTTTTAGCCCCCGAAGTCCGGCCCTGCTTTCCGGCAGTTCGGGACTAACTCTAGTTCTTTTTCTTCTGATTTGCTTCGAGGTGCGCTCGCAGCCGCGTCACAACGGCATCTTCCTGGCCCTCTTCCAGTTCCTTCTGGACCTCTTCCAGCGCAAAGTGCACCACGTCATGGTGATGCAATTCCAGTGGAGCGATTATCTCACTGAACCTGAGCCACAACCGATGCAACAGATTTACTTCGTTTGCCGTCAGGTTCGGCGCGTGGGGGCCAAGCACCTTGTACACCTTGTCGCCGTTCGAAAGGTGAATTTCCAGATTGAACTGCGGCTTGGTATCCCCCAATTTTTCCCAGGCCTCGCCAATTTCCCGTGCCTGTTCTTCCGTAGATTCCTTTGGCGAATGCCCCAGAACAATGGTGCTCGATTGCAACGATGTAGCGGCGCGCAGGATACCATCCCAGATCTCATTGGAAGCGACCACCGCAAGCCGTATGGACTTCCCTCTTTTCTCCGCCATCGAAAGCGCCTGCGAAAAAAGATGCTGCTCGATGCTGCCGAACATCTGGTCCGCCTCAAGCTCATTCTCACCGGACGCAGAGCGCCGCAGCAGCCGCACGTGTAGCACCACTACATCGCGCCTTCCCGGCTTGATGCGATCCAGTACATTTCCCAAGTGATACAAATTGTAGTGATTGCTCACCGGTACAAGAATATTCCCTGGTTTCGCTCCGACGGCTTCGGGCGTGAGCTCGCTTTCCACTTCCAGGTTGAACTGGTCCATCTCCACATGCGCTTTGCCGCCGCCTCGTGCATTGCGCTCTGAAATTGTAAAGACGATGTACAGCAAAATAGAGAAAGCGCCGCCGGCCATCGTGGCAACCGGCTTGGTGAACAGGTTCACGATAGCGATCAGGAACAACATCAGCGTGATGAGCCCTAGCCCGACCGGTATTTGCACTCCACGGAAATTAAAATTAAACGGAACCTGGAATTCGCGCGCACCCGGCTTGGTATAGCGCAGCACCAGCACCGCCAGCCCATTCATGGCGAAGCTCCAGATCACCCCGAATGCATAGAGGTTGGCGAGGAAGGTCACTTCACCGCGGCTGATCAGAATCGTCAGCAACTGGAGAATCACGACAATGTTAATGATGCGGTAGCTGGTACCGAACCTCGGATGTGGCTGCCGGAACCACGAGCTCAGCACCCCGTCTTCGGAAACGCGATTCAGCACTCCATTCGAGCCCACAATCGCCGTGTTCACTGCTCCGGCAAGGATCAGCGTTCCCACCACGACCACAAAGCCGTGGAAGATGAGTCTGGCGATGAACGGACCTTCCAGGTTCATCGCCAGACCGCCGATCAAATTTTCCAGAAAATTCTGCCGGACGCTGTCGGGGATAATCATCACCGCAAAAAAAGAAACCAGCGAGGTAAACACCAGGCTGTAAATAAAAATGACCAGCCCTGCCTTTTTCAGATTGGGCAGTTTTGGAGATTCGATTTCGCGGTACACCTGCGCCAGCGACTCTTCGCCGCTCATAGCCAATACCGAATGGCCCAACGCAATAAAGATGGCGATGATACCAAATGTCTGTGGCAGGCTGCTGTGCGCCAGCCACCCCAACGCGCTGGGGCTCAAACGCAAATTGCGCGGATGCGGAAGCGGAGGCAACACCGAATGCCGCACCGCGATCGTATACCCGCACCACGCAATCAGGATCACCACCATTACCGTGACCAGCTTCATGATGTGTAGGGCTTTCTCGCTCGATTCCGGAATGCCCTTGGTGTTTTCCCACCAGAAATACACGGTCACAATCATCGCAAAACCCACCGCGATGGAGTCCGCACTCACCGCGGAAAGTGGGCCGCCGATGTGGAAATACTGCAGAAGATCGTTTATCAGCCCGGCCAGGTACTGTCCCGCAGCCACACCGCTGATCGGGCCGGTCAAGATGTAGTCAAACATCAGCGCCGAAACGCTGAATTTCGCAAGCGTGCCGCCGAGAGATTGCTTGACGGCGCGGTACACACCGCCCCGCACGAACATGCTGCAGCTTTCCACGTACACCGCGCGCACGGCGTAGGAAAACAACATGATGGCGAGGATGAACCACGGTGCCGCTTTGCCGATGTAGCCCTCGGCTTCACCGCCCGCGTAATAGGCGGAGGAGGCCAGATCGTTTAGAACGATGGCCGCTGCGCGCCAGAAAGAGATGAAACTCAGGAGCGCGGTGGTGGCGATTAAAACACGCGGAACACCGGTCCTTCGGCTGGTCAACTCAGCCGGGCTTTGGGGAATGCTGCTCATGTAAGGGTATTTTGGCCGTCAGTATTTAATGCTCCCATTTTTGCCCACTCAAGTCCAGTTGAGCGGCCGCGCGACACTGGGGCAGTATTCACTTTTTCAAATGCAGTTGCCCTGCCAATCGCTTTGGACTGTGCCTATCTAGTTCAGGAGCATTTCTCTGTGTGGCCTATTTCGCGAGGGTGCGAAACGCGGCCTCGCACTCCACGCATGGGCAAAGGGTGCGTAGGTAGTCATAGCTGTAAATGCCGGTTGAGTGGCCATCGCTGAAATTAATCTGGATCGCGTAATTCCCCACCTGTGTGGCGCCCTGGGCCCGCGCTTTCGGTTTGTACATCGGCAATACGGCAGACGGAGCCAGAACAGGTCCACCGAATGCTTCTTTCTTTTCGCGTTCATCGTTGCATGTCGCACATGGGCAATGGTCCCGCAGGTACGGAAAATCGAAATGGCTCGAATGGCCGTCCGCCCAGCCGATATCCACTCCCGCGCCGGTCTTCACGTGAATCTGGACAGTGGTCGGTTTCTTACGTTGGTCAATCGGTGTCGGCATCCGTCAAATATCCTTTTGGCTTTCTCTCATGTAGGGACCGCCTTCTGAGGCAGTCCGCTTTGGCTTTTTCGGGTAGTGGCCGATCTTCAGATTGGCGCTTTAAGATTTAAGATCTTTGCCTCACTCAACAATGTAGCCAGCTTTGTTTGAGAAATGCTGGTCAAGCCTTCGAATGACCGTTGCAGCAATCGCCCGGTGGAATGGCATTGCCATGCGGACAGGTTTTCGGATGCCCCAGGAAGGTGCAAATCCTCTGATCCAGTTCCGGACTGATGATGTGTTCAAACTTGCAAGCCTGCGTACGCACTTCGTTGTCCTCAATCCGGAACGTGTCCTTGAACAATCGCTCTGCAAGTCGATGCCGCCGGATCACATCCCTGGCGCGCTGATGTCCCTCCGCCGTCAGTTGCACGTCCTCGTTTCTCACTTCCACCAGGCGCACCTCGGACATTCGCGCCAATAACCGCGAAACAGGCTCGCCGGTCACCACCGGCAATTCCCCGGCGGACCCTTCTGATCGCAACAATTCTTTCCGCGCAGGCTTGCCCTGTTCCCCGCGAATCCAGATCTGCTCCAACAAATGATCGAACCGAATCTCATCATCGCGGGAAACCGGCGTACAGCAATCCGCGGTATTCGCCAGGGGACACGCCATCGGATGATTCGGCCCGTGCAGCGCGCTGTCAAACGACAGATGCCCGTGCGCCAGCTCGATGCGCCGGTCGGCTTGCTGCGCGATGTCCGGGTCGTGCGTCACCATCAAAATCGTGTGCCCTGCGTTGTGCAATTCGCGGAACAACTGGATCACAATCTCTTCATTGGCTTCGTCCAGGTTTCCCGTCGGCTCATCCGCCAAAATTAATTTCGGATGATTGATCAACGCGCGCGCAATCGCCACGCGCTGCTGCTCGCCTCCGGAAAGCTGCGGCGGCAAATGTGTCAACCGGTCGCCCAGTCCCACGCGGCGCAAAGCCTCGGCGGCCTGCTTCTCGTCCGTAACGCTGTGGAAATACTGGGCCAGCATGACGTTCTCCAACGCATTCAAATAGGGCACCAGATGGAATTGCTGAAACACGAAGCCGATCTTTTCCGCGCGGTAGCGCACCAGATCGTTCTCGCCAAGCTTGGCCAGATTCACGTCGTCGACCAGCGCATCTCCGGAAGTCAGCGTGTCCAACCCACCCAATATGTTGATCAGCGTGGTCTTGCCCGAACCGGACGGCCCCATCAGCGCCACCCAATCCCCTTGCTTGATCGAAAAGGAAACGCGATCGAGCGCCCGCAGGTTCCCGTATTCCTTCACCAGCGAATCGATCACTACCTGCCCGCTCATTCCTCACCTCGAAACACACTGGCAGGCCGAATTCCGGCGATGTGCCGCAAGGGAAACGCGCTGGCAATGGAAACAATCACGGTGAGGGTCACAGCAACAGGATACACAATCCAGCGTGGCTGCGCAGCGACCCCAAACACCGCCTTTCCAAGCTGGATGGAAAGAAGAATTCCGATCGCCGATCCGACGATCCCTGCCATTAACCCCATCAGCACTGCCTCAGCCAGGAACAGTTGGACCACCCTCTGCACCGATCCGCCTATCGCCTTCATCAGCCCCACGTCGTTCTTCCGCTCCACCGCGATGTTGCTCATTCCCGCCATCACGCACAAGGAAGTCAGCAGAAGCACCAACAATACCGTTGCCGACAATACGCCGCTTACTCGCGAATACAGCTTCCCTTCCGCTTCCGTGAACTGTTTGATCCCGTGCACGTCCGCCTCGGGCAGATTCCGCGACAACTCCGCAATAAATTTCTGAATAGAGGTAGGCCTGCCCGTCACGCTCATCTCGATCAGGCTCAGGCGTCCGGCGAGTCCACCCAGCATTTGCGCCAGCACCAGGGGCACAAAAATTTGCGCATCTTCAGCACCGCCTGTCGCCACCACGGAAAAAACGGTGCAAGTCGCTTCCCTACCCTGAGCACGCAGGACGAGGATGTCACCGGCTTTCACCTGGAACTCCGCCGCCGCCTTGGCGCCGATTTCGCACGCCGAAGCGTCTGTCTCTTCCACCGCCCAAAATTCCGTGCGCACGCCGGGACGAACTTCCGCCAATCCCTGCTCTGTTGTGCCGGCAAGTACCGCCGGCTCAAACTTGTCTTGCCCCTGTTTGGCGACGGAACCGATCAGGTACAAAAAGCCGACGGTGGGTATAGGTTTCCCGTCGTTTTGCCGCGGAAGCCTCCGGAGAATCGTTTCCTCTATTGTGCTCGAGCTCGCAGCGTCCCCCGACTCGCTGGCAGTGCCTGCTTTCGGCGCGACGATCACGTTCGCGCCCAGCGCCCGGAATTCCGTGGTGAGCCGCTTGTTCGCGTCAATTTGCAGATTTAGCAGCGCCGCCGTAACCGCCGCGCCCGCCCCCAGTGCCAGCAGGATCACAAACAAGCGCGCGTAATTAGCCGTCAGCAGCCGCCGCACAATCCGCCAGAACATTGCGGTTCGTGAAACCAGGTTGCGCGCCATTACTCTCCCCGCAGTATCGGCGCCGGCTCATATCGCGAAGCGCGCCGCAACGGTATCGCACTTCCCAGCAGCGTCACCACAGCCGCCAGCAGTAACACGATCAGCAAAACAAAAAACTTCGGCTCCGGTGTAAACCCAAAAACCCTTTCACCGAGCATCCGCGCCAACACAATTCCCACCGCATACCCAATTGCTCCGCCGATAATCGCGACCAGCAATTGTTCGGCCGCCAGAAGCACGCCGACCAATCCAGACCCCGCGCCCAATGCCTTCATCAACCCAATTTCACTACGCCGTTCGATCACCGAAGCCGCAGCCGAAGCGCCTACCGCCAGAACCGCGGCCAACAGCGCCGCAACCGTCACCAGCCACAACAGTGTTCGAACGCGCCGCAGCACGTTGCCTTCACCTTCCGCCACGCGCCGGATCACCCGCACATCCGTGCCCTTCAGCACTTCACCAATCTGCAGCGCTATCGAGGAAATATACGGCGAGCAATACCACCGATCGTACTCCGCCGCGGACATCGCCTTCGGATCTTTGCGCCCAAACGCATCTTCCGGCTTGGTCAGCGCACTGACATACAGCCGCCGGTACATTCCGCGCTCTTCCGTCAATTTTTGAGCCACCTCGATCGGCACGATGATTGCGTCATCCTCCGGACCGCCCGTATCGAGAACTCCAACGATGTCCAGCACCGGTCCAGGCTTGCCGCTCAGGGTGTCTGTGAACAGTTGGTTCCCGGGCATTAGGCTCGTTCGCTGCAACGGCGCGCCGGGTGAAGTCCGTGGCTCGGGCAAACCATTTTTCTTGGCAAAGTTCTTCCCGACCACGCATTCATTCTTGCCTTCGACAAACCATCGACCTTCTTTTAATTGCCACCACGGATTCGTTTTCTCCACGCCTGTCGTGTAGATTGTGCCATCGGGGATCTTCACTTCGTGATTGACCCACGTTCCGATGACCGGGACCGCCGGCCAGCCTCGCGTATCCGGAAAATTGTCCACCGCAAGGGGCGTTGCCTTGACTTGTGCTTCCAAAATCGGCGCAAATCCTCGAATGTTGTGCCGCCAGAAAATCATTTTCAGCTTGCCCAGGTCCGCCTCCGCCAGAAACGCTCCCGCGTTCACCGGGCGATAATCCACTCCGCCAATTTCCAGCGGCAAGGAGTCCGCCAGCGGCGTCACCACCAAATTCGCTCCCAGGCTGCGAAACTCCTCCGCCAGCTTATCGCCAATATTCAAAGACACGCTCAGTGCGGCCGTAACCACGGCCATGCCCAAGGCCAGAGCGGCCAGCGTAATTAATTTGCGGCGCGGGCGGCGGGTGAAGGAATCGGTAACAAGTCGAAGGAACATTGCCTGTGACGTGAAAAAGAACGCGCCCCTATCGCGGAATCTCTTGCGCGGATTTCCCCAGCGCGGAAACATCAATCTGAATCTCGTCGCCTTCCACGCGGGATCCCACCCCGACAGGGTTGCATCCCCCTTTTTGCCCAATCGAAGGAATGTAAATCGCCGACGCGCAGTGCCGGCAGATCACGTTTTGCCCGTCTTGCCGGTAACCCTCGGCCCCGCAAATCAGGCAGGCATCCAGCGCAGTTCCGTAGCCCCCGGGCTTCTTGATCACCATGAACCGGACCGACTGCCCATTCATGTTCAGCGTGTAAAGATGCAGATTTCCGTCCTGTAGCTCCGCAACAGGGATGTGCACCACGCCGTTCACTGCCTCAACAGATCTCGCCTGTGGCGGCGCGGCATTCACGCTCGAATAAATAAAATCCGCCGTCAACACAAGGATCACTGCCAGGCTGATCGTCGCCGCCAAAATCATCCACCGGCGCTGCCGCTGGTTTTGCGCTTCCAACAACCTCCGCTCCGCGTCATTGGTGGCCGCTGCAGTCGCTTTCGAATGCGAAGCAGATTGCCACTCGCGAAAAATCATCAGCGCCGCGGCGCCAAAAACAAAAATAAAAAAGAACAACTCGTTCCGCACGATCGGCCCGAGCAGCGCCATCTCCGTCTTGCTGGAAGGTAGCCATTGCGCTTCACTCAATTCGTGAAGGCCAGTGAGCGCCAATTGAAAGACCACCAGCATGAGGATGACGCTGGTGGCTGCGAAAAATCGCTGCAGGGGAATGCGCAACGTGCCCTTGAAGAAAAATAGCCCGACGGCGACCGCTGCCGCGATGCCCGCC
>Ga0209526_10001051_pt1 | contig 18270 bp, 16 predicted proteins | sample JacPinW_OM2H0_M1_FD_188566 | JGI IMG/M metagenome (GOLD analysis project Ga0209526, IMG submission 188566) | Forest soil microbial communities from Algoma, Ontario, Canada - Jack Pine, Ontario site 1_JW_OM2H0_M1 (SPAdes) (version 2) | ecosystem: Environmental > Terrestrial > Soil > Boreal... | reverse complement strand
CTGAAATCCAATGTGCCAAAGATTACGAAGATCGCATATATGCCGAGGGAGAAGCCGAAATCGCCGACCCGATTGACGAGAAAGGCCTTGATCGCGGCAGCATTGGCTGACGGGCGATCGTACCAGAAGCCGACCAGCAGATAGGACATCAAGCCGACGCCTTCCCAGCCGAAGAACAGCTGCACGAAATTGTCGGCCGTCACCAATGCCAGCATGAAAAAGGTGAAGAGGCTCAGATACGCCATGAAGCGCGGGATCGACGGATCGTGCGCCATGTAGCCGATCGAATAGACGTGAACCATCGACGACACGACGGTCACGACAACGATCATGACGCCGCTCAACGTGTCGAGCCTGAGCGACCATGAGACATCGACCCCGCCGGCAATGATCCAGCTCGCCAGTGGGATGACACGCGCTTCCTCGGTGGAGAGGATGTCGCGAAACAGGAGCACGCCGAGCACCGCCGAAAGCAAGAGCGCGCCGCAGGTGATCAACTGCGACCCGCGGTTCCCGAGCGCCCGGCCAAAGAAACCTGCGATCACCGCGGCGAGAAGCGGCAGAAACACGACGGCGACGGCCAACGGCATCAGCCTTTCATCATGTTGATGTCCTCGACCCGGATAGTGCCGCGATTGCGGAAGTAGACGACGAGAATGGCGAGGCCAATTGCCGCTTCGGCCGCCGCAACCGTCAGCACGAACATCGCGAAGGCCTGGCCGACGAGATCGTTCAGAAAGACCGAGAACGCGACGAAGTTGATGCTGACCGCAAGCAGCATCAACTCGATCGACATCAGCATGATGATCACGTTCTTGCGGTTCAGAAAGATCCCGAAGATCCCCAGCGTGAAGAGGATCGCAGCCACCGTCAGGTAATGCGGGAGGCCGATCGCCATCAACCGCTTCCGCTGCCCACCGGTACTTTAACAACGTCGACAGATTGGGCGCGCGTGCGGGCGAGCTGGGCCGATATCGACTGCCGACGCACATCGACGCGGTGGCGCAGGGTCAACACGATGGCCCCGACCATCGCGACCAGCAAAATCAATCCCGCCACCTGAAATGCGAACACGTAGCGCGTATAGAGAATGTCGCCGAGCGCCCGAGTGTTGCTCAGCGGAACACCGCCAGCAACGGCCGTCGGCGCTTGGCTCGGTATGGAGGGACTGACCGTCCACCCGCCGATGACGAGGACCAGCTCGGCCAACAGGATGAACCCGACCAAGGTGCCGACCGGCAGATAACGTACAAAGCCACTGCGCAGCTCGGCAAAATCGATATCGAGCATCATCACGACGAAAAGGAACAGGACTGCGACGGCACCGACATAGACGATGACCAGGATCATCGCCAGGAACTCCGCTCCGATCAGCACAAACAGGCCGGCGGCGTTGAAGAAGGCCAAAATCAGAAAGAGCACAGAATGAACCGGGTTGCGCGCCGAGACGACAAGCACCCCGGAAGCGACCGCAACAGCGGCAAAGAGGTAGAACAGAATGGCCTGGACGATCATCGCCGTTCCAGCGTCCCCACCTCACCCCGTCCCTCTCCGCCCCCGAGGGCGGAGAGGGAGAAATAGATGGCACCGACAGAAGCCCTCTCCGCCACTAGGGGAGAGGGGGGGACCCAGCGCTTTCGCGATGGGGAGAGTGAGGTGGGGGGCCATCCTCTCACCGGTAGGGGGCGTCGAGCGCCAGGTTCTTCGCGATCTCGGCCTCCCAACGGTCGCCGTTCTCCAGCAGCTTCTCCTTGTCGTAGAGCAGCTCCTCATGCGTCTCGGTCGCGAACTCGAAGTTCGGCCCCTCGACGATCGCATCGACCGGACACGCTTCCTGGCAATAGCCGCAATAGATGCATTTCGTCATATCAATGTCGTAACGGGTGGTGCGCCGGCTGCCATCCTCACGAGGCTCGGCCTCGATCGTAATTGCGAGCGCCGGGCAGATCGCTTCGCATAGCTTGCAGGCGATGCAGCGCTCTTCGCCATTGGGATAGCGACGCAGAGCGTGCTCGCCGCGGAAGCGTGTGCTGAGCGGACCTTTCTCGTAAGGGTAGTTCACCGTGACCGGGCGCTTGAACATGTACCGCAAAGTCAGCCCCAGCCCCGAGAGCAGCTCGGTCAGCAGCAAGCTGCGCGCACCGCGTTCCAAAAGTCCCATCGATCGATCCTTCAGCGCTGGGGCAGCCAGCCTGCCGCTATCAGCACGCCAGCAGTCAGCACGAGCCAGAACAGCGAAAACGGGAGAAACACTTTCCAGCCGAGCCGCATCAGCTGGTCATAGCGGAACCGTGGGAATGTGGCACGCACCCACAGAAAACAAAACAGCACAAACGCGATCTTGAGCGCAAACCAGATCGGGCCGGGTACCCAGATGAAGGGTGGGACCCCGAACGGAGCTAGCCAGCCTCCGAGGAAGAGCACGCTCGTCATCGCACTCATCAGGATCATGTTGCCGTATTCGCCGAGATAGAACAGCGCGAACACCATCGACGAATATTCGACAAAGTAACCGGCCACGATCTCCGTCTCGCCCTCCGGCAGATCAAAGGGCGCTCGCCCCGTCTCTGCCAACGCGGAGATGAAGAAGATCACGAACATCGGCAATAGTGGGATCGCGAACCAAATATGGCGTTGCGCCTCGACGATCTCGCTCAGATTGAGCGAGCCGGCGCATAGCAGCACCGTAACCAGGACAAAGCCGATTGCCACCTCGTAGGAGACCATCTGCGCCGCCGAGCGCAGAGCGCCGAGGAAGGCGTAACGGGAATTGGACGCCCAACCGGCGAGAATGATCCCGTAAACGCCGAGTGAGCTGATGGCGAAGAGATAAAGGATCCCGACATTGATATTTGCGATCACGACACCGGGATCGAACGGGATCACCGCCCAGGCGACGAGGGCAAGGGTGAAGGTCACCAGCGGCGCGATGACGAACACCACCGGGTTCGCGCCGCTCGGGACGATAGTCTCTTTCCAGAGCAGCTTGAGCCCGTCGGCGAAAGGCTGCAGCAACCCAAACGGTCCGACCACGTTCGGGCCTTTTCGGAGCTGCGAAAACGCAAGCACCTTCCGTTCGGCATAGGTGAGGTAGGCGATCGCGATCAGTAGCGGCACGACAACCGCGAGGACCTCGCCGACGGTGATGACGGTTGGCAACGCGTAGCCGGTCCAGAAACTAGCCATGCGTACCCGTCCGCACCGGCTCTCCGTAACGCCGCGCAACAAAGAGCGCGCTGCATTGGGCCATTGTCTCACTCGCGCGGCTGATCGGATCGGTCCAATAGAAATCCTTGATGGGATACTCGAACGGATCCGAGGCGACGGGCCCTGGCTCCCCGAAGGTTTCCCACGGCGCGCCCGGGACCAAGTCCGTCGCGGCGAGGATCGGATGCGCTTCCCACATTTGCCGCCGGAGCTCGCGCAGTGTATCGAATGGAAGCGGTTGTCCAACGCCGCCCGACAGAGCGCGCAAGATCTTCCAGTCTTCGCGCGCCTCGCCAGGCGGAAACACCGCCCGGCGCGCCAACTGCACCCGACCCTCGGTGTTGACGTAAGTCCCGTCCTTCTCGGTGTAGGCGGCTCCCGGCAGGATGACATCGGCGCGCCGCGCGCCGCGGTCGCCATGATGCCCCTGATAGATGACAAAAGCGGCTCCCAGGTCGCCGATGTCAATTTCATCTGCGCCGAGCAGATAGAGGACTTCGATGTCGCCCGATTTGCACCCGGCGAGAATGCCCTCCACATCTCGGCCGCCCGGTCCCGGAACAAATCCGAGATCGAGACCGCCAACCCGCGCTGCGGCATGGTGCAGGACGTTGAAGCCGTTCCAATCGTCGCGAACTAGGCCGCAGCTTTCGGCAATGCTCCTGGCCGCACCGAGGACGCGTCTGCCATCGGGCCGCGCCAACGCCCCCTGGCCAAGCACGATCATCGGGTTCTTGGCATTGCGCAGGATCGCCGCCCAGCGGTGCTCGCCCGCCGCCAGCGCATTGAGCGTATCACCGGCCTCGCCGAGCATCTCGACCGGAAACGTCAGGTCGAGCGCCGGGCCAATCGCAGCTACCTGAAATCCCCCCTGAAGATAGCGCTTGCGCAGCCGCGTGTTGACGATTGGCGCTTCCCAGCGCGGGTTTGTGCCGACCAGCAGGCACGCATCCGCCCTCTCGATCCCGGCGATCGTCGAATTGAACAGGTAAGCGGCGCGGCACCGAGCGTCGAGCTTGGCGCTGTCCTGACGACAGTCGAGGCTTGTTGCCCCGAGGCCGGTCACGACCTCTTTCAACGCAAACATCGCCTCAGCATCGCACAAATCTCCGGCGATCGCGGCAATACGCTCACCAGGAACCATCTTCAGCCGTTCGGCGACGAGTTCGATGGCCTCGCGCCAATCCGCCTCGCGCTTGCGGTCGCGACCGATATAGGGGCGGTCGAGACGCCGGCGCACCAGCCCGTCGATCGCGTAACGGGTCTTGTCCGATATCCACTCCTCGTTGACAGCCTCGTGGACGCGCGGCAGCACGCGCAACACCTGCGGCCCGCGAGAATCGACCCGGATGTTGCTGCCTACCGCATCCGTGACATCGATCGATTCGGTCTTCACCAGCTCCCAGGGCCGAGCGACGAAAGCATATGGCTTTGAGGTCAGTGCGCCGACCGGGCACAGATCGATGATGTTGGCGGAGAGCTCCGAATCGAGCGCGCGCTCGATATAGGTGGTGATCTCCATGTCCTCACCGCGCCCGGTGGCGCCGAGCTCCTGGACCCCGGCGATCTCTGTGAGGAAGCGGATGCAACGCGTGCAATGGATGCACCGCGTCATGTGAGTCTCGACCAGCGGGCCGAAATCCTTGTCGCGGACGGCGCGCTTGTTCTCCTCGAACCGGCCGCGGTCGAAACCGTAGGCCATCGCCTGGTCCTGCAGATCGCACTCGCCGCCCTGGTCGCAGATCGGGCAATCGAGTGGGTGATTGATCAGTAGAAACTCCATCACCCCCTTTTGCGCCTTGATCGCCTTCGGCGATTTCGTGTGGACTACCATCCCGTCTGTCGCCGGCATGGCGCAAGAAGCTATCGGCTTTGGCGATTTCTCAACCTCGACGAGACACATCCGGCAGTTTCCCGCGATCGCGAGGCGCTCGTGGTAGCAGAAATGCGAAACTTCGATCCCGGCATGTTCACAAGCCTGCAGGATCGTGCTGCCGGCGGGCACCTCGACCTCATTCCCGTCGATCGTCAGCTTTGGCATCGTCAGGCCGCCTGCTTTTGTCGCGTAGCCGCGTCGCGGTATTCGGCGATCCGCTGCTCCATCTCGGGACGGAAATGGCGGATCAATCCCTGCACCGGCCACATCGCGCCGTCGGCCAGCGCGCAGATCGTATGGCCCTCGATCTCGTACGAGACGTCGAGCAGCATATCGATCTCCGCCACCGAGGCATTGCCTTCGACCATGCGCTCCATGAGCCGCCACACCCAACCTGCACCCTCGCGGCACGGGGTGCACTGGCCGCAGCTCTCATGTTTGTAAAATTTCGACAACCTGGCGATGGCCTTTACGATATCCGTCGACTTGTCCATGACGATGACCGCGGCGGTGCCGAGCCCGCTCTTGACGGCGACCAGGCTGTCGAAATCCATCAGCACCGTCTCGCAGATCGATTTCGGGATGACCGGGACCGATGAACCGCCAGGAATGATCGCGAGGAGATTGTCCCAGCCGCCGCGCACTCCGCCGGCGTGGCGCTCGATCAGCTCGCGCAAGGGTATGCTCATCGCCTCTTCGACGTTGCAGGGGGCGTTCACGTGGCCGGAGATGCAGTAGATTTTGGTACCGGAATTCCGGGGGCGGCCGATTCCGGCAAACCAGGCCGCGCCACGCCGTAGGATCGCCGGGACGACCGCGATTGTCTCGACATTGTTTACAGTCGTCGGGCAGCCATAAAGACCAACCTGTGCCGGAAATGGCGGCTTCAGTCGCGGTTGACCCTTGCGGCCCTCCAGGCTCTCGAGCAGCCCGGTCTCCTCGCCGCAGATATAGGCGCCCGCTCCGCGATGCAGATACAGATCGAATCTCCAGCCCGAGCCACAGGCGTCTTTGCCGATCAGGCCGGCATCGTAGGCCTCGTCGATGGCGACTTGCAGGCGCTGTGCCTCGTTGTAGAACTCACCGCGAATGTAGATGTAGCAGGTGTGCACCCCCATCCCGACCGACGCGAGCAGACAGCCCTCAACGAGCTTGTGCGGGTCGTTCCGGATGATGTCGCGGTCCTTGCAGGTCCCGGGCTCGCTCTCATCGGCATTGACGCAGAGATAGGTCGGGCGGTCACTCTCTTTCGGCATAAAGGACCACTTCAACCCTGTGGGGAAACCGGCGCCACCGCGACCGCGCAGTCCGGATTCCTTGACCTGCTCGACGATCCAGTCGCGGCCTTTGAGGATCAGCTCCTTGGTGCCGTCCCAATCGGCGCGCCGCCGAGCGCCCACGAGCTGCCAATCGTCCCGACCATATAGATTGGTGAAGATACGATCCTTGTCGGCAAGCATTTGCTTTCTCTCATCCTTGTCCGCCCGCAGGCTCGGCGAGGGTCGTGCGGCCGATTACCGGCTCCGACCCTTGTCGCCCGATCGCCGAGCCGGGCAATGCCGGCTTGCCCTCGCGCAGTGCGTCTAGCAGCGCCTCGGTCGCGGGGCCGTCCAAATCTTCGTAGAAATCGTCATTGACCTGCAGGATCGGGGCGTTGACGCAGGCGCCGAGACATTCGACCTCGACCAGGGTGAAAAGACCGTCGGGCGTGGTGCCGCCGATGCCGATCCCGAGTTTACGCTCGCAGGCCTCGACTACCGCATCGGAGCCGCGCAGCCAGCAAGGGGTCGTCGTGCAAGCCTGCAGAAGATAGCGCCCCACCGGGCGCAAATTGAACATCGTGTAAAAGGTGGCGACCTCGTAGACGCGGATCGGCGCCATCCCGAGGATTTTGGCAACGTAGTCCATCGCTGCCCGGGGCAGCCACCCATCATTTTGATATTGCGCAATCCACAACAGTGGCAGGACGGCGCTCGCCTGCCGACCCGGCGGATATTTGGCGATGTGAGCCTTGGCCCGCTCCAGGTTCTCCGCGGTGAACTCAAAGCTCTCGGGCTGGTCGAATGGGATCGCGTCGACCGGGGCGTTCATCGATCGATCTCGCCGAAGACGATGTCCATCGAGCCGATGATCGCGACGACATCGGCGAGCATGTGGCCCCGGCACATGAAATCGGTCGCCTGTAAGAAAGCGAACCCCGGCGCTCTGATCTTGCAGCGATACGGCCGGTTGGTGCCGTCGGCAACGAGGTAGACCCCGAACTCGCCTTTCGGGGCTTCGACCGCGGTGTAGGTCTCGCCCGCCGGGACGTGATAGCCCTCGGTATAGAGCTTGAAGTGATGGATCAGCGCTTCCATCGAGTGCTTCATCTCGGCCCGTGGCGGAGGCGCCACCTTGCGATCATTGACCTTTACGGGTCCTGTGGGCATCTGCGCGATCGCCTGCTTGATGATACGGACCGATTGGCGCATTTCCTCGACCCGGACGAGATACCGGTCATAGGAATCGCCGTTGCGGCCGATCGGGACGTCGAACTCGATCTTGTCATAGACATCGTAGGGTTGCGCCCGGCGGAGATCCCAGGCGACCCCCGAGCCCCTCAGCATCGGTCCCGAGAACCCCCAATCTGCCGCCTGTTCTGCTGTGACGATGCCGATATCGACGGTGCGTTCCTTGAATATGCGGTTCTCGGTCAGCAGGCGCTCGATGTCGTCGATGGTTTGCGGGAAGCTCTCGCAAAATGCGAGAATGTCCTCGGCGAGACCCGCCGGCATATCGAGATGCACGCCGCCGGGGCGGAAATAATTGGCGTGCAAGCGCGCGCCCGAGACGCGCTCGTAGAACTCCATGAGCCGCTCGCGCTCCTCGAAGCCCCACAAAAACGGGGTGATCGCGCCGACATCGAGACCAAACGCGCAAACGCAGAGAAGATGGTTCAGAATTCGGGTGATCTCAGCGAACAATACCCGGATGTATTGCGCCCGCGGCGGCGGGGTGATCCCCATCAACTTCTCGACCGCGAGCGCGAATGCGTGCTCCTGGCACATCGGTGAGACGTAGTCGAGCCGGTCGAAATACGGTATTGCCTGCAGGTAGGTCTTGTACTCGATCAGCTTCTCTGTGCCACGATGCAACAGACCGATATGCGGATCGGCGCGCTCGATGACCTCTCCGTCCATCTCGAGGATAAGCCGCATGACGCCATGTGCCGCCGGATGCTGCGGCCCGAAATTCATCATGTAGTTCTTGATACGCGGCGGCCCTTCGAGCTCGCCGGCCACCGGCGGCCGCGGGTCGCTCATCTCCCGCCCTCCTTTGGGGTCTCGCCCTCGGGTGGGGCAGCCTTTTCGTCACCTGGAAGAATTTGGTCCATCCCCTCCCAGGGCGACAAGAAGTCGAAGCTGCGGAATTCCTGCTGCAGCCGCACCGGCTCGTAGACGACGCTTTTCTGATCCTCGTCGTAGCGCAGCTCGACATACCCGGTGAGCGGAAAATCCTTGCGCAGCGGATGACCTTCGAAGCCGTAGTCGGTCAGGATGCGGCGCAGGTCGGGATTGTCGGCAAAATAGATCCCGAACAGGTCCCAAGCCTCACGCTCCCACCAGCCGGCGCAGCTGAAGAGCCCGACCGCGGACGGCACCGGCTGCTCTTCATCGGTCTCGAGCTTGAGTCGAACCCGCTGGTTGAGGCTCATGCTGAGAAGGTTGTAGACAACCTCGAAGCGCAGTGGCCGGTCGGGGTAGTCGACGCCACAGATGTCGCAGAGGACCCAGAAACGGCATTTCGGGTCGTCACGCAGAAATTTGAGGACACGAGGCAACGCCTCGCGCTCGACCCGGCAGCAGAGCTCGCCTCCCCGAATATCGGTGGCGACTACCGCGCCGGGCAGCGCCGCCGCAAGATGTTCGGCTAGGGCCTTGAGCTTTTCTTCCATCGGAGCGGCTAGCGGGCAAAATTACGGGTGCGCCTGATCTTTTTCTGCAGCAGCAGAACGCCATACAGCAGCGCCTCTGCCGTTGGCGGACAGCCCGGCACATAGACGTCGACCGGCACGATCCGGTCGCAGCCGCGCACCACCGAGTAGGAATAATGATAGTAGCCGCCACCATTTGCGCAGGAGCCCATCGAAATGACCCAGCGTGGCTCGGCCATTTGGTCGTAAACCTTGCGTAACGCCGGCGCCATCTTGTTGCACAAGGTGCCGGCGACGATCATGACATCTGACTGGCGCGGGCTGGCACGGAATACGACGCCAAATCGGTCCAGATCGTATCGGCTCGCCCCGGTATGCATCATCTCGACGGCGCAACAGGCAAGGCCAAAGGTCATCGGCCAGAGCGAGCCTGTCCTCGCCCAGTTGACGAGATTGTCGAGCGTCGCGACGACGAAGCCCTTGTCCCGTACTTCCTCTGTCGCGGCCTTGAGCAGCAAATTCTGCTCTCCGCCGGGAGGGACCGGACGCGCGGGCGTGTCGATCACTCCCATTCCAATGCCCCTTTTTTCCATTCGTAGATAAAGCCAATCGTCAGCACGGCAAGGAAAACGATCATCGACCAAAAACCGAACATGCCGATATCGCCGAGCGAGACCGCCCATGGGAACAGGAAAGCGACTTCGAGATCGAAGATGATGAACAGTATGGCCACGAGATAATAGCGGACATCAAAGCGGATCCGAGCATCGTCAAACGGGTCGAACCCGCATTCGTAGGGCGACAGTTTTTCCGTGTTGGGACGCTGCCGGGCGACGAGGAAGGAGGCCGCGACCATCGCTGTGGACACCGCCCCGGCAATGGCGAGGAACACGAGGATCGGGAAGTACTCGCGCAGTAGGGTTTCCATTGAGAGGCTCTAGCTGGCGGCGCCTGCCGCGCTGCACTCGGACCGCGGATGATACTCCCGTCCTGGCCCGCCCATAGATATAATGCGGATTCTCGGAATGGGAAACCGGGATGGCGCAATATGTTGCGGCGCATCAAGTTCCACATCCAACGTCGATGGCGGGAGCGACGGGGCTCGAACCCGCGACCTCCGGCGTGACAGGCCGGCGCTCTAACCAACTGAGCTACGCCCCCGCGGCCTCGACCGAGGCGGGCACTCCTACCCTTCCCTCCGAGGGGTGTCAAGGCGTGCGGGTTCGCTCGTCCGGAACCCCGGTATATGTACTCTTCAGCCGCCCGCTTGGTGAGACAAAGCCGACCAGAATCACGATCGGTCGCCTCGATGGTGTATCCCCAGCCGACGCTCGTCAGAGGGGCTGAGAGAGACATGCCGCGCGTCGACGTCTACCGCGAAAAACGTCGCACAACGCGAACCCGAAAGGCGGGGCAGCACCCGGCGCTCGAAATAAGGCGACTACCGGATATGCCCCAGGCACCTTCGGCGAGTTCGTCGAGACTTACATCAGAGTCGATATCCGTAGGAGCGTGCGCACCGGCCTCTCAGGCCTCAGCGTTGACGCAAGCCATAGGGTCGGCTCCGATCTCGCGAGCGCGTGCTCGGCCACGTCATCCGCGGGGTGCGGGGAATCTAGGATCGACGAGAAGCGCGACGCCCTAGATCGCTGGGCGAAGCGGCTTCACGATATCGTCGAGCGGCCGCTGGGCAACGTCGTCGAGCTTCGCGCCGTAGCGGTCTAGCCGTGCGGGACGATGCGGGCGAGGGTGCCGGTCCAGGATGCCGCAGCCGGAGGGCGCCCGAGTCATTCCAGAGGCAAAAATGGCCCGCGCTGGAGCCTCGCGCGGCCGGCAGCGCCCGATGCCACGCTGACCATGCCGCCGGCCGGCGCGAAGAACCATCCCGGGACCCCGCCGCCGCGCCACTGAAGAGTGCCCGAACCACGGATTCGACAGACGGAACAGCATGTTGGAAAATGACGACCCTAGACGGTGCCGCTAGGCGCCGCCCTTGACGGTGCCTCCCTCATGTGAAGTTTGCGGCGCGAAGATATGCGCCTGATGCCGAGCTCTCCTCGCATCGTTGATCCAACCCGCGCTAGCTGAGGCATTTGTCGGATACCAAGATGCTCAGCTGACTATTTCGAGCTTAGCAAGCCCATACGAGTCTGTTTCGCAGTGAGTTTCGCGGTTAGCAGGCTTCTCGAGCCAGGATAACGCGGTAGTTGAGGCTGAAAGCGGACCATGGTGGCGCGCACGCTGCTCGAAGTGGTTGTTCCGACGATGATCACGCTGTCGCAGCCGACCAGTATGAGATAGGCGGCGAGGAGGTTCGTCCCGAAGAAACCCGACGATTCTGCTTCTTGACACCGACCAGATCACAACAGATGTCCCGCCGGCAGGCCCAGACAGAGGTCGCGTACCAGGGCTTTGCGACCGAGACCCCAACTCCGTTTCGGCCGATACCCACTTGTTGAGGCGATCCGGTAAAATGTCTTCACACGCTCTGCGAGAGTTGCGGACGTATACAGCCTTTTACGTGCAGTATAAAGCTCGGCGAGCAACCGATATCGGGCGGCTCCCATAGTTGCACGTTGATGCCACACATCGGTCAGGTTCCATCTCGTCTTCTGAAGAATTTCTGCACATCTTCCTGCCGCCTGTTGCCATCCATCTAGGCTGCTGCTGGGATTACTCAGTAAATGAGGAAAAATTGAGACAAAGTCTAACGGCCGATTCCAACCAAATAGGTTAGAGCCATGCTGGCGATAGGACGCCAAAGCTTTGTCTATGTACACTATGCGTCCGAATACGGACGCGATAAAGAACACCCATTGATCGTGCGCCATAGGGGCAGTCAAATCGTTATAGTCCAGCGACATTTCCCGTAAGTCCGAAAACTCCAATATCGAACGGCGAAATACTACGGTGAAACCAAGTGCGGTCCCCATCTGCCGTATTGGGCACACCGAGAGCGGCGGTGTCATCGGCGCAGAAGCCAAGTAGTCGAGGCTACCGAGTCGTTCGCCCGCTTCTGTCACAACTTCTGCATTGTGATGGGCCAGCAGCACCGCCGGATCTCGAAAGGGCTCGATGCAGAGCGCGAGTTTCTGCGGTGACCAGATGTCGTCCTGATCGCAGAAAGCGATCACGTCAGAGGTACAGAGGCTGGCAGCCCGCATAAAGTTGGCACGGTAGCCCAGCCGCTTGTCGTGCCGATGAATATGAACCGTGAAAGGTGCAGTCTTTGCAAATTGTTCCGCAATAGCCACCGTCTTGTCTGATGATGCATCGTCTGCGATGACCAGCTCGGATGGCAGGTGCTGCTGCGCTGCCAAACTGTCCAGCTGCTCGCGAATAAAGCGTTGACCATTGTAGGTGGCCATAGAAACTGATATTGAACTCATCCATCCCCCTTTTCATATCGTGCCTCGAATCGTTTTTAACCTTATAACCATATGATGATCCTTGTAAATCGTTCGGAGTGATGGTTCCTGTGTTTTGGGCTCGTCAGCGTCATTGGGCCATGCGGCTGGGATCTGAGCCGTTTACGCGGCGCTGCAACGGCGAGGGCGACACCTTGGCGGGACCGCGGCGACATAAATGGCTCGACAACAGTTTTTTGACCTTGTTTTGCGGTAGCACCGTCACGAGAAAGTTGCCCGCCACCTCGACATCTAACAGCCGGTCGCGGTTCTTTGTGAAGGCTCGCGGCGTTCCACACCGCGTCCTCGGTGCAGAGCCCGCAAACCGGCGAACAAAGGGTCATAGTCGATCCGCTCGACCAATTGCCGCTCCGAGCGGATCGAAAAAAATGCTCGCAGCAACAAGGCGCACGTCAGCCACTCCGGCGGGACCGACTCCCCGCCGATCGGCGAGTACAGCTTGGCGAACTCGCCAGACAGCGATTTGAGCGCCGAATTAGCGATCTGCCGAATCACCCGCAATGGATGACCTGCCCGAACTCGCTTCTCAGGGTCTATATAATTGAAAAGGTTGCCGCAAACCCCGTCATCGCCACGCATCGCCGTCCCCGTTCCCTACTCCAAGGGATCACAATGCGCAAATTCGGCAACCCTTTTCTCGGCAGCCTGCTAATCATCCATACTTGTCGTCAAATTCGTATTGACGCTATACATGATACTATTGCTCTAAGCGTTTCACCCAACTTCGTACAGGTTGTATTACACGCGCACAATCTCCTGATGAAGATCTGAACATAGGAAAAGGTCTAGAAAGTAGCCGATGAGCATCAGACGCAACACCCTCATCAATTTGGCGGGCGCAACGGCGCCGATGCTCATAACGCTGATGATCGTGCCGCTCTATCTCAGATTGGTGGGAGAGGCGCGTTTTGGCGTGCTGGTTCTGGTCTGGCTGTTCGTGGGGTACTTCGAGTTCTTCGATTTCGGTATCGGCAAGGCCACCGCCAATCACATGGCAAGGCTCCGAGATGCGCCGACATCGGAGCGAGAGGCAGCATTCTGGACCGGGGCGCTGATCAACGGGATATTGGGATTGTTGGGTGGCCTCGTATTGCTGGTGGTCGGCCATTACGGCGTAGCCGTCTATTTCGGCGACAAGCTGTCGGGTGAATTGGACGACGAAATTCGCATGGCGTTGCCTTGGATGGCACTTGCTGTGCCGGTCGGGACGGTTTCCGCCGTAGGTGTCGCCGCACTTGAGGCAAGGGAGCGGTTCCTAACCCTCAACATGCTGCAGGTGCTGGTCACCGCGCTGATCCAGCTCTCGCCCTTGCTCGTGGCGTGGCGGCGAGGCCCGGCGCTCGACGGTTTGATCGCCGCGACGGTGATCTGCCGCATGGGTGCCAACCTGCCGGTTTTTCTGGCCTGCCGGCGCTATGTCCCACTGCGAGGACGACCCCGCTTCCGTAAATCCTTGGCGGCCCCCCTGTTTCGTTATGGTGGCTGGGTGACCGTTACCGCGGTTATCAGCCCGATCCTGGTTTCGGTGGACCGGCTTCTGATCGGCTCGCAGATCGGGCTGGCTGCGGTCGCCCATTATGCAGTGCCGTACAATTTGGTGACAAAATTCCAAATCCTGCCCGCCAGCCTTGTACGCACACTGTTTCCCCGCTTTTCGCTGCTCGAATGGGAAGAATGCGCGCCGATCGCCCGACAGGCCGTGTTCGGCTTGGCCGCCATCACTCTTCCTTTGGCGGTTGCCGCGGCGATCGTGATGAAACCTTTTCTGAGCGTGTGGATCGGTGCGGGGTTCGCCGAGGTCGCCGCGCCGCTGGGCGAAATTCTGTTGATGGGCGTGTGGATCAACAGTCTCGCCTGGGTCCCCGTGGTCATGCTTCAGGGACAGGGGCGGCCGTCAATCGTCGCGAAGTTGCACGCGCTGGAACTCATACCCTATGGCGCGATTCTATGGCTTGGAGTGGCCTGGGCCGGCTTGCCGGGAGCGGCTTGGGCTTGGGTCCTGCGGGTGGCGATCGACGCCCTGCTGATATTCTGGGCGAGCGGCCTCTGGGCCCGAGTATTTTCGGTGTTGTGGACGGGAATGGCGTTGATTGCCGTGGTGCAGCTGGCCGTGCGTCTTACCGCGGAAATGCCGATGATACGTGGAATCGTGACGATAGCCGTATTGATCGTGGCGATCTTCTACAGCCTGCGGGTCGCACCGAACGATCTACGACTAATAATGGCCCGCGCCGTGCCTTCGTATCGTCGCGCCTGGCAGCAATCCGGAAATGAACAGAAGCCGTGACAATCAAACGTTGACCCTCCGACCCCGCTACCGCAGGACTGGCCACAAGTTGCCGGAAATCGGGCCGACGGAGGGCTTCTCGACGTCAGGCAGAGGGCATTGTCAGGGGAACCGGGTCGCGCAGGAATGGTCGGTCGGTAGCGTCCGGCATGGCTCAGCTCTCTTATCGACAACATCGCTTCCCGCCCGCGATCATTCAGCACGCAATCTGGCCCTATCTGGGTTTCACCCTGAGCTACCGTGATGTAGAGGATGTTCTCGCCGAGCGCCGGCTTGATATCTCCTACGAAACGGGCCGCTACCGGCTGCAAAAATTTGGATCGATGGTAGCGCGCAGGTTACAGGGGCGGCGGCTTCGACCCAGCGGCCGGTGGCACCTGGATGAGACTGTCGTGCGCATTGCCGGCAAGCGGATGTATCTCTGACAGGCCGTCAATCACGAGGGCGAGATCCTCGACGTGCTGATTTAGCGTCGGCGAGACAAGCGCCGCGGTGAAGCTGATGCGCAAGCTACTCAGAAGCCGGGCTTCGCGCCTAGGCTGGTCGTGACCGATAAGCTGCGGTCGCAAGTGGCACGAGGTCGTTGCAGCGTGAAGCCGGAAAATGCCGCGTCCTCCATTCAATTGACGCTTCGGCTCAGCACCTTTTCGCCGCCGACAGGAGCCCTTGGTAGGATCTCGTTGCCGATGATCAGGACGCAAGCTGTGACGATCCTCGGCTCTGGGTCGCTTGTCGTCATCCTCTCCTCGGCGTTGTCCATTTCTGGCGCGGCGCCCTTCATAGGCAATTGCGCGCGGCGGCACAATCGCCGCCGGCCTCGGCGGGGATTGTCGCACCGCCGTGGAAACCCTACGTTCGAGTCCCGGCACTACCGCTTCGGCGATTATTGCCGCAGCCCGATTATCGGATTATCACCGGAGCGGCGGCTCGATCCCTCAGCGACGATGCGAACGACACAGGCATGCAGCAGGATGTGATGATGGGCCTGGCGCCCTCCGAAGCGCGCGACGGCCGGATCAAGATCCACGGGCCGGAAGCATTCGAGGGCATGCGGCGGGCGGGAATTCTCGCCGCCGAGACGCTCGACTTCATCACTCCTCATGTCCGTCCCGGGATCACCACCGGCGACCTCGACCGGCTGTGCCACGGGTTCATCGTCGATCACGATGCGATCCCTGCGCCGCTCAACTACCGCGGCTTCCCGAAATCGATCTGCACCTCGATCAACCATGTCGTCTGCCACGGCATCCCGGGCGACCGGCGGCTGATGGAGAGCGACATCCTCAATATCGACGTCACCGTGATCCTCGATGGCTGGCACGGCGATACGAGCCGGATGTTTTTTGTCGGCGAGCGCATCCCGGTCAAGGCGAAGCGGCTGGTTGACGTCACCTATGAGGCGATGATGCGCGGCATCGCCGTGGTGCGGCCCGGCATCCGCATCGGCGCGATCGGCGATGCCATTCAGCGCTGCGCCGAGAGCCATCGCTATTCCGTGGTGCGCGATTTTTGCGGTCACGGCGTCGGGCGGGTCTTTCACGACGCCCCCTCGATCCTGCATTACGGCCACCCGGACGAGGGGCCGGCGCTGCGCGAAGGCATGTTCTTCACGGTCGAGCCGATGATCAACGCCGGGCGCTACGAGGTCAAAATTCTCAGCGACGGGTGGACCGCCGTCACCAAGGATCGTTCGCTGTCGGCGCAGTTCGAGCACACCATCGGGGTGACCGCGACCGGCTACGAGATCTTCACGATCTCGCCGGCCGGTCTGCACCGGCCGCCTTACCCGCTCAGCTCTCGGGAAGAAACGAGCGCGACAGCACCTCGTCCGGGGTAAAGGGACACTCGGTAGGAAATTCGGTTTCGGGCAGCCCCGTTTGGTTTGATGCGGCTTCGCGCGCGTCACCATAAGCCTCGGTCAGAGACTCATCGACAAAAGGGCGAAGACTGGGTGATTCCCGCAGGAGCTTTGCAATCCGGCGACGCTGCTCGCCAATTGTTCCGGACCAGCTGCTCGATCTCATTCTCGACTGTATTCGCCATTTCAGAAGATGGGTCAGCAGGACGGTCAGGCGGCTTTCCAACGCGCGCCGATCACTGCGCCCCATGCTTTCGATCTCCTCGGCGATGTTGGCGACATCGATGGCGGATAAATCGCCTAGGCGCAGCAGCCGCGCCTGCTCGACGGTCCAGGCGTAGAAGTCTTCCTCGTAATCAACCGAGTTGCTGTCCATCATCAAGCCTCCGGGTAAAACGAGCCCGACATGACTTCGTCGGCAGTAAACGGGCAAGCCTCGGAGAACTTCTCATCCGCAAAACCGGTCTCGGCAATAGCTTGCGCGCGGGCAATTGAATAAGCTTGGGCTAATATTGCCACCATCATCGGCCGCAGGCTGCGGGGGCTCGCTGAGCAGATCTCCAATTTCAAGTCTCCGCTGGTCGATCGTGACTGACCAACTCCTCGATCGTGCCGAGGGTTGGTAACGCCATTTCAGCAGGTGCATGACCAGAGCCACGAGCCGGCTTTTGAGCTCGCGCCGATCGCTGCGCCCCATGCTTTCGATTTCCTCAGCAAGGTTGGCGGCATCGATCGTCGACAATTCGCCCAAGCGCAAAAGCCGGCTCTGCTCGACCGTCCAGGCGTAGAGTCTTCTTCGTAATCAGCGGAGTTGCGGGGCATTTCTGGTTCTCCACGTGGGCACGCGCAACTTATCACAGCGCTACGGGGAAAGCCGCACCGTGCTCCGGGCACTGCGGCCTTCGGCGTCAATCACGGTGATTTGCGAGAAGCCGATGCCTTCGGGCTGCCAATAAACCGGCCGGCGCGGCGGCTCAGATGCCAGTGGCTTGCCGTCGGTCAGCCAGCGGAACGGCCGCTTGCCGCCGCTCGCCTCCAGCGATATCTCCTCGCCGCGCCATTCGATCAATGCCCCGTCCGGCGGATAGACGATTTTTGGCGCCCCGCCGGGCGCGGCGGCTTGCGCCAGCGGACCGGGATCGAGCCTTCGAAGGCCGGGCGGCAGATCACTCCGGCCGAGCAAGAGCGCACCAGAGGGAGGCGGCCCAGTGTTCTCCCAAGGTGGGGAGCCGACAAGGTCCGCGATCTTGAACATCACCGGAGCTGCGGTCAGTCGGCCGCTGCGGCCGGGCATCGGCGTGCCGTCGGGCCGCCCGGCCCACACGCCGATCGTCACTTCCTGGTCGTAGCCGATCGCCCAGAAATCGCGGTAGCCATAGGACGTGCCGGTCTTGAAGGCAAGGCGTCGGCCGCGGCGGATTTCGGTCGGCAATATGCCGGGCGGAGGCGGCGCCCCGGCCAGGATGTCGTTGACGTACCACGCGGCAAGCGGCCCGAAGATCGCGGCACCTCCGGCTGGCGGATCATCGCTGCGATAGCGCAGCGGCGCCACCGCCCCGCCATTCGACAGCGCCACATAGAGCCGCACCAGATCGGCCAAGCTGATCCCGACGCCGCCAAGCGCCAGCGCCAGACCGGGCTCCGCCGTCGGCTCCGGGAGGCGCAACCCGATACCCGCGGCGGCAAGCGCGGCCGCGAACC